>Ga0070733_10002592_pt1 | contig 12741 bp, 6 predicted proteins | sample Coa_R1_9_FD_66450 | JGI IMG/M metagenome (GOLD analysis project Ga0070733, IMG submission 66450) | Surface soil microbial communities from Centralia Pennsylvania, which are recovering from an underground coalmine fire - Coalmine... | ecosystem: Environmental > Terrestrial > Soil > Unclassified ... | reverse complement strand
ATATCCATCGGCGTCGATGTTGCCGATGTCGCCGGTCTTGAACCAGCCGTCGATGACTCGTCCATCGTTAACTTGTCCATCGACGAACGCCGCCTTCGTTTCCTCCGGGCGATTCCAATAGCCTTTGAAAACTGACGGCCCCTTCACCAGAATCTCTCCGTCTTCGGCGATGCGCACTTCGAGATTTGGCAGAATCTTCCCGACGGTCCCGATGCGGTGATGGATGGGAGTGTTGACCGCAATCACCGGCGAAGTCTCCGTGAGTCCGTAGCCTTCGTGAATGCGGATGCCCATCTTGGCGTACCACTCGGCCAGTTCGCGTCCCAGGGGCGCGCCGCCGGAAATGAAAGTCTCGACCTTGCCGCCCATACCCTGGCGAATTTTGGAGTAAACGAGTTTATTGGCCAGCTTCCAGCTGCGTGAGGTGGGGACTTTTCCGGCAAGAATTTCCGGCTTATGGTCTTGTCCCACGGAAACGGCCCAATCGTAGATGGCACGCTTGGGCAGGCCCTTGGCCTTCTGCTCCGCCTGCGCGTAGATTTTTTCGTAAACGCGAGGCACGGCGACGAAGAGAGTGGGACGCACCTCCAGCAGGCAAGCCGGCAACTGGTCCATGAACGGGCAGTAGGCGAGGGTTACGCCGTGGTAGAGCATGGCGAAGTCCACGTGGCGCGCCGTGATGTGGCACAGCGGCAGAAACGAAATGCTGACCAGGCCGGGCCGCATGTTGAACTCAATCAGCGAGCAGATAAGGTTCGACGCGATGTTCCCGTGAGTCAGCATCGCGCCTTTCGACGTGCCGGTCGTTCCCGAGGTGTACACGATCGTGGCCAGATCATCGGGGACGATGGAGCGCGCCGTGGCTTCAATCTCGGCGTCGAGGGTCCCCGGTCCCTGCTGCGTGATTTGATTCATCGTCACGCACTTTCCAGCGATTGCGACGGCGTCGCCGGTGAGCTGCAGCGGGTCGAGGACGACGATTTTCTCGATCTGTGTCTGCGGAAGAATCAGGAGAATCTTGCGCAGTTGCTGATCTGAAGAAAGAAACAGGACGCGGCAGCCCGAGTCGTTCAACAGGACCGCAGTTTGATCGGCCGTGAGAGTTGTATACAGCGGGACCGTTACTGCCCCGAGCAGCAGGGTAGCCATGTCAGCCACGGGCCACTCCGGCCGATTTTCGCTGAGAATCGCGACGCGGTCGCCGGGACGTATCCCCCAGGCCCGCAGCGCGCGCGCGGTGCGGGCCACGCGCTGGCCAAACTCGCGTGACGTGATGGGCAGCCACTTGCCGGCATCGCGATAGAGCATGATGCGGTCGAGATTGCGTTCGACCGCTGCGAAGTAAATGTCGTTCAGAGTGGCAATGTTCATCGCGTTTTTTGGAGCCGAGCGCGGGCGCGTGGGTCGCGCGCGAGCTCAGAACAGAACTGTACTGTTTTGCCGGCAGTTTCGGCAACGTGACCGATGGCGTGAGGACAATAACGGCATTGGTTCCTCCCGTTTGTCGCTTTGCCGCGACTACGCCTCAAGTTCGCCTTCGCAAAGCACTTCGGTCTCTCCCGAAAACTAAACTCCTTCTATTGTGTTTACACGGAAATGAGTAAGATCGAGATGAGTAAGATTGAACTGAGTAAGATTGAAGCAGACGGATCTCGATTCCGTCGGAGCGGAAATATGAAAACACGCAAGTTGTGGACCTGGATGTTAGTACTGGCGAGCTTTGCGTTGCTGCCACAGGTTTCGACCATCGCTGAAGCGCAAGGTCAGGATAACGTGCAGCCTCAGGATCAGAACCAGCCGGGCCCGGATCAGGATCAGGATCAAAGCCAGGATCCTCCGGGAAGAGTGGCGCGGCTGAACCTTTCTCAAGGCTCGATTTCGTTTCGACCGGCGGGCGAAGACGACTGGGTTACCGGCGTGCCCAACCGGCCCATGGTGACCGGCGACGATCTTTGGGCGGACGACGATTCGCGCGCCGAAGTTCACATCGGCTCGGCCGCGATTCGCCTGGGCGCGAAGACGGGAATCACCTTTCTTGCGCTCGACGACCGCACCACGCAGATTCGGCTGGCGCAGGGATCGCTCATCCTGAATGTGCGTCACGTGGACGACGACGACACCTATGAAATCGACACGCCGAACATCGCGTTTACGCTGTTACAGCCGGGCGAGTACCGCCTGGATGTAAGCGCGGATGGAAGCCAGACGGTCACCACTGTATGGCACGGCCGTGGTCGCGTGACCGGTGGCGGGTTTAGTTACACCGTCCTCGCCAACCAGTCGGCGACTTTTACCGGCAGCGATCATCTCGACTATGACCTCGGTCAGATTCCCGACCAGGATGATTTCGACAACTGGGCGTTTCAGCGCGACGAGCATGAGGACCAAGCCGACTCGGCGAACTACGTTTCACGAGAAATGACGGGCTACGAAGACCTCGACGATAACGGCGACTGGAGCTACGTGGCCGGCTATGGACCGTGCTGGCGTCCCCGCGCCATCGCCGTGGGTTGGGCGCCGTATCGCTACGGCCACTGGGCGTGGGTTGGCCCGTGGGGCTGGACCTGGGTTGAAGATGAGCCGTGGGGGTTCGCGCCGTTTCACTATGGACGCTGGGCGTTCGTGAACAACGGATGGTTCTGGGTGCCGGGACCGGTGGTGGTGCGTCCGATCTGGGCTCCGGCGCTGGTTGCGTTCGTGGGCGGCGGCGCGGGTTTCCGCTTCTCCGCCGGCGTGGGCGTGGGATGGTTCCCGCTCGCTCCCGGAGAAGTTTTCATCCCGGGATATCGCGTGAGCCACGCATACGTTAACAACGTAAACATTACCAATACGACGGTGAGCATCACGCGGGTCACCAATGTGTACAACACGGTCGTGGTCAACCGGACCGTGAACAACCTTACGTACGTGAACCAGCACGCCAACAACGGCGTCACCGTGGTATCGCGCGACACGTTCGTCAACGCGCGGCCGGTCGCAGGCAATGTAATGCGGGTGGAACCGCGTGAGCTGGCTGTGGCGCCGGTGAGTCGCGCTGTAGCGGCCGAACCGGTGCGCATCAGTGTGCTCGGAGCGGGACGGCCCGTTTCCGCGCGGCCGCCGGCGGCGGTCATCAGCCGTCCGGTGGTTGCGGTCCGAACGCCCCCTCCTCCTCCGCGCCCGATCGATCAGCGGCAGGCGCAGGCGGGTGGACATTTGAATCAGCAGGCGCTGGTTCGTCCCGTCGGCGCCGCGCAACCTGCGCCGATGAATCAAGGCGGGCGTCCGACCACGCAGGATGGTTTCAAACCGTTCAGTCAGACCAACAGCGGCAACTCGCAAGTGAAAACCATGTCGCAGCCACAGCCTCGGGTGTATGAGCAGCAGGGAAGTGAGCAGCCGGAGAACCAGCCTGAGAATAGGAATAATCAGCCTGCGGAGAATCGCAATGCGCAACCGCCCGGCAACCGGAATCAGGAGGCATATCGTCCCTCGCAGCCTCCGGTACAGGAAACGCATCCGCTGGTCCGGCAGGCGCCTCCAGTGCAGGAGCGCAACCAGCAGCAGGAGCAGCAACAGGCGGAGAAGTTCAATCAATGGAAGCAACAGCGGCCGGCCTCTCCGCCTCCGGCGCCGAAGCCCGCGCCGCGGGCTCCGGAGCCTCCACCAGAGAAGAAGAAGTAATGCGCGCGGCTGACGGTTTCCGCGCAGTGTGATAGGTTCGCGTAAGCTGCGCTTGCGGACCGGGCGAACAATAGCCGTAACGCCGGGAGCGGCGCGACCCCTCCCGGCGTAATCTTTTGCGGTAAGACTTGTGGTAAGCGATTGACGGTAGCGCGATGAACGAAGGCAAGCGTCCCAACATCAACTGGATGGATGTCCTCTGGCTGATATTTCTGGCTGGGCTGGCGCTCCTGCCGCCAGTTAAGGAGATTCACAAGCAACTCATCCTGCTTGCCTTCGGCGTGATCCAACTGGGCGAGGGATGGCTGGCTGCGCGTGTGCCGAAACGCGGTCCGGCTTATCTTGTATTGCTGAAGATTGCGCTCGCTACCCTCTTGATCGACCACACCGGCGAGCTAAGCATCAACAGCAGCTATTACCCCATCTATTTTCTTCCGATCATTACTGCGGCGGAGTATTTCGGGCCTTGGGCCACGTTGCTGTGGACGTCGCTGGCCTCGGCTGCTTATTGTTCTTATCTCTATCCCGCGCTCCAGGAGTATGAGATCACCACCGAGAGCTACAGCCAGCTCGCCATCCGCATTCTTTTCTTTTTTCTGGCGTCAATGGTGGTGAACCGCTTCGTAGTCGAGAACCGGCGGCAAACCCAGCGTTATCAGGAATTGGCTCAGACTTTGGCCGAGACCAATCGCCGCCTGGAGCAGGCTCAGGCGGAAGCGCGGCGGTCGGAACGCCTAGCGGCTCTGGGGCAGATGTCGGCCGGACTCGCGCACGAGATTCGCAATCCGTTGGGAGTGATCAAAGGCTCGGCGGAAATGCTGACACAGAAACTTGGCCAGTCGAATCCTCTGGCGACCGAACTGGCGGGATATATTTCCAGCGAGACCAACCGACTGAGCGCGCTGGTCACGCGCTTTCTCGACTTCGCGCGGCCGTTGCATGCCGACCTTACCCCGCAGAACATCACTGCCGTGCTAGACCGTGCGGTCGATGATGTCGCGAGGTTGTGGAAGGGCGCGGCGGTGCAAGTGCAGAAAGCCTACGCGCCGAATCTTCCGCAGGTGCCACTCGACGAGAGCCTGTGCGAGCAAGCCTTCGTCAACATCGTGCAGAATGCCTACGATGCTATGGGAGCCAGCGGCGGCGTGTTGCGCGTGAAGGTTGGGAGATCGCGGGGAGCTGCGCGCGACGGAAGCGGCCGTGACGGCAATACAGTGGAAGGAGTCGAAGTGCGGATCGAAGATACCGGGCCGGGTATTCCCGCCGAACTGCGCGAGCAGATCTTTAATCCGTTCGTGACTACCAAGAAAACTGGCGTGGGGCTGGGACTCTCCATCGTCTCGAAGATTATTGATGGACATCACGGAACGATTCGCATTGAATGTGTTGGGCCAGCGGCAAGCGGCATGGCGAGTGGTACCTCATTTGTGATGTTCTTTCCCGCCACGAGCGAAACGACTCCGGCGGGTATTCCCGCCCATCTGGTGATCTCGTGAGATTCAGCGAAGCGAGACGCAGTGAATCGAGGAAGACGCCATGCCGGCAATTCTGATCGTTGAAGACGAAGCCAAGATGCGCCGCCTGCTGGAGTTGAACCTCGGCGAGGACGGCTTCACCACCTTTCCCGCCGGAGACGCCGAGACCGGACTGAAGCTGCTGCGCGAGAATCCGATCGACCTGGTGCTCACCGACCTGAAACTTCCCGGCATGAATGGTCTGGAATTTCTGCAAACTATCAAGCGCCAAAACGCCGCAATGCCCGTGGTTGTGATGACTGCGTTCGGCAGCGTTGAGACTGCGGTCGAAGCTATGAAGGCCGGAGCCAGCGATTACGTGTTGAAACCGTTTTCGCTGACCGAAATGCGGATGGTGATCCACAAAGAATTGGATGTCCGCAACTTGCGCGAAGAGAACCGGACTTTACGCGAAGCGCTGGGTAAGCGCTACGCGCATCCCAACGTCGTTGCCCGCAGTCCGAAGATGCAGGAAGTGCTCGCCACGGTCGAGCGCGTCGCACCCACCAACGCGACCGTGCTGCTTGGGGGTGAGAGCGGAGTGGGCAAGGACTTGATCGCGCGAGCGATTCACGAGAAATCGCGACGAGCTTCGGGGCCGTTCCTCAAGATCAACAGCACGGCGATTCCGGAGAATCTGCTGGAAAGTGAATTGTTCGGTTTCGAAAAAGGAGCGTTCACCGGAGCCGTAGCCAGCAAGCCGGGTAAATTTGAACTGGCAGACAAAGGCACGCTTTTCCTGGATGAGATTGGCGATGTACCTCCTGTCACGCAAGTGAAATTGCTGCGTGTTCTGCAGGAGCGCGAGTTCGAGCGCCTCGGCGGCACCCGTACGGTGAAGGTCGATGTGCGCCTCATCGCCGCGACCAACCGCGACCTGCGCGCGGCGCTCGAGCAAGGCACTTTTCGCGAAGATCTTTACTACCGCCTGAACGTCGTGCCTATCGACATTGCTCCGCTGCGTGAACGCAAGGAAGATATTCCGGACCTTGTCAAGCTTTTCATCTCGCGATTCAGCGGAGAATCCGGCAAACCGGTAGAGGGCATTTCGCCCCCGGCGATGCAGATTCTGGTGAACTATCACTGGCCGGGCAATGTCCGCGAGTTGCAGAACATTATTGAGCGAGCCTGCGCGCTGGCCAAAGGAAGTGTGCTGGAGCCGGGAGACATTCATCTGGATGTGCGTTCGGCGAAAGCGGGCAACGGCGCGCCCGGGTTTCTGCCCGACGGCATGACTCTGGAGCAGTGGGAAGATGAAATGGTGCAGGAAGCCTTGCGCCGCGCCAACGGCAACAAGAGCCAGGCCGCGCGCCTGCTCGGGCTGTCACGAAATGCGCTGCGCTATCGCCTGTCGAAGATCGGAATCGCGGATGAGGGGGAGAAGGAAGCGTAGCGAGAAGGAAGTGACGAGAAGGAAGCGTAGCCGCAGCGCCCCCTGACTGATGTCGCTCCGTTTCGCTGAACCTGTGCGATACTTGCTTGCCAGAAATCGCCGGTGGAGTTGGTGCCATGAAGAGGTTTTCCTCCCTCGTTCGGCTTCTGTTCGTCGTTGCGATCGCGGCGTTTCTGGGCGGCTGTGGGAACTCGTCGACGCCCCCGATTTCGGTGAGCCTGTCCCCTTCCGCTGCTCAGGGAATTGATCAGAGCCAGACGGTCGGGATCAGCGCAACCCTGACCAACGACACGTCGAATAAGGGAGTTTTGTGGACCCTGACAGGCCCGGGCTCTCTCAGCAGTTCCACAGGCTCGCCTGTTACTTATACCGGGCCCACGATCCCCCTCACCAGCGCGCAACAGTCAACGGTTAAAGCCACGTCCGCGGCAGACTCGACGAAGAGCGCTTCGCTGCAAATTACGGTAAACCCGTACCCGCAGATTCCTTCTCAGACCCTGGGGAACGGCTCGGTGGGCACGCCCTACAGTCAGATCATCCAACTCACCGGCGGTACTCCTCCCTTTCAATGGAGTGTGTACGACGGGCCTATCGAAACCGGATACGAGGTGGGCGGAGCAGTACCGGACGGATTGCAGATGAACCCAAGCACCGGAACCGTTAGCGGAACGCCGACCGGTGGCGGAACCTGGTATTTCGAAGCCACGGCAACGGACGCGACCGGCGTGAATGCGTTCAACGGTTTCATGAGCATCCAAATCAATCCGGCCGGCGGGCCAGGGAATCCGGTTCCATTCCTGAATCAGCCTCTGGCTCCGACCCTGGTTTCCCCGGGCGGCTCGGGCTTCACGCTCAGCGTAAGCGGAACGGGATTCGTTTCGGGCGCGACAGTTGACTTCAATGGCACGCCACTGACGACAACATTTATCGACAGAGAACACCTGACCGCAATGGTTTCCGCGGCGGACGTTGCTGACGCGGGGACGGCCGCGATAACAGTGGTGAATCCCGCGCCGGGCGGCGGTGCGTCGAACGAGGTCTACTTCCAGGTCGCTGCATTGGAAACTGCGGTTCACTTTGCAAATGCGACCAATTCGCCTCTGACGGTTCCCGAGCCGTTTGGGATTGCGGTTGCCGATTTCAACGAGGATGGCAAGCCGGATCTTGCCATCGCGGCCAACGTCCGGTTGTATGTCTACCTCGGGAACGGCGATGGCACATTTACCCCCACGGCAGCCTCTCCCATAAGGGTGCCGAGTCCGCCCTACGACGACTTCGCCTCGCCTTATCTCGGGCCTATCGCCGTGGGCGATTTCAACCACAGCGGTCATCAGGGGTTGGCGATCGGGGAATTCCAGAACGAGGCCGCAGTGATCCTGTTGGGGAACGGGAGCGGGAACTTCGCCCCGTCATCGGCGTCGTTCGCCAACGCGTTTGCCATGCCAATCAACGCGCTCGATGTGGCGGATTTCAACGCGGACGGCAACCTCGACCTTACGCTTGTAAAGGGACTCGGGTACCAGCCGTTGGTGGCTCTGGGATACGGGAACGGAGCATTCAACGCGGGCGGGGCTCTCCCGGATGCTTTCGGGTTCTCCGTGGGTGCAGTAGCGGGGGATTTCAACGCAGACGGAAAGCTGGATGTGATTGTGGCAAACAGCGGCGTAACTGCGGACGGCGGTCAGGGTTCGGAAGTGGCCGTATCGCTCGGAAAGGGCGACGGGACGTTTACCCTGGCGAATGGTTCGCCGATTGCCGTCGGGCAGAGTCTTTCGGCGATCGTGACCGCCGATTTTAACGGGGATGGAAAGCTGGATCTGGCAGTGACGGATTCCGTCGGCAACACAGTGATCATTCTTCTGGGGCATGGCGATGGAACGTTTGGGGCGCCAATGACGATCCCTGTAGGAAATGGCCCGGACGCGATCGTGGCGGGAGATTTCAATAACGATGGGAAGCTCGATCTCGCGGTGGCAAATTTCGCGGACGCTACGGTCACTCTGCTGCTTGGCGAGGGCGACGGGAGCTTCAGTCAGTCTTCGGGTTCGCCATATACCGTAGGACGCGGCCCGTACCAGATTTCGGCGGCAGATTTCAATGGCGATGGAAAGCTCGATCTCGCCGTAGTGAACTTGACCGACGACACGGTATCGATTTTGCTTCAGCAGTAAATCTGCGGATAGTTGCAGACGACTGGCTGAAAACCACCACTCTTGGCTGAAGGCGGCCAATCTGGCCGAATCTGCTTGATACACCGTCCGATCCTTCCCAATATTCCACTGAAAACAAACGACTTGCATTCCACCCCTCACTGTTCGTTTGGCATGGCAGTTGCCATTCATTGTTACGAGAGATTCCTCAACATGCATGTTTTTAATGATATTTACGGTTGGAAAAGGTGGGTCATGAAAAGCAGATTCCAGGCAAATTTCGCAATCTTAATTTTAGCCTTAGGGAGCGCGTTTTCACTAAGTGCGCTGGCGCAAACCACCGACGAAGGCACGGGACCCTCGGAGCAACCGAGCGCGCCCATGGAGATGGGACAGCAAGGCCCGAACGCGCCGGCTCCGAACGGGCAGCCCTCGGACGCGCAGCCGACCGAAGCGCAGCCCGGAGGACCGGAGGGTGAGGCTCCGGCGAAGACGGATCAAGGCGTTGCCCGTATCAGCCTGATGCACGGCGACGTATCGACCCAGCGCGGAGATTCCGGCGACTGGTCGGCGGCAGTTTTGAACCAGCCAGTCATGACCGGAGACAAAGTCTCGACCGGCGACAACGCCCGCACCGAATTGCAGCTCGACTTCGCCAACATTCTTCGCCTGGGAGCGAACTCCAAAGCCAACTTCGTCAACCTCACGCAGAAAGATATTCAGATTCAGTTGGGCCAGGGCATCGCGAACTTCACGGTTTCGAAAGACAGCGAAGCCGAGCCTGAGATTGACACCCCCAACGTTTCGATTCATCCCGCGCATCATGATGGCGTGTTCCGCATCGAAGTGCGGCCGGATGGCGACACCATTGTGATCGTACGCCAGGGCCAGGCGCAGATAGCCACGCCGCAAGGCAGCACCGAAGTCAACGCCGGAGAAATGGCCACCGTGCGCGGTGACAGCAACTCTGCGCAGTACAAGATTTCGCAGGCTCCCGACCGCGACGATTGGGATCGCTGGAACAGCGACCGCGACCACATGATCCGCAACGCGAATTCCTGGCGGCATACCAACCGCTACTACACCGGCGCGGAAGATTTGGACGCCAACGGTCAGTGGCAAAACGTGCCTGACTACGGCGACGTGTGGGAACCGAATGAACCCGAGGGCTGGGCTCCTTATCAGAACGGCAACTGGGTTTACGAGCCTTACTATGGCTGGACCTGGGTCGGCTACGAGCCCTGGGGATGGGCGCCGTATCACTACGGCCGCTGGTTCTCGTATGGCGGCCGATGGGCCTGGTGGCCAGGACCGATTGGTGTCGGTTTCTACCGTCCGTTCTGGGCGCCGGCGTATGTGTCGTTCTGGGGTTGGGGTGGCGGCTTTGGTTTCGGTTTTGGCTGGGGCGGTTGGGGTGGATTCGGCTGGCTGCCGATTGGACCGTGTGACTGGTTCCATCCCTGGTGGGGTGGATACGGCGGCCGGTTCGGCGTAGTCGGCTTCCGTGGCGGGTTTAATCGCTTCGGTGGTTTTGCGCCGCTGCACGGTGGAACGCGCTTCTCGAACGTCGCGAACATTCATGACCCGCACATTGCCCATGCAATGTCGACGGTGAATGCGGGCCATTTCGGTACAGGCCGGGTCATGGCCACGGCCGCGACCCGCGAGCAGATCAACGGCGCGCGCATGATGGCGGGCAACCTGCCTGTGGTTCCATCGCGGGCGAGTTTATCGGCGAGCGGTCGGCCGGCAGCTCCTTCCACGGTGCGCAACGGCGGGTCTGAGCATTTCTTTGGAGCGGTGCACAACAACGTGGCGCGTCCCTCGTCGTTCCAGCAGCAGACAGCGAGTCTGCGGCAGACCATGCAGCAGAACCATGTCGGCGCGGTTCCGGCCGGTGCACGCGCGAACGCCGGAGAATCCGGCGGATTCCGCGGCACGACCGAGTCCAGCACCGGATCTGGGAACATGAAGCCGAGCGCGGGTGCGTTGGGTGGAAGGGAAACGAACAGCCTCGGCAACCGGACCGCAGGGAATTCGCCGTCATCGATTTCGCCATCATCGACTTCGCCGTCATCGGCGCAGAACGGCGGATCGCGCTCCTTCACTCCGCCGGGCAGCCATTCGACCGAACCGGCAGGCACGGAGCGGACGAACGTTGGCTCCTCCAACATGCAGCCGCAGCGTGGTGCGACGCCGCCCGGTAGCGCCGGCAGAAATGACGGGTTCCGTCCCTTCACTCCGCCGCCGTCGTCGCACAGCGATGTATCGCGTGGCGAGTCGAACGTAGGCTCGGAACGCGGCAGCGCTGGCGGTTATTGGAACCGGACTGCGCCCAGTTCGCAGATGCATGTCAACGGTCCCGTCTACGGTGGGTCGGAACGCGGCTACTCGCGTCCGCAGTTGGATATGCGGCAGCCGATTGTGCGGTCGCCTTCGTACGGCGGAGGCCAGTCGCGGCCTAGCTACGGTGGCGGTGGGTACCACGCGCCGAGTTACAGCGGTTCGCATTCTGCTCCCAGCTACGGTGGATCGCACGGCGGTGGTGGCGGTCATGCGAGCGCACCGAGCGGCGGACATGCCTCCGGCGGCGGTGGTGGTGGACACTCCAGCGGCGGGCATCACTGAGGCTCGGCCTGGAGATGTTTCTTTAGCAAGTTGATGTAAACGAAGTGAAGACAGAGGCGAGAAGGGCGTGCTTAGCGGCACGCCCTTTTTCTCTTAGCATCCAGGATGCGTTGCTCTTGGCAGGTGGGTTGTCCGCTATCTGCGGCATCATGATATAGGACGAAGAATCTACTGTCTCAGTTTTTCCCACCAAGTTAGCGGCCTAACGAAGATAGTTAACTCTCCAGGCTTCGGCGACGCTGTGCTCTTACCGCAAGTATTCGGCCAAACGATGCCTTCCTGCAGCAACTGCTTCGTCGAAATGTTCGTTATCGCTAACCAGGAGTAATCTCGGACATGTGGATAACAGATTACAAAGCCCACGTTGACCTGGAACTTTTCGTCATATTTCACAATCGGGTCGACGACAACATTATCTCCAACGTACTTCTTACGCATGTGAAGGTCAACTTCGTCGTCATTATCTGTTAGACGAAGCCGAGCAGTGCCGTCTTTATCCGTTGGAATTACCATTGCTTCTTTGCGTTTGGTCCCAACCCATACATTCACATAGGAATTCAACATGGGGTGACCGTTTCGTCCATTCATGAGCTTAATCGTGACTATTTGTGCGCAAAGGATTGTGCCTGATGCCGTTAAGCCAACGAGCAATAAAAAACGCACTCCGCTCCTAAAAGATAGCTTATTCAAAAAACAACTTTCTCGATCCGTTCTTAGCATTGTGGATAGCCTCCGAGTGACGTCATATTTAACAAGAAATGGAGTGGTGCGCCTATCGGATTTAAAGGATGACCCGAGTCAATATATGCCGTGTATAGATTGGGCTGGAGCCATGTACATTTGAGTCCGCGACGCGGCGCTGAAAGCGCCGGTCTTCCACGGTTGCTCGCGAGTTCACGTTGTCTCGGGAACCTGCCGGGACCGCTGCTCGTCCTTCAGCCAATCGGTTCTTTGACACTCAGTTCCCAGACGCTCAGTTCCCAACCAATCACGGCCGCGCGTAAGCGGGACTGTCAGGCTCGGGACGGTCGTAATCGCGCCCGTATTTATTCTTGTGGGGGGGAACCCCGTCGGTCTCCGCGAGGCTAAAGGTGCCGAGCGAGCCATCTCCCGGACCTACCGTAATCTCGTGGCTGAGGGCGCGCAGCGCGTCGGGTGCGACCGAGGGATGAAATACCTGCAGCTCGTAACGACCCTGCGGAACGGCGGGAATGCTAAGATCTCCCCGCGCATCCGAGATAGCGTAATACGGCGTGGCCAGCGCGATCACCACCGCGCTCATCTCCGCATGAATATTGCAGAAGATGAATGAGATGCCGGGCCTGTCGAACTGAACGAAGCGCGTCGTCCCACTCTCATAGAGGCCGAGATCGAAGCGCTTGCCTTCGAATAG
>Ga0070733_10002590_pt1 | contig 12761 bp, 10 predicted proteins | sample Coa_R1_9_FD_66450 | JGI IMG/M metagenome (GOLD analysis project Ga0070733, IMG submission 66450) | Surface soil microbial communities from Centralia Pennsylvania, which are recovering from an underground coalmine fire - Coalmine... | ecosystem: Environmental > Terrestrial > Soil > Unclassified ... | reverse complement strand
ACCAGGGACAGTCCCAGTCCCAGTCCCAGTCGCAAAATCAATCCCAGCCGCAAGATCAGTCTCAGGCGCCGATTCCCGCGTATCATTCGCCCTTGGGCACCACAACCGACAAAGGGAATGCGAGTTCAGGGACTGACCTCACCCCCGATACTAAGCCGCTGGCGGGAGCGGAGAATCTCTCGCTGGGACTCTCGGAATCCCATAGCTACTGGGAACCAACGGTGAGCGTGATCTCGACAGCGGAGTCCAATGGTCTTGTCGGCAGCCCAGGCTGGACCAGTTATTCGACTCTTCTAGGGGGGCTCAATCTGCACCATATTAGCGGGCGGTCCGACCTGGCGTTGAAATACCAGGGCGGGGGAGAGGTTTCCAACGACGGGAACATTCCGAACGCAATGATTCAGGAGCTCGGTGTCGTCGAGCAGCTTTCCTTCCGGCGGGAGACGCTGACATTTATCGACAGAACTATCTACCTTCCCGAATCGGCGTTTGGCTACGCGGGCGTCGGCCTGGGCGTCGGTCTGCAGCCAGGCTTGACACCCAACGGTACAGTTTTGACGTCGCGGGTTCGGCAGCTGGACAATTCAAGTCTAGCGCAGCTGGATACGAGGTTGTCGCCACGATCTTCTGTGACGCTGCTGGGCGGCTATTCGCTGCTGCACTTCTTCGGCAGCAATCTGCTCAATACGAACACTACAATTGTGCAGGCCGGTTACAACCGACATTTGAGTCCCAAGAACTCTATCGCCATAGTGGACCGGTTCCGTGCCTTTCGCTTTACCGGTAGCAACCAGTCGATCAACGACGATCTGGTACACTTGTCCTTTGCGCGGCGTGTCACCGGCCGCATGGCGTTCCAGGTAGGGGCCGGCCCTGAGTACGCGACGTTCGGCACTCCGATTGTGAGCGGCTCAGGATCACAAACCGCCACTGAAAGTACTCGGTTTAGCTGGTCTCTAAGTTCGAACCTGACCTACGCGCTGCAACGCGCGCAGCTCGGCCTGTCCTACACTCACGGGATATCGGGAGGAGGAGGGGTGTTCGCGGGTTCCACCGGCGATACGTTGAGGGGCACCCTTTCTCGCACCCTTAGCCGGTCATTTACGACGGCTCTCGCATTCGGATATGCGAGAAACAGCGTGCTGGCGATTCCGGGTGTTTTCACTCCGGGCCAGGCGTACAACAATTGGTTCGGCATCGCCACTGTGTCCCACCATTGGGGACGGGCGGCGAACGTGTCGCTATCGTACGAAGGACGATACCAAGACTCCAACTTCGCTTTTTGCGCGGGCCCGACCTGCGGCAGAAGCCTGTTTATCAACGAAGTCTTCGTAACCATACATTGGCAAGGCGGTCCAAAGACTTTCTGACATTGGAACGACTTCGGAGGATTGAATGCTGACGCACGGTGAATTAAGCCTGGGAGACTACTGGGTCGCAATTCGACGCCACTGGGTAATGGTTCTAATTTTGGCGGTCATCGGGGCGCCGATCGGGTACGCGGTGTCGAAGTTTCTACCCAACCGTTACGAATCGACGACTCTGGTCCTGGTGCAAGGGCCCACGGTGCCAACCGATTTCGTGAAACCGGTGGACACGACGGGGATAAACGCGCGGCTGGCGAGCATGCAGCAGGAAATTCTGAGCCGGACACGTCTGGAGCCGATCATCCGGCAATATGGTTTATATGCCTCGGAAGTCGACAAGGCTTCAATGGATGATCTGGTGGAGCGGTTGCAGAAGGCGATCGAAGTGACGCCTGTCCAGCCGATGGCCGAAACGCGCACGAATGATTTGCCGGGCTTTTTTGTCAACGTGACACTGGACAATCCGCGAACCGCGCAAGCGGTATGCACAGCGGTCACGTCGATGTTCATCGAGGAAAACCTCCGACTCCGAGAGCGGCAATCCGGGGATACGACTCAGTTCATGTCCGAGCAACTCGCTTCCGCGAAAGCGCAGTTGGATGAGCAGGACGCGAAACTGGCTGCCTTCCAAAGTCGCTACATGGGCGCTCTCCCGGACCAGGAGATGACGAACCTCAACATTCTGAATGGATTAACGTCGCAACTGGATGCAACGATGCAGGGGCTCTCAAACGCGCAACAAGACAAGAGCGTGGCGGAATCGTCTTTGAGCCAGCAACTCGCTTCGTGGCATGCATCGCAAACAGGACAGACACCCCTCACAATGCAGGAGCAATTGATACAGTTGCAGAACGAGCTTGCCGATTTGCGAACACGGTACACGGACGATTATCCGGATGTGGTCAAGGTAAAGGCGACCATCGCGGATTTACAGAAGCAGATTGCAAAAAACAACGCCCAGACACAAGCCACTACCACCACCGATGAGACTCAGGATGACCCGTACGAACCGGTCGCAGTCCGCCGGTTGCGAGCCCAAATCCGTTCCGACAATCAGATCATCGCGGAGCGGACAAAAGAGCAGGACAGACTTCGAAACAAAATCAAGCTGTACGAGGAACGGATGCAGCTCAGCCCGGAAGTCGAGCTGCAGTACAAGGAGTTGACACGCGGACACAGCATGGCGCTGCAAAGCTACAATGACTTACAGCAGAAGGTGACAGACTCCGTGATGGCTACGGAGTTGGAGCACAGGCAAGAGGGAGAGCAGTTCCGCGTGCTCGATCCCGCGAACTTGCCGGATACGCCCAGCTTTCCCAACCGCCCGCTTTTCGCATTCGGAGGATTTGCCGGAGGATTGGCGCTGGGAGTTGGCCTCACATTCATTCTGGAGAGGCGAGACACCGCCGTCAGGACTGAGAAAGACGTTGAATTTGCGTTGAAGCTGCCTGTCATTGCGATGGTGCCGGTCGTAGGCTCGCTCGCCGAGGGCAAGCCCCAGACAAAGGCAGGGCTCTTCCTCGCCAACCCCAGAACCGGCACGGACGCGTGAGGAATTGTGTATAAACGATTCTTTGGGCTACACGAGAGCCCTTTCAAAGTTAACCCGGACCCGCGGTATCTCTACTTGACTGGCGGGACTCAGGAAGCCCTCGCGATCCTGAGCTACGGCATCAAGAACCGCAAGGGATTCATACTGCTTACCGGAGAAGTCGGAACCGGCAAGACGACGCTTCTGAATCGATTGCTGGACTGGCTCCATGAGGAGCAAGCGGCAACAGCTTTTATATTCAATTCGAAGCTGAACGAAAAACACCTGTTTGATTACATGATGGCGGATTTTGGCATACCGTGCCCCTCAAACGAGAAAAGCCAGATGCTCTTGCGCTTGAACCACTGGCTTCTTGAGCGGCATCGCTTGGGAAGGTCAGCCGTCTTGATCGTGGACGAAGCCCAAAACCTTTCGGTTGACGTCCTCGAGGAGATACGACTGCTGACGAACCTCGAAACTTCGACCGAAAAACTCCTGCAGATCGTTTTGTGCGGACAGCCGGAAATCGAAGAGAAACTCAGGTCACCTGAATTGCGGCAGCTGCGGCAGAGAATCACCATACGGTGCCACACTGCGCCTCTTACACTAGCGGAAACTCACGGGTACGTCGCCGAACGCCTGCGGAAGGCCGGGGCGAACGGGGAACCGATCTTCTCGAAGGAGGCGATCGAAGCTGTGCACGTGTATTCGCACGGAATTCCCCGGGTCGTGAATCTCCTTTGTGAGCATTCGCTGATCAACGCGTACGTGGAGCACGTTCGTCCCGTTCCCGCGCATGCGGTCGCGGAAGTGGCCCGCGAGTTCCAACTAGACGAGGGAGGGCCGCCCGCCGGTGCCGCGGCCGAGTCTCCGCGACCAGTTCAGAACCGAAGGGATGTACAGATGGTCGTTCAAAAGGTGCATCAGTTGCTTGGCGAACTTCGTCAGATCACGGCGGAGCACTCTCCGGCAGAGGAAAGGAACTCATGAGTCGCATTCACGAAGCTCTCAGAAAAGCCGAGCGGGAACGCGCGGCCCAGAAATCCGACGACCCCGCCTTCATTGGCCCGGAGGAGATGCCGGTTAACTCCGCGGCTGCGGCCGGCGTTGAAATCCTGACAAATCCGTCGTTGACGGAGCCTGGAGTGCCACGCTCGAGCGAGTTTCTTCGAGTCGATGATCTCCGCGAGCGTTGCGCGCAAGTGAGTTGGCGGCTCGATCCTCGCCACAACGTTTTCATGAACTCCGATCCATCGACGCCTGGAGCGGAAGAGTTTCGTACTCTTCGTTCGAGACTGTATCAGCTCCGTGGAAATCAATCGCTGCGGACGATACTGGTGACAAGTTCGGTTCCGGGCGAAGGCAAGACTTTTACTGTCACGAACTTAGCCAGCGCGATTATTCGTCAGCCGGGTCGCCGCGCTTTGATCATCGACGCGGACCTGCGGCGACCCCGCGTGCATGTGTCCCTGGGCGCTCCAGTTGCACCTGGCTTGGCGGAATACCTTAAAGGTGAGGCGGACGAGACGGCCGTGATTCAGCGCGGACAGGACTCCGATCTCTATCTTATTCCTGGCGGCGGCGAGGTCACCAACCCAAGCGAACTTCTCTCGAACGGACGACTGAAGAACTTGCTGGAACGCGTAAGCTCGTTGTTCGATTGGGTGATCCTCGATTCGCCGCCATGCGTCCCGGTTTCCGATGCAAGCGTGCTGGCAGACATGTGCGATGGGCTGTTACTGGTGGTGCGGTCCGGATCGACCCCGCTGGAAATCGCCCGCAAAGCCGTTCAAGAACTGCAGGGGAAGAATATCGTAGGAGTGGTCTTGAACGCGGTCGGAAAATCTGATCTCTACCACGGATACTACTACTATCAGGGTTACGGTTATGGTGATCGCGCCGAGAGCAGCGCCACCGCCTGACGTCGTGTCGATCGCAAGCCCCCGTGTAAGAGACTTCTCGCCACCCGCAGCGCTTCCAAGGGAAGACATTGCCGGACGGTCGCGCCGCGTCTACAGACAAATTGCGTCCATCCATACAGGATATCCCTATACGATTCATGAGCTTCCGGGAAGCCGGAGTGGAAAAGAATTGCAACTCTGGTCCAAGGAAGGTTCACACCAGAGCCCCATCTGACCGGCTGAACCCCTGCCTCAAGAGCTAGAAGTTCATGGAAGTCCCACAGCAGACGAGACTTAAGTGATCGTCGAAAGGCTGGAACGTTGCGTGCAACGCTGAACTGCGAAGCAGGCGGCAGGACTCTGGGTGGGGTAGATAACGCCGGCGAGGACGATGCTGGCGAAGGCAGAAAGGAATCTGGAATGTTCCAAGTGGTCGGCCAGGAAAACGCGCAACTACTCTCCGAGGAAGTCTTCCTCCGAATGCTGTCTCGAGAAAGAAAGAGAGCGGAACGGTTTGGCAAGGCCTTCCTGCTGATGCTCGTGGAAACCAGCAGCATATTCCGAAACGGAGATCTGGGTAGACTGGGCAGCGTTGTTGCCGAGGCGGTTCGCGAGACAGACCTGTTCGGGTGGCTCGATGCTGGATCGGCGATGGGAGTGATCTTCGCCGAGTTGGGTGAGACGGAGCCAGAAGTTGCTGCAAACGTTATCGAAAACAAACTCACGGCCGCGCTTCAGGCTTCTCTGAGCTCTGAGGCGCTGAACGGCATCTCTATTTCCTTCGTTGAGTGTTCAGGGACTGGCACCGGCGAAAAGCTGATTCCGGCGTCTTATTCCACCGGGCGCCTCCTTGAAGTGGCGTCGACAACGCAGTTTTCCCCTCCGCAGCGGTCGACGTTTCCTGCGCACGTCCCGAGTGCTTTCTATTCGACCGGGCACAAACTTGGTTTCGGCCTGACACCGGCCTCACGCGGTTGCGAGTGCAGCAAGTGTAAGGCAGCGCGCCTCGCGGTGTGACCGGGTGCCAGGAAGTCTTTGGTTCGGGCGAAAAGCGCTAGCACAATGGAGTAACTTCTTTCAGTATTTTGCTCATCGGGTGGCGGAGCCTTCTTGATCGTGTCTGTCAGCCATACGTTGAGAACAAAGCAATTAGTGGGAATTCGACTGATGCACGGGGCGGGCGCCGGGAGATGGCATTGCTCATGCTTAAGAAAGAGTGCGTGGACGTCATGTTTCTAGTGTTGACCGTATACCTGCAGAGGCTCTAGCACCCTATGTCGTTTACCCTCATCGGAACCCAACCCCCGGACACACGTTCAATCATCGATGGCCCGCTTTTCCGGCAACTGTTAGCCCAGGAGAAGAAGAGGTCAGAACGGTCAGGGAATTCCTTCCTGTTGGTGGTGATGCGCATCCAGGACGACTTGCGCAGCCAGGGGGAGCAGGAAGCGCTTGCGATGCTTCGGCGACGGATTTTCTCCAAGATTCGGGATACCGACGTGGTCGGCTGGTATGACGAAAACGAGTCGGCGCTCGGGATCCTGTTTACCGAAATCGGCGATCCGAACCAGACGTCCGTGTCTGCGGTCCTCGGCCGAGTGAGGGAAGCGGTTTCGCGGCCGGTAATGCAGGAACGGCCTGGGGAAATACGATGTCGCGTGTTTGAGAAAGGCGAGAGTCACCATTATGGTTCTCTTGAGCCATATGTGACGACCGGCGACTGAGGCCCGCGCCGACTCCCCTGCACCCAGCCTGAATTCGGGCAGCATTAGGAAGACCGCAAAAAAATAGCAGCTCCAGGAGATCGAGTTGGCAACTTGGACAAACAGACGAATGGTCCCCAGACCGCCTTTGAATCGGCCCGCGGTCTCGACTGAGGACCGTCATGTTCTTGACCAAGAGTCGTTTCAAACGATGATCGCGCTGGAGCGAAAGCGAAGCGAGCGCTCGCACCGAGCCTACGCTTTGGTCCTGGTGACATCTTTCAAGGGCGCGCACCCCCCAAAAAGTCTGCTGGACAAGATCGCGAGTATCTTGCCGACTCTTACGCGAGATACGGACTTGACGGGCTGGCATAAGGCCGGGTCGGTGGTGGGCGTGATTTTCACGGACATTCCCGGCCGCGAAAAGAACGCCGTCGTTCCCAACATCGTTGCCAGGGTCGTGGAGACTTTGCGTTTGCAACTGACGTCCACGGAGTTCGCGCAGATTTCGATCTCCGTGAATTGCTATCCTGAAGACTGGCGACTTGACACGCTAAGGCGGCCAAGCAATCCGGCCCTGTATCCGGATCTGGCCTGGCGCGAGAGATCGAGAAAGATCTCGATCGCGACGAAACGAATCATGGATATTGCCGGCGGTTTGATCGCGCTGATTCTGCTGGGGCCGGCATTCGTGGTGATCGCGCTTGCAATTAAGCTGACCTCCCGTGGACCTGTATTCTTTCGGCAGCGACGAGTGGGTCAGCACGGGCAGCCATTCGTAATGCTCAAATTCCGATCGATGTACATGGGCAACGATACGTCCGTACACGAACAGTGGTTTCATTCGTTCTATAATGGCAAAGCCAAACGGCACGCCGCCGACGGCAGCTCCAACGGGTCGTACAAGCTGCCGCATGATCCGCGGGTCACTCCGCTGGGTCGATTCCTGCGGAGGAGCAGTCTGGATGAAGTGCCGCAATTCATTAACGTGCTGAGGGGGGAGATGTCGCTCGTTGGACCGCGGCCTCCCATCCCTTACGAGGTCGACGTATATCAGGCATGGCACCGAGGGCGGGTACTGCAGGCAAAGCCGGGGATAACGGGACTGTGGCAGGTGCACGGGAGAAGCCGGGTCTCTTTCGACGAGATGGTTCGGCTGGACCTGCGATACGCGCGCACATGGTCAATTTGGCTCGACATCAAGATTCTTCTCAAGACGCCCGCGGCGGTCTTTTTCGGTGAAGGAGCGTACTGAACCGAGGAGCCGGGTGGCAAATTGGAACGCCAGCGCATCTGTGGCGGGAAACGTCCAGCAAGAACGTGAAATAATCCTCCGAGTGAGCATCCGGAAGCGCCTTCAGGCCGTCCAGGCTGTGAGCTAGCATGAAAAGAAACGCAAACACAAAAGTGGTGTGGATCGATCTCGACAATTCTCCCCATGTCCCCTTTTTTCTGCCAATCATCGAGGAGCTGAAAAGCCATCGCGTCGAACTGGTGCTCACCGCCCGGGATACGTATCAGGTGACGGAGCTGATCAAGTACTTTTCGCTGAATTGCAAAGTGGTTGGCCGGCACTACGGGAAGGCCAAACTGCTCAAAATCGCGGGCAACTGCTTCCGCGCGGCGGAGCTACTGCCTCTAGCGTTCTCGCGACGACCTGATCTGGCCATCTCTCACGGTTCGCGAGCCCAGGTACTCGTGTGCAAATCGCTCGGGATCCCCTCGCTCGTGATGCACGACTACGAATACAGCACGAAGACTGGCTTTATCGAGCCGAACTGGACCCTGATACCCGATGTGATACCGAACGGAGCCATGAGTAAAAAGACGAACCGGGTTTTGAGGTATCCAGGATTAAAGGAGGACGTGTACATTCCTCAGTTTCGTCCCGATGCGTCGATTCTCCGGCAATTTGGGCTGGATGGCGCCAATCTGATCGTGACATTACGCCCTCCGGCGACCGAGGCGCATTACCATAATCCAGAGAGCGACGTCCTGTTTGCGGAAACGGTCCGTTATCTGGCCGGAGAGCCGGGAGTTCGTGTGGTTGTGCTTCCGCGGAGCGCAAAGCAACAGGAACAAATCCGGAGGGATTGGCCAGACGTGTTCTCGTCGGGCCGGATGGTTATTCCAGGACAGGCTGTCAACGGGCTGAACTTGATCTGGTTCTCGGACCTGGTAATCAGCGGCGGCGGCACAATGAACCGCGAGGCTGCGGCGCTGCGCGTTCCCGTGTACAGCATTTTTCGAGGCAAGATCGGCGCAGTTGATAAATATCTTTCGGAAAGCGGCCGGCTGGTGCTGATTGAAAACGTCCACGAGGTGAGAAGTAAGATTCGCCTAGTGCCTTGGAAGCGACCACAGCAGCCCAGTGGCAGCAACGATGGCGCGTTGCAGGGTATTATTCGGACGATCCTCTCAATTCTCGAGAATGGGCAACCTACAGCCGAGAGTTATCGGAGCGACATATCGCATCCCACATCTACCGTCAACTGGTAACCGACGGGCGGGCCACGTGCCAAAAGGCGTCGGGAATCGCCAATGCGATCGAGGGGTCAGTTCGCGAGACAGTACACCACCTCGACCCTCTATCGGATGCCCGCTGGGATAACTTCGTGGCGAGGCATCCGCGCTCGTCCGTCTTCCATTCCTCCCGATGGTTGAGGGCGCTCCGGCAGACGTACGGTTACAAAGCGGTCGCGTATACCACGTCCGAGCCCGGTGCGGAGCTGGAAAACGCGATGCTGTTTTGCCGCATCCAGAGCTGGGTGACGGGCCGCCGATTGGTGTCACTGCCGTTTTCCGATCACTGCGAGCCCTTGATGGACCGGCCACAGGATGTCGAAGCGGTGATTGGTTTCCTGGAAGGCGGAATGCGAAACGAGAAGTGGCGCTATATCGAAGTTCGCCCGCTGAGTGGGATGAACGTCGCTACGGCGCTGCGTGCCACAACGAGGCGATACACTTTTCATGAGTTGGACCTCCGGCCTGATCTCGAAACGATCTTCAGGAACCTGCATAAGGATTCGATTCAGAGGAAAATTGCCCGGGCACAACGTGAAAAATTGTGCTACGAAGAAGGTCGAAGCGATTCGCTCCTGGACGATTTTTACCGGCTACTCACATTCGCTCGCCGCCGCCACCGCCTGCCGCCCCAACCGAAAGCGTGGTTCCGGAACCTGATGAACTGCTTTGGGGAGGCGCTTAAGATTCGAATTGCGAGGAGGGACGGCCGCGCACTGGCAGGCATGATCACGATCCGGAACAAGGACACGTTGGTATACAAGTACGGTGGTTCCGACCATCGATACCACAATCTTGGGAGCATGCACCTGCTATACTGGACGTCAATTCAAGAGGCTAAAGCTGCTGGGTTGCGATTCTTCGATTTCGGACGGACCGATGCAGATCAACCGGGCTTGATCACGTTCAAAAAACGATGGGGAACCCAGGAATCGACACTGGTCTACTCGCGATTCTCCCTTTCGGAAAAATCGAGCCATGTGTTTGATTTGTCTTCAGCGACGCCGAGGTTGGCCGCCGCCCGACAGATTGTTCGTTATATCCCGAACCCGGTTCTTTCGGCACTGGGTCGGGTCTTTTACAAGCACGTGGGCTGAACGAAGAGGCCCTTTCACGCAGCACGAGGGCGATTCCGGATCTTCGAACAGGGACTTGGTATGACGAGAGGTTACTCACAGAACGGCAAAACTGGTTGGGCGGTTCAACCCGTTAGCGCGATGGAGAAGATGTGGTTCCACAGAACTTAAGATTCGGCGGCGGGGTTGCGAGCACGATCCTCAATCCCGTGGTCATGGTAATCCTGTGTATTACCTGTGTGTTGATGCTCTTGCTGCCGCAGAGGAAGGTAATAATTCCGTTCCTGCTGGCGGTATTCCTCATTCCTTTCGACCAAATTCTGGTTGTCGGTGGCTTGCACTTCCCCTTGTTGCGAGTTCTGATCCTTGCCGGAATGATTCGCATAGTCATCATCAAGGGGAAAGGAGAATGGAAGATCTTCAGTGGCGGGTTCAATAAGATCGATTTTGCTGTCATCCTCCTTTCCGTGACCATGGCGCTGGCTGGAGTTCTGCTGTTCCACAACGGCCAAGAGTTTATTTTTCAATCTGGAGGCTTATACACAGCGCTGGGCACTTACCTTTTATTGCGCTGCCTCATTCGTAACCGAGAGGATTTGTTCCGAGCCGTCCGTGTGCTGGCCGTCATCGTTCTCGCGCTGGGCGGGGTGATGACTGTCGAGCATCTCACCAGGGGATGGAACCCATACGCATTGCTCAAGGGTGCGAACGCAGGGACCTTCGCTTCGGAAATGATCCGCAACGGGCACGTCCGTGCCACCGGGAGTTTTTCTCAACCGATTTTGGCAGGCACGTTTGGAGCGGTAGCTGTCGCTCTTTTCGTGGCGTTGTGGTTGGCCGATAAAAAGCAGCGTCGGGTCGCAATGGCTGGAATTTTTGGCGCAACCGTTATGACATTGGCGAGCAGCTCCAGCACTCCGGTTATGGCCTACGCGGCGGGCGTTGGGGCGCTGTGTTTTTGGCCCGTGCGCAACTCAATGCGCATTGTCCGGTGGGGCGTAGTCATCATGTTAGTCGTCATGCAGGCGTTCATGACGTCCCCGGTGTACCACATCATTACGCACCTGCACACCGGGGACTCGTATCATCGGTTCCAACTGATCGACCAGTGTGTCCGCCATTTTTCCAGCTGGTGGCTGATCGGGACAACGTCCAACGCTTCCTGGGGTTGGGATATGTGGGACACGGCGAATCAGTACGTTCAGACCGCTGACAACTCCGGACTCCTTCCTCTGATCCTTCTCGTCTCTATCCTGGTATTCGGCTTCAAGTACCTGGGCAAGGCCAGACGGGCGGTAAGCGACAAGAAGGAAGCTCAGTTCTTCTGGGCGCTCGGTGCCGCACTCTTCGCGGAAATGGTCGCCTTCTTCGGAATCTCCCTGTGGGATCAGAGCATGGTGGAATGGTATTTGCTGTTGGCGTTCATCGGTGCCGTAGCGGTGCCGCAGGTGCGAGCTGAAAAGCAGGAGTCCATGGCCGACCTGAATTCGGGTATGGCGCCCGTCGAGGCCCAATCAGTTTACGCGGGTTGGAGGGGGCGCGCCCCAGCTACTCGCCAACTTTTGCGCGACGGAGACACTCCTGCACGGGCACGTCGAGGAGTTCTGAACTCGCATGGATCTTTCCATCATCATCGTTAACTGGAACTCTGACGAATACCTGGCGAAATGTATCCCAAGCATCTGCGCCTGGACCAAGGACGTGTCGTTCGAAATCATTGTTGTCGACAACGCGTCGCCCTCTGGCGACATCGATCGGATCAAGCAACTGTTCCCCGACGTCAAGTTGATCAGGAGCAAGAAGAACCTTGGATTCGCCGGCGCCAACAACATGGGTGTCAGCCATTCAAGCGGAGACTATGTCCTGTTTTTGAATCCCGACACGGAGCTCAATAGCCCCGCGATTGACATTATTATGCGGGAAACGAAACGGCTCCCCCACGCCGGCATCGTCGGCTGCAAGTTGCTCAATCCCGACTTGTCCGTGCAGACCAGCAGTGTCATGAGTTTCCCGAGAATCTGGAACAGCCTGCTTAAGATCGAGTATCTCCGACTCCGCTGGCCGAAGCTTTGGGGTATCGACGTTCTTTTTTCCGCGACTCAGAAGATTGCCGAAGTCGAGGCGATTTCTGGCGCCTGTATGGCGATCCGGCGAGACATCTTCGAGCAAGTGGGAAGGTTCAGCGAGGAGTATTTCATGTACTCCGAAGATCTGGACCTGTGCTACCAGGTCGTTCGTGCCGGGTTCAAGAACTATTGCATTGGATCTGCGACTGTCGTGCACTACGGGGGCACCAGCAGTCCGCGCCCGTGGCAGACCGCCGCGAAGACCAAGGCACTGTTGCTCTTTTCCCGGAAGAATTACGGGCTCTCATACTCTCGGCTGTTTCGATTGGCGATGGTTCTCAACGCGGGTTTGCGTGTAGTGCTTCTAGCCGCGATGCGTCTCTTCGCAAGGCTATTCCGAGTGAGGAATGCTTTGGAGCCGACGTGGACAAGATGGAGCATTACATTGAGAACTCTCTTGAAACCAGGCGAGTCCGTCGCAGAACCTCTCGCGATTCGCAGTGCATCTTGATTGACATGCTGAGGCGACCGCAGTTTTGGAGGTTCGTCCCCGGATACTAGAGTCGCTGATGCCTGCACACGTGTGCGATCGAG
>Ga0070733_10002587_pt1 | contig 12767 bp, 11 predicted proteins | sample Coa_R1_9_FD_66450 | JGI IMG/M metagenome (GOLD analysis project Ga0070733, IMG submission 66450) | Surface soil microbial communities from Centralia Pennsylvania, which are recovering from an underground coalmine fire - Coalmine... | ecosystem: Environmental > Terrestrial > Soil > Unclassified ... | reverse complement strand
GGAGCTGGATCAGTATCAGATCACCGAGGGCACCCGCGAAGTGATCGAAAGAGCGTTTTCGGGAAAACCAACCAATGCTGGCTGAACCGGTGCTTGAGTTCGAGGCCCTGCGGGAGCTGCTGGCGCGCTTTGTGCACACTCCGCTTGGCCGCGCCGAGCTCGCGCGAGTCGCGCCGGGCTCGGACCGGGCCGCCATCGAATCCGCGCTGGCGGACACCGCGGAAGCCATAGAACATCTGCGCACCGCGTCCCAGCCTCAGCCCGCCTCGCGTGGAGCAGCGATTCGAGTGCGCTTCGAGCTGGGCGCCGATCCGGCCCCTGCGGTAACCCGGCTGGGCATCGAAGGGGCGACGCTGGACGCCGCCGAGATTTATGAGCTGACGCGCCTCTTGGATCTGGCAGCGGACGCCCGCGCGGTGCTGCTGCCTGCCCGAGAAAGGTTTCCGCGTCTGGCCGCGCATGCTTCCGGGATCGCCGACCTGCGCGACCTCGCCCGCCAGCTTCGTGGCAAGATTCTTCCCGACGGCTCGCTCGCCGACGACGCCAGTGTCGCGCTGGGCAAGTTGCGTCGCGACGCGGAGAAGCAGCGCCGGCTAATCGAGGAGTCGCTGGCGCGCTTCCTCCGCGCCCATCACGAGGACGGCACCTTGCAGGAGGATTTCGTCACCATTCGCAACGATCGCTTCGTGGTGCCCATCGTCACCGGCCGCGAGCGGCGCGTGGACGGCGTGATTCACGGCTCCAGTGGAAGCGGGCACACGATGTTCGTCGAGCCGCTGGAGACCATTCACCTGAACAACGAACTGGTGCGGATCCACGAAGAGGAGTTGCGCGAGATTCACCGTCTGCTGCGCGAGTTCACCGCCCGCCTGCGCGAGCATGCTCGCGAAATCGATGCCATGACGGAAGTGCTGGGCCGGTTGGAGCTGCTGTTCGCCAAAGCCGAATTCGCTGTCGAGTTCCGCTGTTGCGTCCCGCGCCTCAGCCTCGCCGCCTCTCGACGAATTATCCTGCGCGAGGCCAGGCATCCTTTGCTCGAGGATATCTTGCGGCCGCGCCGCAAGCCCGTGGTGCCCGTGTCCCTCTCGCTCGAAGGCGAGCAGCGTACCCTGCTGATCAGCGGTCCCAACACCGGCGGCAAGACCGTGGCGCTCAAGGGCGTGGGGCTGCTGGCGCTGATGGCGCATTCGGGTTTGCCCGTGCCCGCCGCGGAAGCCGAGTTCCCGTTGTTCGATCAAGTGCTGGCCGACATCGGCGACCATCAATCGCTTCAGGAGAGTCTCAGTTCCTTCTCCGCGCACATTGGAGCCATCCGCTCCATGCTCGAACGCGCGACGGCGGATTCGCTGGTCCTGCTCGACGAGCTCGGCCGCGCCACCGATCCGGAGGAGGGCGGCGCGCTGGGCGTGGTGCTGCTCGAAACCTTCCGTGCCCGCGGCGCGTTCACGCTGGCGTCCACGCATCTCGTGGCGATGAAGGTGTACGGAGCGTCGACCGCGGGCGTGCGCAATGGCTCGATGGGTTTCGACGAAGACACGTTGGAACCAACGTACGTTCTTCGCCTCGGCGCGCCTGGGAAATCGGCAGGCTTGGACATCGCCGCGCGGCTCGGGCTCAGCCCAACAGTGATCGATGCCGCTCGCGCGCGCATGACCAACACGGAGCGCGACGTCTCGCGCTTCCTGGCCGAGCTGCACTCGCGGCTGGCGGCCATCGAGGAGGAGCGTGCCAGCGTCGCCGCCCGCGAGCAGGCGGTGGACGCTCGGGAGCGGTCCATCGAGCACACCCTGGAGCGCAAGTACGCCGCCAGGACCGCCGAGCTCGAACGCCGCGCCGCGCAGCTCTCCAGCGACTTCGAGCGCCGCGTTGAGGAGACCATTGGCGAGCTGAGCCAGAAGGCTCGAGCAAAGGTCGCGAAAACCCGGCGCGAATTTCAAGAGGCCGTCGAATCGGTTGCACAGACTCCCGCGAGCTCACGCCCGCCGGCGCCCGCAATGCCTCCCCTTCCGAAACTCGCGGAGGGCGTTCGCGTGCGCCTGAAAGGAATCCGTCAGCCGGCGACAGTGCGCAAACTGCTCTCGAACGATCTGGTGGAAGTAGACGCGGGCTTCCTCAGAATGCAGGTGCCTGTCGCCGACGTCGAAGAGGTCTTGCCCGATTCGCAAGCGCCGCCGGGGCGCAAGCATGGGCAAACAGCTGGAATTTCCTTCCGCCAGGGACCAACTTTCGAAACCTCGGTTCGCGAAATCAATTTGATCGGGCAGCGGGCCGAACAGGCCTGCGAGCAAATCGAAAAGTTCTTGGACAGCGCCACGCTCGCCCAGGTGGAGCGCGTGCGCATCGTGCATGGCCACGGCATGGGGATCCTCAAGAAGGCCGTCGCGGATGTGCTGAAGAACAGTCCCTACGTGGAGAAATTTTACGTGGCTCCGCCGGAGGAAGGCGGCTCCGGCGCCACCATCGCTGAATTGAAGTAAAATGATCGACTGGCTTCGCGCGTATTGTCTCTCGCTCCCGCACACCACTGAGCACGTGCTCTGGGGCGACGACCTGGTCTTCAAGGTTGGCAGTAAGAACACCGCCAAGATGTACGCCGCCGCCCCACTCACTCCCGGCGGCTCGTGGCTCTCGTTCAAATGCACTCCGGAAGACTTCGCGGAGCTGACTGAGCGTCCCGGCATCGTGCCCGCCCCCTACAGCGCGCGTCTGCATTGGGTCCTGCTCGAAACTGCGGATGCGCTGCCGCGCGCCGAGATCAAGCGGCTCGTGAAACTGTCTTATGACCTCGTGTTCGCAAAGCTCCCGAAGTCCACGCAGGCGAAGTTGAGCGCTCCCGCGAAGCCCACAGCGCGGCGGCGCACACCCCCAAGCCGCTAAAATCAAGGAACGATGATTGCCAAAGTGCGAAAAGCGGTGTTCCCCGCCGCCGGGCTCGGCACCCGGTTCCTTCCGGCCACCAAGGCGCAGCCCAAGGAAATGCTGGCGCTGGTGGACAAGCCTCTGATCCAATACGGAGTCGAAGAGGCGATTCAGTCCGGCGTCCAGAACATCATTATCGTCACCGGCCGCGGCAAGAGCGCGATCGAAGATCACTTCGACGTGAGCTTTGAGCTGGAGCACCTGCTGGAAACGCGCAATAAGAAGGACCTGCTGGCCACGGTCCGCGCCGTCTCCGACATGATCGACGTCTCCTACGTGCGCCAGAAGGAAGCCCTCGGGCTCGGCCACGCCGTGCTTCGCGCGCGCGAGCTGGTGGGGGAGGAGCCTTTCGCGGTGATCCTCTCCGACGACGTCATCGACTCCGAGGTGCCTTGCCTGCGGCAACTGCTGGATGTGTACGAGTTCTACCACTCGCCGGTGGTGGCTCTGATGGAGGTGCCCCGCGAAAGCATCTCCGCTTACGGCGTCGTGGACGCTGAGCCGGTATCGCACGCCGGCGGGCAGAACCGGCTTTACCGCATTCGCAATATGGTGGAGAAACCCAAGGCCAGTGAGGCGCCGTCGAACTTGGCGATTATCGGGCGCTACGTGCTGACCCCCGAAGTGTTCAAGTCCCTCGACGCGGTCGAGCCCGGCAGTGGCGGCGAGATCCAGTTGACCGACGGCCTCAAGCACCTGCTCCGCGGCCGCCCCATCTACGGTTACCGCTTCGAAGGGACGCGCTACGACGCCGGCGACAAGCTCGGCTTCTTGAAGGCCACGGTGGAGTTCGCGCTCAAGCGTTATGATTTGGGTGAGGACTTTCGCGCGTACTTGAAAACGCTGAATCTATGATCTTCCGCCGTACATTCTCTGCATCCGCCGCCCTGCTGCTATCGGTCGCGCTGGTTCGCGCCGCACCGGACATAATTCAAGACGTGCGGGCCAGGATCGCGCAGAACGATTTCAATGGAGCGGCCGCGCAGATCCAGAACTACCGACGGAGCTTCGGCCTGACTCCGGACGTGCTGGAGGCGATGAGTTGGATGGCGCGCGGCGAGCTTGGCCGCAAGAATCTGGATCAAGCCGAGAAGTGGTCGCAGGATACCTACCAGCTCGCCGCCGCGGAAGTGAAGAAGCATCCACTGAACCGCGATCCCGATGCGCCCCTGGCTCTGGCGCTGGGCGCGTCCATTGAAGTGGAAGGCAACGTCATGGCCGCCCGAGGAGAACGGGCGGGTGCTGTCGCGTATCTCCAAGACGAGATCAAGAAATATTCCGGCACCTCGATTCACGCGCGCATTCAAAAGGTGGTCAATCAGTTGAGCCTGGAAGGCAAGCCGGCTCCTGCGCTGATTGGCCTCGCCCTTCCCAAGGGCAAACCCGTGTTCGTTTTCTTCTGGGCGCACTGGTGCCCGGATTGTAAAGCGGAAATCCCCGATCTCAAGAAGCTGAAGGCCGAGTTCGTCCCCAAGGGGCTGGCATTTCTTGCGCCGACGCAAAAGTACGGATACGTCGCGGGTGGGAAGGATGCTCCGCCGGAGGTGGAGACTCGCTACATCGAGCAGGTGCGCCAGACCTTCTACACCGGCCTCATCGACGCGCCCATCACCGTGAACGAAGAGAACTTCCGCGTGTGGGGAGCCAGCACTGTGCCGACTCTGGTGTTGGTGGATCGCAACGGCATCGTGCGCATGTATCACCCCGGCGCGCTGCCCTACGCGGAGTTACGCGCGCGCATCGCGGCCTTGCTGTAGTCCTCACCGTGTAACCCCAAAGGAAAAACGGCCCCGATTGCTCGAGGCCGCAAAAAGAAAAACGGCCCCGATTGCTCGAGGCCGTTGAATTTGAAACACGCTCCTGTAGAGCGCCCTGGCTACTTTTTCTTCTTCGGGGCAGCCTTCTTCTTCGCGGGCGCCTTTTTCTTGGTTGCGTTCTTCATTGAGTGATTCTCCCTTTACATCAAATTACGCGCCACTCGTTCGAGAGCGCGGTTGTGTCCCCTTTATAAGATTGTTTGCGATGAAAGTCAAGGGAAAAATGAATGAGGCGGTCCGGTCGAGGCGCGCCGCTCATGCAAAAAAGTGCGCCGCGCGTTAAAAAACATCGTCGTGTAGAATTGTTTTAGTGTCCGGAAGGCCATTTCTCGCGGGTGCGGCGCTCATCGTCGCGGCACTCTCCATCGCGGCGGGATGCGGACGTCGAGTCACTGCTCATCTTCCGGCTTCCCCGCCTCCGGCGCCGATCGGATGGAGTGAAACCGGCATCGCCAGCTGGTATGGCATTCCCTACGACGGGCGGCGCACCTCTTCCGGCGAGATCTTCGACATGCACGCCCTCACCGCGGCGCATCGCACCCTGCCGTTCAACACCTGGCTGGAGGTAACCAATCTTCAGAACGGCAAGCGCGTCGAAGTGCGCATCACCGACCGCGGACCTTTTGTTGGCGGCCGTATCATCGATCTCTCGATGGGCGCGGCGGAAAAGATTGAGATGGTGCGCGCGGGTATCGTGAAGGTGCGGTTGAAGGTGATCATGCCTCCGGCCGCTTCGCCCGGAGCAGCTTCGCGGTAACAGCGCCGCCTCATGCGAGAGGCCCTTATACTACTTGTATAATGCCGTTGATTCTCCTTCTTTGCGTGCTGCCGATGATCGCATTCGCGCAGTCGCCTCCCGCCTGGGTCGCCAAAAGCAACCAGAACGCCCAGTTGCTGCTCGACATCCGGGCGCGTTACGGACCCGAAGGCGCGGCAGCCGCCGGTACCACCGGGCTCGACGAGATGGTTGCGGTCATCACTCCCGATCGGCCGGAGCGCATTCGCGCCGACCTTCGAGCCGCCGGTAAGGAACTGCAATCGCGCCTCGCCTCCGAGCCGGACCCGCTGGTGCGTCAGGATCTCCAAATCCTGATCCATTCCGCGGATCTCGATGTCCGTGCATCGGAGATTGACGAACGCCACCTTCTGCCTTACATCAACGTCGCGGGATTCGTTTATTCCGGAATCAGCGGACTGTTGCAGGATCAGGTGGTGGAAGCGCGCCGCCCTGCCGCGCTGGTTCGCCTGCGTAAATACGTCGGCATCGAGCCCGGCTACACTCCCATCACTCTTCAGGCCGAAGAGCGTTTTCGATCCAAGCTCAAGAATCCGGGGCTGGTCGGGCCGCCCAAAGCCCAGGTCGAAAAAGATCTCGCTCAGACTGCGGCTTATGTCACCGGCATCGGTCTGCTCCTCGAGAAGTACAAGCTGAAGGACTACCAGGAACCTTTTGCGAAGCTGAAGGAGCAGCTCACCGCCCACGACGAATTCGTACGCAAGGAGGTGTTGCCCAAGGCGCGTACGGATTTTCGCCTGCCGCCGGAAGAGTACGTAATTACTCGGGAACAGCTCGGCCTCGATTACGCTCCGGAGGAGCTGGCGCGCCTCGCTCATCAAAGCTTCACGCAGATTCAAGGGGAGATGCAGAAGCTCGCCACAAAAATCGCGCAGGAGCGCCACTTGCCTTCCTCCGGTTATCGCGACGTCGTCCGCATTCTCAAGAAGGACCAGCTTGCGGGCGACCAGATCCTGCCGCACTACCAGCAGCGCCTCGCCGACATTGAGGCGATTCTGCGGCGGGAGCATCTCATCACTCTGCCGGACCGTCCCGCCATCATCGCCATCGCCACCGCGGCCGAGACCGCTCAGCAGCCCGCTCCGCACATGCGCCCTCCGCGCATGATCAACAATCAGGGCGAACGCGGCCAGTTCGTTCTTCCCATGGGAACCACGGGTGAAGGCGGCAAGTCCCTCAAGTACGACGATTTCACTTTCGCGGCCGCATCCTGGACGCTGATCTCGCACGAAGCCCGGCCGGGTCACGAGCTGCAATTCGACGCCATGGTGGAGCGCGGCGTGTCGCTCGCGCGCGCTATGTTCGCCTTCAACAGCACCAACGTCGAGGGCTGGGGCTTGTACGCCGAATGGTTCATGCTCCCGTATATGCCCGACGACGGCAAGTTGATCTCGCTGCAACTGCGTCTGCTGCGCGCCGCCCGCGCATTCCTCGATCCGGAATTGCAGGCGGGCAAGATCACGCCCAAGCAGGCCATGAAGGTTTTACAGAATGACGTGGTTTGCTCGGAAGCCTTCGCCACCGAGGAAGTCGATCGCTTCACCTTCGGCTCGCCGGGCCAGGCGGGTTCTTACTTCGACGGCTTCACGCGCTTGATGGCCATCCGCGCGGACGCCGAGAAAGCTCTCGGCCCGAAGTTCAACGTTCAGCGCTTCCACGACTTCATCCTTTCCCAGGGTCTCCTTCCGCCCAATCTCTTGCGCAAAGCCGTGATGGAAGATTTCGTCGCGCGAGAACAGGCGAATTAGGCTCGCAAAGGTCACACTTGGCGGCCTACGCGGCGTTTCGCTCCCGTGATTACCGGTTCCTTCTCGCAGGGAATGTTTTGTCCGTGCTGGGGATGCAGATGTTGTCGATCGTGGTGGGTTGGGATCTCTATCAGGCCACGCGATCTCCAGTCGTGCTCGGCAACGTGGGCCTGGTGCAGATCGTGCCGGTGTTGCTGCTTACGTTCGCGGCCGGCCATGTCGCGGATCGCTATGACCGGCGTGGCACGCTGCTGTTCGCGCAGTCGATCGTGGCGGCCATGGGTTTCGTGCTGGCTTTCTCCGGCGCGTCGCGAGGCGTAACACTGATTTATTCGTGCTTGTTCCTCAGCAGCATGGCGCGCACGTTCCAGTTTCCGGCCGCGTCGTCGCTGCTGCCGATGGTCGTGCCGCTTGAGGATCTCAGCAACGCCATCAGTTGGAATGGAATGGGCCGTGAGCTGGCCACCTTCACGGGCCCGGCGCTCGCCGGACTTTTGTTGGCGTGGTTGGGAAGTCCCGCCGTCTATCTGGCGCAGGCCGGTTGCTCGATCCTGACCATGCTCTGCTTTTTCGCGCTCGTCCCCAAGGGAGCGCCGGCCGGCGCGGCTGTCCAGGGCGGGATCAGAGCCGTAGGCGAAGGAGTGCGTTTCGTGCTTCGCGAGAAGCTGGTCCTGAGCGCGATGAGCCTGGATCTCATCGCCGTGTTCTTTGGCGGAGCCACCGCGCTGCTGCCGATTTTCGCGCAGGACATTCTGCACATCGGTCCGCGAGGCCTGGGTTGGCTGCGCGCCGCGCCCGCCGTTGGCGCAGGCAGCATGGCCTTGTGGCTGGCTCACCGGCCTCCAGTCCGCCGCGCCGGAGTTACTCTGTTGGCGGTAGTGGCAGGCTTCGGCCTGGCCACCATCGGGTTCGCCGTCTCTCGTATCGAATGGCTGTCCTTCGTGTTACTGGCGGCCACTGGCGCGCTCGACAGCGTGAGCGTGGTGCTGCGCTCCTATCTGGTGCATTCGCGCACTCCCGACGCCTTGCGCGGACGCGTCAACGCCGTCAATGCGCTCTTCATCAGTTCCTCCAACCAGTGGGGAGCCGTGGAATCCGGCCTCGCCGCAAAATGGATGGGCACGGTTCCGTCGGTTGTCTTCGGCGGCGCCGCGACCATCTTCGTCGCCGGATTGATCGCGTCACTATCCGGAAACCTGCGCCGGTGGCGCAATTCCTAGCGTGTTTAGGTGGCGCACGCACTCATGCGTGCCGCGTCGGCACTCCTGCCGACGCTCGCTACCACCGCCCCTGCTCCCGAATCGACCCCGCCAGCCGCTTGCTCACCACCGCTTCAAACCCGTTGGACATCCGCAGCAGCCAGCGCTTGCTTGAAAGCGGCGAGATCTTGCGGATATGGTCGGTGTTGATAATCGTACTGCGGTGAACGCGCCGGAAGCGCGGCTGTTCGAGTTTCTCCTCCAGCGTCTTCAGGCAGTGATCGCTCAAATAGCGCTGCCCGGCCTTCGCGTCGGATGCGGTAACGATGTGAACCAACTCGCCCTCGGCTTGAAATGCCACGATCTCGGAAGGGTCCAGCAGATACATATCCGCGCCGCGGCGGCCCACGATCTTGCGCAACCCTCCCGGGGCTAAAGGCGATGACACCGCGGAATGTCCATCGTGCGCGGGCGCCTGCTTGCGCGCTTTCTCGATCGCCTGCTCCAATCGTTCTCGCCGCACCGGCTTGAGCACGTAGTCCACTGCGCCGACTTCGAACGCCTCCAACGCGTGGCGCTCATACGCCGTGACGAAGATCACAGCGGGAGTCCGGCTGCCGCGCAAAAAGCGCGCTGTGGCCAGCCCGTCCAACTGCGGCATTTGCAGATCCAACAAAACCAGGTCGGGCTGAAGATCCAGAATGCATTGCAGAGTTTCCGGCCCCGTCGCTGCCTCTCCCACCACTTCCAGCCCGGCGATAGACTCGACGTGCTCGCGCAGCACTTGTCGCGCGATCGGCTCGTCGTCTGCGATCAGGATTCTCATCCCACCGCCTCCATGGTTTCAAGCGCCGGGAGAGAGGCGGCCGGTATCGCGAAGGACACTGTGGTCCCGCCGCTTCCGGATTCGATTTGCAGGCGCGAGCCCGCGCCGTAACACAACTCCAGCCGCCGGGTCACGTTTTCAAGACCGATTCCGCCAACGCCCGGCGCTGCAAAACCGGAGCCGGTATCGGACACTCGTACTTCCAGCGCGCCCGAAGCATTCTGGCGCACCTCGATCCGCACCAGTCCTCCGTGCGGCAGCGGCGCGATGCCGTGTTTCACCGCGTTCTCCACCAGAGGCTGAATCGAGAGCACCGGAATGGGCGTGGCCAGCGCCTCCGGAGCCACCTCGATTTCCATGCGCAGTTTCTCTCCCAGCCGCAACCGTTCAATCTCCAGGTACGCCTTCACGATGTGCAGCTCCTGCTCCAGCGGCAGAAACGATTTTCGCGTTTCCAGAAAGTAGCGGAAGATGTCCGCCAGGTTCAGCACCGTTTCCCGCGCGCCCTTGGCTTCCCTCGGAATGATGCCATACAGCGCGTTGAGCGCATTGAACAGAAAGTGCGGATGAATTTGCGATTGCAATGCGCGCAACTCCGCCTGCGCCACCAGGCGGCGCATTTCGGATTCGCGGAATTGTTCCACTTGCTCCACGATGACGGAAGCTGCGCGGGTGAGGGCGGACAGGTCTTCGCTCAAATAGCGGCGTCCTCCTGAGCGGCGTCCCAGCAGCACGTAGCGCGTGCCGCGGGAAGGCAGGCGCAGCGGAACCACCACTTCCGCGCCCTGCGCCTCCAATTCGGCTCGGCGCCGGGAGAATTCGGAAACCAGCATGGGACGCCGCGACTCCAGGTCCTCCAGCCCGCCGGCTAGGCTCGCCTGTGCGCTCACGAACTCGCCCAATTGCGCCGCCGCGGATTCGACGTAGGTTTGTTCTTCCCGAACCACCTGTTTGAGATTGCGCAGCAGAGCCTCCACGTCCTTGCGTCGAAACACCAGGCTCGTCAGCGCCGCCTGCACTCGCGTTCGCAATAACGCGAAGACGATCAGCAGCAGGCAGGCGCCAATCAACAGCAGCGCCTGATCGAAGGGCGTTGGATCTCTGCGCAGCAGATTCAACCGCCACGCCGCCGCGGCTCCCGATACAAACAACCCCGCCAGCAGGACGTTCGCCAGGAAGCGCAGGAACGCATCCAGAAGAACAAAGCGGTAATCCTGAAGCAGCACCAGTAGAGCCAGGGGAATGGCCGCATGATGAAACGCCAGTTCCCGCGACCAGACCTGCTGGGCGTGGCCCTCGCCGAAATGCACGAAGGAGATCGCCAAAAGGAACAGCGACATGGTGCCCACCAGACGGGAAGTGGCCGCACGTCGATTCTCATCTTTCCACACGGCAACCGCGGCGATGCATGTTAACGCCACGAATCCGATGGTCATCAGATTCAGCCCCCAGCGATGATACAGCACATCGTGACGGAATAGCTCCATAACATGCAGCGCGATCGCGACTCCGCTCAATGCATAGCCCGCTTGCGCCAGCAGGCGCTGCCGCCCCGCCAGGCACAGGTCGAAGAGCACTGCGGGCAGCAGGCTCAATACGGAAAATGCGACCGTGTCGCTCCCGGTGCGCGCGCCCATCCCCAACACCAGCAGCGATGCCAGGTTCCACACCAGCGCCAGAGCCGCCGCCAGCATCGACTTGGTGCTGCCCCTTAGCCTTCGCGCCGCGCGGTCCTGGATCAGAAGGAAAAGGAAGATCCCGAAAATCAGTACACCGGCGGCATGCCCCAGCGTATTGACCAGCAGCGATTCCTTCACGGTTCCAATGATAACCGGATTACCGATCGCGAAGAACTTCCACCGTCCATTTACCTTCGCCCGAATCGAGCCAGCCGCTGGCTCCCACAGCCCAGAGTGCTTTCGGGCGCAACCTGCACTTACCGCATCCTTAACTTATGGCGCTCGGCCAGTTCCCGTAGCTGGAAGGCTTCCGACCTGGCATGAAATTATTTAGGAAAGATACTTGACAACTTAGCACGCATATTTTATATTGTAGTTGAGAGAGGTTAACAACCATGGCGATTATTAGATATTCAAATTTTGCTGGCGTCGAACCGTTTCCGGGCCTCACGGCTTTTCAGGAAACCATGAACAGGCTGTTCGCGGAACCGAACGGCCGCCCTTGGGTCCCGCCGGTAGACATCGTTGAAAACGAGAATGAACTGGTCGTGAAAGCCGACGTCCCGGACATCAAGTTCGAGGACATCGACGTCAAGATCGAAAACGGCACGCTGACCCTTCGCGGCGAGCGCAAAGCCGAAAAGATCTCGGACAAGGGCGGCTGGCACCGTATGGAGCGCAGCTACGGCTCCTTCGAGCGGGCCTTCACCCTGCCCGAAACTGTGGATCCGGAGCACGTCAAGGCCGATTACAAAAACGGCACGCTGACGGTGACTCTCCCCAAAAAGGAGATCGCCAAGCCCCGCCAAGTCAAGGTGGAAGTAAACCACAACTGAACGTGGGAGAATCGAAGGCGGACCTATGAACGCTCTGAAGACCGCATTCCTGCTGGGCTTGTTGAGCGTTCTGGTCCTGTTTGCGGGCGAAGCGATCGGGGGCCGTACCGGCCTGGAGTACGGCCTGGTCGCGGCTGTGGCGATGAACGTTTTCAGCTACTTCTTTTCCGACAAGATCTCGCTCGCGACATATTCAGCTCAGCCGGTGACTCCGCAGGAGAATCCACAGGTTTACCAGCGTGTTTCGGGAATCGTGCAAGGCTTGGCCCAGCGCATGAATATTCCCATGCCCAAGTTGTGGCTGATTCCCGATCCTTCGCCCAACGCCTTCGCCACGGGGCGCAATCCCAAGCATGCCTCCGTCGCGTTTACGGAGGGCATCCTGACTCTGATGACCGATCGAGAGCTCGAAGGCGTGGTGGCGCACGAACTCGGGCACGTGCTCCATCGCGACATCCTGACCAGCTCGGTCGCCGCGACCCTGGCCACCGCGATCACCTTCCTGGCTCGCATGGCGTTCTGGTTCGGGCCGCGGCGTGACAACGATGAAGAGGGCGGCGGCTGGGGCGGAATCCTGATGATGATCCTGGCGCCGTTCGCCGCGATGCTGATCCAGATGGCCATTTCGCGATCTCGTGAATTCGACGCCGACGCGGCCTCGGCGAAATACACGGGCAATCCGGATGAGCTGATCAGCGCGCTCGGAAAACTTGAAACCGGAGTGCAGCGCGTCCCCATGGACGCGACGCCGGCCACGGCGCACTTGTTCATCCTGAATCCTTTTTCGACTGGCGGTCTGGCGAAGATGTTCTCCACCCATCCTTCCACCGAAGAACGCATCGCGCGGCTGCAAGCGATGAAGGGCGATGCCTACCGTCCGCGTTAATCGCAAAGCTGCGGACCGGGTGGCAAGCGGCCATCCCTGGATTTTTTCAAGCGACATCACC
>Ga0070733_10002586_pt1 | contig 12768 bp, 12 predicted proteins | sample Coa_R1_9_FD_66450 | JGI IMG/M metagenome (GOLD analysis project Ga0070733, IMG submission 66450) | Surface soil microbial communities from Centralia Pennsylvania, which are recovering from an underground coalmine fire - Coalmine... | ecosystem: Environmental > Terrestrial > Soil > Unclassified ... | reverse complement strand
CCTTGAACCGTCGCGCCCTTGAAGATTACGTCGTTGACGAGATCGAATGTGACCGGATCTTTGGGAATGCCCAGCAACGATGCGCGCCCGCCGGGACGCAGCATTTCGAATCCCTGGTGAATGGCCGCGGGATTCCCGCTCATTTCAAGGAGGACATCCACACCCGCGCCGTCAGTGGCTTCCTTGACGCGCGCGACCACGTCGCCTGCGTTTGGATCAAACGCCTCATCCGCGCCCATTTTCTTTGCCAGCTCGCGCCGATGCGGATTCACCTCGGTGGCAAAAAGCTGCGCGCAGCCGCAGGCGCGCGCTACGGCAATGGCCATCAAGCCAATCGGGCCCGCGCCCGTGACAACCACGTTGAGCGCGGCGATTTCTCCCGCCAGCACGGTGTGCACGGCATTGCCGAGGGGGTCGAGGATCGCGGCGTAGTGCTCAGGGATCGCGGGATCAACTTTCCAGATGTTTCGAACCGGGATGCGCACGAATTCGGCGAAGCAGCCGTCGGCGTCAATGCCGATAATTCTGACGTTCTGGCAAACGTGTGGCTGGCCCATCCGGCACGGGCGGCAGTGGCCGCAGTTGACGTGCATCTCAGCGCTGACGAAATCGCCCGGTTTGACCGATGTGACTTCCTCGCCCACCTTCTCGACGACGCCGCAGAACTCGTGGCCGAACGTCATCGGAGGATGAATGCGCGAGGCGGACCAGCGGTCCCAGCCGTAGATATGCAAGTCCGTGCCGCAGATCGAAGCCGCGCGGACGCGAACCAGAACTTCAATGGGGCTTAACGCGGGAATGGGAACCGATTCGAGTTGCGCGCCGCGCTGGGGGCGCATCTTGCGTAACGCTTTCATCGTCGAGGTGGGCATTCGCTACGGGCGGCATGGCATGCACCGCCAAACCCACCGATATTAACACACGCTCGTAAGCACCAGAAAGGCCGGCCCCTAAAGGAGGTTATGGGCGCCATAAATGCTACAATCCCGGCCAATCTGAAAAATGTTGAGCGGCATGGAGGAACGTTGAGCTTCACACAGCGCTTTCAGGAAATTCACACGGGATTCGAGCGCCCTTTCTGGGTGGCGAATCTCACTGAGTTGTTCGAGCGCCTGTCGTATTACGCGGCGTTTGCTTCGCTGGCGCGCTATCTCCATGAAACGCTGAGCTTCCCGGTATCGGAAGCGGGGAGCCTGGCGGGACTCTTCGGCGGGCTGGTGTGGTTTCTTGCGGCCTTTGGTGGAACGCTGGCGGACCGTCTGGGCTTCCGACGGTCGCTTTCGCTCGCATACTTCATTCTAAGCTGCGCGTATTTTCTCCTTGGGTCACTGGGCACGGGCTGGATGGCGCCGGTGCGCACCGCCGTTCCGCTCGTTGCACTGGTAGCCTTTGTACTGATGCTGCCGGCGCTGGGGATCGCGCTGGTGAAACCCTGCGTCGTGGGTACGACGGCGCGAGCGTCAAAGGAAAATGTCCGCTCGATCGGCTACTCGATTTACTACACGCTGGTGAATATCGGCGGAGCCGCGGGACCGTATGTTGCCTCTTGGGTGCATGCCCACCTGAGCGTGGAAAATGTTTTCCGCGTGGCGGCGCTGAGCGTGTTTTTGATGTTCTTCGCGGTGGTGCTTTTCTTCAAAGAGCCGCGACGGACAGGCGAAGCCCAGACGGAGAGTTTCAGCCAAGCTGCACGGAATTTCTGGACCGTAGTGACCAATCCCCGTTTCATGGTGTTCCTGTTGATCTTCACAGGCTACTGGGTGGTGTACTGGCAGGAGTTCATAATTCTTCCAGTTTACGTTCACGACTATGTGAACCCCAAGACCGACACGGAGCTGATGTTGGTGACCGGACCGCTGGTGGTGATCTCGCTCCAGATGGTTGTGAGTTTTCTTACGCAGAAGATCCCCGCTTTTCGAGCGGTGATCCTGGGTACGCTCATTTCCGGGATGGCCTGGATCATTCTAGTGATTCATCCCACGGTGCCGATGGTAATCTTGACCCTTGCGGTGGTTGCACTGGGTGAGATCACGCAATCACCGCGCTACTATGAGTATATTTCGCGTCTTGCGCCTTCCGGACAACAAGGCACTTACATGGGATTTGCATTTTTGCCAATTGGAATCGGGTCGCTGCTGGGAGGCTGGTTTGGCGGAAGGCTAGTCCACCATTTTGGAGAAGTGCAACACCGGCCGGACAGAATCTGGTGGGCCGTCACGGGAGTGGGGCTGCTGACGGCTTTGCTTTTGCTGATCTATGACCGCGTTGTGAAACCGGGATCAACAGTTCCGGTCAAAGCGTAACTCAGTTCACCATGCGGCGGATATTCTCGACGGCTTGGCGAGCGAGGGCATAGCGCGGTTCGATGCGAAGCGCTTCCTGGAAATACTCCCGGGCGCGATTGATCATGCCCTTGGCGTAATACGCGCGCCCCAAGTTGAAGTAGGGATAGTGGCGCGGATCATAGCGAGGCGCAGCAATGGCGCGCTCAAGCCATGGAATCGCTTCGTCGTGGCGTCCAAGCGCGATTAAGTACGAGCCGATGTCATTGTAGGGATTGCCGAAATCGGGGTCGACCTCAATCGCCCGCTTGCATTCAGCGATTGCGTCTTCGATTTTTCCTTGATAGTGGTACGTCCAGCCGAGAAAGGTGTGCGCCTCCGCGGTTGGGTGGAGTTCCAGGGAGTTTTTGTAAAGCTCGACAGCGCGATCGTAGTCGCCCTCCATTTGCGATTTATAGGCCTGCTGCAGGAGTTGCCAGGCTTGCTCGATGTCGTCGGATGACATGTTCTTCTCGCAGCGCGGGCATTTCTATCCAAAAGCTTTTTGCGGTGCCCTGGCGCTGAGCATGGTGAGCGCTTCGCCGGTGGTGATGAACCGCGCGCCACGTTCTCCCAGCTCGGCGATCGTTCGATCGCCGTTTTTCACATTTATCGTTTCGATTGCATCTTTCACAATTGCGACATTGCGCTCGAGTTCCAGCAAGCCCTTTGCGGCAAGCTGAACGCAATACTCGGTGGCCACGCCGAACACGACAAACTCCGTCTCGCTGCCCAGCTTCTCGACAATCGTTTTTGTGTGCGGATTGCTGAACACATCCAGCATCTGTTTTTCGATCACGACTTGCTGGTGTTTCAAAAGATCGGGCGGCAATCGGAACGACGCGTCGTTGGGGACGGTGCAGACGTCCCGCGCGAGCCCTTCCGGAATAATCCTTGCGCCGGGCGTTCCCCGAAGACAGTGCGGCGGAAACTGAGAGAATTCGGAATCATCGGGCGTGTGGCTGCATGCGCTCGACACGAGGAATGCGCCGTGCGGCTGCGCTGCGGCAACCAGGCGCTCGATATTTGGAATGATTTTTTCGGCGCCTGGCACGTATAGCTTCCCGCCGGGCAACATGAAATCGGCTTGTGCGTCCACTTCCCAGAAAACAATCTTGCGCGGCACCATTGTGAAGTAGGCCCCCGAAACGCTTCGTCACTATTCTAGCGCAGTCGTTACTTGGCGGCAGCGCGACGCACGCGCCGGCGGACTTTCTCGAGCATCGCTTCGAGGCGCTTCGAGTACCGCACCGGATAGACGGCGCTGCGAGCGATTTGACGATAGCGCCGCGGAAGCCGTGCAAGTCCGTCCAAGCATCTCGCTCGCAAGTGGGCCATCGGTTCAGGCGCTTTGAGGCGGCGGCCGCCGCGCATGACTTCGACGAGAAGCGGTTCGCCACCGTTTGCAGACTCGCCTTCGAGAGCGATCTTGTCGCTTTCGAATTCGCCCGCGCGATTCGAGTAACGAAAAGCCTGCTTGCGGCCGGGGTAAGTGACTTTTGCCTGGCTCAGTTTGGCCGCCTCGCGTACTTTTCCATCGCGTTCGACTTCGACGAGCTTGTAAATCAAGTTCAGATGAGGTGCGTCACCGGGTGTAGCGAGCGCCGTGCCGACGCCAAACGCGTCAATGGCCGCATTCTTCTCCACAAGTTCGGCAATTCTTAATTCATCGAGGTCGCCCGATGCGAATATCTTCACGTCCTTCCAGCCGGCATCATCAAGCTTGCGGCGCACCCATTGGCTGTCTTTGGCGAGGTCGCCGCTGTCCAGGCGCACACCGGCAGGCTTACGGCCCATGAAAATGATTTTTTCAACAGCGGCGCGGACATCATAGGTGTCGAGAAGAAGGACGGCGTCGTTGGGAAACGCGTCCAGAAACCGGCCGAAGGCTTCCGATTCATCTTCATGCGCCATCACCCACGAATGCGCCTGCGTTCCGTAGGTCTCCATGCCGAACATTTGCCCCGCCAGCACGTTGGACGTGCCACCACAGCCGCCAATGGATGCCGCACGAGCGGCGAGAAGGCTGGCCTCGCTGCCATGCGCGCGCCGGGCGCCGAATTCCACAATCTGGCGGCCCTGCGCGGCCGTAACAACGCGCGCCGCTTTGCTTGCAATCATCGTTTGATAGCTGAGGGTTGCCAGCAGGTACGTCTCCATGATCTGGCCTTCAATGATGGGCGCAACCACGCGCAGCATTGGCTCCCCCGGAAAAACGAGCGTCCCTTCCGGCATGGCCCAGACGTCGCCGGTGAAGCGAAATCGCGCGAGATAGTCGAAGAAATCGTCGCGAATGTTGCGAAAAACAGGATGCCGGCGCAAAAAGGAGATCTCTTCGGACTTGAAGTGAACGTTTTCCAGGAACTCGAGACCCTGCTCGAGGCCGGCGGCAACCAGATAGTTCCGGTGCGGAGGGAGATGCCGCACGAACAGCTCGAAAGTGGCGCGAGCGTCGAAGTGCGTCTGCAAATAGCCCGCCGCCATGGTGAGCTCGTAAAGGTCGGTCAGGAGGCCTGAGTGCTTATGCATTGTTTTTCGCGGCCTTGGTGGCCGAATGGCCGCGGATGAAAAGACAAAACCCCCAAGCCTCCGTCCCGGTTCGGGAGCGGGCATGCCTGGGGGTTTCGCAGCGAATCTTTGCGCCGAACAGCTACTTCAAAACGGCGTCTTTGAACGCTTTTGCAGCGCGCAACCGGACAACGGTCTTCGCCTTGATTTTGATCGCCTCACCGGTGGCCGGATTGCGCCCCATGCGTGCTTTGCGGTGAGCCTTTACAGCTCGTCCCAATCCGGGAATTACAAATTTGCCCGAGCCCCCCTTGAGTTCCTTAACGGCGAGCTTAAAGAGTTCATCGAAAAAGGACGCCGCCTGCTTCTTCGAAATCGGCTTGTCCTCCGTGCTCACTTTCTCAGCCATATGCGCGATGATCTTGGACTTGCTCAGCGGATTTGCCATCGAGTTCCTTTTGCCTCCTCAGAATTAGTTGCTCATACGACCCCGTCATGTTTGAGGCCGCCGCAAACTATAGCTGGACTGCCGCGCTAAACGCAAGCAAAACATTGAAAAAAGCCCGGAAAAATGAGGTTTTTCTTGCGCACGATGGCGCCGGAACTCACTGCGCGGCCAGTTGTTCGTAGAACAAAGCCACGGATTTGATCCCGCCGAAATAATTGTCGAGCGCAATGTGCTCGTCGGGCGCGTGTGCGTTTTCATCCGGCAGCCCGAAGCCCATCAGAACGCATGGCACTTTGAACGTGTCGTGCATTTGTGTGACGAACGGGATTGAGCCCCCTTCGCGAATGAACACCGCTTTCTTCCCGAATCCCGATTCAAGGGCATGAATTGCTTTCTGGAAAATTGGATGGGAATAGGAAGCGACCCACGGCTTGCCCGTGCTGAGCACCTCAAACTTGCAGGAAACGGTTTTCGGCAGCAGCTTCCGGATGTGTCTCTCGACGAGCTTCGCGATTCTCACGGGTTCCTGATTCGGGACAAGACGGGTCGAAAGTTTCGCGTAGGCCTTTGATGCAATCACCGTCTTTGCACCTTCACCCATGTACCCGCCCCAGATCCCGTTCAGGTCGAGCGTCGGCCGGATCCACAGCTGTTCGACGATGGTATATCCTTTTTCGCCGCAAAGGCCCGGAGCTCCAACCGTCTTGCGAAATTCCTTTTCCTTCCACGGCAGGGAATTGAGCGCCTTGCGCTCCTGCTTCGAGGGTGTTGCTACGTTGTCGTAAAAACCCGGAACCGTGACGCGGAAATTCTTGTCGTGCAATTTGGCGATCATTTCCGCGAGGATCGTAATCGGATTCGGCACTGCGCCGCCGAAAACACCCGAATGCAGGTCCTGCGCGGGGCCAGTGAGCTCGATCTCATAGTAATTCAGCCCGCGAAGCCCATACGTGATCGAAGGCACGCCCGGCGCCAGCATGGAGGTATCCGAGACGACGAGGGCGTCCGCCTTCAACCGTTCGCGGTTCTGCTGGACGAAATCCCACAAACTGACGCTACCCACTTCCTCTTCTCCCTCGATCATCACCTTCACATTGAGGGGCAATTTTCCCGAGGACTTCTGCAGTGCCTCTAGCGCCTTCAGATGGATGTGAACCTGGCCTTTGTCGTCAGCCGTGCCGCGGCCGAACAATTTTCCGTCGCGCACAGCGGGTTCGAAGGCGGGCGTGGTCCACAGGTCGAGCGGCTCGGCCGGCTGTACATCATAGTGCCCGTAAAAAAGAATGGTGGGTTTGCCGGGAGCGTGCAGCGATTCGCCGTAGACCAGCGGATGCATCTTCGTGGGGACGATCTCGATTTTTTCCAGGCCCGCGCCGCCCAGTTTATCCGCCACCCAGCGGGCGGCGCGTTCGATGTCTGCTTTGTGCTCGGTCTTGGTGCTGACGCTGGGAATCCTGAGGAATTCCTTCAGCTCGTTCAAATTGTCTTCGCGCCTGGTCTCGATGTACTCAATCAGATTCATCTGAACTCCCGCCTCGAATTTGAGCTTTTCACCTGATGAAAAGAGGCGGCAACGGCCCCCCCCGCCGGAACTATGGCACAAGCCTGCCATTTTACGGGAACCTTACGCATTTTCAGCAACCTTTTTACCAACTGCGTTTTAGGAAACGCAAACACTTCACGCCGTTGACTCCCGCCCGTACGCATTGCACGATATTCTTATTATGGGAGAAACGACCGAAGTAAAGACCAGCGACCAGCGGCGCAGTTCCCGCGTCTTCACGCGCATTCCCGTGCGCGCGGCCGGGAAAGACTCAGAAGGCCGCAAGTTCCGCGAAAGCAGCCAGACGATCGTCATCAATGCGCACGGCGGCCTCCTCTATCTCCAGGCAGCTCTCGAACTCGGTTCGGAACTCGTAATCACGAATCCGGTGACGGAAGAGGACCAGGAATGCCGCGTCGTCTATCTGGGCGATACGTCGGAAAAAGGCACGCGCATCGGCGTCGAATTCCTTTCTCCATCGCCGCGTTTCTGGGGAGTGGAATTCGCGCCGCAGGATTGGCCTGCCCGGCCTTCGTCGCGCCCAGTTGCCTGACGCCGCGGATCGGTCCCTCGCTTCATTGCCCCCGCACGAGGCGCCCTGCAAGTTTGCGCGTGACTGAATCCAAAAGAAGTTGATAAGATTGCGTGATTTTTGTGGAGTGCGCGATAAAAAATAATGATTAAGCGCTTCAACTCCCTCTCCGGCCTTTTCGACGCTGCCGATGCGCGCACCGCCGTCGTCGTCCCCGAGCAGGCGATTCGCGTCAGTTACGATTCTCTTCGCCAGCAGGTTTTGCGAATGGCGAATTCTCTCGCCGCTGCCGGCATCCGAAGAGGAGACCGCGTGGCTATCGCCTTGCCCAACGGCCTGCCAGCAATTGTGAGTTTTCTCGCGGCTTCCTTCTCGGGGACCGCTGCCCCGCTCAATCTCGCATATCGCTACGACGAGTTCTGCTTCTTCCTGGAAGACACCAGCGCCCGCCTTCTGATCTGCCCGCCTGATGGTGCCACAGAGGCGCGGCACGCCGCGGCGGAACAAGGCATTCCGGTCGTCTCCGCGGAAATGAACGCCCAGGGCGTGGTTAGCCTGCCCGGTGCGCCGGCGGGAGGCTCGGCGGTGCCGCCCGCGCCGGAAGATATTGCGCTGATACTCCACACCAGCGGAAGCACGGGCAGGCCAAAACGGGTGCCTCTTCAACACTTCAATCTCGCGGTGTCGGCCGCGAATATCGCGGACACCTATTCGCTTTCTCCCGAGGATGTCTCGCTCTGCGTGATGCCGCTGTTCCATGTTCATGGCCTGATGGCCTCGACTCTGGCGGCATTGGCTTCCGGTGGCACGGTGGTGATTCCGTCAAAATTCGAAGCGCTCGCCTTCTGGCGGACCGTGAAGGAATATCGTGTGAGCTGGTATTCGTCGGTGCCGACTATTCATCAGCTTCTCCTGGCCCGCGTGGGGAGCAAGGGAAAACCCGCGGGAGCCGAATCCCTGCGCTTCATCCGCTCGTGCAGCACGCCATTGTCCGCCGACGTAATGCACAAAATGGAAAACGTCTTTGGAGTCCCGCTCGTCGAGGCCTACGGCATGACCGAGGCAGCGCATCAAATGGCTTCCAATCTGCTCCCGCCTCTAGCCCGCAAACCGGGTTCCGTGGGCGCGCCATCCGGCGTTCGTATCAGCGTGATGGACAGCGATTGCAGCCACCTGGGAACGGATTGCCGGGGCGAAATCGTGATCCAGGGACCGACTGTGTTCGCTGGATATGAGAACAATCCGGATGCCAACGAGCGGGCCTTTGCCGACGGTTGGTTTCGCACGGGCGACGAGGGCCTTCTCGATTCCGACGGATATTTGCACATCACCGGCCGGCTGAAGGAGCAGATTAACCGCGCCGGCGAAAAGATCTCTCCGCGTGAAATAGATAAGGTGCTTCTGGAGAATCCCGCCGTTGCCGAGGCCGTCACCTTTGGTTTCTCGCATCCGACGCTCGGTGAAGAGGTGGCCGCAGCCGTGGTCCTCTACGAACCGCAAACGGAGTCAGCCCTGCTTAAGCACTGCCGCGAACGCTTGGCTGACTTCAAATGCCCCAAGAAACTCTACATTCTCGAAAACATTCCCCAAACGGCCACGGGAAAAATCCGGCGCAGCGCCGTGGCTGACGCGGTTCTGAACGGCAGCAGATGAAATTCCTGATAGCTGGCGCAGGAGCTATTGGCGCTTACATCGGCGCGAAAATGGCGCGCGCGGGCCAGGACGTCACGCTGTTTGCGCGCGGACCTCATCTTCGCGCCATGCAGGAGCGCGGCGTCGTCGTGAAAAGCGTTGACGGCGATTTCCAGGCGCGTCCCAAAGTGGCCGGCACCCTGGAAGAGGTGGGGCCGGTTGACGTTGTTTTTCTCGGCGTGAAGGCACATGGGCTGACGCAGCTCGCACCGCAACTTTCGCCTGTTCTGGGACCCGAAACCACGGTCGTCAGCACGCAGAACGGCGTGCCGTGGTGGTTTTTTCAGGGTTTTGGCGGCCCGCTCGACGGCACCCATCTGGAACGCGTCGATCCGGGCGGAGTTGTCTCCGCTGCGATTGAGCCTCGGCGCGTGCTGGGCTCCATCGTTTATTTTGCCACCGAGGTCGTCCAGCCCGGCGTGATCCAGCATGAGGAAGGGAACCGAATTTCGCTGGGTGAGCCGGATGGCTCGCGGTCCGAACGCAGCCGCCGAATTGCGGAGGCGCTCATTGCCGCCGGTTTGCGCGCGCCGGTGACCACCCGAATCCGTCACGAGATCTGGGTGAAGATTCTCGGCAACGTGGCGTTCAACCCCATCAGCGCACTCACCAGAGCCACCGTGATGCAGATGGCGCGCGATCCCCGGGTTTCCGTGCTGGCCCGCAACATCATGCGCGAGGCGGAAGAAATTGCTCGTAAAATTGGATTGGAATTGCCCATCTCCATTGACCAGCGCATGGCCGGCGCGGAAAAAGTCGGCGAGCACAAGACCTCCATGTTGCAGGATCTCGAAGCCGGACGCCCCCTCGAACTCGAAGCCGTCGTCGGCGCGGTGGTCGAGTTGGGCGAGCGCCTCCGTATCCCCATGCCCCACACAGGCACTGTCTACGCTTGCGCGAAACTCCTGGCCGCTTCCCACGCCTCTACCGCATCCTCATAGTAATCATATAGTTATTTATACGTACAATAACTCTACGTCTTTTTGTCCACAACGGTGCACGCCAGTGCGAGCGCGATGGCAGGGATTGCCCAAATAGTCCTCATCGTGCCTAAGCTGGATCACGGCGAGAGAAGAGCCGCACGTGTTCTGACAGAGCGCGGGGGTGGTCTTCTCGTGTCGATCCAGCCAAAGAGAAACGGACGACCGGTATTCTCGCCAGAACTGATCGTGGACGATCAAAAACCCCGGAACCTTCGTGCCGTGACGGAATTTTATTGGGATCCGTGCATCAACGGTGCCCAGCAAGAGCCCTTGAATGGATTCGCCCCGCGACCACGTGCGTCGCACGTTGGCGAAGTGGTTCAGGACCGCGTTCCTTTCGAATTCGAGAGGCTCATCTCCGCCGAAGCGATACATCGCCGAACCGTCGGACTCGAGTGGATCCTCTAGCCACCGAACCGGTCCTTTCCACGGCAACTCAAGACCGAAGCGCGCTATCGCAAATAGCGGAACATTCACAGTGATAGCGGCGTTGATCATGTAGCCGGTGCCGCCAAAGTAGTCGAACAAGCGACTCTCGGAAACTCCGCCTGCCTGGTAGATGAGCAGGCCGGTCGAGGGATCGCGAGGTGCTTCCTCATCGTCTTCGTTGATGTGGATCGCGATGCCGGCAGCCCGAATCCGGCGAGCCAGAGCCAAATTGCCCTTCTTAATTTTGCCTGTCACCTCTGTTCCTCCTTCGCGCGCTCACCTCGCCGCCGCGCGCCGAAACGAAAAATGCCCTACATTGCCTACACAGCCTACACTGGACTCGATTCATACCCCCGGCCGGGCCCCGCCGGCTCAATTGGGCCCGCATTCTCGACCGTGCGAGCGCCAAAGTCCCGAAGGAACTGCTGGGCTCGGCGAGCGAAGTCCTCCGTTAACCGGATCCGCATCCCTTTCGCATCGCGCGGTTCCGTTCGGAACCCCAGGGCCTTTAATCGCTTCCCCAAGACGCCGGGATCAAGTCTGCCGTCGCTTCCGCGGCGTCGCAGGATTTCGTTCGCGATCTCCGCAAGCTCGCTGACGTACTTAATTTCCCCGGGCGATTCCTGGTGGGCCACGAGCATCGCCTCGACCGCAACGACGCTCGACTCGACGCACCTGCCGGCTCGGATTTCTTCATCCTCTTCGCGAAGCAAGTCGAGCACTGGGGCTTGCAATTCCGTGTCGTCGGGCGTTGCCGCGGCGAGGCTATGGGCAAGCTCGCGCATGGAGGGACAAAATCTCGATGTATCGAACTCAAGTTTGCATGCGGCGCGCAGATTTGCGCGCCGGAAACCTAGCAGTCTTGGCTGAAAATCCTCCGTGATTCTATGCTGAACATCGAAATCGAATACGGGAAGTTGCGACGCTCCCGGAATCATCGGAATTTGGACCGAACGAAGAAATAACGACTCATCGAACGAAATCGATTCGGCGTGAATGACTTGAGCGCCGAACAGGTCCAACAGGCCGCCCCGCTGAGGAATCTTCAGATCGCGGCGACTGACATCGTTGAGCAAGCTCTCGAGCTTGTCGCTCAACGTCGGCTGGCTGATCAGGAGCGTGAATCGCGCCCCGCTGGGCAGAGCGCGCAGCCCCGCGGGAGTAAGACCCGTAACGCGCAACCCATGCCGACAGAGGCAATGCAAGAGAGACAGCAGGCGATTCGCCCTCATCGTGTCCGGCCCGACGAGCACGAGCGCGGGCGCGACTTGCGCCGCTTCCAACAGCCAGCTGCATAGCACAACCCGGCCCGCGAGCGACGCGGGTCTTTCCGGAAGGCCGACAAAAGTTTCCACCAGTTTGCAAATGTCCGATAGAAGTTCGCGCGTACTTCCGTGCAGGCAGCAACTGGTGGGCAAAACCAATTCCTGCAAGATGCTGTTGGGGATCGGCGCAGGCTCGTACAGTTTACCGTTGTGCTCGATGCGCGCTCCGACAGTTTCCGTCGCGCCATCCCACAACATGAGTCGCACTCCGTCTTGGGCGCCGCCGATCAGCTCGATCGTGCTTCCATCGGCAAAAACCTCGCCGCTCGTCGCGATCGGGCGCGTGATCGAATTCGCGGGATGTTTCTCCTGGTCCATGTATCTCGCAGCACCGGAATTCCACGTGCAAAAAAAAAGACGTCGGACGAAAAACTTCGTCTCGACGTCTATTCAATGTTAGTGAAGCGCCCAGCTTTGCTGGACTCAAGATACTATAGCGCAACGCTCGCTGATAATTCAAGTGGTCCAGAGCAGGGGTAGCGTCAAGCATTTTGTGTAAATTCCAGGATGGGTTTACGTTCCCAGGAGCGGTTTAAGTGACTGATGCACTCAGGATTGCTCCGATTGGCTCATCGCAAGCGTTGCATAGGTATCAAGACCTACCTGGACAAGCGTGCGTCTGACCCTGTCGCTAATCGCTGGGTCTTCAAGGCAGTCGTCTACATCTCTCCGCATTCAGTCGGGTTCGTTGGTTACGGCGATGCCAATCCCACCAACACGTCTCCTCTAGTTCGTGGTGCCGAGATGCGCGTGGCAGAAACAAGGGCCGTCAACCGGGCTCTCCGCAAAGCCTACGGAATCGGGCTCTGCAGTGTCGAAGAACTCGGGTCCTTTTCGGCTCCGTTAAAGGCTCCCGCGGCTCACCGCAGGCGAATGGTCATCCCGGACCGAACGGCTCAGGTAACGGCCAGCCGCGTTTGCGCGACCAACTGTGCCTGCTGATTCGCCAGTACAACCTCGATCCCACGCTCGTGAAGGCGTACGCCG
>Ga0070733_10002585_pt1 | contig 12772 bp, 10 predicted proteins | sample Coa_R1_9_FD_66450 | JGI IMG/M metagenome (GOLD analysis project Ga0070733, IMG submission 66450) | Surface soil microbial communities from Centralia Pennsylvania, which are recovering from an underground coalmine fire - Coalmine... | ecosystem: Environmental > Terrestrial > Soil > Unclassified ... | reverse complement strand
GCCGTACATGCCACGCGGATCGCGGACCGGCCGGCTGCCGTCGATGGCGAAGCCGACCGGCACCGAATGGATCACGGTGCGCTCGGCCGGTTCCTTGACGCGGAAGCCCTGCTCGAGCACGCGCCGCATGTTGGCGTCCGACACTTCGCGGCCGTTGAGGTTGATCTCGGTCTTGATCATCCGCGACGCCGAGAAGCCGCCGGACAGGTTCACCACGACTTCGCTCAGATGCTCGCCAGACATCTGCTCGGCGGCGTGCACCGTCGTGAGGATGGCCTGGCTCGCGGCTTCGATGTCGGTGATGACGCCGGTCTTGATGCCGCGTGCGATCTGGTGGCCGATGCCGACGATGCGCGGCGCCGCCTCTTCGCGGCGCGCGACGAAGCAACACATCTTAGTGGTGCCGATGTCGAGCACCCCGATGACGCCGCCGCGTGCGCGGCCGTTGAGCTTCATGTTGCTCATGAGCTCTTGTCCTTGCCGCCGTTGCGTGCGGCCGACGGCTTGCCGGGCTCGGCGGGCGCCAGCCGAACGACCATGCGATCCGGCAAGCGCAGATCGATCGCCGCGATATTGCGTTCGAGAATCTGTTCTTGCGCTTCGAGTCCGGCGAGTCGGTGCCACGCGGCGGGTGCGTTCGTCTCGGGCAACGCCACCTGGACGCCGGTATCGAAGCGCAGCGTCCAGCGGCCCGAGCCGTACAGCACCGCAGCGTTGACGCGCCACGCGAGTGACGGCTCGCTCGCGAGCATGTCGATCAGCGTCGCCGCTTGGGCCGGCGCGTCGCCGCCGACCAGGACGATCCGCGGCCCGTATTGGGCGAGATCGTCGGTCGGAATCACCGTGCCGTCGCGGTCGATCAGCGACAGGGTACCGTTGCGCTGCCAGAAGGCGAACGGCTCGCGCTCGGTCAGGCGAATGAACAGCGTGTCGGGCAGCTGGCGTTCGACTTCGGCACGGCGGACCCACGGCAGCGCCTGAAGCCGGGCCTGAGCGGCGGCCAAATCTATCTCGAGCATCGGCATGCCGCGCTTGACGCCAAGCGCCGCCAGGATCGACGCCGCGCTCTGGCGGTGCCGGCCGACCACGTCGACGTTTTCGAGCGCGAGGCCTTGCTGCCTGCCGACAGTCCAGACGCGCGCCACGATCGCGCGGCCGGTCCGTGCCAACGTTCCGCCGTGCCACAGCCAATACGCACCGCCACCGCCGGCGATCAATGTCGCCGCGCCGAGACCTGCCGCCACGGCGACGATGGGGAACGGCCGGCGGCGCTGCTGCGCCACGGGCGGCGTTTGTTCCGGAGCGCGGCGCTTCAGAAATCGCATGCCGCGTTCTCCACCATCCAGCGCACCAGCGCGGGAAACTCGATGCCGGCGTGCCGCGCGATGTCGGGCACCAGCGAGGTCGGCGTCATCCCCGGCTGGGTATTGACCTCGAGCAAGACCAGCTTGCCGGGCTCGCCAGCGGTGTCGTCGTAACGCAAATCGGCGCGGCTGACGCCGCGACAACCCAGCGCCTTATGCGCCGCGACGCCGATCGCGAGCGCCTCGTCGTAGGCGCGCCGATGGATCGGCGCTGGCATCAGATGCTCGGAGCCGCCCGGCGCATATTTGGCGGCGTAGTCGTAGAAGCCTTTGGCCGGGCGGATTTCGAGGGCGCCGAGCGGGCGGTCGCCCATCACGGCGACGGTGATTTCGCGGCCCGGCACGTAACGCTCGACCAGGGCGCTTTCATACCGCCAGGCCTTCGCTTCGGCGGCCCAGGAATTATCGGCGCGCTGCACGATGCGCACGCCGACGCTCGAGCCCTCGTTGATCGGCTTGACGACATAAGGCCGCGGCAGAACGTCGCCGGCGGCGATCTCGTCGCGCGTCGCGACACGCCCTTCGGCGAGCGGCAGGCCGGCGGCTGTGAAAACGCTGCGCGCCGTCGGCTTGTCCATCGCGACGGCCGACGCCAGCACGCCCGAATGCGTGTAGGGCACGCGCAGGAACTCGAGTACGCCCTGCACCGTGCCGTCTTCGCCGCCGCGACCGTGCAAGGCGTTGAACACCACGTCGGGCGCGGGCGTCAGCGATCGCACCATCGCGGCCAGATCGCGCGTCACGTCGATGCTGCAGACGTCGTAGCCGAGCCCGGCAAGCGCCTTGGCGCATTCGCGGCCGCTGACCAGCGAAACGTCGCGCTCGGCCGTCCAGCCGCCCATCAGCACCGCGACCGAGCGGATCGTGCGGCTCATGCGGCGCCTCCGCTCGCTGCCGGCACACCGATGCGCTTGATTTCCCACTCCAGGCCGATGCCGGTCGTGTCACGCACGCGACGACGGACCTCTTCGCCCAGCGCTTCGAGATCGGCGGCCGTCGCGTTACCGGTGTTGATCAGGAAATTGGTGTGCTTGTCTGACACGGCGGCGCCGCCGCGGGTCAAGCCGCGGCAACCGGCGCGGTCGATCAGCTCCCAAGCCTTGTGGCCGGGCGGATTGGCGAAGGTCGAGCCGCCGGTGCGTGCGCGGATCGGCTGCGTCGCCTCGCGCTGCGCCTGGATCGCGGCCATGCGGGCGCCGATGGCCGACGGATCGTCGCGACGGCCTTTAAGCCGCGCGGCAACGAAGACCCAGTCGGCCGGCACGCCGCAATGGCGATACGACAAATCCATTTCGCCGGGTTCCAAATCGTGCCGGTGGCCGTCGCCATCGAGGGCGGTGACCTCGCGCAAGGCGTCCTTGAATTCGCGGCCGTAGGCGCCGGCATTCATCCGCAGGCCGCCGCCGACGGTGCCGGGAATGCCGGACAGAAACTCGAGATCGGCGATACCGGCGGCGCAGGCGGCAAGCGCGACGTTGAGATCGAGCGCGCCAGCGCCGGCGGTGATCTCGTCGTTGTCGGCCGCAACTTCGACGAAGCCCCGGCCGAGGCGAATGACCACGCCCGGGACGCCGCCGTCGCGGATCAACAGATTCGAGGCGACGCCCATGACCGTGACCGGCACGCCCTTCGGCTTGCCGGCAAGGAACGCAGCGAGGTCATCGAGATCGGCCGGACGGAACATCACTTCGGCGACACCGCCGACCCGGAACCAGGTCAGCTGCGCGAGCGGCGCGTTCTCGGTCAGCCGGCCGCGCACGCGTGGCAGGCGTTCGATCAGGCGCGACGTCGGTTCGCGGCGGAGGGCCATCATTGGCGCTTCCTTTGCCGCGTCGATGCCGCGAGGGCGTCGGGCAGGGCGTTGGCCCACGACGTGATCGAGCCGGCGCCGAGGCAGACGACGAAATCGCCCGATTTGGCCAGATCGCGGATGACCGCCGGCAGGGCATCGGCCGATTCGAGCGCCAGCACGTTGCGGTGGCCGTGCGCTTTGAGACCCGCGACCAGGGCGTCGCGATCGATGCCGGGGATCGGCGCCTCGCCGGCCGGATAGATGTCGGCGACCAGCACGACGTCGGCATCGTTGAAGCAGGTGCAGAAATCCTCGAACAGGTGCTTGACGCGCGTGTAGCGGTGCGGCTGCACCACGGCGATGACGTTGTGCTGCGTCGCGCCGCGCGCCGCTCTGAGCACCGCGGCGATCTCGACGGGGTGATGGGCGTAATCGTCGATGATCGTGACGCCATTCCATTCGCCGGTTTTGGTGAACCGGCGCTTCACGCCCCTGAAGCCGGCGAAGGCGTTGCGCACGACGTCGTCGGCCAGCTTCAGCTCGCGCGCGACGGCGATTGCGGCGAGCGCATTCGTCACATTGTGCTGCCCGAACATCGGCAGGTGCAGGCGCGGGATGGTGCGGCTGGTGCCGTCACGCCGATCGGTCACGATGGCGTCGAAATGCGCACCGTCGGCGCCGAGCGTGATCGCGTCAGCGCGCACGTCGGCCTGGGGGTTAAAGCCGTAGGTGACGATGCGGCGTTCGCTCAGCTTCGCGATCAGTCCCTGGACGACCGGATGGTCGATGCACAGGACCGCCACGCCGTAGAACGGGATTGCCGCGACGAAACTCTCGAAGCCCTGATGCAGCGCCTCGACCGAGCCGTAGTGATCGAGATGTTCGGGATCGATGTTGGTGACCACCGCGATGGTCGACGGCAGCTTGACGAACGTGCCGTCGCTTTCGTCGGCTTCGACCACCATCCAGGCGCCGGTGCCAAGCCGCGCATTGGTGCCATAGGCGTTGATGATGCCGCCATTGATCACGGTCGGATCGAGACCGGCTGCTTCGAGCAACGCGCCGATCAGCGAGGTCGTCGTGGTCTTGCCGTGCGTGCCGGCGACGGCGATCGCCCATTTGAGCCGCATCAACTCGCCGAGCATCTCGGCCCGGCGCACCACCGGAATAAGCCGCGACCGCGCCTCGACCACCTCGGGGTTGTCCGCCTTCACCGCCGAGGATACGACCACGACCTTGGCGGTGCCGAGGTTCTCCGCGCGATGGCCGATGGCGACCCGAATGCCGAGCTGACGCAGCCGCTTGACGTTGGCGTTGTCGGCGAGATCGCTGCCCTGCACGTCGTAGCCGAGATTCTTCAGGATCTCGGCAATACCGCTCATGCCGATGCCGCCGATGCCGGTGAAATGGATGATGCCGATGTCGAGAGGCAGCGCTCTCATCGCGCCACTCCCGCTGTCTCGATCACCAAATCGGCGAGGCGCCGCGCCGCGTCGGGGCGGCCGTGACGTTGTGCCGATGCCGCGGCGGCGGTCAGCAAATCCGTTTGCGTAAGCAAGGTCTCGAGACGCTGTGCCAGCGCCGGCGGCGTGAAGCTTTGCTCGCTCATCACCCAAGCGGCGCCGGCGGCGCCCAATGCCTCGGCGTTGGCGGTCTGATGATCGTCGGCGGCATGGCGGTAAGGCACGAGGATCGCCGGCCGGCCGACGACGCAGAGTTCGGCGACGCTCGAGGCGCCGGCGCGCGAGATCACCAAGTGAGCGCGTGCCATGCGCGCCGGCACGTCGGCGAAGAACGTGGCGATCTCGGCGCGGATGCCGCTGGTCGCATAGGCGCGACGCACGGCATCGGCATCTTCCGGTCGCGCCTGCTGCGTCACCGCCAGACGCGCCTTGAGCGTGGCCGGCAGCAGCGCCAATCCGGCGGGGACGACGGCGCTGAGGATGCGTGCGCCTTGGCTGCCGCCAATGATCAGCAGGTTGATCGGTCCATTGACGGGCGGCGCATACCGCCGGCCGCGCTCGGCGACAACCGTCGGCCGCACCGGATTGCCGGTTTCGACGATCCGCGCGCGTTCGGTCTGGGCGAGGCCGTCGACCTGCGCGAACGAGGTCGCGATGCGTTTCATCCGCGGCGTGAGCCAGCGGTTGGCGCGGCCGAGGCGGGCATTCTGCTCGTGGATGACGGTCGGCAGGCCGAGGCGCGCCGCCGCCATCATCGTTGGCACCGACGGATAGCCGCCGAAGCCGACCGCCGCCGCCGGCGCCAGGTTGCGCAGGATCCGCCGCGCCGCCAGCAATCCGAGCGCGATCTCGCAGACGGCGAGCACGCGGCTGGCGATGCCGGCTCCCGGACGGCCGGCGCGAATCCGGTGCAGCGCCACCCCGGGCAGCCGATTGTCGAAGGCCTGGCCGCGTTTGTCGGTGACCAGCGCGACGGTGACGCCGCGGCCGACCAACTCGCCCGCCAATGCTTCGGCCGGGAACATGTGGCCGCCAGTGCCGCCGGCGGCGAGCACGATGACCGCGCTCATGTCGGCTCTCCGCCGAAGCGTCGTCGCGTCAGCGCCAACGCCATGCCCATGCCGAGACCGAGCGACAGCATCGACGAGCCGCCATAGGACAAGAACGGCAACGTCATGCCCTTGGTCGGCATCAGATGGAGGGTCGACGCCATGTTGATCACCGCCTGCAAGCCGAACTGGACGAACAGGCCGGTGGCGCCGAGCACGACCGCGAGATTGTTGTCCTGCAGCAGGCGCGTGAAACCGCGCAGCACGATGAAGGCGAACAGCGCGACGATGATCAGGCAGACGAACAGGCCCAACTCCTCGCCGGCGACGGCGAAGACGAAATCGGCGTGCGCGTCGGGCAGCGACTGCTTGATCGTGCCCTCGCCGGGACCGACGCCCCACAAGCCACCGTGCACGAACGCGTCCATGGCGCGGTCGACCTGGTAGGAATCGCCGCTGGCCGGATCGAAGAATCGATCGACGCGGCTGGTGACATGCGGCAGCGCGAAATAGGCCGCCACGAGGCCGCCGGCGCCGAGACCGAGCACCATTGCGGCCTGCGCGATGCGTAGTCCGGCGAGGAACAGCTGGGTGAACCAGACCGCCGAAACCACCACCGACATGCCGAGATCGGGCTGGCGGATCAGCAGCACGAGGATGACGGCAAACAGCCCGACGGCAATCCATTGGCCGGGGAAATCCGGCTGTTCGCGCGACTTGGCGAACAACCACGCACAGACCACGGCGAAGCACGGCTTGATGAATTCCGAAGGTTGCAGCTGGAAGCCGGCGAACTCGATCCACCGGCGCGCACCCAAAACCTCGACGCCGATGAACGGCGTCGCGATCAACAGCGCGAACGAAATCACGAAGCCGACGACCGCGATGCGCCTTACCGTGCGCGGACTTTGCAGCGACATCGCGAACATCACCGCCATTGCCACCGGCAGCACGGCGAAATAGCGGACGACGAAATGCAGCCGGTCGGTGTGCATGTGAACCGCGACCGACGGGCTCGCGGTCATCACCAGCAGCGAGCCGAAGGCGATCAGCCCGGCCAGCGCGGCCAGCATCCAGCGGTCGACGGTCCACCACCATTGCGCGACGGCGCTGCGGTCGGTGCGGGCGAAGTTCACGCGCGCCTCCCGGGCAGGGCTTCGACCAGGCGGCGGAACTGGTCGCCGCGGTCCTCGAAGTCGCGGAACTGGTCGAACGATGCACACGCGGGCGACAGCAGGACCACCGCGCCCCGCTTGCGGTCGTTGAGCGCCGCGTGGCGCGCCGCGGCGAGCGCGGCGTCGAGCGTGCCGGACATGTCGTAAGCGACCTTGCCGTCGAGCGTGCGCGCGAAGCGCGCCGCCGCTTCGCCGATCAAGAACGCATGGCGGATGCGCGGGAAGAGCGGCGTCAGCGGGTCGATGCCGTCTTCTTTCGGCTGGCCGCCGGCGATCCAATAGATGTCGTCGTAGCAGACGAGCGCCTTTTCGGCGGCGTCGGCGTTGGTTGCTTTGGAGTCGTTGACGTAGCGGACGCCGTCGATGGTCGCGATCCATTCCTGGCGATGCGCCAGACCCGGGAAGCTCGCGATCGCGCGCACCACGGCGCCGGCCTCGCAACCGAGGGCGCGCGCCGCCACATAAGCCGCGGCCGCGTTCTGGCCGTTATGCGTGCCCGGCAGCCGCGGCGCCTCGGCCATCGTCAACACCGGCCGCGCGGCGCCGTCGAGATCGTCGATCAGCGTGCCATCGACCACGTAAACGCCGCCGGCGACGCGGCCTTGCGCCGAGATCGGCACGACGCGCTGTTTGCCGGTTTTCTTGAGGGCCGCGAAAATCCCGCGGCAGATATCGTCGTCGATGCCGACGACCGCCGTATGCCGCGTGCTCTGCCCGTGGAACAGACGCCGCTTCGCGGCGACATAGCCGTCCGTGCCGCCGTGCCGGTCGAGGTGATCGGGTGTGATGTTGAGCAGCACCGCGACGTCGACCACGAGGCTGCGCGTCAGCTCGAGTTGGTAAGAGCTGAGTTCCAGGACATAGATGCCTTCGGCGCCGAGCGCTTCGAGCAGCAGGGCCGGCACGCCGAGATTGCCGCCGACCGCCACCTTGCGCCCGGTTTCAGCCAGAATGTGTGCGGTGAGCGCCGTCGTCGTCGACTTGCCGTTGGTGCCGGTGATGCCGGCGAAGCGCGCGGCCTTCTGCGCCAGCGCCAGCAGCTCGATGTCGCCGATGATCGGCACGCCGGCCGCCTTGGCGCGCGCCGCCGCCGGATGCGGCCGCGGGAAGGTGTGTGGGATGCCGGGCGACAGCACCAGCGCCTTGGCGCCGGCGAGATCGGCCGCCAGATCGACGAGTTCGAAGCCGGCGCGCGTTGCCGCGTCGCGCCGGATCGCGGCGTCGTCCCAGGCGACGACCCGCGCGCCGCCGCGTTTCAATGCTTCCGCTGCCGCAAGGCCCGAACGCGCCAAGCCGAGTACGGCGATCGTCTGGTTGCGGAATTGATCGACCTCGATCATTGCCTCACCGCAGCTTGAGCGTGGACAGGCCCGCGATCGCCAGGATCGAAGCGATGATCCAGAAGCGGATGACGATCGTCGGTTCGTGCCAGCCTTTTTTCTCGAAATGGTGGTGCAACGGCGCCATGCGGAAGACGCGGCGCCCGGTGAGTTTGAAGCTCACCACCTGCACGATCACCGAAACCGTCTCGAGGACGAATAGGCCGCCGATGATCACCAGGACGAGTTCGTGCTTGGTGATGACGGCGACGATGCCGAGCGCGGCGCCGATCGCAAGCGAGCCGGTGTCGCCCATGAACACCATCGCCGGCGGCGCGTTGAACCACAGGAAGCCGAGCGCGGCGCCGACCAGCGAGCCGCAGAACACCGCCAGCTCGCCGGCGCCGGCGATGTGCCAGAGCTGGAGATAATTGGCGAAGACGAGATTGCCGACGAGGTAGGAGATCAGCGCGAAGCAGCCGCCGGCGATCATCGCCGGAACGATGGCGAGGCCGTCGAGGCCATCGGTCAAATTGACCGCGTTTGACGCGCCAGCGATCACGAACGCGGCGAAGATCAGGAAGAACCAACCGAGATCGGGCAGCACACCTTTGAAGAATGGCACCGCCAGCGAACTGCCGAGCGGCGGATGGGTGATCAGCACGACGGCATAGGCGGCGACGCCGCCGATCGCGAGCTCGATCAGGAATTTGGTGCGGCTCGAAAGGCCCTTATGCGAGCGGCGCGTCAGTTTGCGGTAGTCATCGACAAAGCCGACCGCACCGAAGCCGACGGTGACGAACAACGTCACCCAGATATAGGGGTTGCTCAGATCGGCCCAGAGCAGGGTCGAGCCGGTAATCGCCAACAGGATCAGGAAACCGCCCATCGTGGGCGTGCCCTTCTTGGTCAGCAGGTGGCTCTCGGGTCCGTCGGTGCGGATCGGCTGGCCGTGTGCCTGCTTGGAGCGCAGCCAGGTGATGATCGACGGGCCGCAGATGAAGCTGATGATCAGCGCGGTCACCACCGCGCCGCCCGAACGGAAGGTGATGTAGCGGAACAGATTGAACGCTACGAAATGTTCGGAATACGGCGTGAGGAGCAGGTACAGCATCGCTCAGCGCCTCGCCGTTTCGGGCGCCGTCGACAGGCGCGCGATCACGTCGCGCATGCGGCTGCCGTACGAGCCCTTGACCATGACGACATCGCCGTTCTTGAGCCGATGCACGACGGCGTCCGCCATGGCGGCGGCGCTCGTCGCGTGGGCGCCGCGCCGCCGCGCCGGCAGCGCGTCGTAAAGCGCACGCATCGCCTCGCCGACCGTGAACACCACATCGACGTTGGCGTCGCGCAACGGGTCGGCGAGCTCGGCGTGCAGCCGTGCGGCATCGGCGCCCAATTCGAGCATGTCGCCGAGCACGGCAACGCGCCGGCCACCGCTTTCCGGCCGCGCCGCGCCGAGCACCGCGATGGCGGCGCGCATCGATGCCGGGCTGGCGTTGTAGCTTTCGTCGATCAGCAGCGCTTCGCCGCCGGCGACCGCGATCTTGCGCCGCAAGCCGCGGCCCGCCATTGGCTCGAGCGTCGCCATCGTCGCCGCCGCGGTGCCGATGTCGCCGCCGGCGGCGCGTACTGCGGCCAGTACGGCGAGGCTGTTCATCACCCAATGCCGGCCAGGCAGCGCCAGGCAATAGTCGACGATCTCGCCCATCACCGATGCCGTGACCACGCTGGCGCTGGCGTGCAGATGGCAATCGATCAAATGGACCGCCGCCTCTGGATGGGCGCCGAAATCGACGACGCGGCCGACACCGGCGGCCTTGGCGCGCGCCGCGAGACGGTCGAAATGCGGATTGTCGCGATTGAGGACCGCGCTGCCGCGCGCGTCCATGCCGTTGAAGATTTCGGCCTTGGCGTCGGCGATTGCTTCGACCGACGGGAAGAATCCGAGATGGGCCGGCTCGACCGTGGTGATTACGGCGACATCGGGCAGGACCAGGCGCGTCAACGCGTCGATCTCGCCGGGATGGTTCATGCCCATCTCGAACACGCCATAGGCGGTCTCGCGCGGCATGCGCGCGAGCGACAGCGGCACGCCCCATTGATTGTTGAGGCTGCCGGCCGAGGCGTGCGTCGCGCCTTGGCGCTCAAGCGCGTGGCGTAACGCCTCCTTGGTTCCGGTTTTGCCGACGCTGCCGGTAACGCCGATGACCTTGGCGGCCGTGCGGGCGCGCGCGGCACGACCGATATCCTCGAGGCCCTTTTGGGTATCGGCGACCACCAGCAGTGGCTTCGCCGCGCCGGTCAGCGTCGTGGCGACCATCGCCGCCGCTGCGCCCTTGGCGAAGGCGTCGGCTACGAATTCGTGAGCGTCGTATTTCGGGCCCTTCAACGCGACGAAAAGGTCGCCGGGCGACAACGACCGGCTGTCGATCGAGACACCTTGCGCGCTCCAGGCGCCGGTATTGGTGCCGCCGGTTGCTGCTGCGGCGTCGGCGGCCGTCCACAGCACGCTCATGCGGCGCCTCCGACTGCAGCGCGCGCCTCGATGCGGTCGTCAAACGGCAGCGTGCGCGCGCCAACGATCTGGCCGCTTTCGTGACCTTTGCCGGCGATGAGCAGCACGTCGCCGGCTTGGAGTAATTTTGCGGCGGCGCGGATAGCGGCGCGGCGGTCGCCGATTTCGCGTCCGCCGGGGCAGGCGGCGAGAATGGCGCGGCGGATCGCCGCCGGATCTTCCGAGCGCGGATTATCGTCGGTAACGATCACGATATCGGCGAGCCGCGCGGCGATGGCGCCCATCTGCGGCCGTTTGCCGGGGTCGCGATCGCCGCCGCAGCCGAAGACGACGATCAGCCGCTTCGTGGTGTGCGGCCGCAGCGCCGTCAGCGCGGTTTCGAGCGCGTCGGGTGTGTGCGCGTAATCGACGATCAGCGGCGCGCCGACGGCGTGTGTTGCGGCGAGTTCCATGCGGCCGGGCACGCCTTCGAGCCGCGGCAGGACGTCGAGCGCGGCGTCCAGCGGCGTTCCGGTGGCGGTCGCAAGACCGACCGCCGCAAGCGCATTCATCGCCTGAAAGGTTCCGAGCAGCGGCAGTTCCAGTCGCCGCCGTGTCGCACCGGCCGCGGCGATCTCGATGGCCAGACCGCGTGCGGTGGGGGTGGCCGCCTGCAACCGGAGTTCGGCATCGGGCGCCGTGCCAAAGGTGATAACGTGCTGGCCGCGCGCCTTGGCGACATCGATCAGCGTCCGGCCGGCCTTGTCGTCGATGTTGATGACGGCCGCCGCCGCCGCCGGCAGCAGTTCGGCGAACAGCCGCCGCTTGGCGGCGAAGTAATGCGCCATGTCGCCGTGGTAATCGAGATGGTCGCGCGTCAGGTTGGTGAAGGCCGCGGCCGCCAGCGTCACCCCGTCGAGCCGGAACTGATCGAGACCGTGCGACGACGCTTCAAGCGCGACGTGCTCGACGCCGGCATGCACGAGGTCGTGCAGGATTGCATGCAGCTTGACCGGATCCGGGGTGGTGAGCGCGCCCGGCCGGGTCATGTTGGGTGCGACGAGGCCGATGGTGCCGATGCTGGCCGCTTTGAGGCCTTGGGCCGCCCAAATCTGTCGCGTGAAAACCGCGACCGACGTCTTGCCGTTAGTGCCGGTCACCGCGGCGATGGTCGACGGCTGCGGTGCGTAGAAGCGTGCGGCCATGCGCGCCAGCCGGCGGCGCGGATTCCGGTCGGCGATCACCGGCACGGCGACCGGCTGCTCGAGCGGCGCGTCGTCGGTGAGGATGGCGGCGGCGCCGCGGGCGAGCGCGTCGCCGAGGTACCGGCGGCCATGTTCGTGCGCGCCGCCCAAGGCGGCGAACAAATAACCGGGCTTCACGTCGCGGGAGTCGGAAGTCAGGCCACAAATCTCGGGATCGCCCATCGTTGGCGCGGCACGACGCGGGCGCGATCCGCCATCCATGATCTCAGTTAGCCGCAAGTTTCCGTCCCTGCGGGCTGGGCAAGCCGACCATCAGAGAACGGCGAATTTCGGGCGAATTTTCGTCCACCGGAGGGATTCCGACGATCGGTGCCATGCGCATGACGATGCGTTTGACCGCCGGCGCGGCGACCATGCCGCCCGTCGCGAAGCCGCCGGTGCTGCGGTCGCCATGCGGCTCGTCGAGCATCACCAGGACGAGGAATTTCGGGTCGTTGATCGGGAAGACGCCGAGGAACGACGACAGCAGCTTGTGCGTCTCGTAACGGCCGCCCGCGTCCTTTTCGGCGGTGCCGGTCTTGCCGCCGATGAGATAGCCCGAACCGCCCGCGAACTTGCCGGTGCCGCCGTCGACGACCAGCCGCATCAGCTGGCGCATCTCGGTGGAGGTCGTCGCCGAAACCACACGGCGGCCCTCTGGCGACACGCCGTTGGGCCGCTTGATGATGGTCGGTGGATAGTAGATGCCGCCGTTGGCGATCGCGCTCGCGCCGGCGGCCAGCTGTAGCGGGCTGATCGAGAGGCCGTGGCCGAAGGCGATCGTCATGACGTTGATCGGCCGCCACGGATTGGGATAGAGCGGCGTACCTTCGGCCAGCTCGAACGCCGGCGGATGCAAGAGATCAAGC
>Ga0070733_10002584_pt1 | contig 12772 bp, 9 predicted proteins | sample Coa_R1_9_FD_66450 | JGI IMG/M metagenome (GOLD analysis project Ga0070733, IMG submission 66450) | Surface soil microbial communities from Centralia Pennsylvania, which are recovering from an underground coalmine fire - Coalmine... | ecosystem: Environmental > Terrestrial > Soil > Unclassified ... | reverse complement strand
GCCTTGCGCAGATAATCCTCCGCTTCCGCGAGCTTATTCTGCTTGTAATAGACCCAGCCGAGGCTATCCAGATACGCGCCGTTGTTTGGCTCTTGCGAGACCGCGCGCCGGATGAGCGATGTAGCTTCGTCGAGCCGCACGCCGCGGTCCGCCAGCATATAGCCGTAGTAATTGAGCACCTGAGCGTTGGCCGGGTTCGCGTCCAGCACCTTGCGGAACTGTTGCTCCGCCTGATCGAATTTCTTCTCCCTCTCGTAAATCGCGCCCAGAAGAAACCACGCAGTCTGTTTCTCGGAAGGTTCGCCGGCCATTTGTTCGGCTTTCTGGGCAGACTCCTCGGCATCGGCGTAATGTCTCCCGCGCTCCTGGATTTGCGCGAGATCGATATAGATTTCCTGGTCGCTTGCGTTGCCGTGCAGCAGTCCATTCAGAAGTTTCGTCGCCCCATCCACGTCGGTTTTTTCGCCATAGAGCATTGCCAGCGTAACGATGAGATCCCGGTCATTCGGGCTTTCGCCCAGCGCTTTCTTCGTTTCGGCGACGGCGTGGTCAATGTCGTGGCTCTCGCGGTACGCATCAATCAGCAGCATTTGCGCGCGTTTTTTTGATTCGGGCCCGAGCTTGCCCATTTCCTCGAACGTGCGGATGGCCGCCGGATAATTTTGACGCTCGCGGTACGCGCGGCCGAGCTGTTCGTAGAGAATCCCGAGCGCGCTTGGATTTCCATCGCTACCGGACTGGCTCTTCACGCCTGCGATCGCGTCGGTAAGAACCTTGACGGCATCGTCGTAGCGCCCCTGGTCCTCGTAGAGCAGCGCCTCGTTGTAAAGCACTTCGAGATTGCCGGGCGCGAGTTGCTTTGCACGCAGCAAGCTCGACTCCGCCTGATCGAATTTCCCAAGCCGCCGGTAGAGCTGCGACATCCGCAGATAATTCTCCGCGGTTCCCGGCTCGAGTTCGGAGAGCTGCTTAAACTGCTCGAGCGCTTCGGCATACTTGTCCTGCGATAGCAGCGCCTGCGCAAGGCCGTGGCGATGGCCCGGCTCATCCGGGTCTTCTTCCACGGCTTTTTGATAAGCTTCCTCGGCCTTGGTGTAATCCTTCGATTGCGAGTACGCATCGCCCAACAAATCGTACAATTCGGGCGATGCGGAATCTCCCGCTGCTTGGCCCAGCAGCTTAATGGCCTCCTGAGCCCGGCCTTCATCGATCAAAAGCTGGCTTAACTGTTCGAGCGCGGGGCTGCTATTCGGATCGTGCTCGAGAACGCCGCGCAGCACTTTCTCCGCTGCGTCATGGTCGTTCTGGAAGCGGTAAAGACGCGCCAGCCAGAGCGCTGAGCTGATGTCCCCGGGATCACTCTTCAATACGGCGTTGAATTGTTCGATCGCTTTCGCCAGATTTTCCCGCTGCACTTCGCCCGCATTCATATCGCCGAGAGTGCGCACGTAAATGCGCGCCAGCAGGCGGTGCGTTTCCACTTCGTTTGGATCGATCTTGAGGATCTCTTCCGCTTCCCGCACGGCATCGCTAGTATGCTGCGACTTGGCGTAGATCTCCGCGAGGCGCTCCATGATCACGGTCGAGCCGGGTGTGATCTCAAGGGCCTTTTTGTAAGCGTCGATCGATTGCGTGGCCAGTTCGCCGCGCCCCGTCAATTCATACTGGAGCTCGTCCACGTGGCCGATTGTGAAGTAATAGAAAACATCGTTATGGTCATTGGCAGCCTCTGAGGTTGCCGGGGCCTGCGCAAGGGATCCAGACTGCGCGCTGACTGCTGGAGCAGCAAAGATAAGAGCCAAGATAGCTGTACTCAGAATCGTTTTCATGTGGTATCCGAAGACTTTATTATCGTATACGTCGGGAAGAGGGTCAAAGAATTAGCCTAGAACCTGTTCCTGCCCGTATTCGGGGCACACCTCAGCCCCTATTCATGAGACGGAAGGAAAGCCTTTAGGGGTGCACTGAAATAAGAGAAATTTGCCCAGACATTGCATTTACTTGTGAATAGCCAAAGGTGGTGTCCTGGGAATAGGAGCATTCACGCTGGACCGATTCTCCTGTGCTCAGCCTCAGCAGCTGCTGCCTGAAACCGGCAGCCCCGCAGTCTTAGCCGGCGGGCCGAATGCTTCTATCGGAATGGGCACGCCGTGCAATGTCAGCCAGCAGCGGCGGGCAACCTCGAAGAGCACGATGACCACGCCGACCACGCGGTATCCAACCGCGTATACACACAGTGCGCCAAGCAAGATGGGAAAAGTGTTCCTCTGAGCCTCCAATCGCGAATCTAAAGAGCGTGGCCAGCTAGTGGCGGAAGTGCCGGACGCCAGTGAAGACCATCGCCATGCCGAGTTTGTTCGCCGCGGCAATCACATCGGCATCGCGCACCGAGCCGCCTGGCTGAATCACGGCGGTCGCTCCCGCTTTTCCCGCTTCCTCGACGCCGTCCGGGAAGGGGAAGAACGCGTCGGATGCAACGACGCTTCCCTTCAGCGAAATGCCGTGCGTGGCCGCTTTGATCACCGCGATCTTCACGGAATCCACGCGGCTCATTTGCCCCGCGCCAACGCCCAGCGTCTGCCCTTCACTTGCGAAGACGATTGCATTCGACTTCACGTGCTTGCACACCGTCCACGCGAACAGCAGCCCGCGTCGCTCCGCATCCGTCGGCGGCCGCTCGCTGGCAACCTTTAATTCCGCCTCGTTCAATTCGTGGAGATCCGGTTCCTGCACCAGCACGCCGCCCGAGATCCGCTTGAGCTCAAGCTCTGCAGGCGCGGCGGCGCGGGGCATTTCCAGCAAGCGCAAATTCTTCTTCGACGCGAATTTTTCGAGCGCCGCAGGCTCATAGCCGGGCGCGGCGATGCACTCGACGAAGATTTTCGCCACTTCTTCCGCCGTCGCCCCATCGAGCGCGCGGTTGAATGCCAGCACGCCGCCAAACGCGGAGACAGGATCGCACGCGAGCGCTTTCACGTAGGCATCGCGCAGCGATTCCTGCTCGGCTGCGCCACAGGGGTTGTTGTGCTTGATGATGGCGGTTCCTGGGCGTCGGAATTCCGCTGCAAGTCCCCAGGCGGCATCGAGGTCCACCAGATTGTTGTACGAAAGTTCTTTTCCTTGGAGCTGCGTCGCGCCGGCAAGTCCGGTTACCGGGCGTCCCGCGGGGACGTAGAGCGCCGCGGCCTGATGCGGATTTTCGCCGTAGCGCATGGCCTGCTTGCGCTCGAGAGCGATGTGAATCCGCGCGGGCAATTTCTCGAGCTCTCCGATTGTGACGCTGCCATCGGCCGCGAGCCGCTCAAGCTCCGTGGCGATCTCCCCGTCGTAACGCGCCGTGCGCGCGTATGCTTTCCGCGCCAGCGTGAGCCGCGTTGCGGCGCTCAGGTCGCGCTTCTCGCGCAGCTCCGCTGCAATTCCAGCGTAGTCGCCCGGATCGATCACCACGGCGACGCTCTGAAAGTTTTTCGCCGCCGAACGAATCATTGCCGGCCCGCCGATATCAATGTTCTCGATCAACTCCTCGGGCGTAACCCCCGGCTTCGCCGCCGTTGCCGAAAACGGATACAAATTCACGGCCACAAGATCGATCGGAACGATGCCGTGCGCGGTCGCCTGCGCGCGATCCTCGGGCTTGCCCCGCTGAAAAAGAATTCCGCCGTGCACTTTCGGGTGCAGTGTCTTCACGCGCCCGCCGAGCATCTCGGGCCACCCGGTGAGATCGGCGACGTCGCGCACCGGGATGTGCGCCTCGCGCAGAAGCCGCGCCGTGCCGCCTGTCGAAACGATTTCGATTCCCAGCAGCGCCAGATCCCGCGCGAACTCCACCACGCCCGTCTTGTCGTAGACGCTGATGAGCGCCCGTTCGATTGCCACGAAAGAACCTCCTGAGATGGGACGGGCTGGCTAGTGTAAGCGTTTGGGGGAATTTTCGGAAGAGGACGGTGCCGTCAGGAACCTGGACTACGTCAATTCGTTGCCCATGATGAAGAGAGGCTTGTTCTCAAAGCTGGCGAATTTCGGGCGCAGGCGCTCGGTATTGTAGTGTATCTCGATGTCGACGACCTTTTTGGCGGTGGCGATGGTTTCAATCGGGATATCGCCATAGCGGCCGTTGGTGAGAACCACAAGGCGGCCGTGGACGCCGCGCAAGAGAAGATCGAGGGCGATATTGCCGTAGGCCATGGGAACGATGGAATCGATGACATCGGGATCGCCGCAGCGGGCGAGATAGCCGAGTTTCTGGTTTACGACTTCGATTTTTTTTCCGTTGTTGAATTTTGCGGAGAGTTCCTTCAGGCGTTCGGAGACGATGTCACCGATGCCGCCGAGCTTTTTGTGGCCGTAGGCGTCGGTGGAATCGCTTTCGAAAGTCATTTCGCCCCCTTCGAACATGGCCCCTTCGGAAACGAGGACGATAGAGTAGCGGCTGGGATTTTTGCGGCGGTCGGCGACGAGAAGCTCGGTCAAGCGCTCGATATTGAATTTGTATTCGGGGATGACGCAGCGATTGGCGGCCCCAGCCATGGTGGGAAGCATGGCGGTGTAGCCGGCGTAGCGGCCGAAGACTTCGATGACCATGAAACGCTCGTGAGAAGCGGCCGACGTGCGGAGACTGTTGACGAGCTGGAGCGTGCGGGTGACGCAGGTGCTGAAGCCGATGCAGTAGTCCGTACCGGGGACATCGTTGTCCATGGTTTTCGGGATGGCGACCACTTTGAAACCCTCGCGATGGAGGCGTAGACCGTAGCTGAGAGTGTCATCGCCGCCGATGGGGATGAGCGTGTCAATGTGGAGCCAGGCTAGATTTTTGAGGACCTCGGGAGTGAGATCGTTCTTCTCGCCGGTGAATTTGTCCTTGAGGTGCGCAGGGACGTTGGACTTGCTGACGCGCCCCGGATTGGTGCGGGAAGAGTGGAGGAAAGTACCGCCGGTGCGGCCAGCGCGATCGACGACTTCTTCATTGATGATGAAAAAATTGTCGGAATTGTCGTAGTCCTTTTCGCGGACCATGTCTACTAGGCCGGCCCAGCCGTGCCGGATGCCGATCACCTGATAGCCTTCACGGATGGCGCGAAGGGTGACGCCGCGGATCGCGGGATTGAGGCCGGGAACGTCACCACCGCCGGTGAGTATGCCGATGACGCCTTTCTTCGAATCTGCGTTTGCCATGAATCTGTGACGCGCTCCTTCGCGGGGTGTGCAACGGCAAATTATCCCCCGATGACGAGATTTTAGGAAGCCTGCGCATTGGAGGGCGGTCAACCTCGATGCGCATCGCGATGTCTATCGGCTTTCTTATGAAAGGCATTCGGCCCTGTTCCACTGACGATAAATCCCCCCTCTAGGAAGTTCCTCAAAATACTGTTTTCACCCGATGCACAGCGCCGCAAGAAAGAGTGCAAACTTCTTACGTGCAAAAAGGGCTCAGGCAGAGCAGCAAATTCGCCAAGAGGTCCTTATGACCAAACGCATTTTAGTGGCAGACGATCACGCGAGCGTCCGGCGCTGCTTGCGAATGCTGATCGCTCAGCGACAGGATTGGCAAGTGTGTGCGGAAGCAGACGACGGAGTTGACGCGGTTGAAAAAGCCAAATCACTGTCTCCGGACGTGGCCGTGTTGGACATAGCGATGGGAAGATTGAATGGCGTGGACGCGGCTCAAGAGATTCGCGCGAGGTGCCCGGCCACGATTGTCCTAACAACGAGTATGTATGATGCGGAGCCGCTCTTCCCTAGACTACAAACCATTGGTGTCAAAGGTTTTATACCCAAGAACAACCTCGCTACCGACCTTTTGCCTGCCATAGATGCGGCTCTAACAGGCCAGAGTTGGTTCCCGTGCGCGGAGCTGAGTTGCCGGTCGGGGCGGTTGCGTTCGTGATCGGCGGCGCAGGCCTGCTTTTCGCCTTTTCTCCAGCGGCAACGCCTACGACTTTTCCCGCAATTTCGTGAACGCATCTGGCGAATGAATGTCGCGCGAGATGGTCAATTTGAAATGCGTGCCTTCAATTTTACGCGGCCGCCTTCGATGTTGACCGTGTATTCCACTACCTGGCCTCCCTTTGTCTTGAGGTCGCTCGTCTTCTGCTGCACGAAACGCTCGAAGTCCTTCAAGCTGGGCGCGCCCGATTTGTCCCCTGCCGATGTTCGCGCTTCGATGAGCTTTTGGTAAAGCTGCTGCACTTTCTCATGCTCGCGCTCGGGATCGGAAAACGACATGGCAAAACAAGAGTGCACTTGCCTCAAAGCGGCGGCCTCCTCGGCAGCTTCCGCAACTGCCACAGCGCGTTCCGCGACGGCCGTAAGGGGTGCGGAAGGTTGTGGGGGCGGCGCCGCTGCCTGTTGACGCGCAGCTTGGCGGGCGCGCTCGGCCTCGACGGCTTTCGCAGCCGCGCCGAAGTGATGCTGGGTGGTTGCGCTCTCCTTCTGCATCGTTTTCTTGCGCCACATGTCCTGGTATTTGGCATAGGTTGAAGTCAGGTTGTTGTAGCGGAAGCGCTGCCCCGTGCTCAACTCCGCCGCGCGTTCCGCGTAGCGTTTGATCAGGTTCTCGCACCGCCATTGCGTGTCCGCGGGAGGACGCGGACGCCCGCCGCCGAAGTATTGCTCGTACTCAATCTTCAGCGTGCGGATGTCGCGTTCGATTTGGTTGAGCTCTTCGTCAACTGTGGCCATGGATACCTGCTGATACTCGTGAGATTCCAGCGTAGCGGCTCGCTCTGGCCGCGTCAACGATGCCGTTCGGCTGCTTGTCGCAAAGAGAAATCCCTTCGGTTGCTGTCTCGTATCGTCTTGTGTTCAAATACCTTAGCCATGAACCCGCCAGCAAATCCTGCCGCCAAAATGCACACGGATACAGCGGCCCGCTTGCGCGACATTCCGTCCGTTGACGAACTGCTGAACCGCCCTAGTCTGCTTGCGCTCGCTGAAAAGGCGGGCCGTGGCATCGTCACAATCGTCACGCGGAACGTGCTGGCTGATATGCGGACGCGGCTGAAGGACGCTGCGCCAGTTCCCGGCGCGCAGGACGAGCTCGCCGGACTCGAAGCCCTGATTACAGCCGAAGTAGACGCGACGCTTGCGCCTTCTCTGCGCCCGGTGATCAACGCGACCGGCGTGATTCTGCACACCAACCTCGGGCGTGCGCCGCTTTCGGCGCAGGCCGCCGCGCGGATGGCCGAGACGGCGACTCGCTACTCGAATCTTGAATACGACATTGAAAACGGCGAGCGAGGCAAACGCGACGTCCACACGGCGCGCCTTCTTGCCGAGCTCACTGGCGCCGAATCCGCCATCGTGGTCAACAACAATGCCGCGGCTGTCTTTCTGGTGCTCAACACCCTCGCGAAGGGCGCGGAAGTGATCGTCTCTCGCGGCGAGCTGATCGAAATCGGCGACGGCTTTCGCATTCCGGACATCATGGCGGAAAGCGGCGCGGTGTTGCGCGAAGTGGGCACGACGAACCGCACGCGCATCCGCGACTACGAGCGCGCTATCACCGAGCGCACGCGGCTTCTTCTTCGCGTGCATCCATCGAATTTCCGAATCACCGGTTTCACGGAGCGCCCCTCGCTCGACGAAATTCTCGCGCTGGGCCGCCGCTTGCAAATCCCCGTGTTTGAAGACCTCGGCTCCGGCTGTCTGGCGGACCTTGCGGCAAATGGAATTGCGGAACCAGTGGTTCGCGCGAGCTGCGAGGCGGGCGCGTCGGTGGTCTCGTTCAGCGGCGACAAGCTGCTGGGCGGCCCGCAGGCTGGGATCATCGCCGGCAAAAAGGAATTCGTGGAACGCATCCGGCGCAATCCGCTGTTTCGCGCGCTGCGTGTGGACAAGCTCACCATTGCCGCGCTCGAAGTGACGCTGCAATCATATCTGCGCGGCGCCCTCGATGAAGTTCCTGCGCTGCGGATGATTCGAGCAACCCCTGAAGAGATCGAAGCGCGCGCCGCGAGCTTCGCTGCGCAGCTCCGGCCGCTACTCGCGGATCGCCCAGACCTTGAAATTCGCGGCGCGTTTTCCGTAATCGGCGGAGGATCGACGCCGGATCAGCAGCTCGCAACATTTGTCTTGAGAATCACCAGCCGCCGAAATTCCGCGCCGAAACTCGAAGAGCGTTTGCGCAAACCCGAGCGCGGCGCGCCCGTTATCGCGCGGATCGAAGAGGATTGCCTGATCCTCGATCTCCGCACGGTTTTTGCGGACGAAGAGCCTGCGCTTCTCGCGGCGATCGTTTCCGCTCTCGCCTAGACTCGCCGGCTACAGCCGGTTGATCACGCTTGCGACGCAACCGGCCCCAAAGCCATTGTCAATGTTGACCACGCTGACGTTGGATGCGCAACTATTGAGCATCGCGAGCAGAGCCGTTAACCCGCCAAAGCTCGAGCCGTAGCCGGTGCTCGTCGGCACGGCGATCACGGGCGCAGCGACCATTCCCGCGACGACGCTCGGCAGCGCTCCTTCCATTCCCGCGACGCAGACGATGACACGCGCGCGCCCCAGCATCTGCCGGTGCTCCAGCAGGCGGTGCAGCCCCGCCACGCCCACGTCGTAGACCGCTTCGGCGTGGTTTCCCATTGTCCGTGCGGTGATGAGGGCTTCTTCGGCGACGGGAATGTCGCTGGTTCCCGCGGAGACGACCAGAATCAATCCCTTGCCATGAACCGTGCGATCGCGTTCGATCGTGACTGTTCCGGACAAGGGGTGAAATTTTGCGGCGCGTGCGATTTTCTTTACCGCCGAAGAAGTCTTCGCGTCGGCGCGCGTGATCAAAATATTGTGCGAGGCTTTCGCGCGCAACATTCCGCGAACGATCCCGACGACCTGCCTGGGGGTTTTGCCCTTCGCGAAAACGACTTCAGGAAAACCCTGGCGAAGCGCGCGATGATGGTCAATTTTCGCAAAGCCGAGATCTTCATAGGGAAACTGCCGGAGCCGCTCGACAGCGGCATCGGCCGTCAGCTTGCCGCGCCTTACGGCTTCGAGAAGATTTCGAACGTCGCGTTCGTCCATTGCTCGCCGTCGCGCTTGTCAGGTGGCTGGAACGGGCGCCTCAATGTTCCCCCGGCTATTTCTCTGCTTTCCCAGTGACATCCACGACCGTGACGGGGCCATATTTCGCGAGCGCGTCCTGAATCTGCTTCCGGTCGCCCACGGCCACCCACTGCATGTGACTCAAGTCCACAAACTTTTTCGCCGACGCCTGCACTGCGGCCGCATCTACGCTCGCAATACGGTCGGGATACGTGTCCCAATAATCCATGGGCAAACCGAAATGCTGCGTCGTAAGCCAGTCGCCCAGCAACTGCGCGGGCTGTTCGAGCGACAGCGCGAAGCCTGCCACGATGGCGCGGCGCGCGTCGTCCAGCTCGCTCGCCGGCACGGGCTCGTCGTTGATCCGCTTGAACTCGAACATGAACCGCGACATCGCTTCATCGGTCACGGGAGTTCGCACGGGCGCGAACGCGTACCAATCGCCGGGGTAGACTTCCGCGTTGAAGCGGCTATAGGAACCGTAGGTGAGGCTGTGCTCCTCGCGCAAATCGAGGAAAAGCCGGGACTGCGCGCCTCCACCGACAATCTGATTCATCACATTCAGAACGGGATAGCTGGGATCGTTCCGTTGAATGGCGCGGTCACCCGCCATGATGAACGTCTGCACGGAATTCGGGCGGTCCACCAGCGTAATTCCTGGTGCCGCGGGAGCGGCGGATGCGGGAAAGGACGCAGGCGCGGCGGCCTTGCCGGTCCACGCGCCGAAATATCTTTCGATCAGCGCGCGCATGTCGGCAGCTTTGAAGTCACCGGTCACCCCGAGAATCGAGTTACCCGCCGTGTAGTTTTGGTCGTGAAATCGCTTCAGGTCATTGGCGTTCAGCTTGGCAAGCGACTCCTTCGTTGCAGACGTGAGAGACAACGGGGCCGTGCCGTACAGAACGCGGCGAAACGACTGCTGGCCGAGGAAATTCGGATTGGCCATTTGCGATTCGAGGTCGGCGGCCTGGCGCTGCTTGTATTTTGCAAGCTCGGTATCCGGGAACGCGGGATTCAACACGATATCGCTCATCAGATCGAGAATCTGTGGCGCGCTATCGCTGAAACCTGAAGCGCTCACCGTGGTGTAGCTTGCCCCGAACCGGGAGTCGGCATTGAGTGTGGCGCCGAGGGAATCAACTTCGGCGGCAATCTGAGCACTCGTGCGCCGGACGGTTCCCTCGCGAAGCATGTCGGCAGTGAAGGAAGCGAGGCCCGGCAAATCGTCCGGATCGGCGAGTTGTCCGGGACGCATCCACATCGTGAACGCGAGGGTCGGGAGTTTGTGGTCCTCCAGAAGGACAAGCGTGAGGCCGTTCGGCAGCTTTGCGATGGTAGGTCGCGGAAGCTTTACGCGCAGGATCTCCTTATTCACAGGCGCGCGGTTCAGCCTCTCGACCTTGCTTAGTGGAGCGGACTTATCCTGCGCGCGCGCGGTCCTCGCTCCGCATGCGAGAAGCGCAGTGGCTGCGACGGCCACGGCCAAAGCCCGACGCGAGGACTTCGAAATAAAGGCATGAATCTTCATTGCGCCCCCTTGGATGCTGCTGCTTCCTGCGCTTTCGGCAAGGTGACAACGACGGTGCGTTGGCCACGCGCCAGAAACTTGCGCGCCACCGCGTTCACTTGCTCGGCAGTTATGGCGCGTTCCTTTTCCAGAATCGTGTTGATGAGATTCGGGTCGTTGAACTTCACGGTGTAATCGCCGATCGCGATCGCCGTTCGCAGCGAGGAGCGGCGAATCTCGATGAAACGCCTCAACAGTTGGACTTTTGCTTTGGCAAGATCTTCCGCCGTCGCTCCGTCCTTCAAGAAGGCGGCGAGCTCATCGTCCACACCCTGTTCCAGGTCTTCGATCTTCACGCCCGGTCGCGGAGTAGCGATGATGTAGAACTGGCTGGTGCCAATGCGCATTTCGACAAAGACGTTGATCTGCGACGCGAGCTGCTTTTCCTTCACCAGATGCTGGAAAAACCGCGAACTCTCCCCCTGACCCAGAATGACGGCGAGCTCCAGCGCGGCATAATTCTCCGGCGTATTTCCCGGAGGAACGTGGTAGGCGATATCAAGACGGGGTAGACGGGCCAGCGGGTCCTCGATCACTTCTCGGCGCTCGCCGTAATGCGGCTCGTCGAGCAAGTCCACTTTGGGAGGCGCGGGCTGCGAAGGAATCGCGCCGAAATATTTCTTTACTTTTGCCAGCGCTTCAGTGGAATCGAAATCGCCGACGAGCGTCAGCACCGCATTGTTGGGCGCGTAATAAACACGGAAGAACTCCGAGACATCGTGGACATCGGCCGCGTTCAGGTCCGTCATCGAACCGATCGTGGAATGCTTGTACGCGAAATTGTCGTAGGAAAGATTATCAATATCGAGGTTGGCGCGGCCGTAAGGCTGATTGTCCACTCCCTGGCGGCGCTCTTCCTGCACCGCATTACGCTGATTTTCCAGATTTGCCGGCGTAATGGCGAGCGCGCGCATGCGGTCCGCTTCGAGGAAGAGACCGAGGTCCAGCTGATTCTTCGGCAACTCTTCGAAGTAGGTGGTGCGGTCTTCGTTGGTGGTGCCGTTCATGCCGCCGCCGTTATTCAGCACGGCGATGAAGTGCTCGCCTTTGCCCACGTTCTCCGAGCCTTGAAACATCATGTGCTCGAAGAGATGCGCGAAGCCGGTGCGTCCGGGGCGTTCGTTGCGGCTGCCGACGTTGTAGCAAACGTCGATCGAGTAAACGGGCGCGCTGTGGTCCTCGACGAGAATCACGCGCAGGCCGTTTTCCAGATGCGTGTCGCGCAGTTCGAGCTTCGGCAACGTCACGTCGGCCCACGCCAGCGCCGCGCCAAGCATGAATAAAATCGCAAGTCCCACCGCAAGCGCGGCCGACGATCTTCCCTTTACAATCATTGCATCTCCTCCGGAAGGCAAAGTACATTCTGCATGTTTTCACGGGCAGTGGCAAACCTCGGATCGATTTACCGAGGCCAAGCAGCTGACTGCATCATAAGAAATATTTTGCGTTCAGCGGTGATAGGTGTAATCCTCGCCGAGAGAAGACGAACCGTGTGCTTTTCAGCAGCAGCGAACTTTGTTGGCAGCGGAGCTCTGGGCGCCGTCGGCGTCATCACACTTACGAAAGTGAAGCACAGGCGCGAATTGCTTTTCGCCGCGCTGCCCACGCTATTCGCCATTCATCAGTTCATCGAGGGATTCGTCTGGCTGGGATTGGATGGAATTCTCTCGCCTACGGTAACGCACGACATGGGCGCGGCGTTCATGCTGTATGCGCAGGGGCTCCTCCCCTTCCTGCTGCCGCTCAGCGTGCTGCTGTTCGAGCCTAACGGGAAGAGCCGCAGGCGCATGGTGCCGTTCCTCGCGCTCGGCACAGGAACGGCACTTTATATATTGTGGGCGTTGACGGCGTATCCGTTGCAACTGTACGTCCGGGCAAACAGCATCGTGTACATCAATCAAGCGACGAACAATACGGCGGTTGCGGTGCTGTATGTGATCGCAACCTGCGGTTCGCTTTTTTTTTCCAAGGTTAGGGCCATGGTAATTTTCGGCGCGGCAAACCTTGTGATTCTCCTGATTGTGATGGCGTTCAAGCGGTATGCGTTCACGTCGCTATGGTGTGCGTACGCGGCGATCGCGAGTGTGATCATCCTTGCCTTCTTCTGGAAGAGCCGCAAAATCCGGCCCCTACTTTACGCATAGCCTTTGCGAAGATAAATTCGAACTCCCT
>Ga0070733_10002583_pt1 | contig 12778 bp, 9 predicted proteins | sample Coa_R1_9_FD_66450 | JGI IMG/M metagenome (GOLD analysis project Ga0070733, IMG submission 66450) | Surface soil microbial communities from Centralia Pennsylvania, which are recovering from an underground coalmine fire - Coalmine... | ecosystem: Environmental > Terrestrial > Soil > Unclassified ... | reverse complement strand
GCTGTAGACGTTACTACCGTTGCTGGGCGTCGAAAGCCCCTGTACGCTCGCCGATTGCTGGTCCTGGTCATAGGCAATTCCGTTTACCGAAGAGGTCTGCGACAGTGCGCCGTTGCTGGCGGCGGTGTATGTAACGATATTGCGGCCGTCAGTGGCGAAAACGTAGTTGGTGTTGGTCGCTCCAACCACGGAACCGGCGGCGCCGGCGACCGGGGAGCCTGACACCGGCTGTGCCGAACCATCGGGCGCTACAGCAAATTCATAAATGTATCCGTCGACGATGCCGTTGGGGGAGCCGACGTAAACATGGGCAGAGCTGCCGGTGCTGCCCACGCGGGCGCCGGCAAACGATGGAACTGACAGAGCTGCAATGGTAAGGAGGATGAACAGGGTGACGAAGGGAGGAACTGCTAGGGACCGGGGCCGGTACATGTTTACCTCTCAGAACGATCACGTGATGAGATTGAGAGCGGCGTATTCAGGGTTGCTGCTTCTAAGGTTAATTTCCCGTTGAATCTTCGGAACACCGCTTCCGACGAGGGTTTTGGCCGCCTGATACCTCCGAGGCACGGCTTCAGCCGCACGGCAGGCGTTAGAATCGCCACAACCGATGAGCGACAACGTTCAGTTCGAGGTGCTGTTCGATCATGCCGATCCCAGCGCGCTGGACGACGTAGCCTACGCACCTTACGGCGGCCTGGGCTTCCCCGCTGCCCCAACCGGTCGCCCCTGGATCTACACCAACTTCGTGCAATCGCTGGACGGCATTACCAGTCTGCTGGGGGAGCATGCTTCTGGAGGCGAGATTTCGCAATCGCGCGAAGACCGCTGGCTGATGGACTTGCTGCGCGCCCACGCCGACGGCCTTTTGATGGGTATGAATACCTTGCGCGCGGAGCAGCGCGAGCGCGGCCCTGAGAGCCGCGGCATCGTCTTTCGCGTGGTCGAGCCCGAACTGCAGGCGCTGCGCCGTAAACTAGGCAAGCCTCGGGAGCGCAATATTTTCGTCACCCGCGGCTCCGGCCTTGAGCTCGCTCGTTACAAGGTCTTCGACGGAGACGCGGTGGACGCGGCCGTCCTCACGTCACCGGCCGGCGCTGAAGCTTTGCGCCGGCAGGGCGAGCGGCCGCACGTAGCGATCATCGCCGCAGGCAAGGGCGACCGCTTCGATCTTGCGCATGCCATCAGCAAGCTTCGTACGGAATTGGGTGTTGAGCATCTGCTGTGCGAAGGCGGCCCGATGCTATATGGCAATCTCGCGCGCGCCGATCTGATTGACGAAAAATTTCTTACCATCTCGCCGGTGGAGGTTGGGCAGCTGGTGCCGCCCGAGCAGCAGCGCGTGGCTGGGGAGCGTGAAGTGCGCGAACTTTATCGTCCCACGGTGTTCGCTGGACCGGGGCACACGCGCGAACACGTTACGCGCTGGCGCTGGATGAGCTGTCGCAAGGCCGGCGACCATCAATTCAATCGATATCGCCGGGTGGGACGGTAGTTGTCGGTTGATCTTCGAAAAAGGACGCACGTTCAGGAACGCAACACCGCCGAACGCGCGCTGGGTGTGACAATCGCACTACTTGGCGAGTTCCAGTATCCCTGCAGCCTTGTTCAACGCCGCGGCCAGCACCTGCAACTGCTGCTTGGTGACATCGACGTTGTTGTTATCGATGGCTTCATTCACTCCCGGAATCACCACTGCCGCATAACCGGTTGTCGCTCCCGGCGCGTAGATCGAGTGCTTGAACCAGGGCCGGTCAGGCAGGCCATCGATCAGGAACGCGCGTTCGGTGTTGCGCAGCAGCAGGTTCAATACGCCGGCATCTCCCATCAATCGGCCCTGCGCTTTCAACGCTGCGGCGCCTGCGGTCTGCAAGTGCTCAGCGGCCTTCATCGCGTCGGCGAATGACGGCGCGCGATCCCCGAACGTCATCTTCGCCCGCGACTCCGCAGCCTTCAGATATTGTCCAACCTCTTTGCCATACTCTTCGTAGTCAAGCGGCAGCACTTCCGTCGACGCCATCCTTATGACCGCGAGGCCGTAAATGCGCGCCATCTCCTGCTCGTAAGCGAAGGTTGGATCGGCAAATTTTGTGAACCAGGCAAAATCGTCGAAGGCCGAATGGTAAACGCCGTACGGTCCGTTGGATCCCATGTCGGCGCTAGGCACGCCGAGATGCTGCAGAAATGCCCCGTAATCGGAACCGCCGCCCAGATCGCCGACCGGCACGTCCGCGGTCTGCACCGCCGGAGTTCGCGGTGACGGGGTCATCGGCACCTGACCCGCTCTGTCTCTGTCTCTGTCCTTGTCGTTCTCTTGTGCCGTTTTCCACTGATCGTAGACGCTACCGCCCTTCGGACTCGGCACCGACTTGGTGACGTCGCGCATGTACTGTTTCAAGCTCGGCACCGCCGACGACATAAAGTTCGGACCGGCGACGGCAACATCCATGTTGAAGTACGCCACCGCGCGCGAGAGTTCTTTCTCATGCTGCTCGGCATATTCGGTTGAGCCCAGCAATCCTTCTTCTTCGCCATCCCAACTGGCGAAGACGATGGTACGTTGCGGCTTCCATCCGCTCTTCAGCAACTCGCCGACACCGTGTACCGCCTCAAGTTGTGCGGCGGTGCCGCTGTTGGGATCAACCGCGCCGTAAACCCAGGCATCGCGATGATTGCCGCTGACCACCCACTCGTTCGGGTATTGGGCTCCCTTCACTGTGCCAATCACGTCCCAAATGGTGGTGAAACGATAGGTGATGTTCACCGCCATGTGCACTTTCACGGGGCCCGGCCCAACGTGATACGTGAACGGCAACGCGCCCTGCCAGGCGCGCGGCGTCTCCGGCCCACTGAGGTTCGCCATGATGGGAGTTGCGTCGGCGGACGACAACGGCGTGATCGGAATACGCGGCAGGTCGGTAGCTTCGGCGGGCGGGATGCGCTTCGACTCCGGCAAGCCCATCACCGATGCCGTTCCCGGCGTAGTGGGATCGCCGGGATAACGAAACAGGTATTGCACCGATCCGCGCTGCACTCCGGTTGCCGGCCGCCACGGCCCTTTGGGATAAACGTCGCCACGAAAATATCCGTCGTCCCACGGGTCGGAATAGATCAACACTCCCGCAGCTCCGTTTTGCTCGGCCAACGCCGCTTTCACGCCACGAAAGTTTTCGCCGTAGCGCACGATGACGATCTTGCCTTTCAGGTCAACGCCCATGTCGCGCAGCTTCTTGAAGTCCTGCGGACGTCCGTAGTTGGCGTAGACGACCTCGGCCGTCACATCGCCGGAGGCGGAGTATTCGTTGAATGCCGGCAGAATTCGCGGGTCTTTCTGGAAGGGATCTTCGCTGACGCGCTCGGGCGAGGGTCCATGCATTACCACGTCGGCGGGTTCAACGATATCGACGCGAATGTCCAGCGGCAGTCCCATCCAGACCTTGTATTCCTGGATCGAGGCATCGAGGCCGGCCGCGCGATATTGCGACAAAACGTACTCCGCCGTGCGCCGGTCTTCGGGAGAGCCGGCAACGTGCGGCGCCGAAGTGAGTACCTGTAGATGTTTCCTCGCCAGCTTCGGATCGGGCACGGCGAGAAAAGTCTTCTCAGCGGCCAGTTCGGCCGTCGCGTTATGGAAGCCGAAGATTTTGTCGGGCGGAGTAAAGGTTTCCTGGCTGGACGCGGCAGCAGAAAAAATCAAGATGCAGGCAAGAACGACTGCGCTGAACGAGCGAATCAATCGGGGCTCCTGACGACCTACAAAGCAGATTACATCAAGTAACGACCGATGTTCCGTGAGGTGAGCTCAAACGGCCACGCTGGGTTGCGGAGTGGCGACCGGCGGCGAAATCGAAGCAACGGGGGCGGAGGAGGATTGCGGCAGATTGAGCAACGCCCTCAACTGCGGCATGGCGTCGCGTGCGGCCTGCTCACCGCGGGCGATGAGTTCTTTGGCGCGGTCGAAGCAGTCATAAGAAAAGCCCATCACATCGGGCTCCAACACCAGGTCCGCATCTTTCTTCCAGACGCTGCACATGTTGGCCTGCGCAATCGAGAAGCACTGCCCGATAATCTCGAACAAATGACGCGGCATACGCTGGTTCATCCAGTGCGCGCTCAGGTACACGCCGATGACGACGTCGGCGCCCATGGCGCGCAACGGCGTTGTAGGAACGGCATAGCCCAGCATTCCGTCAATGTAGGAGCGGCCGTCGATCTGGACCGGCAGAAACATCCCCGGGTAGGCGCAGCTGGCGCGGATGGGATCGACCAGCGGTCCCTTGGTGAAGACAACGGCCTCGCCGCTCTGGAAGTCGGTTGCGGTGATGGCCAACGGAATCTTCAATTGTTCGAAGTCGGTGGTGCGCAGCACACGGCTGCAGAAGCGCGTCATGCGATCGTTGGTGCAAAAGCCATAACGCGAAAGCGTCCAACGGGCGAAATCCTTGAAGCGGGTGGCACGGGCAATCTCTTCCAACTCCTCCGCTCCGGCGCCGGCGCAATACGCCGCGCCCACGATGGAGCCGACGCTTGTGCCTCCCACAAAGTCGACGGTAATGCCTTCCTGGTGAAGCACCTTCAGAACGCCGATATGGGCCAGGCCGCGCGCAAAGCCGCCCCCCAGCGCGACGCCCAGCTTAAGGCGCCGAGGCTCCGGTACAACGGGTCTAGGTTGTTCTTCGGAAGGATGCGATAACTCGCGCGAAAATGCGCGTACCGAGCGGACGAGTCTGTTAAGGCGGCTCAAAGGGTCCCACCTGCCCAACTTTCAGGGCATACATATTGTGTGATGCTGCTTTTGGAAGGAATGATGACCTAAATCGGCAGCTCTGGCCATGAAGAATGCGTGAAATGGGTAGAAACGTATCAGGAGAGGCATCATCCGCGGGCGAGTACGTGCAAACAGGTGTTCAAACGTGCCCTGACCCGAGAAACAGTCGCGCGACAAATCGCGTCGCAAGCGATCGCCACCACCATCGTCTAATGCGTGGCCGCGGGCGCGCCTTGGAGCAAGCCCACCTCGGCAGCAATCTTCTCCAGCTTCGCGCGGTTCTCTTTCTTCATCGGCACCAGCGGCAGGCGATACACCTCCTCGACGCGGCCCAGCATGGCCAGCACTGCCTTGGCTGGGCCGGGATTCGACTCGATGAAGTTGGCGTTCATCAGTGGCAGGTATTTGCGGAACAGCAGGCGCGCCGTGTCCCACTTGCCATTGAGCGCGGCGCCGGTCATGCGTGACATCTCCGCCGGAATTTCGTTGGACGCCACGGAAATAATTCCCACGCCTCCCAACCCGATCACTGCCAGCGTAATCGCGTCGTCGCCGGAGAAGACCAGGAAGTCTTCCGGCACCGTCGCGCACACTTCGGCAATCTGGCCGATGTTGCCGCTGGCTTCCTTCACCCCGAGGATATTCGGAATCTGGGCGAGGCGCAGCAGCGTTGGTGTTTCAATATTTGCGCCCGTGCGTCCGGCGATGTTGTAGAGCACCAGCGGCTTCGATGAGGCTTCGGCAATCGCCTGGAAGTGCTGATAAATGCCTTCCTGCGTGGGCTTGTTGTAGTACGGAGTTGCCGTGAGCACGAAGTCGACGCCCGGGCGTGACGAAATCTCCTTCGCCTTAGACACCGCCTCGCGCGTGTTGTTCGACGTAGCGCCCGCCATGATCGGCACGCGGCCTCCGGCGGTCTCGATCGTCACATCGACAACGCGCAGCCACTCATCGTGCGTCAGCGTCGGCGTCTCGCCCGTGGTGCCGCACGGCACAAGGAAATCAATGCCCGACTCTACCTGCCAGCGCACCAGCTCACGCAGGGCCGATTCATCGATGCTGCCGTCATGGTGAAAGGGAGTGACAAGGGCGGTGCCGCAACCACGCAGTTTCATGGCAACAGAATAAACATCCCGGGGCGAATCGCCAAAGGCAGAGTGGAGCTGTTTTTCAACAGAGTGTTGGCTGCACCGGCACGCGAGTTCCCGCCCGGCTACTCTAAGTATTGCTTCAGGAATGCCAACGAGCGTTCGCGCGCCCGTCGCGCCGCCTCGGGATTGTAGCTGGCGCGATCGTTGCAGTTGAATCCGTGATCGGCTCCGTCGTACCAGAAGATCTGTACTTCGGGATGCGCCGCCTTGACCTTGTCGATCTCCTCTTTCGGAATGTGCTTATCGAGCATTCCGAAGTGCAGCATCACCGGGCAACGCGGTTTTTCCTGTTCGAAGCGGCCGATGTTGCCACCGTAGTAGCCGACTGCTGCAGCACAATTCAGGCGGGTTGCCGAGAGCCAGGCCATGGTGCCTCCCAGGCAATAGCCAATCACGCCGCACTTCTTCACGCCTTGGTTGCGTAGATATTCCAGCGCGGCCGCAATGTCTTTCATCGCATCGTCGGGATTAATTTGCCGCGCCAGGGCAATTCCCTTCTGTGCATCGGCGCCGGTATAGGCCAGCTCCACTCCACGTTCCATGCGGTCGAACAGCGCCGGCGCTACGGCAAGAAAGCCGTCATTGGCATAGCCGTCGGCCACCGATCGGATGTGCCGGTTCAATCCGAAGGCCTCTTGAATAACCACCAGCCCCGCCGTGATGGTTCCCGATGCACGGGCGACATAGGCGTCGAGTTCATGACCGTCGGCCGCCTTCAGCTTCACTTGTTCACTCATCAATTCTCCCGATTCTTTAGCTTCGTATCAGCGCACCGCGATGCATGTTTGATCTTCAAGATTTTTCTAAGGCAGTGCTCTTCATCGCGACTGCGCGTCCAGCATGCGCCTGCGATGCTCTTTCAAAATACAGCGGTCCATGACGACGAAAATTCCTGCTGCGCGCGCCTTGTCGGCCGACTGTTCGTCCTCCACGCCTTCCTGCATCCAGATGGCCGGCGCGTGGATCTCGATTGCCTGTTCCACCACGCCGGGTACAGCCGAGGACCGACGGAACACATCGACGATATCGACCTTGTCTGGAACCTCGAGCAGCGACGGGTAGGACTTCACTCCCTCCCACTCGGTAAGGTTGGGATTGACGGGAATGATGCGATAGCCGTGGGCACGCATGTATTGCGTGACGCCGTAACTGGGGCGTAGCGGTGAGTCGCTGAGTCCGACGACGGCAATGGTCTTCGCCGTTTTCAGCAACTGGGAGATCTGTTCAGCTTCATTTGAGGACACGAGGTCTCCTCTGGATGACCGGGAATACCGCGATTGTAATGATGCCCTGCGGCGAGCCGCGGCTGCTGAAATAGAAAAGGCCCACCTTGCGGCGGGCCTGCTTCGCTATTGCTCAGTTTAGTGAGGAGGAGGATTCGTACCGTTATTGCCTGATTGGTTTGCCCACGGAATATCGGATGCCTGCCGCTCATACAGCGGTTTGCTCGCATCGTTGGCGTTCGCGGGCTGCTGGCTATTGGCGGCCGGAGTCGCCGAGTTCGATGAAGTCGGCACCGCGTTCGGGCTCGTGCTGGTCGGGTTGTTCACACCCTGGTTGTTGATGCCCCGCCCGGTAGTGTCGCCGGTCTGGGAATTCGTGTTCAGCTCTCCCTGGCGCGCTGCCTGCGCGTCATGATTGGCCTGGCTCTCAGTCATGCCCGTATTGTTAGCCGGACTGGTTCCTACCTGCGAGTTTGCGGCCGGAGCCGTAGGAGACGTGGAAGCTGTCGGAGTCTGGCTGGTCACCGGAGGAGTGGTCTGCTGGGTTGCCGGCTGGCTGTTGGTGCTCTGCTGCATCAACATCGCCATCAACAGTGGCGTGCCGTGGCGTCGATCGGGCGCGCTGCTCGGATTCGGAGTCATGCCGCTGCCCGCGGCGTGGCTGCACGTCGCCGAAACCTGGCGAATGTTATTCATCTGAATGCTGTTGGTGGTGGTCTTCGTGGTTGATCCGTCGGGCTGGGTCGAGGTCTGGCTCGACTCGTTGCTCTTGGAGGTGATCTCGACTTCGTGTCCCACCTGCGCTTGCAGGCTAGAATCGTCGCCGGTTACCGTGTACTGCATTCCGTTCTGGTCAGTGAGCGTGAAGTTTCCGGTTGAGCCGCTCAGGCAACCACGAATAACCTGCTGTGAAGTCTGCGAATGATAGGTCTGACTGCCCGGCGTACTCTGGTCCTGGGCACTCGAATCGGTGCTGCCTGTGCTCTGGGCGGCGGCGACTGTGGTCGCCAGTAAACCCGTCCCGAGAAGCAACAAGAACTTGTTCATACTTCCTGGCCTCCTTACTCCATACCTGCTACTGATTGGACATTCGCGGGCACAGCGAGGTTTTCTGCCAGCAGGGCGAAATGGAGAGCAGCTGCCGACAGGAATCACCGGTGCCTACGAGTAATCGGCGCAGCGAGCAGCGGCATCGGTTCGCTACACTGGAAGCGATGACCGGCGCGCATTCACTCGATGTGTGGAGCTTTGACGCTTACCTGTTCGATATCGATGGAACGCTGGCCAACACGCGCGGCGGCGTGCACTACCACTCCTTCCACACCGCGCTGCGCGAGGTGTACGGATGTGATGGCCGTATCGATTCCGTTCCGGTCCACGGCAATACCGACGTCGGCATTCTGCGCGCCGCGCTTGAATATCACGGCTGTCTTCCTGCCGACTTCGAACAGCGCCTGCCGCAGGCCTTTGCCACGATGTGCGCCGAGGTCGATCGCAATGCCGAGCGGCTCGATGTCGAGCTGTGTCCGGCAATTGCCGAGCTGCTGGCCGAGCTTCACCGGCGCGGCAAACTGATTGGCGTTGTCACCGGCAACCTGGAATCGATTGGCTGGCACAAGCTGGAGCGCGGTGGGGTTCGCCACTTTTTTGACTTCGGCTCCTTCAGCGGCGAGCGTGAAACGCGAGAGGAAATTTTCCGCCGCGGCATCGAGCTGGCGCGGCAGCGACGCGGGCCCGCAACTACCGTCTGCTTTATTGGCGACACCCCCAGCGACGTTCAGGCCGCGGCTAAGCTGGGGATGCCGGTGATCGCCGTGGCCACTGGAATTTATTCGCAGCAGGAACTGGCTAACGAAGCGCCAACACTGTGCGTCTCAACTTGTTCAGAGCTGTTGGCCTAGGCGACAAGCGTGCGGCCGTGGCTTACAATTTCCTCACCCATGCGGTTTGCCGGCGCCACATTGTCTTTGTTCCTGATTGCTGGTTCCCTTGCCGCACAGCAAAACGCTTCCCCAGGCTCGCCGCCGAATTCTTCGAGCACGGCGCAAGCCTCTTCGACCACTTCAGTAGCGCCTCCGAGCAGCCCTACGCAGCAAACTTCCGATAGTCCAGCGCCGGCTTCAACCTCCCCGACGAATCAGGCGCCAATAGCTCCCGCTATTAATCAGACGCCCACCAGCGCAGACGCAGCCCAGCCGAACATCGCACCCGGCCAACCGGCATCTTTTATTCTGCCGACGGTCACCAAGAAAGAGGCGGCCGAGGCCAAGCGCCAGTTCCGCGAAGGCGTACATTTCAAATCGAAGGGCGACCTCGATTCTGCTTACGGAAAGTTCGCCAGCGCATCGGAGCTCGATCCCACCAACTACGACTACGCCACCGCGCGCGAGTTCACTCGTCAGGAGTTGGCGTACCGTTCGTTGCAGCGTGGCAACAAGGCCATGCTGGAGAATCAGGAAATCATCGCGATGGCGGAGTTTCGTCGCGCGCTGCAATACGATCCGACGAACGAATACGCCATGCAGCGGCTACGCGATGCCGTTCCTGAAGAAGAAGTGCTGGCACACAAACTCTCGGTCGTCGAGAAATCGGCGCCCATCGAGCTGCAGCCTGCTGTCGCCCATAAGGACTTCCACTTCCGCGGCGACTCGCGCGCCCTGCTTACGGAGGTGACACGCGCCTACGGCATCACGGCCACCTTCGACGACTCGGTGAAGTCGCAACGAGTTCACTTCGACATCCAGGACGTAAACTTCGCGACCGCGATAGGTGCCGCGCAGGCGGTCACCAAGACCTTCGTTGTCCCGCTTTCCGCCAAGCAGGTCTTCGTTCTCAACGATACCGCCGAGAACCGCCGCAACTTCGAACGCATGGGCCTGCGCACGTTCTACGTGCCTGAGCTCACCGATCAGCAACTGAATGAGCTGACCACCTCGATGCGCGTGTTGCTGAACCTGCGCTTCGTTTCCATGGACAAGTCGAACTCAACCATCACGGTTCGCGCCGAACTGCCCTTGCTCGAGGCTGCCGACCAGATGGTTCGCAGCCTGACCGCCGGACGTCCCGAAGTGCTGCTCGACATCAATGTCTACGCCGTCAGCACCAGCTTCGCGCGCTCGTTAGGTACGGCGCTGCCTACGCAATTCAACCTGTTCAACATCAGTCCTGCGCTGCTGGCCGGACTGGGACAGAACGCGCAGAACCTTATCAATCAGCTCATCGCCTCCGGCGGCATCAATGCCGCCAACTCCACCGCCATCTCCGCGCTGCTGGCGCAGCTGCAAAATTCCAGCACCAGCTCCATCCTGTCGCAACCCTTCGCCACCTTCGGCGGTGGCTTAACCTTGTTCGGGCTCACTGGCGGCAACACCGGCGTCATGCCCACGTTCAGCCTTAACCGGTCCGACATCCAGAACCTGGAACACGTCACCCTGAGGGCCTCGCACAACGATCCCGCGGTCATGAAAATCGGCGAGCGTTATCCCATCATCAACGCGACGTTCGCCCCCATCTACAACACCACTGCGGTAGCGCAGGTCATCGGCAACCAGAGCTACATCGCGCCGTTTCCCTCGTTCAATTTTGAGGACCTCGGCGTGAACCTGAAGGCCACTCCTTCGATACATGGCAATCATGACGTGACGTTGAAGCTTGAGTTGCAGCTGCGTTCGCTGGGCACGCAGAACGTGAACGGCATTCCCATCATCAACAATCGCGAATACAGCGGCATGATCACGGTGAAGGATGGTGAGTCCAGCGTGGTCACCGGCCTCATCGACATGAACGACACTCGCAGCCTCAACGGCTATCCATTTCTTGGGCAAGTGCCCGGCCTCAGCTACGCCTCGTCGGTACACAACAAGAATGTCACCGGAGACGAACTGCTGGTCGTCATCACGCCCCACGTGGTGCGCTCGCCCGAGCCGACCTCGTTCGCCGTAACGCTTCCGCCCGCGCATTAAGAACCCAAATTTGTGACTGATTGGTCGTTGCCCTGTGAGTGCTCAACGATTATTGCCGGGCATACCGCCGGCGATAGCGAGGAAATAAACAGTCCTAGGACGCGCCAGATACTGCGCTTCCCAGCTATTTTCTGAGCCCCGCGGTGAAGTTTGTGATCACGGTGATGGGCTGATTCACCTGCTGCGAAAGGCGCTCCATCAGGAATTTCTTCCCGTCGGGAGAGACGCTGAAGAATGGAACGGTCAGGAAGGTCCACTGGCTCACCAGCGTCTGCGGAGGACCAAACTCCAGCGCGCCGCCCGCTTCTTTCACCGACACAGACACAAGCGACTGGCTGCGGTCAAAGTAAAACAGCTCTTTACCGTCGGAACTCCAATGCGGCACCTGGCCGAGGTTTGGCGAGACCTGCCATTTGCCTGAGCCACCTCCGTACGCCTGTACATAGATCTCACTCTGACCCGACTCGGTCGAACTATACGCCAGCCACTTGCCATCGGGGGAAAGCGCCGGATTTGCCCCGTCAGCCACAAGTTCGTGCGGCTTCTTGTCTCCCTCGAGCGAAACCGCCCATACCCCCCCTACCCTTTGGGTGAACACGTTAGGTGCGTAAAAGAGAGTTTTGCCGTCGCGCGACCAATCGCTAGGCGCGAAGGGTGTCGCCGTGGCGTTGGGAACGATCAACTCTTCCGAGCCACTGCCGTCGGCCGCCCTGCGATAAATTCCGGTACCCGAAGGACGCAACGAGCCATAGGCGATCCACTTGCCGTCGGGCGACCAAACGGGAAACGAGTTCCCCACCGGTCCGAAAGTCAGGCGCGTGCTGACGTGGCGAGCAAGATCGTACGACCAGATATCGTTAAGGCCGGAATCCATCTGCAGCGCCACGCGATCGCCCAGCGGCGACAGCTGCGCGAACTGCAGGTTCTGCAGATTTTCAGCCGCAATCCCGGCCGCTTTGCCGCTACGGTCCATCCAAAGCAGTTCAACACTGCCCGAGCTGCCGTTGCCGAAGATAAGCACACCACTGTTGGCAGCCGAAGCCGTGGAATGCCAGGTCGTGGCGTCATTCAGCACGCCCGAGGAGACGGTTTGCGCCTCTCCACTCAACACGCCTTTGTCGGGATCGAAAGGCTGGGCCATCAACTGGTCGCCGCGGCTGAACAAAAGGAAGGCCGCCGCGTAGATGCCGTTGCTCTGCGAGTGCAGCAGCAAACGGTTCTCGCGCCCGTCCAACGAGGCGTAGAAGATGGCGTTGTTGGACACCTTGGACGGGTCGTGGTGCATAGCGAAGTACAGGAAGTGCTTGCCATCGGGTAGAAAAAATGGCCACCGATACGACGAGTACCGCGTGGTATCTACGTTTAAGAGCGGGGTGGGAGTGCCGCCATTCGCGTTGACCTGAAATAACCCAGCGATAGGCGACGGCGAGAACACGATGACACCGCTGGGACTCCACGCGCCACCGCGTCCCAGTTGGGCGTCGCAGATCGTCTGCGCGGTGGTGCTGCTAAGATCGATGGTTTTCATCTTGCCGTCGGCGAAGAACCCAAGCGAACGGCTGTCGGCGGACCAGAACGGCCAGATCGCGCTATTGGTATCCGGCAAAACTCGCGCCTCTCCGCCATTCATCGCACGCACCCAGAGGTTTGTCTTGCCGTCTGCACCGACCGCAG
>Ga0070733_10002582_pt1 | contig 12780 bp, 8 predicted proteins | sample Coa_R1_9_FD_66450 | JGI IMG/M metagenome (GOLD analysis project Ga0070733, IMG submission 66450) | Surface soil microbial communities from Centralia Pennsylvania, which are recovering from an underground coalmine fire - Coalmine... | ecosystem: Environmental > Terrestrial > Soil > Unclassified ... | reverse complement strand
GTTTTCCGCCGAATAAATCGAGAGTGTATCCGACGGTGGCGGACAGGGTGTAGAGATTGAAGATGCTCGCGGGCGCGGTGCTCCCGAATCGGATCGGAGAAAATTTCTCGCGCGTGGCGCCGAAGTCCGCGTCGAATTGGGGATAAAACACGCCGAATCCCGCCTGAAGCGAGGCCTGACTCTGTCGTAGGCTTGCTTGCGACCCCTGAAGGTCTTGGTTATTCGCGAACGCCTCATTCATCAGGCCGTCGAGTTCGGAAGATTTAAACAAGCGCCACCAGTCGCCGGGCACCTTGGCCCCCTCCTGAAAGCTCTGAACGCTTCCGTCGGCGGGAGGCGTCGTGCCGGGTCCCGCTTCATGGGTGTAACGCTGCACCGTCGGCGCCGAGGGCCGGACAAAGTTCGGACCAAGGGCGCAACCGGCGAGGGACCAGAGGAAAACCGCGCACCATCCCGCCGTCCGCCGGCCCAAGCACCGGGTGCCCTTTGTTTTTCCTATTTCGATCATCGTGAAATCGGACAAGACTCTCCCCTTTTGCGCTCAGAGCCGGCCTGAAAAACGGGAAGCGCGCCGACTGTCTCCCCCCGATTACCGTGTCCCGGGCTCTGCAATGTAAACGTCGACCAGTTGCCCCGGATAGAGGTCTCTTCCCTTGGACTTCGGGAAGCGGAAGATCAGCGGCAAGACTCTGACGTCAACCCTTTCGGTTCGCTGATTTGACAGCTCGATTTTAGGGGAGACATACGGCTGCTTGCGGACATATTCCAGCGGAATGTTGACATCCGTCCCGCGAATAAACATCCGCGCGGATATCTCTGACCCCTGAGGCAATCGGTGGATGAGGATCTCGTCGACGTAACAGCGTACCGCGAGGTGTTCTGCGGCGCTTCCCATGACCATGACCGGGTTAAATCCCTGGGAGTATGTTTCATAGGCGCCCTGCGCCGAGACATAACTGCCCACGGCGGCGTTAATCGAAAGGACCAGGCCATCCGTTGGAGCGCTAATGACATACTTGGCGAGCAGGGCGCTCGAAGCCAAAAAGGCTTTCGAGAGCGCCTCATACTGTTTTTCCTGATTTCTGATGTCGTAGCTCCAAGCGCCGGCCTTGACCAGCTCGAGCTGCTTTTCAGCCACCTCCAGATTGGCCTGCGCCACCTTGACGGCGTTCCACGCCGTATCGAGGGTGTCTTTACTTACGGAATTCGGATCTAACTCATAAGAGGCTTTTTGCTTGTCCAGGCTGTCCTTTGAACTCTTTAGATTCGCGCGGGCCAGATCCGCCTGGGCACCCGCTATCTCCAGGTTCTCTTTGCGGGGCTCGGCCTTTAATTCTTCCAGAACTGTCAAGGCGGCCTCGGCCTGGGATTTCTGTTGCTCCACCGTCGCCTTTTGAACGGAATCATCCAACTTGAGGAGCGCGGTCCCCGCCCGGACCCTCTCTCCCTCCGCAACGAAAATTTGTCTGATCGTTCCGGAGACCTCGGGATAGAGGTTGATGTTTTCGCCATTGGGCTGATCGCTTTCGATAATACCGTTGACGTAGATCCCTTTCTCAAACGGATTCGTGGCTGGAATGAAAGTGGGAGGCATCGGCGGCTTTTGGATGCCGAAAACATACGCGCTCACCAATCCGGCAAGGAAACCGATGAGCGAAAGAGAAAAAAGGATCTTATTTCTCACCGGACTCTCCATTTAGCACACCCGTGATCTTCCCGTCCTCCATTTTCAGGATTCGATCCGCATATTCATAAATGCGCGAGTCGTGAGTCACGATAAGGATGCACCGCTTCTCATTCAGAATATCCTGCTTAATGAAATGAACGATTTTTCTGCCGGTGTCCCCATCGAGAGAAGCCGTGGGTTCATCAAGGATCAAAATGTCCGGCCGACCGGCGATGGCACGGGCGATGGCTACCCGCTGCTGCTCCCCGCCGCTTAATTTGACCGGGGGCAGCTCCGCCCTCTGCTTCAGGCCGACAATTTCCAAGCACTGGAGGGCCAGGCTCATGGACTCCTGCCACCCTGTTTTTTTCAGAATCAGGGGGATCGCCACGTTTTCCACGGTGCTCAGCCTCGGAAACAGATGATAATCCTGGAATACAAAACCGATCGTATTGAGTCGAAAGGAGGCGACCTGTGCATTGTCCATTTTCCAGATCTCTTGATCCTCCACCCAGACCGTTCCCGAACTGGGTCTGAGAATTCCGGAAATCATGCTCAACAGGGTGGTCTTTCCGCTTCCCGAGGGACCGACAATATAGAGCATCTCCCCGAAATAGGCCTCCAGGTTCACATGTCTCACCGCGAACGTTTTAGCGTCTCCTTCTCCAAACCATTTGACCAGGTCAAGGGCTCTTACCGCAAGGTTCGCCAACTCAAGACCCGAAGTGCTCGTGACTCATTTCTCCCTTCCTGATCCGCATTCACCTCTGAGGAGACCGGCTGCAGGGCCCCGGACCCCTGTGGGGCAATCTCGCCGGATCGACCGCGAGGCCTCTCCAAGAAAAGGTTCCGCGCTGCGCTTCTCCTCTGCCCTCAGCTCCTGCGGCAAGCTCGGTGGTTCCGTTATCACGAACGAAAGATATCGAACGGTTCGATTCTCAACACCTTTCGTATCCCAATCACACTCGAGATCGCTCCGATGATTACGACCATTATTAGGGCGACGCCGAGATTCCAGTAGGTGATCTTGGAAGCATAGTCCGGCAGGCGGTACTTTGCGATCGCAATCAGCGAGGTGGACAACCCGATGCCCAGTCCATACCCCGTGAGGCAGGTCAGGGTCGTTTGAAAAAGGATCATATAGATCAGCTCCTGTCCCTTAGCGCCGATGGCCTTGAGCGCGGCGAATTTTTCCAAGTTTTCGAGAATAAAGCTATAGAACGTTTGGCTCGAAATCGACAATCCGACGATGAAACTGATCACAGTCATAATCATGATGTTCATTCCCAGGCCGGTCTTAAATATATAAAACTGACTGATCTTTCCTATGAATTCTTCATCGGTCAGGGCGGTGTACCCAATACGGCGAACCTCGTTCTCGATCGAGGAGATGGCCGCACCGGTTTTCGGTTCGACCAAAATATACGAAATGGTATAGCGAAGAGAGGGAATATACTCGACGGACCTGGTAAACGTCGTATAAAGCGTTGGAATTCCGAACAGACCGCTGGTCGTTGCTTTTGCGATGCCCACGATGATTCCCCGGTGATCGTTCAGCTCAAACTCCGACCCGATCGTTGGATTCTCAAACTTCGGAAACTCCTCATCGTGGACGATGATAAACGCGTTTTCGGCATAAATGTCCTCGATCCGGCCCTCATAGAGATCGGGCCTTCCGAATAGGCTGGCATCATCGAGCCCGATGACCGAGACGGACTGATAATTCCCGCTGCGAAGCTTGACCAGCGCACCTCCGGAATATAGAGGAACCGCGTATTTCACTCCGTTGATGCTTCGCACGGCATCCAGAACGTAATCCGGAAGGGGAATCGTATTGGCCACCGTGTTCACCGCCGGATCCATCACCCAAATTTTCGCTCCGACGTTGGTGACCGTGGCAGCCGAGCGCGCCAAAACACCTGAAAAGATAGAGGTCATTTGAACCATCAGGAATACTGCAAATGCGTTCCCGACAAGCAATGCCGTAAATTTTGCCTTATCATTGACCAGAAGCTTGAAGGCGATCCGGAGGATTCCGCTCACTGAAGAGCTCCCAAACAGCGCTCTATTTTATATCTGTCGTCCGGGGAGTGCAATATTGAAAACGAACTCCGCGTTTTCATCCGCCGGAACGGCATATGAAAGAAAGCCCCTCATACGCCGACGGCACAGAAGCGAGCAACGCTCTCCGGAGCACCTGACGCAGCGGCGATCAGTTCGCCTTGCCGTCTCCTTCTCTCCTTTGGTAAGGGATTGGGATATACTGGACGGAGGGTCGCTGTTGTCTGGCCTGGGGAGAGAGCTCCATGAGCATATAAATCTCGCTGGGCAGTCCCCCCGTTACCGGAAGACCCAGCTCCTTTGCTTCTTCAAAAGAGATCGGATAATCGTGAGTCCACTTACCTCCCGTTAGGATGTCGGCTAGGTCCTTTGCCGACTTTTCAGTCGATTTTCCGACCAAGATCTTTTTCACAAAATTTCTCATCTGGTTCTGCGCTTTTTGCGCGATATCGACCAAGATCAGTGTTTGATCTTCAATATCTTTATGCTCCTTGAGTTTCGCGACCGTCAAGATCGATGCGGCGGGGTATTCTCCTAACTGGGGATCGACGGGTCCCAATACCGCATTTTCGTCCATCACGACTTCATTGGCGGCCAGGCACAACAGGGTGCCCCCGGACATGGCGTAGTGCGGAACAAAGACCGTGACCTTCGCCCTATGCCGAACGAGTGCCATCGCGATCTGCTCCGTCGAGAGAACCAGACCGCCGGGGGTATGTATGATAATATCGATGGGCATATCCTCGGGGGTGAGCCGAATGGCCCTGAGAATATCTTCGGAGTCATTGACATCGATGTATCTCATAATCGGGAACCCGAGGAGTTTCATGGTCTCCTGTCGGTGAATGAGGGCGATCACCCTGGAACGGCGTTTTTTTTCAAGTTGATTAATCAATCCCAGCCGCTTCGCGCTCCTGAATTTCTGCTGAATGAGCGGCAGAACAGATGTGATGAGAATAAAGATCCAGAAAAGGTTCCAGAGGTTTCCCATGTGCTGACCTCTCTGAGGGTCTCGAATGCGTTAGAACAGCAACGAAGCGGAGACGCCTGGGCAAGCCTCGGCCGACGGGGAAAAGGCAGACGCCTCGCCGTGATCACCCGCGCACTCGGGGTGGGTCGCAAGACAACTCACGAGGTCCGCAACCGGCCCATTGCTTTTTCCGTTTCCACGATCGCCGCCGTGGTCTTCATAAGGGAATCCGGATTGAGCGAGATGCTGTCGATTCCCTGCTCGATCAGAAACCGCGCAAACTCCGGATAGTCGCTCGGAGCCTGGCCGCAGATGCCAATCTTGCGGTGTTTACCCCGAACGGTCCTGATGACCGATGAGATCATGTGTTTGACAGCCTCGTTGCGCTCGTCGAACAGTGACGCCACGATCTCTGAGTCGCGGTCCACCCCCAATACCAGTTGGGTGAGATCGTTGGAGCCGATCGAAAACCCGTCAAACTCCTCCGCAAATGCATCGGCGAGAATAACGTTGCTCGGAATCTCACACATCACGTAAAGCTCTAGCCCGTTCTGGCCCCTTTTAAGCCCGTGTTTTGCCATCTCATCCTGGACGAGACGTCCTTCTTCAACGGTCCGGCAGAAAGGAATCATTAACTTGACGTTGGTGAGGCCCATCTCGTCCCGCACTTTTTTCATTGCCTGACATTCCAACGCAAATCCCTCGCGGTAGCGTGGATGGTAGTAACGCGAGGCGCCACGAAAACCGAGCATCGGATTCTCTTCGGTCGGTTCGTACTGCCGTCCGCCGATCAGATTCGCATACTCATTGGTCTTAAAATCGCTCAAACGGACAATCACATCTTTCGGATAAAAGGCCCCCGCGATCATGCCGACCCCTTGAGCCAACCGTTCGACGAAATATTGCGCCTTGTCATCGTATCCTACGGTCAGTCGGTCCACTTCCTCCTTGACGGTGGGATTATCGATTTGATGGTAGTAGAGTAGCGCCAAGGGATGGATTTTGATCCAGGTGCTGATGATGAACTCCTCGCGCGCAAGTCCCACCCCGTCGTTGGGAAGCGATGACAGACTGAAGGCCTCTTGGGGATTCCCCAGATTCATCATCACCTGGGTCTTGGGACGGGGCATGTCTTTCAAGCTGAATTTCTCCACGTCGAACCGCAGCAGACCTTCATAAACGTTTCCGATCTCTCCTTCGGCGCAGGAGACGGTCACCCTCTGACCGTCTCTGAGCCGCTCCGTCGCTTGCTCAGCCCCGACCACAGCCGGCAGGCCGAGCTCCCGGCTGACGATGGCGGCATGACAAGTCCGGCCGCCGCGATTCGTCACGATGGCGGCCGCCTCCTTCATGATCGGCTCCCAATCCGGATCGGTTTTATCGGTCACAAGGACTTCCCCCGGCTTGAATCGGCCGATATGCTCGACGCTCTTAATGAGGCGAACCGAGCCCTGACCGATCCTCTCTCCGACGCTGCGCCCGCTCACCAACAGCCGCCCTCGTTCCCCGAGACGGTAAACCTCGAGTTGATCCCTCTTTTTTTGCGACTCGACGGTCTCGGGGCGAGCCTGAACAATGAACAATTCCCCGGTCAAACCGTCCTTCGCCCATTCCACATCCATGGGCGTGGACCGCCCTCTCTTGGCGCTGTAGTGCTCTTCGATCATGCATGCCCATCGGGCCAGGGTCAGAATCTCGTCATCGCTGATGGCGAAACGGGCCCGGTCGTCGGGTGGAACCGGGACGTTTTTCACCATTTTGCCGCCCCCGATGTCATAGACCAGCTTGAACTCTTTCGTGCCGGCGATCTTCCGAAGGATCGGCCGGAATCCAGTCTTGAGTGTCGGCTTGAAGACATAATACTCGTCGGGATTCACCGATCCCTGAACGACGTTTTCTCCGAGGCCATATGATGCATTGATCAAGACGACATCCGGGAAACCCGTTTCCGTATCGATGCTAAACATGACGCCTGACGCCGCCAGATCCGAGCGCACCATCCTCTGCACCCCGATCGACAGGGCGACCTTAAGGTGATCGAAGCCCTTGTCCACACGATACGAAATCGCCCGATCGGTAAAGAGCGACGCGAAACATTGTCGGGCCGCATCCAACAACGTTGAGCGGCCCTGCACGTTCAGATAAGTCTCCTGTTGTCCGGCGAAGCTGGCGTCGGGAAGGTCTTCAGCCGTAGCGCTGCTTCGAACCGCGACGTCGACCGGGCCGGCGCTCGAACCGCTCAGGCGATCATAGGCGTCTGCAATCCCTTGTTCCAACTCCAGAGGAAGTTTCGCCGACCTAATTGCCTGGCGGATCGTAGAGCCGCGCCGGCGAAGATTCTCGAGATCTCCTGTATCCAAGTCCTTCAAGATCTCCGGAATCTTCTTGTCCAGCCCGGCCTGATGAATAAATGAACGATAAGCATCAGCGGTTATGGCAAATCCATTCGGCACCTTGATTCCTTTTCCCGCCAATGCCCTGTACATCTCGCCCAGGGAGGCGTTCTTTCCCCCGACCGCCGGAATGTCGTCGATACCGATCTCTTCGAACCAACGTATAAAGGCCGGATGCTGCGCTTTTGTGTTCATGGTCGGGCTCCAAATTCATTTCTCCGCCCCGGATCGCCCAACGGCGGAAACACCGCCGGGATCGGGTGTTATTTCCGGCAACCCGTCTCATTGGACGGGCCCGGTCCGCGGCTTTTTTGAGATCGATCCTGGATTCAAGTTCCTCGAGACGGTCGTCCCGAAATCCGTTCGGGTCGTTTCAAATGGTTCTTTCCTGCGGACACAATCCTAGCATTCAGGCACCCAATAAACAACCTTTTTAAAGCCCTGATGGCCTATGTTAAGGCGAGCCCCTTGACCCGACGATTCTCCTTTAGAACCGATCACGGCCCGGCGCAGGTCGGAGTGATCGATTAACGGCTTCGACTCTTCCGAAAGACTTCCGAGGCGGCTCGATAAGCGCGCCCGCTTCGGGCTGTCTGCCGGAACGGCTCCCAACGCGATCTGGCCCTCAGTGGCCCTCCTGGGTTATTGACCGTAACGGCGAAATGCAATAGAGTAAATGGACGAGTGGAGCATGTCGCCCGATGACCCCGGAATCCAGCATCCTGCTAACCGATCTCTATCAACTCACCATGCTCCAAGGCTATTTCAATCAGGATATGCATGACACGGCGGTCTTTGAATTTTTCGTCCGTAGCTTTCCCCCGGGACGAGGATTTTTAATGGCCGCCGGCCTGGAACAGCTCCTCGAATACCTGGAGCAACTCCGGGTGACTCCCGAGGAACTCGGCTGGCTGGCCGACTGCGGAAGATTTACCAAGGCCTTCGTCGATTTCCTCGAGGCGATCCGGTTTACGGGGGACGTCCATGCGATGGCAGAGGGGACCATCTTTTTCCCGGAGGAGCCGATTGTGAGGGTCACTGCCCCGCTTCCGGAGGCGCAATTGATCGAGACCCGCCTGATCAACCTTCTCCACTTCCAGACCTCGATTGCCTCCAAAGCGGCGCGGGTGGTCCTGGCGGCGCCCGGAAAATTTCTGATCGATTTCGGCCTTCGGCGCGCGCATGGTGCCGAGGCGGGGCTGCTCGCCTCCCGAGCCGGTTACCTCGCAGGACTTTCCGGCACCTCCACGGTTTTATCCGGCCCCCTCTTGGGAATTCCAATCTACGGGACGATGGCTCACTCGTATGTCCAAGCCCATGACGACGAGATGAAAGCCTTCGAACATTTTGCCCGCGCCCAACCGAACAACGTCGTCCTGCTCTTAGACACTTACGATACCGAGGCCGCCGCTGAAAAGGTGGTCATCCTGTCAGACCACCTGAAGAAGCTGGGGATCACCGTCAAGGGGGTTCGTCTGGATAGCGGCGATCTGGCCGACCATGCAAGGAAGGTGCGCCGGATTTTGGACAAAGGAGGACTATCGGAGGTTACAATCTTTGCAAGCGGAAGCCTTGACGAGTATTCCCTGCAGCAACTGACGGCTGTGGGTGCCCCGATTGATGGTTTTGGGATCGGTTCAAAGCTCGACACCTCCTCAGACGCTCCTTACCTGGATTGCGCTTACAAACTTCAGGAATTCGCGGGACGCCCGCGCAGAAAACGCTCTGAGGGAAAGAGCACCTGGCCCGGAAGGAAGCAGGTCTATCGACGCTATGGCCCGGACGGCCGGATGGCCGAAGATATCCTGACTCTGGAGGACGACCCGCACAAGGGCGAGGCATTGATCCGGCCGGTCATGAAGGAAGGCCGCCGCTTGGCGCTTCCCGTTCCCCTGGCCTCGACGCGCGAACATGCCGCCCTTCAATTGGCGCAGCTTCCCGATCCACTGCGCCAGATCGAGAACGCTCCCCGTTATCCGGTCAGGATCGCCCCAGCCGTTCGAAACCTGGCCAAAGAAGTCGACGGGGCGAGGCATTAAATCCCGTGAACCATCCTGAACGGCCTCTCGGGCCGGGATGGCGACCATCGAAGCGGGGACCTGCCTTCTCTCGGAGGAAGGACGCCTGCAACACAGGCGGCTTTTGCTCGTCGGTCTCCCTTCCTCCCGGAGGGAGAGGACCCCGTCCGAACAATGTTGAACCGTCCCGGTCGGCCTGCGGGAGTTCAACAGGGGGCGTCTCGCAAGATCTGATCAATCGCGAAATCGCAACGTCGCGTCGCCCTGGGTCAGCGCCTTACCCGTTGATCCGTCTTTCTCAGGAACCGGTTTAAGATGATGCTCGTTCACGAAGAGGACCCCATGAATTCCGACGCCGATGAGCCAGACACTCAAAGTCTTGAGCACTCGTACCAGAATCTCCTCACATTGTGGACCTCGGGCATTCGTGACTACCACAGCCTGCTGTCAGACTATCTAACCGCAAATTCTATTTTCGTAGCGGCCCTGGGCTTCTTAGTCACGCGCCAACCGGTTTCGACGATATTATCCTTTCTGGTTCTGATTCTCTGTGTTTTCGGCATTCTGATGACTCTGCAGATGGGAATTGTCCTCGGAAGATTCTCTTCACAGAACGATCTATGGGAGTGGCAGCTGCGGGGCATCGAAAAAAAAGCACAGTGGTCGTACCGAAGGCTATTTGATGATCTGCATCAATTAAAGAATCAAACCAAATTCATTCTGGACGCAAATAATGATCCACCGGTTTTCCACACGACCTGGGCCCTTCGTCAACACCGTCAATGGTGGGCCCATCGAGCCGTTAGTTTTCCGCTATTTTTTGGAATCATTTACGGCTTTTTTCTCCTCTGGGATCTGTCCCAGTTTCGGCTTTCATGATGGTTTTAGGCGCGGACACCCTGTGGTCTTGCCACAGGGAGGAGCGCCTGTCATCCTTTTCGGAGCCTCGTCGCGCCCAGTAATGACGCGGGTCTCGCAATTTTGTGACACTGTAGTAATAGTCGCGGTGCATAGAGAACGGATTCAACTCACGACTCCACACTCCTGAAATTGATGAATCCCCGCTCCACAGCGCTCTGACCAGTCGTACCCTGGTCTTCGGCCGGCGACTCCCCTCTTCTTTGAGAAGAGAATCCCACCCGGGTAGGCGGTTTCTTGTGGACCGCCGGTGATGGCGGTGTCGAGGCGTTCCCCGATCCACGATTCCAGGGCGCAAACACGATGGCCTCCCATCGGCGTCTTCGGAGGGACAAACGAGCGGCGAAAATCAGAAGGCCCAATCGACCGCGGTGAGGAGGGTCCGCGAATCGATATTCTTCAGCAGACCGGAGCCGGGGTCTCGGCTGATCGACTTCGTTTCCGATTCGTTAAATTCGCCATGCCACCACACCTCCGTCCGCGTGGAAGCAAAAACCAGGTAACGGACCGTCGCGGTGTGAGAACCCACATTGTTGAAATTCCCGGGAAGCGTGCCGTCGATCTGGTGCTGGTTGTTAACCAGGTCATACCGGTAGACGAGCATCAATCGGGGGGTCGCCAGGTAACTGATCTCCGCAAAACCCCCATCCCACGACGCATTCTGCCAGCTCGCCACCGGCGCGCAATCTCCGGTCCCCTTATTTTGGAGGCAGGCCAGGTTGTGGTTCTCCCAGCCATGCATGTACAGCAGCATCAGGTTGACTCTGGCCCAGTGCAGGCTCGCATCCGCTCCCGCCCGATAAAAATCGTAATTCCCCCCGCTCCCTCCCGCAGCACCCAGGAAATTCTTCGTCGGCGCCTGACCATAAAAACCAAACAGCCCGACCCTCTGGCCCGAGGAGGCTCCCCAGCCTCCATAGGACTGCGTGATGTGTCCATAGAACTCAAGGCGGTCCCCCCCGAAACCAAACGGATCCGAGTGCAGGTTGTTGTTGCCCAACCCGGCCACGGCATAGCGGAAGGTCCCCACGCCGTCGTTGGTGTGGCCCATCAGCTCAAAGCCTTCTTGATTATCCCCCAGCGCAAAGTCGCTGTGATCCGCGGCTGCGCTTAAATTAGAGACGTTCCCCAGACCCGCCGTATAGGGGCTCCCCGTCGTGTAGTGATAGACCACGTAGGCGGTGTTCAGCGTCAGACTCCGATGCTCGCTGAACGGAAGGTCAAGCTCAAATTTTCCGATCTTCAGGTTCACCAGAGAGGAATCGAATAAATTGTCGAAGCGAGCCCACACCGATTCCAGATCACTGCTAGACCCCCCCGTGTTAAACCCGGCCGAGCCCAGCCCCGGCGTATAGACAACGGCATAGGAGATATCCCGTGTCAGGGTACCGAAACTCAACATATCAAGGCCGGTGAATCCGAATCCGCTCGTATGGGCCGTCTGCAGAGCCCCACTGAGGTTCGGCTGGCTCGTCAAGGTCGAATCCATAAAACCCGCCGTGGTTCTCCATGCGATCGGCCAGTACCCCTCGGGATGATTCTCAGGAAGATCGGCCGGGGACATCGTCTGATAGCCATTATCCCTGAACGTCTGACCAAAATCGTTGAGCTTCGGAAAGGCTTCATGACACACAGAACAAGGGACGTTGTATTTTCGCGAAAAACCGGGAAAGGCCCAGGCCTTTTCCGCCGCAAGATGGACAAAGAGGATCCCGATTAACAAAACCCATAGCCCTGGACTTCGAGGTCGCATCGCATATCCCCCTCTCGTTTTCGTGTCGGTTTCAGTGTTGATTCCCAAGTTGCGCAGAATTCGGACGCCTCGATCGAAGGAGCGATGCAACGTTTTTAAAATTCGGTTTGAAAACATCGGACCTCTGCCGAAGCGAATATCTCCTTTACCGGATCCTTGCTTGGAACAGACTTTCCCAGAAAATGTGTGGAAGTCAGGAAACGTGGCGATCCGGCCATCGGTTTCACCATTCATGTCCAGCCAGAGCGCAGATAGCGACGGAGGCGATACGCAAGGTAACAGCGAGAAGCCGCCGATCAGGGTCTCGATGATTGAAAGGCGGCGCCCAGGCTCAACGAACAGCCGGTGTCCATGCGGCAACCTATAATGTCCGGCGCACACCGAAAATCGTCCTATAGTATACCAGACGGCAATGAAATCGGGAGAGCGGCCCGGGAACGATGCGGCGGAGGCGCTCCGGCAGGAAGGATGAGAACAACGAAGAGAGGAAGGTTCAAAAGGACCCGGAGGGGACACATCTTAATCGGGCGGCTCACCTGAACTCGCGGGCGCTGGCCGATAAAAACCGGCCGATAAAAAAAGGGGGTGGCCCGTTCGGGCTAACCCCTCTTGTTTTCGGTGGAGCCGAGGGTGATCGAACCTCTAACCCCGAGACTATCAGACGGGCAGGGGGTATTTTAATAACGTTCTGATTCTTGGCTGGTTTCCCGCAATCTACTGATTATTCACGGCTCTATTGTTCTCTATCTACCTAATCCGGTCTATTCCATCTATTTCAGTCTATTCCGCTTTGTTACAGCACATTTTTTGGCACATTTTTTTGCAGCAGCGAGCAAGCAAGGAAAATTGTCAATCTTTGACAATTCTTCCATTTTATAAATAGAGTCAGTATTTAAGCATTTAACTTGCTGATTATATTTGGAGAAAGTATAGCAAGGAAACAAATCAGCAAGGGAGGATCGATGAAACTTTGAATGAGTTGGCGCTTACTCTTGAGAATC
>Ga0070733_10002581_pt1 | contig 12781 bp, 11 predicted proteins | sample Coa_R1_9_FD_66450 | JGI IMG/M metagenome (GOLD analysis project Ga0070733, IMG submission 66450) | Surface soil microbial communities from Centralia Pennsylvania, which are recovering from an underground coalmine fire - Coalmine... | ecosystem: Environmental > Terrestrial > Soil > Unclassified ... | reverse complement strand
GAACGGGAACCAGTTCTCGGGATAGAGCCGGTCTTCATGATTGGTTGCCGTACGCCCTGGCATGCCGAACGCGTGGTTGGCGAAAACCTTGCCGGCGCCGGCGACGTGGCTGAACACGCCGTCAAAAACCTTCCGCCCGGCTTCGTCGCTGTTCATGCCGAGTTCGAGGAAATGGCGCAGGAAGCGCCCGCTTTGCGACACGCCAAAGCCGAGCGCGTGCTTGATCTTGCCCGTGCCCAAGGTGAGCGGGTTGTCGGATCGTTCATTGCGCAGGAACGAGACCAGGTCGCGGACGCTGGCATAGCCGATGCCGAGCACCTTTGATCCGGTCGCCTCGTACCACAGCTCGTAGATTTTGATCGGCACGAAATTGCGCCCGACCGGGAGCAGCCGGATTGTGCGCTCGTCGAGGAATTCCCATTCGCCGCGCGGGATTTCGCTGCGGCGGTCGCTTTCGCGGTCGCGCACGGTGAGCCGCGCCTTGGGCTGGTCGAGTGAGGCGGCAGGGTATGAGAGGCGGCGGACGCTGCCATCGCCGGCGGCGCGAGTGCCGAAATGAAACTCGTCGCGGATGCGGCGGACGATCGGCTTGCCGTTTTCGAGCGCCGGCGGAAAATCGGCGCCGAGGCCGTTATTGGCGCGCGGCGCGCCGGGGTCCCAGCCCGACCACACCAGCGAGTAGCCGCGCCCGAGACAGAAGCCGAGCCCGGCATCCTCGCGGGTTTTCGGGTCGTTGGTGCGTGCGGGATCGTTGGCGGGGATGTCGTCGAGCAGGTTAAAGATGCGTTTCGACCCACGATTGGGCACGTCGTAGACGAGAATTCCGTTGCCGCGCGTTGGGTTCTCCGGCCGCAAGATGTCGAAATCGGTCGCGTATTCGACGAGGCCCTGGGCGTTCACCGGCGCCTTGTCGAGATCGACAATGCCGGCGTTGCCGGGCGCGGCCGGGTCGAGGGCGCCGTGCGCGACGCCCTTGACGCGGACATAGGAGATCATCTCCCCGAAACCGTGGCCTTCGGCGAAATCGAACTCTTCCGTGATCTCGATTTTGGCGATTGCCATGGCGGTCTCCCTGATCAGGGTGCGGAGGGCGGCGCGGGCTGGCCGAAGCGGTGCTCGCATTCGATGAGGAAGGCGAGTTCCTCCTCGGTTGAGACGCGACCGAGGATGGCATTGCGGTGCGGGAAGCGGCCAAAGCGCTCGATGATCTCGAGATGCAGCCGGCTCATCTTACCGTCGCCCGATCGCCCCGGCGCCGGCGGCAAGGCCAGCAGCAGATCGAGCCCACGCTGCTGGTGCTCGAGCACCTCGCTGTGCTCGAACGGCAGATAGAAGAACACCCGCCACGCCGCCGGCACCGCCTGGTCGAAACCGTGCTCCAAGCAGCGGCGGGTGGTCGCCAGCGCCAACGCGTCGCTGGCGAACGCGCGCGGGGTCGAGCGGAAGATGTTACGCGGCACCTGATCGAGCAGCATGACGAGGGCGAGCGCCGAGAGCGGCTCGGTTTCCCACTTGTGCAGCCGGCCGGCGACCGCATCGTCATGGTCGGCGGCGAAATTTGCGCGCACCGCCGCGTCGAACTCTGGCGTGCCGCGAAACCAGATCTGCTTGTGGCGCAGGCGCTCCGGGTGATCGGGCGGCCCGAACCAGAAATCGATAAAGGCCTGGGCGCGGGCGGGGAGGGGCGGCGGATCGGCGGCGAAGGGCATGCGTGCATCGTAATGCGCGGGCAGGGACGGGCAGAACAAGATTTCGACATTGCGGGCTGCCCGAGAGTCGCCGGCCGAGACGCGACGGGCGCCGCTCGCTGTTCCGACAGATTTTTTCGGCGGGCAAAATCTGAGGAAATCCGCGGGTTTCAGTCGATTTATCAGCCTCCGGAACAGCGGGAAAACAGCGGCGATAACAGCGAGATAACAGCGGGTTATCAGCGGCGATAATAGCGGGAAATTCGCTGTAACAGCGGGCGGGAAAGCGGCGAGGGCGGCGGGCATGATGACGGGAGATGGGATCGGAATCGCCCATGTCAAGAACATAACAAGAACATTTTTTGATTGCGCCGGCGACGATGGCGTCGGATCATCGGGCGGCGATCCAGGAGGTTGCCCATGCCCCTCAGAACCGGCGGATGCCTGTGCGGCGCGATCCGCTATGAAAGCGGTGGCGAGCCGCTCTTCTCGCTGCAATGCCATTGCCGCGATTGCCAGCGGCAGAGCGGCACGGCCTATGTCGCGGCGGTGCGGATGCCGTCGGCCGAGTTTCGCATCACCCAGGGGACGCCCAAGCGCTATGTCGCCAAATCGGATGCCGGGAACGAGATCAGCCGGGTGTTTTGTGGCGATTGCGGCGCGCCGCTTTACGTGCAGGTATCGACCCGGCCGGACATGGTCGGCATCCGCGTGTCGAGCTTTGACGACCCGAGCTTTTTCAAGCCCGACGCCGATATCTTTGTCAAAAGCGCCCAGCCCTGGGACCACATGAACCCGGCATTGCCGAAGTTCGATACCTATCCGCAAGGGAAGGCGTATTAGCCGGCGGCAAAGATGCGGTAATTCGTTAGCCCCTCTCCCGCATTGCGGGAGAGGGTGGCGAGCGCCGTTCAGCGCGAGACGGGTGAGGGCTTGACGGACGAACGCCGGATCACCCGCGCTCGAAAAATGAGGCGCGACGCGACGGATGCCGAACGTCGCCTTTGGTCGGCACTTCGAGATCGTCGTCTTGATGGCTACCGAATCCGCCGGCAAGACCCTATTGGTCCGTTCATCGCGGATTTCGCCTGCACCAGAGAACAGGTAATCGTGGAAGCGGATGGAGGCCAGCACTCGGACGGTAAAACAGACAATCGCCGAACAGCTTGGCTCGCAAGTCAGGGCTGGCGGGTGCTCCGCTTCTGGAACAATGAAATTCTCGGAAATCCGGAAGGGGTCATTGATGCCATTCTGCGGGAGTTGCGCTGCGAGGACCCTCACCCGGCCGCCACGCCGTGGCGGCCACCCTCTCCCGCAATGCGGGAGAGGGGCTAGTCAATGGCGACGCAGCGCGGTGCAGACCTTCACCCGGCGGCCACTTCGTCTCGTTCGCCCTCTCCCGCAACGCGGGAGGGGCTAGTCAATGGCGATGCAGCGCGGCGCAGAGCTTTACCCGGCGGCCACTTCATCTCGGTCGCCCTCTCCCGCATTGCGAGAGAGGGGCTAGATCAAGGCGCTGACGCCTCGTCGAGCAGCCGCACAATGTGGCGGGCGTCGCGTTGGGCGCCGTCGGCGATCTGGTGGCGGCATGACGTGCCGCAGGCGGCAAGCAGCGTGCCGGGCGCGGCGGCGCGCATCTTCGGCAGCACGCCTAATTCGCCGATCTTGAGCGACATGTCGTGATGCTCGGCCTCATAGCCGAACGAACCGGCCATCCCGCAACAGGTCGAATCGAAGGTTTCAACCTTGAGCTCGGGGATCAACTTCAGCGCATCGGCCGCCGCACCGGCGGTACCAAAAGCCTTTTGGTGGCAATGGCCGTGCAATAGCGCGGTCTTGCCGGGCATCGGGGCGAGGGAGAGCTGAAACCGCCCGACCTTGCGTTCACTCTCGACAAACTCCTCGAAGAGCTGTGCGTGGGCGGCAAGCGCCGTGGTGTCTTCGCCGGGCAGCAGCGACGGATATTCGTCGCGCAGCGTCAGCAGACATGACGGTTCGAGGCCGACGATCGGGGTACCCACGGCGACCGCGTGCTTGAGCGCGGCGATCGTGCGGCGTGCTTCCTTTTTCGCTTCGTCGACAAGGCCGGCGGCAAGAAAGGTACGGCCGCAGCAGAGTGGGCGGCCAACATTTGGCTCGGGCGTTGTGACGCGGTAGCCGGCGCGGGTTAGCACGCGCTCGGCGGCCTCGGCATTCTCCGGCTCGAAATAGCGGTTGAAGGTATCGATAAGGAGGACGACTTCGCGGCCTGCACCGGAGCCGGTGACTGTCGCGCTGCGATAGATGTGCGGCGCCCAGCGCGGCAGCGCTCGCTTGCTGCTGAAACCGAACAGGGTTTCGCCAAGCCATGCCAGCACGCCGCCCGGCTTGCGTAGGTTGAGAAATCCCGAAAACACCGCGGCGACCGGCGCGTAGCGCGGCAGATAGGCGATGAGCTTGTCGCGGAAGGTCAGTTTGTGGCGCTTGCGGTACTGCGCGAGGAATTCGAGCTTCATCTTGGCCATGTCGACGCCGGTCGGGCATTCGCGGCGGCAGCCCTTGCACGAGACGCAGAGCGACATGGTTTCGGCCATCGCGTCCGAGGTCAGCGCGCCGGGGCCGAGCTGGCCCGAGAGCGCCAGGCGCAGCGTGTTGGCGCGGCCGCGCGTCAGATGCTGCTCGTCACCCGTCGCGCGGTACGAGGGGCACATCACGCCGGGGTCGGATTTGCGGCAGGCGCCATTGTTGTTGCACATCTCGGCGGCGCTCGCGAAACCACCCCATTCCGACCAGTCGAATGCTGTCTCGACCGGGATCTGCCGGTAATCCGCCTTGAAGCGGAACAGCGAGCGGTCGTCCATCTTGGGCGGGCGAACGATTTTGCCCGGGTTGAAGAGGCCGTCGGGGTCGAACTTGTCCTTCACCTCCTCGAAGGCGCGGACGATGCGGCCGCCGTACATCGGCTCTAGGAATTCCGAGCGGACGATGCCGTCGCCATGCTCCCCCGAATGCGAGCCCTTGTATTCGCGCACCATCGCGAAGGCTTCCTCGGCGATTTCGCGCATCTGCTTGGCGCCGAGCTCCTGCTTCAGGTTGATCACCGGACGTACGTGCAGCGTGCCGACCGAGGCGTGCGCGTACCAGGTGCCGTTGGTGCCATGCTTGTGGAAAACCTGGGTGAGCCGGTCGGTGTACTCGGCGAGGTCTTCGAGCCGCACCGCGCAGTCCTCGATAAAGGAGACCGGTTTCCCATCGCCTTTCATCGACATCATGATGTTGAGGCCTTCCTTGCGCACGTTCCACACCGCGCTCTGGAAGGCCGGGTCGGTCGCCTCGATGACGCTGCCGGGGAACCCGAGATCGCCCATCAGCTCGACCAGCTGGCGGAGGCGGCGGAGATTGTCGTCGGTGTCGGGGCCGGCGAACTCGGTCAAGAGGATCGCCTCGGGTTCGCCCTGCACGAAACGATCGACCGTGGCACGGAACATCGGGATGTCGCGCGCCAGCTCGATCATCGTGCGGTCGACCAGCTCGACCGCTGCCGGGTCCAGCTTGACGATGTGCTGGGTCGCGTCCATCGCCTTGTAGAACGAAGGGAAGTGGCAAATGCCGAGCACCCGATGCGGCGGGATCGGTTGGAGGTCGAGCTCGATCTCGGTAAAAAAGGCGAGGGTGCCTTCGCTGCCGACCAGCAAATTGGCCATGTTGTGGCCCGAGTCGGGCCCCTGGAGCTTGAGCATGTCGATGTTGTAGCCACCGACCTTGCGCAAGAGCTTGGGGATGCGCGCGTCGATCTCATCGGCCTCGCGGCGGTACAGCGCGCGCATGTCGCCGACGAGGTCGCGGTAGCGCTCAGGCTGAACGTCCTCGCCGAGGTTGCTGGGCGTCTCACCAAAATGCGCGCTGGTGCCGTCGGCGAGGATCGCGTCGATGGCGCGTACGTTGTGCACCATGTTGCCGTAGCGGATCGAGCGCGCGCCGCAGGAATTGTTGGCGGTCATTCCGCCGATCGTCGCGCGGTCGCCGGTCGAGACGTCGACCGGGAACCACAGTTTGTGCTGCCTCAGGCGCGCGTTGAGCCGCTCCATGACGACGCCGGGCTGCACCTTGATGCGGCGCGCCCCGGTGTCGAGCTCGCCAACGCCCTGCATATATTTGCTGCATTCGACGACAAGCGCGCGATTGACGGTCTGACCGCATTGCGAGGTGCCGCCGCCGCGCGGTAGCACCGGCACGCCTTCCTCGCGAGCGATCTGGATCGAGGCGGCGATGTCGTTCTTGTCCCGCGCGACGACAATGCCCAGCGGCTCGATCTGATAGATCGACGCGTCGGTCGAATAGCGGCCGCGGGTGAACGGATCGAACAGGACATCTCCTTTGATCTCGCGGCGGAGACGCTGCTCGAGGCGGGATGGCGCAACGTTATCGAGAGGCATGGTCCAACTCAGCTAGACCGGCAAACCATACCGGCGTGGGCAGCCCGCCGCAAAAATTTATCGCCGGGGCGCGGGAACGATCGAATTTGAAATCGTTTCCTCTTTTGACGTTTTGATCCCACCGGACCAAAGCCCCCTCAACTTCAACTGGCTCGCCGCACGATTGAGCGGAGCGGCTCCAAAGCGCTTTTGCGCTTCCGAACGCGGAAGGAGGACACCCATGGCGGTGCAAGCACAAAAGATCAAAAACCGGCTCCTCGCGAGCCTGCCGCCGGAGGATCTCGCGCAGCTGATCGAGCATCTTGAATACGTCGACCTGCCCAAAAGGTGGATCATCTATGAGGTCGGCGCGCCGCTCGACCATGTCTACTTTATCGAGGACGGTGTCGCCTCCGTGCTGACGATGATGGAGGACGGCGCCAGCAGTGAGGTCGGCATGATCGGCCGGGAGGGGCTGGTCGGGGTTTCCGCCTTGCTCGGCGGGCAGGCTTCGGCGCAACACATCGTCATGCAGCTGCCTGGCGGCGCGCACCATATTTCCGCGTCGCGTCTCAAGGCGCTGTTCGATGGCAATCCTGTGGTCCGCGCGGTGCTGCTACGCTTTATCGAGGATCTGCTGAACCTCAGCTCGCAGACTGCGGCATGCAACCGGCTGCATTCGGTCGAGCAGCGCACCGCTCGCTGGCTGCTGATGGCGAGCGATCGGCTGGGTTCCGATGTCTTGCCGCTGACGCAAGAGTTCCTGGCGGCGATGCTCGGGGTGCGGCGCTCGGGCGTGAGCGAAGCGGCGGGCGAGCTACAGCGCTCTGGCCTCATCCGCTATCGCCGGGGCCACATCACGATCGTCGATCACGCTGGCCTCGAAAAGACCGCCTGCGAATGTTATGGCCTCGACCGGCAGCGGGTCGACCGTCTGCTGAACGAGCAAAACAATTTGGCAACAAATTGTAACAGCGCTCGCCAGCGGGCAGAGATACACGCCTGAAGACGAGGAAGCTGCCGGTTGCGGCTCTGGCGCCGCCTTTTGGGGATATCTGGCGATGTTGCTGGTCGAAATAGAAAAGCCTGAAAATGTGACCTTAGCAGCCTGGTTTTCGGAATTGCGCGGTTGGCTGGACGACAATCGCTGCGAACCAACGATTTTCGCACAAGCAAATCGGCTCGATCGGCTGATCTACCGGGTTTCGTTCGACACGGCGGAGCAAGCGCAGCAATTTGCGTCGCGGTTCTCGCATTACGCGGGGACCGTCCGGTCTCCGACGGCCGGCGGCGATGCCCCCGCCGAGGCGGAGACCACGTCGCGCGCGAAAGCAATCGCTTAGAAGCCGGCCTGCGCCGAGCCGGTGCCTCAACCGGCTTGTCCGTGCTGTCGTTCACGGCCACACTGCGCGCCACCGCAGTGACGAGCCGCAGCCCATGAAAAACACCGCTCCCGTCCATACCGGCCGGCATTTCTTACAGATTCCGGGACCGACCAACGTGCCCGACCGGGTGCTGCAGGCGATGTCGTTTCCGACGATCGATCATCGCGGCCCCGAGTTCAGTGCGCTCGGCAAAGAAGTCATCGCGGGGATGAAGCGGGTGTTTCAAACCGAGGGCACGGTGGTGATGTACCCGTCCTCGGGCACCGGAGCCTGGGAGGCAGCGTTGGTCAACACGCTGTCGCCGGGCGACAAGGTGCTGATGTTCGAGACTGGGCAGTTCGCCACGTTGTGGCGGCAGATGGCCGGGCGGCTGGGTGTCGAGATCGAGTTCGTGCCCGGCGACTGGCGGCATGGCGTCGATCCGGCGCTGGTCGAGGAAAAGCTGAGAGCCGACCGCGAGCACCGGGTCAAGGCGGTGTGCATTGTGCACAACGAGACCTCGACCGGCGTTACGACACGGGTCAGCGACGTGCGCGCCGCGATCGACCGCACCAAGCATCCGGCGCTGTTCATGGTCGACACGATCTCGTCGCTCGCTTCGATCGACTACCGGCATGACGAATGGAAGGTCGACGTTACGGTCGGTGGCTCGCAAAAAGGGCTGATGCTGCCGCCGGGGCTAGGGTTCAATGCTGTGTCGGCCAAGGCGCTCGATGCTTCGAGGAGTGCGAAGATGACGCGCTCTTACTGGGACTGGCAGGCGATGCTGGAAGCCGGGACGACCGGCTTCTTCCCGTATACGCCGGGCACCAACCTACTTTACGGGCTGCGCGAGGCCTTGAAGATGCTGCTCGACGAGGAGGGGCTCGACAATGTCTTCGCCCGCCACGCGCGGCACGGCGAGGCGACACGGCGGGCAGTCGCCGGCTGGGGGCTCGAAACCGTATGCCTCGACGAGCGTGAGCACTCCAATTCGCTGACCGCGGTGCTGGTGCCCGAGGGCCACGACGCCGATCGGCTGCGTGAGCAGATACTCGACGCTTACGACATGTCGCTCGGCACTGGCTTGGGCAAGATGAAGGGCAAAATCTTCCGTATTGGCCACCTCGGCCATTTCAACGATCTGATGCTGTGCGGCACGCTGTGCGGGGTTGAGATGGGACTACAGCGCGCCGGGGTGCCGCACAAGGCTGGCGGGGTCGCCGCGGCGCTCGCCTATCTCGGCCGGGCATGAGCGCCGACGATCTTCTGGTCGAACGGGAGGCCGGCGTTGTCACGCTGACGCTGAACCGCCCGCACAAGCTCAATGCACTGACCAAGCCGCTATGGCGAAATCTCGGCGAGGCGGTGACGCGGCTCGATGCCGACGACAGCGTGCGCTGTATCGTGTTGCGCGGCGCCGGCGAGAAGGCATTCAGCCCAGGCAACGACATCTCCGAGTTCGAGACCGAGCGCTCCAATATCGAGCAGGCGCGCGTCTATGGCGCGCTGATGCACGGCACGCTGCACGCGCTCGCCGCGTGCCGCCACCCGATGGTGGCGATGATCCATGGCATTTGCGTCGGCGGCGGCATGGAGCTCGCCTGTCTTTGCGACATTCGCATTTGCGGCAAAAGCAGCCGGTTTGGCGCTCCGGTCAGCAGGCTCGGGCTGGTGATGGCGCATGACGAGATGGCGGCGGTCGTCAGCTTGATCGGGCGGACGGCGGCGCTGGAAATCCTGCTGGAGGCACGGGTGTTCGGCGCCGCTGAGGCGCTGCGGAAAGGCCTGGTCAGCCGCGTCGTCCCCGACACCGAGGTGACGCATGAGGCGATGGCTGCCGCCAAGCGCATCGCCGCCGGCGCGCCGCTGGTTCATCGCTGGCACAAGAAGTTCGCCCGCCGGCTCGAAGACCCGAGGCCGCTGACCGAGGCCGAGCGCGACGAAGGCTTCGCCTGCTACGGGACGCGCGACTTCCAGACCGGCTATCATGCCTTTCTCGCCAAAACCGATCCGCAGTTCGAAGGATGCTGAGATGACCCCCGATCAGATCGAACGCGCCGCCGCTGCCCTTGTCGCCGCTCGGAAGGGCTCGGCGATCGCCGGTCTCCCGGCAGATGCCATCCCGCAATCCGAGGCCGACTCCTATCAAGTCCAGGACGCGGTGCGCGCCAAGCTTGGCGAACAGGTCGGCGGCTGGAAGGTCGGCATTTCGCCAGTGGGCGGGCATTTCGCAGCGCCGATCTACGCGTCGACCGTGGCGTCGAGCCCGGCAAGCCTGCCGGCCAAGGGCTTCAAGCTGCTCGGGATCGAGTGCGAGATCGGCTTCCGGTTTAACAAGGCGCTGGCGGCGCGATCGGCGCCCTATACGCGCCACGAGGTGCTCGACGCGGTCTCGTTGCGCCCGACGATAGAAATCGTCGACTCGCGTTATCAGGATTTTCGTTCGCTCGACCGGTTGCTGGTGCTGGCCGACAATTTCTCCAACGGCGCGCTGGTCTATGGGCCCGCCGCGTCGAATTGGGATGGTATCGATCTTGCCCGTCCACCGATCGAGGTCACCGCCGACGGCAAGCCGTTCGCCGATTGCACGGGGCTGCGCGCCGGCACGCCGATCGAATTGCTGCTGGCGGCGGTGCAGCACGCCAACGGCCGGGGCGGGATCGCTGCCGGCACGGTGATCACCACCGGCACCCATACGGGGCTCGTTTTCACCGAGCCCGGCGTCACGATCGCGGCCGATTACGGCAGGCTCGGCCGGGTCGAGGTCTCGTTTCCGGCGTGAGTTCGGACGGCGCCGGCGGCTGATCGCGGATGCTTCTCCACCTCGCCTGGCGACGCAATCTCGACGGCTTCGACCTGGCGCTTGCTGCCAACCGGGTTGCGGCGCGCGGCGCGCCGATGTGGTGGCTCGGCGCGTCGGGACCGCTACATGAGCCAGGCGATTATCTGATCGACGTTACCGACGCCACTGCGGCGCGGATCGCGAACTTCGGCATTGTCGCCGAACCGTGGCGGCGCGGCCTGCCCGATGGCGCGTTCGCGGTCGCCCATCCGCGCATCGCGCTGCTTTCCGGCACGGTGGCGGGCTATCCGAATTTTGCCTATTACGCGATGGCGCTGGCGCGACTGGGCTTCGATTTCGATCTGGTCGACGGCGCCGCGATCTCGGCCGGTGCGCTCGATCAGTACGATCTCGTCGTCCTGCCGACCGGCTCCGCGATATGGGGGCTCGACGCTGCGGAAGGGGTGACCGGCGCCGATGCCGCGCTGCGCGATTTTCTCGCCGGCCGCGGGGTGGCGGTCGGATCGGGTGCCGGCGCATTCTACCTGTCGTCCGGCCGGCCTGGATGGTCTTCGATTGCCCCGGTGCGCCCAATCTACTCGCATGAGTTTCTGCGCACTGGTGTTGGCATGGTCGGCTTGCGGTTCGAGGCGGACAGCATTGCCTTCGGTTGCCCGCCGACGCTGGAGATGCCGTATTTCCACGGTCCGGTCTTCGCCGAACTCGACCGCTCGACGTCATCGGCGGCGCGTTTCGATACGCTGGTGATGCCGGGACAATTATTCGTGCCCAATCCGCTCGACCCGGGCTTCTTTACTCGCGAGATGGCCGGGCATAGCGCGATCTTGCGGGCCGAGAACCGGCGAGGCCGCGCGGTGCTGTTTTCGCCTAACCCTGAGATGGGCGATCTCGTGCGCAAGTACATCGCGCTCGACCATTACATCGCTCATTATTTGCCGGTTCGCGGCGAAGAGGTGATGGCCGACACATTGCGCCATTACCGGCCTCTCGATGCGCCGCCGTGGCGGCTCATTCTCAACGCGATCCACAGCCTGATGCTGCGCGAGAAACCGGCCAGCATGGCCCCGTCGGCACCGGTTCCGGCGCAGCCGCCGGCACCGAAAGTGCGGCTTCCGGCTGCCGCCGATGCGGTGGCACGGCGGCTCGAGCTTCCCGGTGATACGCCGCTCGGTCCGCTCGCTGTCGCGGTGCGCGACGATCTGCGCGGCCGGCTGAAATCGGTCGGCGTACGGCTCGAGGCGGTCGAAGAGGCATTTGCCGCGCTCGATCCACCGGCGCCGGCGATCCGCTATCTGTGGGCCGGATGCGAAGCCGCGGCGCTGGCGGATTTGGCGGCAAAATCTGAACGCTCGTTGACCGAACAACTCGCCGAGATCGAGACCGCACTCGTGCTCGCCGAGGCGTGGTGTTTGCTCGCCGAGGGGGAACGGCATTTCGGCCGTGTCGACGGAGCCGGCTGATGGAGCCGGTCTACGATCCGATCACCCGCGGCCTTCACTGGCTCAACGCGATTTTGGCCGTGATCGCGATCGCGCTGGCTTACGGTATTTCGGGAACGCCGCGGCATAGCGACGCGCGCGAGACCCTATTGATGCTGCACGGCTCGGTGGGGATCGCCATCCTGGCGATCGTGTTGGTCTGGGTCTGCTGGAAGCTGCGCCATCGCGCGCCGCCGCTATGGCCGATGCTGACGCGGATCGAGGTGTTTCTGGCGCACGCAACCCAGGCGGCGCTGCTGCTGCTGTTTGTCGCAATGCCGATCACCGGATACACGATCCTCGCCGCCGCCGGCCAAAGGGTGAGCTTTTTCGGCGCTGCCGCGATCCCGCCGCTGGTGCCGCAAAGCGGCCGGCTCGCGCAGGCGGCGGTCGCGCTGCACCTCACCGGCGAATTTCTGATCTACGGCCTGCTGGCGATGCATGTCGGCGCCGCGCTGATGCACGGTTTTGTCCGGCGCGACGGGATTTTCGAGCGGATGCTGCCGCGCCGCTCCTAGGCGGGTCCGCTGGCGACCAGCGACAATTTGGTGCGGAAGATTTCCAGAGCCTCGGCCAGGGTCGACCCGGTGCTCAACCGCTGACGACCGCTCATCACAAAGAATTCGGCGGCTGCCGCGGGCGATGGCTTGAACTTCACCATCGTGTAGACCGCGTTCTCGTGCGTATGCCGGAAGACCGAGAACAGCGCCCGGCCGTCGCGGTGGTCGATCGCATAGTCGCGCCATATTCCGCGCGACACATTGCGGCTGTACAGGCCGAGCAGCTGGTTGATTTCCGAGCGGGTGAAGAATTGCGGCCGGTGCCCGCCGCGGTAGTCGCGCAAGGGAAAAACCGTCGCGCTCGTGCCCTTCATCGCCGACCGCCGCTCAATGTCACCAAGCTGTAATTTTGACCATTTCGGCGAAGGCGTCCACCGTCTTGCGCGGCCGTTCGGAAAGGCGATGGCGGCATTGCCCGGATGCGCTGTTTGGCTCGCCTCGCGAGCGGAAATATGTTAGCCAGCCGCCTTGCGGCGGGGTTCGAGGCTTTC
>Ga0070733_10002580_pt1 | contig 12783 bp, 5 predicted proteins | sample Coa_R1_9_FD_66450 | JGI IMG/M metagenome (GOLD analysis project Ga0070733, IMG submission 66450) | Surface soil microbial communities from Centralia Pennsylvania, which are recovering from an underground coalmine fire - Coalmine... | ecosystem: Environmental > Terrestrial > Soil > Unclassified ... | reverse complement strand
AAGCAGCTTTCCTATCCGACAGCTCATAGCCGCAGGAAGTACAGAACAGACGATCACTCTGATTGGCCGAGCCGCAGCGAAAACAAGAGACAGTAATCAGAGACGCTCTGCTCCCGCTCAAACCGAGTGGTTGTGAGAGCATTGGCGGCAATGGCAATGACCCTGCTGCCGGGGACACCGGTGGAATAGGAGTGGCTGGCGACAGGGGCAAGGAAGGCTGCAAACCCGAACGCCAACGCGGAAGGGAGAGGTGTGATACAATTACGGCTTCTGTGAGAGCTTCAATGAGCTCGTCAGTTGTTTGATAGCGATCAGAGGCCGCTTTGGCAGTCATCTTGATTACTACCTGCTGAATTGGCTGTGGCACTCCCCTCATGCGCAACTCCTCGACCGGCAAAGGTTCATTCATGTGTTTGACAGTGATGGAGAGGGGGCTTTCAGCGCTAAAAGGCACTTTCCCGGCCAGCGCGTGGAAAAGCACGATGCCCAGCGAATAGATGTCGCTGCGTCGATCAACCTGCTGACCCGTTCCCTGTTCAGGTGACATATACTGTGGGGTGCCAATGCCTGTACCCGCGCGCGTCAGGTTGGACGTTCCTTCCAGGATTTTCGCGATGCCAAAGTCAGAAAGCAGCAGGTGTCCATCTTTGCGCAGCAGCATATTGGCCGGCTTCACATCTCTATGCACAATGCCATGTCCATGCGCGCACCCCAGCCCTTCGGCTGCCTGGATAACGAAATCCACAGCTTCGACCATAGTAACCTGTCGCTGCTTCAAACGGTCTTTGAGCGTCCCACCATCCACATACTCCATCACGATAAAAGTGATGTCATTCTCATTGCCAAATTCATGTATGGGGACGATATGGGCATGTTGGAGTTTGGCGACAGAGCGAGCTTCCTGCGTAAAACGCTTTAAGAAGATCGGATCGCGCGCATGATAGGCCGGAAGAACCTTGACAGCAACGAACCGTTCAAGATTTGGCTGAAAGGCTTTGAAGACCGTAGCCATGCCACCCGAACCAATGCGCTCACGGATAATAAATTGACCGAGCGATTTCCCAATCAGAGCATTTAGCTCGTCACCATTTGCCGAGTGATCCATGTTGAGACGAACCCCTATTCCAATCCTGTGCTGCCCGCTCTTCTCTCAATGCTGGCACAAAAATCTCTCTCACCCCAGATGCGAAGCAGGGCGAATTTACTGCCTAGATTATACAGGGTGAAACCCCCATTGTCGAGTAGAACTTTCTTCCAAACCTATCCCTCTAACAAAAGTGACTCCGGGTCTTCAACCAGTTCCTTCACACGCACAAGAAACTGTACAGCTTCCCGACCATCCACAATGCGATGATCGTAAGAAACCGCAACATACATCATGGGTCTTATCACAATCTGACCTTTGACCACCACAGGCCGTTGTTCGATCTTGTGCATGCCCAGAATGCCCACTTGCGGCGCGTTCAGGATAGGTGTAGACATTAGAGAACCAAACACTCCACCATTAGTAATCGTGAAAGTGCCACCCTGTAGTTCTGCCAGCGTCAGTGTATTCTCCCTGGCGCGCTTTGCCAGGTCTGCGATTTCCCGCTCGATCTCGGCAAAACTTTTGCGATCAGCGTCACGCAGCACAGGCACGACCAGTCCTTCTTCCGCGCCCACCGCGATGCCAATATCATAATAATACTTGAGGATCATATCGTTGCCCTGGATTTCGGCATTCAGGCGCGGATAGGCTTTCAATGCGCCGACCACCGCCTTTGTAAAGAACGACATAAAGCCCAGCGACACATTATGGCGCTCTTTGAAGGCTTCTTTGCGCTGGCTGCGTATCTCTATCACCGCGCTCATATCAATCTCGTTGAAAGTGGTGAGCATGGCGGCGTTGTGCTGTGCTTCCACCAGGCGCTGCGCGATGGTTTGCCTGCGCCGCGACAGGCGCACACGCTCATCACGCCCGCGCGCTTCGCTCTGTGCCTGGGGTTTCGCGGGCCGGGCGGGAGCCGGGGGAGAAACAGGGGCGGGAACCGATGACGCAGGCGCAGCAGGCAAACTGCCAACTTGAGCTGCCGACGAGGCAGCAGGAGACTGCGTTTTCTGTCCAATGAAGCTGATAACATCTTCTCTGGTCACGCGACCATGCGGGCTATTGCCTTTGACCTGTGCCAGGTCAATATTATTGTCCGCCGCTATGCGGCGTGCCAGGGGTGATGCCACAGGTTGCCCATCTGAGGACGATTCGGCCCCACTGGCCGCCGGTTGTGCCACAGTCGCAGACGGTTGAAAAGCGTCTTTCACGGGCTGGGACTGCTCCATTTGTACCTGCTGCGCGCTTTCACCAATCAACCCGATGACATCACCTACCACAACTTCATCGCCCTCATTTTTCACAATTTTTTGCAACACACCACTCTGTTCTGCGCTAACCTCCACATTGACCTTATCGGTCTCGAGTTCAACCAGCGCCTCCCCTTGATTTACACTATCGCCTTCATGCTTGAGCCAGGTAGCGATCACCGCATCAACGATCGATTCTCCCAGTGGTGGGACGCGTATTTCAACAGACATATATTCCCTCCCTTTCAAACGCTGCGAATCTTTGCTGACGTATGCAACGTCTGCTCGATAATCTGCTCCTGCTCAAGCTGGAAGAGGTCAGAAAAGCCGGTAGCCGGACTGGATCGCGCGGGACGCGAGATATGCCGCAGCTTCATTTTTGACCCCAACAGAGCCGCTAACCGGGGAGCCATATATCCCCACGCGCCCATATTCTCCGGCTCTTCCTGTACCCAGACGACTTCATGGGCATTGGGATACTGTGCCAGCGCCTGCTGCAACTCGTTTTCCGGGAATGGGTAGAGTAGTTCTACGCGCGCAACCGCCACATCCTCGGCCTGCGCGCGACCAGCATTGGAAAGCAGGTCGATGGCAACTTTGCCGGTGCAAAGCGCCACGCGCCTGACAGTGTCCGCGTGCTGCAGCGCGTCATAGTCGTTCAGCACCGGGTGGAATGTCCCCTCCGCCAGTTCGCGCAGGTTGGCTGCTGCAAGGGGATGGCGCAGCAGGCTCTTGGGCGTCATAACCACCAGCGGGCGCGCATAGCGATGCAGGTAAAACGCCTGCAGCCGCAGCAGGTGGAAGTATTGGGCCGCCGTCGAGCAGCTCGCGACGCGCCAGTTATCTTGAGCGCTTAGTTCCAGGTAGCGCTCAAGGCGCGCGCTCGAATGCTCCGGACCCTGTCCTTCATAACCATGTGGCAGTAATAACACTAATGACGAGGGCTGCTTCCACTTGGCGCGAGCCGACGCGATAAACTGGTCAATAATTACCTGGGCCACGTTCGCGAAGTCGCCGAACTGTGCTTCCCACAATGTCAGCACGTCGGGAGCATGCACGCTGTACCCATATTCAAAGCCAAGCGATGCGCTTTCATTGAGAGGGCTATTGAAGATGGAAAAGTTCGCGCGGGCCTGTGATAAATGCTGGAGTGGAATGTACAACGCGCCGCTTTGCTGGTCATGCAGCACAGCATGACGATGGCTGAACGTCCCACGCTCGCTGTCCTGACCCGTCAGGCGAATAGACGTGCCGTCCGCCAGAATCGAGGCAAAAGCCAGCGCCTCGGCCTGCCCCCAATCAATGCCGCCCTCCGCTCCCAGCGTTGTGGCACGGCGTTGCAACAGGCGAGCCAGTTTGCTATTGGGCGAAAAACCTTCGGGCCAGTTTAACAGTTCGGTATTATAGCTTATCAGATCACCGGCAGACACGGGCGGCGGCAATTCAGCTTCCTCGTAATGTCCGTTGACGCCATTGGTTTCTTCCTCCTCCAGCGGCTGCAAATTCTCATCAGCTTCGCGCCTGGACTGTTCCAGCGTCTCGATAGCCCGCTTCTGCATGGCATCAACATCTTCCAGGGAGATGATGCCCTGCTCTTGCAGGCGCTGCGCGTAAAGCTCGCGCGCGCCAGGGTGTGTGCGTATCACTTCGTACATCTGCGGCTGCGTAAAGGCCGGTTCGTCACCTTCATTGTGTCCCCAGCGGCGGTAGCCCACCAGGTCCACCAGGATATCCTTATTAAAGCGATCTCGATAGGCATAAGCCATGCGTACAGCCATGAGCGACGCTTCGGGATCATCGGCATTGACATGGATGATGGGAATCTCAAAACCTTTCGCCAGGTCGCTGGCAAAGTGCGTCGAGCGATAGTCGCGCGGCTCCGTCGTGAAGCCCAGCTGGTTGTTTACGATGATATGGATTGTTCCGCCCACTCTATAACCCTGCAAGTTCCACAGGTTCAAGGTTTCCGCCACGATACCCTCGCCTGGGAAAGCTGCATCACCATGAATAAGAATAGGCATAGTGCGATTGACATCCTGGCCGGGGCTGCCCGCCTGGGTGCGTATCTCCTGTGAGGCGCGCGTCATGCCTTCCACTACCGGATTGACGAACTCCAGGTGGCTGGGGTTAGGCGATAACGTGATTTTAAGATCAATGTCGGCTCCTTCCTCTTCGCCCAGCACGTGTTCCGCACCCAGGTGATATTTGACGTCACCCGTATAGCCAAAGCCGAAGGTATCCGTCAGGGGTACGCCTTCCTCGTGCTTCATATGGCGGAACTCGCTCAGAATGTTCGTGTAGGGCTTCTCCAGCACGTGCGCCAGCACATTCAGGCGTCCGCGATGCGCCATACCGATGATGACTTCATGCGTGCCTGCTTTGACCGCGTTACCGATGATCTCATCAATCATCGGCACCAGCACATCAGTTCCCTCGAGCGAGAAGCGTTTCTGGCCGGGAAAGGTCGTATGCAAAAAGTGTTCAAATGCCTCGACCTGGGTTAGTCGCTGCAGGAGTTTATAGCGTATATCCCGTCCAGGCGCGAGTCGATACAATTGCAGGCCGACCGCATCGCGCAGCCACAGCCGCTCATCAGGACTTTTCACCTGGTCAAATTCATAGCTGATTGTGCCGGAGTACATGGCGCGCAGGGCGGTGATGGCTTCTAGCGCGTTGTGCTTGGCTTCCGCCGAGTGTCCGCCAACAATCTCCGGCGGCAGCAATGCCAGGTCTTCGTCACGTATACCATGCGTTTCTGTCAGTAAAGCCGGATCACCTAATGGCTCACTTCCCAGTGGATCGAGATGCGCTCCCAAATGTCCTCGCGAACGAATGGCATACGCCAGGTTTGTAGCTGCCACAATAGTAGATACTGATACGGCTGCCACCGGCGAAGTAGGCTCTATAGTTGATGATGGAGTTTCAAGTGTCGCAACAGATGCAGGAGACCAGCTATCGAAAACGGCGCGTGAATCAGGGTCAACCGAAGATGGGTTCTGGCGATAGCGCTCATACAGTTCGAGCACATAGCCGGCATTGGGGCCATAAAACGTATCTAAATCGTACATAGTGTATGAATATTCCTTGATGTTCTTCGCATTTTACCCTGATAAATAGTAACGATCAAGATCGGGAGTGAGCTGTCATGCTTCGCTGCGCTCAGCATCTGTCTGGGGCAAGCGAGATGCTTCGCTGCGCTCAGCATGACAGGGCCGATTCTGATGGTAAATGTTCGTCAGGATGTGAATCCAGATTGATTGCATAATTGTATTTTATCACTTTCTGTGATATGATAGCGTCGCAGAAGCAACGACGGAACAAGTAAGCTGCCCAACCTTGTTTGAGAGAGTTCGCGCATGGTGCAAGCGGATACAAGAGGCGTGCCGAAAATCACTCCTGAGCTTCCTGGCCGAAAAATATGCATAGTAGGCCGGGCCGGAACCTTCCCGTTACCTTGAAGGAAGACGTCAAATGAGCGAGCCAGTTTATCTCATCATGTATAGATGGCTAATCAGGGTGGTACCACGGGAGTTCCTCTCGTCCCTATAGTTAAGATATAGGTGACGAGAATTTTTTTGTAGTTTGTTTAGTTCAGGAGCTGGCCAATGAAGACGAAGCTGCTCTACCACGAAAATAGTTTCACTTTTGAATGCAGCGCCAGAGTTGTTGCTGTAGAAGGTGACGAAATCGCGCTCGACGCCACCGTTTTTTACCCTGGCGGCGGCGGCCAGATGCCGGATCGCGGCATCATTACGTGGGATAATCACGGGCAAGAGGCCAGCGTGATTGCCTTAAATAAGCGCGAGGATGTGGTCTGGCACACGCTGGATCGCCTGCCGCCACCGGTGGGAACCGAGGTGGTCTGCACCATCGATTGGGAATTCCGCTACCAGATGATGCGGACGCATACCGCGCTGCACATCCTGTGCGGCATTATCTGGAAAGAGTTTGCGGTCCAGGTCACCGGCGGACAGATGTACCCGGATAAGGCTCGTATGGATTTCGCGATGGAAAATCTCAACAAAGAACGTATCACATATATTGAAGAGAGAGTGAACGAGGCAATCGAGACGGACTATCCGATCAAGGCATACACGCTTCCTCGAGAAAAAGCTTTTGCTATACCGGACCTTGTGCGCACCAGGATTAACTTGCTCCCGCCAGGCATCGAGGAAGTGCGTATCGTAGAAATCGTCGGGTTGGACTTGCAGGCCGATGGCGGCACTCACGTCAACCATACCAAAGAAGTGCGCGGCATAAAGATAACCAAAACCGAGAATAAAGGAAAAATCAACAAACGTATCGAGATCAGGCTAACGGATTGATCGAGGAGGTCGATGTGCCAGTGAAATCCAGCGTATTCAAACCGGCGACAGCAGCAGACCGCGTTGACTATCCCGCCCTGGAGCACAGCATCCAGCAATGGTGGGATGAACAGGGAATATTGCAACGGTATATCCATCGCAATGAACACAGCGATAAGCAATTCTCGTTTCTGGATGGTCCAATTACCGCCAATAACCCCATGGGCGTTCATCACGCCTGGGGACGCATGTATAAAGACCTGTACCAGCGTTTCAAGACCATGCAGGGCTATAAACAGCGCTACCAGAACGGCTTTGATTGTCAGGGATTGTGGGTCGAAGTCGAGGTCGAAAAAGAGCTTGGCTTCAAATCCAAACTGGACATTGAGGCTTTCGGCATCGCGGAATTTGTGCAGTTATGCAAGGACCGCGTCTTCAAGTTTGCCAACCGTATGATCGAGCAGTCTATCCGCCTGGGATACTGGGCGGACTGGGGCAACGACTATTACACGCTCTCGGACGAGAACAACTATACCATCTGGATGTTCCTGAAAAAATGCTACGAGCAGGGGCTGATCTATAAAGGGCATGATGTGATGACCTGGTGTCCGCGCTGCGCCACAGGCATCTCGAATATGGAGACGCTCTCCGAGAACTACATGGAGACCAGCCACCTCAGCCTGTATGTGCGCCTGCCATTGCTTGATCGTCCCGGCGAATACCTGCTGGTCTGGACAACTACGCCCTGGACGCTGGCCGCCAACGTTGCCGCAGCAGTCCATCCCGATCTCGCCTATGCCAGAGTGGAACAGGACGGCGAGTTTTACTACCTCGCGGAAGAGCTGTTGCCGGTGCTGAAAGCCCTCAAGGGACGCGATAAAGGCGATTATCACGTGGTGGAGACACTCAAGGGCAGCGAGATGGTTGGCTGGCGTTATAGCGGGCCATTCGACGAACTTCCGGTAGAGCAAGGCGTTGAACACAAGGTCATCCCCTGGAAGGATGTGAGCGCAGCCGAAGGCACCGGCATCGTGCATATCGCCCCTGGCTGTGGCCGCGAAGACTTTGGGCTCTCAAAAGAGTTTAACCTGGCCGTTATCGCGCCTGTCGATGAGTTTGGCGTCTATACCAGCGGCTACGACTGGCTGACAGGACAGAAGGCATCCGAAGTAGGACAGCAGATCGCGGAAAATCTGACGCAGAAGGGGCTGCTCTATCGCCCGCAGACCTACAAACACCGCTATCCCATCTGCTGGCGTTGCAAAACGGAATTGATCTTCCGCCTGGTAGATGAGTGGTACATCTCGATGGAGCAGTTGCGCTATGAAATCATGAAATCCGTCAAACAGGCCGAGTGGATACCATCGTTCGGCTTTGACCGCGAGATGGATTGGCTGCGCAACATGGACGACTGGATGATCTCCAAGAAACGTTACTGGGGACTGGCTCTGCCCATCTATGACTGCGAACAGTGCGGCACGTTCGAGGTTATCGGCAGCGAAAGCGAATTGAAAGAGCGCGCCGTCTCAGGCTGGAAAGAATTCGAGGGTCACACACCCCATCGACCCTTTGTGGATGCGGTCAAAATTCGCTGCAAAAGCTGCGGCGCGCTGGTTTCGCGCATCAAAGACGTGGGCAATCCCTGGCTTGATGCGGGTATCGTTCCTTTCTCGACGCTCAACTATCGCACCAATCGCGAATACTGGCGGCAGTGGTTCCCGGCAGACTTCGTTACCGAGTCCTTCCCCGGCCAGTTCAAGAACTGGTTCTATTCGATGCTGGTGATGAGCACCGTGCTGGAAGAGACCGCGCCGTTCAAGACGCTTTTCGGTTACGGCACGTTGATGGGCGAGGATGGTACGCCCATGCACAAATCAAAGGGCAACCTGGTGGTTTTCGATGATGCCGCCGAACGGGTGGGCAGCGACACCATGCGCTGGCTTTTCGCCAACCACGTCCCGGAACAGAACCTCAACTTTCCACGCATCCCCACGGATGAGGATTTGCAGAAGGCGGCACAGACTGGTCTACCGGTGCGCCTGAGCGAAAAATGGATGCTGGTGCGCAGGATGCTCGATAAAATCTGGAATGTCTATGGCTTCCTGGTGACCTATGCCAATATCGATGGCTTTGACCCGACGCGCTATAGCCTCTCGGCGGTGGAACGCAGCGAACTGGATCGCTGGATACTCTCCGAGCTCCAGCAAACCATTCACACGGTCACCGAGGGGTTGGAACAATATGACAGCTCTAAACCTGCAACAGCCATGCAGGATTTTCTGGAAGACCTGTCCAACTGGTACCTGCGGCGCAGTCGCGAGCGTTTTTGGAAAACAGGAATGGACGACGACAAGGTCGCGGCCTACCTTACGCTCTATGAGTGCCTGACTACGCTTGTCACCTTGCTCGCCCCGTTCACGCCTTTTGTAGCGGAAGAGTTGTACCAGAACCTGGTGCGCAGCGTCAACCCGCAGGCTCCCACAAGCGTCCACCTGTGCGATTGGCCGCAGGTGAACGGGGGGTTGATCGATGAAAGACTGACCAGCGAGACACACCTGGTGATGCGCCTGGTCGGCCTGGGACGTTCGGCGCGCGAGAAAGCGCAAATCAAAGTACGCCAGCCCCTGAACGCGCTCTATGTGCGAGTCGCCAGTGCCAGCGAAGCAGAAGCGCTGCAACGCCTGCAGGGTCAGGTGCTTGAAGAACTGAATATCAAGCAACTGCACCTGATGAGCAACGATAGCGATATGCTGGCCTATACTCTCAAGCCACAGGTGAAGGTGCTTGGACCTAAATATGGTCCGCTGGTGCAGAAAATCCTGGCAAAATTCAAGGCGCTGGATGCGCATGGCGCGCAGCAGGCTGCCAGAACGCTCAACGAGGCCGGTGCGCTGCAATTCACCCTCGACGGTCAGCAGATCGAACTGACAAAAGACGAGGTTGAAGTCATCGCTACTGCCCGACCCGGTTTCGTGGCAGCAGAGGAACATGGCTACGTGGTCGCCCTCGAAACAACCATCACACCAGAGCTGCGCGAAGAAGGGCTGGTGCGCGACCTGACGCACTATGTACAGGACATGCGCAAGAAAGCCGGTCTCAATATCGAGGATCACATCGCGCTGGCTCTATATACAAATCAAGAGTTGGCTGAGATGCTCAACCGCTTCAGCGGGACCCTGCAGGCAGAGACCCTGGCCGACACGCTCGACATCCAGGTACAGCAGCCGCCAACGCACATCCCGGACGAGTTCTATCGAGAAGCCATCTCGCCATCTGCACTGAAAAAGTTGGAGAATTACACCGTCGAAGTAGTGCTTGGTAAGATATAGAGGAGGAGGACATCTTCAGTCACCCCTGATATTGGATGTCAAATTCATATTGATATGCTAAAATATAGTCGGCAATCGTGTCGAAAGACCGACAACGATCTTGCTAGTCTATTTCTGTAGCACTACATTCATATCCAGGGGGGATTTATGAAAAACTGCGACTATTGTGGCGCAGGATCGCCAGTGCATGCGCAATTTTGCGGAAATTGTGGACGGCTACTCGATACAGTATCAGTGGATGCCACAGCGATCACTGAACCATCACCGCCTGGCACTCCGACAATTGCGACTCCCCCATTCGTTAGCGATCCATCCTATCCTCCTGTTAGACAACAATGGTCGCAGCAACCTGGAAACTCTCAGCCCCTCTATTCCTACAACGAGCATGAGGCGGATGAAAGTCCGACGGTCCTGGCCGATCAAGCTGTGCCGTTCTCGTTGGCAGGACAGGCGCCATTCCCGGCTGGAAATGCGCCCGTAGTGCAGGGAACGCCACAAATTGGAGGCGTTCCATCTATCCAGAACACACCACCGCTGGGACAGGCTTTGCCAGGGCAAGCGCCGGCGCAATACCCCGGCTCTGCTGCTCCTCACCAACCATGGACATGGGAGCAGCAGCATGGAGAACAGACATATATCAATCCGGCGCATCATTCCCCTGCTCAGCAGCCCATTACTTCGCCGCACATTCAGCATCAGCAGCATCCAGACCATGGTGACTATCCACAACCCAGGTCCTCCTCGCCGGAACACGGCGAGCATCACGAGGATCAGCATCAGCATGGAAAACCCCAGCACGCCAGGAAACGGCATTTTCGCAGGCTCAGTACTGAAGCGGCGGCTTCAAAAACTATGGCTGGCGTCGCAGCAAAATGGCTGATAGTAGCGTTGACAGCCATTATCGTACTGGTTGGAAGTGGCGCTATTATTGTGTTGACACGTTCTCCAGAGCTTACATTGACTGGAAGTAGTTCGGTTGCTGCCGGCGAGGTATTACATCTTCATGGAACTGGATTTGTACCAGGAGGAACCGTCTCCCTGACACTCGATAATGGCCTGCCCGTTGGAGCGGTTGCCCTCTATACATACGGGATCGCCTCCACAGATGTGGGACCGGGCGCGGCAGATGTCCTTCATCTATTCGTGGCAGGGCGACAAGATGACCAAACGGCTGCGCAGTCCTCCATCGTTGTAGGGATTACAGGGACTTTTGATGCGGGCGTCCTGACTCAGCGGGACTGGTTACCCGGAACACATACGATACATGCCACAGAAGCGCCTGGTTCGCGCACTTCCAGTTTGACATTTACTTTGCTTGCGCACCTTGCACAAGTTTCACCAACTGCAACAACGCCAAGTCTTTCACCTACCACGCAACTGGGTCAGACACCATCGCCTACGTTACAGCCTACGCCATCGCCTATCGTGACACCGACATCGGCGCCATCACCCACTTTGACACCAACATCGGCGCCATCGCCGACGCCGACAACAATTCCATCACCAACACCAGCGCCCCCGCATCCTTCTTCCCTTAAGATATTAGGTGAACTCAGCGACTGGAATGGATATTGTCAATCTATTGGCTATGCCTCCGCCACGCTGACCGGCAATACTGCCTATAACTGGGCTTGCGTGTCCTCAAGTGGACAAGAGGTGGGCATCTCAACTACGCTGGCATGCAGGTGGCAGTACCAGGACCCAAATGCTGAAGACCTCCTGGCCGATTATTACAGTACCAATGGCTGGGAATGCTTCACCGACGCTCATTATCTTGGAAATGCTACCGACTGGAACGGGTACTGCCAGTCGCAAGGTTATGCCTCTGCCACGCTGACCGGCAACAACGCCTACGACTGGGCTTGTGTGTCTTCCAGCGGACAACGAAGTGGCATCTCAGTCATGAATCTCTGCGAATGGCAGTACTATTATGCTCAGGCCGAAGGCCGCCTGGTCAATTTCAATGATCCCAACGCGTGGCAGTGCTGGGGCTAAGCTGTAGCAGCCAGGTGGCCTACCATGCGAGTTAAAAGCGATAGCGCGTGATGCCATTGCCTTATCACGGCAATTCCGCGTTGGTGTAAGCCTGCGAAACATCCGTGACAGGCGGGATGAGCTTCATGGCGACCAGGAAGTGTGTCATTGCTTGCCATGTTGCGCTATCGTTGTATCCCGGCGGGTTCTGCGCGCTGCCCTGCCAGATAGGGATGGTTGCCTGCAACACCGCTGTCTCGTTGTCAACGTTCAACCCCGGAATATAGCTTTTACTGATCTGAATAGCTTCAGAGGGATTGGCCATGACCTCCTGCATACCCTGAAGCGTGGCCTTCACAAAGGCTTTGACCATCTGCGGCTGGTTATACAGCGTATCCTCGGTGGTAATCAGACCATTGGAGACCAGGGGCTGATAATCGGAAACGTCAAACGTGCGCACTGCTAACCCCTGCTTCTGCAGTTCCAGGGGCTCGTTATTGGAGTAGCCGACCACTGCATCGAAACGGTGGGCCAGCAGCGCGTTGACCTGTGTGAAGCCGATTGACTGGACATGCACATCCGAGAGCGAAAGGTGAACAGCGTTTAGCATCGCCAGCAGTCCAACATAGGTGGCGCCAAAGGCTCCCGGTTCGCCGATGGTATGTCCTTTGATATCAGCCAGCGTATGAATAGACGAGTTCGCGGGAACAATCAGGCTGACGGGGTAGCGTTGGTAGAGGGTAGCCACATCGACTACCGGCAAGTTTTTGCTGCGTGCTACTAGTTCCTCATCGCCGGTGGCAAACACGAAAGTTTCGTGGCCCAACGCCAGCGAGCCG
>Ga0070733_10002576_pt1 | contig 12793 bp, 10 predicted proteins | sample Coa_R1_9_FD_66450 | JGI IMG/M metagenome (GOLD analysis project Ga0070733, IMG submission 66450) | Surface soil microbial communities from Centralia Pennsylvania, which are recovering from an underground coalmine fire - Coalmine... | ecosystem: Environmental > Terrestrial > Soil > Unclassified ... | reverse complement strand
CAAGCAACACGGGACTGGGCTGGGATTAGCCATCGTGCAATCGGTGGTGAGCGATCATGGCGGCAGAATCAGTGTTCACAGCGAGCCGGGCAGCGGAACCACATTCGCCATTGAATTGCCGGCTCGGCGCGAAACCTTGACGGCAACCGGAAGTGAACGCTAGTTAGGAGGGAGCTTGCCTTTGAAGGCGCATCTGTTGATCGTGGACGACGAAGCCAACACGCTGGCCTCGCTGGCCCGCGCATTCCGGCTAGCCGGTCATGAGGCCACGGTCTGCGACAACGCTGCGAAAGCGCTGGAACTTGCAAAGGCGCAGCGCTTCGATCTGATTCTTTCCGATGTCGTGATGCCCGGAAAGGACGGCATCACGCTGCTGGAAGAACTCAAACAACAGGGCGTTGCCGCTCCGGTCGTGATGATGTCGGGGCAGGCGCACATCGAAATGGCAGTGAGAGCCACGCGGCTGGGCGCCTTCGATTTCCTGGAGAAGCCGATCTCGACCGAAAAACTGCTGCTCACTGTCGAGAACGCGCTCCGGGTGCAGCGCCTCGAAAGCGAGAACCGGCAACTCCGCCAGCGCCTGGGAAAACATGAAGTCGTATGGCAGGGCGAAACCATGCGGCGCGTCATGGCGCAGATCGACCGGGTTGCGGCGAGTGAATCGCGAGTCTGCATTCTTGGCGAAACCGGCACTGGGAAAGAACTTGTGGCGCGAACCATACACGAGCGCAGCCCGCGGGCAAGCGGGCCATTCGTGACTCTGAATTGCGCCGCAGTCCCGGTCGAACTGATCGAATCCGAGCTCTTCGGACATGAAAAAGGATCGTTCACCGGCGCCAGTGGGCGACACATCGGGAAGTTCGAGCAAGCTGATCAGGGAACGCTCTTTCTGGATGAGATCGGAGACATGCCGCTCAACATGCAGGCCAAGCTTTTGCGCGTGTTGGAGGAAGGCGAAGTAGAGCGCGTTGGCGGCGACAAGCCGGTTTCCGTGAATGTGCGGGTGCTGGTGGCGACGCACCGCGATCTGGAAGCGCGCGTGCGGGAAGAAAAATTCCGCCAGGACTTATTTCATCGAATCTACGTCTTCCCGCTCATCCTGCCCCCGCTGCGCGAGCGGCGCGAAGACATTCCAACCCTGGTCGAACACTTCGCCAAGCAAGTGTGCCTCCAGAACGGATGGAAGCCGGTTGCGTTTACGGCCGAGGCGATCCAGGCGCTGCAGTCTTATGCCTGGCCCGGGAATGTGCGCGAACTGCGCAACATAGTCGAGCGACTGATGCTCTTGGCCACGGAGAACGAAGTGAACCTGGAAACGGTTCAGGCCGCATTGCCGAAATCCGCTGCTGCAATTCCGCCGAGAGCGGGAACTGGCTCAGGACCGCTCTCGGAGCGCGTGCAAGCGTTCGAGCGCGAAGCCATCCTGAACGAACTCAAGCGCAGTCACTACCATATGACCGAGGCGGCGAGAGCACTGGGACTGGAGCGCAGCCATCTATATAAAAAAGCCGAACAGCTGGGAATTGACCTGCGCGCCCTGCGGCGCGAGCAAAGCCCGCAAGACTGACCTGTCAATCCGCGGCTGACACGGCGGGCAGTGGAGCACTTTTCAGATCGGCCGCCAGTAAGCGGTGAAACAGATGTTCTCCCGCTTCCCTCCTCACCGAAAGCCGGCCCGCGCCATACGCGCGGGACTTCAATCCGCGCTGCACATCTTCACAAATTCCGAGGTCTTCATCCTGCACCCGGTTTCCGACTTCTACTGACTGTGTGTTGAAGGACTGATGCCCTTCGCTGACGTCACTGAAGTAGAAATCGAAAATCACCGTGCAATGGTCCGCGTCCACCGGGATGACATAGTTGGTGTCCATGTATCCCTCGTAGCAGTTGATCATAAGATTCGGATACTGCCAGAAGTACCAGGCGCGGTCGCCTTTGCGCGTGGCGCCGGTAGCAGCATCCTCTTCGGAGGAAACCATCGGGCTGGATTGCAGACAGTAACGATCCTCGTTTTCGATGGTGTACTGCTTGTAATCAAGAACCGAACTCAGTCCTTTATGCAGATGCGGAACGTGATACCCGCCATCGAGGTAGTTATCCACATAGACCTTCCAATTACAGCAAATGTCATAACTGCGGCGGTCGAAGTAATGCAGTTTGCCGATGCCGAGAGGAGCGATGCGCGCCCTCAGCCCGCCGAGAAACTCCGACAAAGACGGCGCGTTCGGATCGAGATTGACAAAGACGAAGCACTCCCAGGTTTCGACACGAACCGGAATGAGCCCATTTTGCGATCGCTCAAAATTCTGCACACCTTCGAACTCGGGCATGCCCTTAAGCGAGCCGTCCAGGCCGTACTTCCACCCGTGGTAGGGACACTGGAGAATTTCCGCGCGGCCACAGGGCTGGGTTACGACAGCAGCAGCGTGATGGCGGCACACGTTATAGAAAGCGCGCAAACTCTGGTCTGCCCCCCGGACCACAACGATGGGCTCGCCGACCAGTCGCGTAGACACGAAGTCGCCCGGTGACTGCAACTGATCGGTGCGCGCAACCAATTGCCAGGTGCGGCTGAATACATTCTGACGTTCGATTTCAGCGATGCGCGGATCCACGTACCACGATGCAGGGATGGTGTATGCCCGCGAGAGCGGCGACGAGGAATCGTAACCAGAGAGGATTTGTGCGATGGATTCGTTCATGGTGGCAGCGGTCTGTTGACGAAACTCGGGGAAAGCGGCGCGGCAATTTCACGTGACAGCGTGGGCTCGGGCCCCGCTTGAACGAGGCCCGGCCTTTCGGAGCCCGAATTACCCCACCTTGCGTGCTGCCGGCTCAACGGCATGCACCAGAGGGACATCCACGAGATGCTCGCTGAGGAACCAGACTTGCAGTTCGTTGGCGCGCAGCACGTCGCTGATCACCATGTCGTTAGTACCGTCGTCACCGAGTTCAGATGCACGCCGGGCCAGCTGCCGGCAGTGGCCGATGATGATCTGGTGCGCGTCGAGAAGCCGGGAAATCTGCACTGGCGCCTCTTCCCTGCCGCGCGGAGGACGGGCGATGCGTGTTGTCTCGGCGATATCGGCAGCCATCGCGAGAGCAACTCCACCCAGAACCTGGATGCGTTCGGCGATCTCATCCACGATCTCCACCTGTTCGTTGAAGTGTTTATCGAACAGCAGATGCAGCTGATAAAACGTGGGGCCGGCCACCTGCCAGTGCGACTTCTTGTAGAGATCGCGCAGGGTCATGGTATCGGCGAGCAACTGGTTGAGCTGTTCGGTCATTTCGAGGCGCACGGGCTCTTCGAGCACCAGCGGCAGGGCGTGCGATACCGTGCCGTAGGCTTGAATCTCGCGCGCACTCTGATGAATGCGGGGCTGGGCGCTGATTGAAGTTTGATGGCTTGAAACCGCGTCTTTCTTCGGCATGCGGGGGACCTCCTCGTCCGGTAACTCTGGCTTATAAGGATACTCCGAATCCACGCGCCGCGGAGACAACCCCGACCGGAAGCGGCAGTCCCCCATAGTCTTACCGGTTGTCCGAACGGGGAGCGAAGACGCGATGAGGCGCGGGGGAGATTGCCCGCGCCTCGCCTCAGATGGATTAACTTGGCCCGGTTTAGCCAGATTAACCCAACCCCCTCCAACCCCGCTCCGAACTATCCCTGGCTGGTCGGATGCAGCAGACGGAACGTGCTTCCGCCTCTGGACCAGACCAGCACCAGCGCATCGCCATTCTTGGCTACGCTCGATAGCGCCTTCTGGACATCGGCCGCCGACCGTACGGGCTGCCGGTTCACCTCGGTGATCACGTCGCCCGGCTGGAGTTGGGCGTTATCCGCAGGACTGCCCGGTGTGACCTGTTCGACCAGTGCTCCCTGCAGGCTGTCGTCGGCTTGCAGTTGCTGGCGCGACTCCGGCGTCAGGTCGCCGAGTGCGAGTCCCCAGCGCGGCTTGCCATGCTCCGCACTGGCGGTCTCTTTGTCATGATCGCCCTTTCCCGCAGCCTCGAGCGTGAGCGCGACCTCGACCGGCTTGCCATCGCGCAACGCCTTGAGATGAACGGTGGTTCCAGCCTGCTTTTCTCCAACCTCAGCCTGCAACTCGCCGGCGTCGCCTATGGTCTTGCCGTCGAGTTCCGTGATGACATCCCCGACCTTCAGGCCCGCTTTCGCGCCCGGAGCATCTGGCTCAACCTGGGTGATAACTGCTCCGGAAGCATTGTCCACATGAAAGAACTTGGCCTCGTCCGGGGTGACGTCGCTAATGCCGACGCCAATATAACCGTGGTTCACCTTACCGTACTTGATCAGGTTATCCACCGTCGGCCGAACGATCTGCGTGGGGATGGCGAAGCCCATGCCCGAGAACCCGCCGGTTTCGGAGATGAGGAATGTGTTGATACCGACAACTTCCCCGCGAGCATTCACCAGCGGTCCGCCGGAGTTGCCCGGATTGATCGCCGCATCAGTCTGAATGAATTGTCCGGGAGCGCGGCGGTTGGTGGCATAAGGATTGGCGCGGTTCAAGGCGCTCACAATGCCCCGCGTGACCGTGAACCGGAAGCCCAGCGGGTTGCCGAACGCCAGAACGGTCTGGCCGGGATGCAGTTGCGTGGAATCTCCGAGCGGAACGCTGGGCAGGTTGGTCCCATCTATCTTGATGACGGCGAGATCGGTGAGAGGATCGGCGCCGATAAGCTTCGCCGGGAGGATTCTGCGGTCAGTCAAGGTCACGCGAATATCGGTCGCGCCGTCCACCACGTGATTGTTGGTTACGATGTAGCCGTCAGGGGAAATAATCACGCCGCTGCCCAGGCCATGCTCTACCCGCGGCTGCGGCCGCATCGGCTGGCCGAATTGCTGACCGAATTGACGGCCGAAGGGTCCGAAGAAGAACTGTTGGATTCCGTTGTCGTCGCCGTCGTTGTCGCCGTCGAGGGAGGTAGCGGCATCACTTCCCTTCTTCGACGTGACCGTTACGTTGACCACCGCGGGCGTCACTCGCGCGGCCAGGGATTCCATAGCGCGATCGAGTGAAAGCAGAGCGCTGACGCTGTTGTCGTCGAGCGGCGCTGCGGCAGCGGCCGGTGCCGCCGCCCTCACAGAGTTGTCATGTTCATAGGCCGCCAATGAGAAAACCATCACTGCGGCGATGATCGCGACCAGGATTCGCCGACCGGGCGACGCCTGGAAATACTCGCTCCAGCTTTTCATGTTGCGCTTCTCCTTTGCCACTAGGGCTGTGGAACTAAAGATTTAGTTGTTGCCTGCAAAAAAATTTCAGATCGAACCTACAAATATTGTCGAATCCCAAGTCTGTGTGTCTGGGCTGTTCCCTCGAACTCTCCAGATGCAGAGCGACCAGCTCGCGTGACCGAAATCGTCCATCTGCAGCGTCCTCACAAAAAAGATCCGCTCCTGAATCGCCGGGCCCTCCTGATCGCTGGCGAGATGCACGGCGGGACGAAGTTGCTGTGGTAGAGCACGCGACTTCGATATCACGCGCGGGTGCAGTTTTGCCGGACGCGGCCGGAACGCCGCAAGAATCGCCCGTGGCTGCGGAGTCGGCCGCAAACTCTTAGCGCTTACATTCATGATGGATCGAGGCGAAGTCGAGTTCGCTGGAGTACTCGTGGCTCGCAATTCAGCTTGCGCCAGCGCCCCCTGCTGCGGCTCTGTCTGCAATGCCACAATCGCTGGGGCCACGGAAGCCACACCTAGAAGACACGCCAGAACGCCGAAGCTCAAAGCCAGCACAGGCCGCGACAGCGCGGTGCGAGCCGGTCGTTTCGCGTCGAGAATCTGCTCTAGCCGCGGGGACATGTGCTGCATCCGGCTGAGCAGAGTCTGCGCGAGCGAGAGCGCCCGGCCACCCTGCAGTTTCTCGGCAAACGATATCAAGGATGATGCGTACTTCCGGGGAGTCGCACTCTGGGCCAACACGATGTCGTCACAGGCCATTTCACGCTCTAGCGTGAGCTGACGCTCAATCCACCACACCGCCGGATGGAAGAAGAACACCGCGCCGATGATGCGCTGAATCAGGTTCGTCCAGTCATCCCAGCGCGAAAGGTGCGCAAGCTCATGGAGCAGGATCAGTCTAAGTTCGTCGGCCGAAAGCTCGGGGAGGAGCCAGCCTGGCAGAATCACCGCGGGCCGAAAGAACCCGACTGCGGACGGAACCGCGGCGGCGTTGGATACGAGCAGCTTTACTCCACGGGCAGAGCCAAAGTCCCGGAGAACAGCAGCGACCGTCGGGTCGAGCGCGGCCGGATCTAATTTGGAGCAGGAGTTGCGATAGCGGCCGACTTGCCGTAATCCGATGCCCAGTCGGAAAAGCTGGAAGCCGGCAATCGCGGCCCATGCGACGAACAGGCCCAGAGCCAGGGGGCGTGAAAGCGTTAGCGGTTCGTGCAGATGAATCGGCAAGAGCGAAGGGATCTGCGCTGGCAAAATCAATCCTGCAAGAAACGGGAGCGCAACCGTGGTCAGCAGCGCGGAAAACCAGATCGCGAAGCGGGTTCCGGAATTCTGCCGGCCCATGAGCCGCAGCAGGGCCCAAACCGCGCCCGCCAGCAATAAACCCTCAGCGGACGTGTTCAGCAACCGCTCGATGACGACTCCCGCCAGGTTCTGCAATTCCACAGTCACTTCGCGCTTTCCTTCCCTTTGTTCCCTGCGTCGTACTCGTCCAGCATGGCGCGCAGGCGCTTCAACTGGTTGGCATCCATCTCATCGTCCTGCAACAGGTTGAGCAACAGTGCCTCGTGCGAGTTGCGAAAGAAACGGCCGAGCAGATGGCGAATCTCCGAACGCGTGGCTTCTTCCCGTCCGATCACGGGTTCATAAATATAGGCGCGGCCGTCCTTGAGGTGCTTAACATGTCCTTTTTTTTCGAGGATCCGAATCGTGGTCAGAACCGAGTTGTAAGCCAGGCTCGAGGGCAGCCAGTCCTGCACTTGCTGCACCGTGCTGGCCCCCTTGCGCCAGAGCACTTCCATGATGCGCAACTCGGCTTCCGTCAGCGTTACGGATTGTTTCGGTGGCACCCTGACTCTCCTCGCTCAACCGTTAGACGGGCAACCCAGCAAAAGGTAACTAAATGTTTAGTTGCTCGGAACTGGATCCGGGATGCCCAGGGCGGCGCCTACTCCTTGCCCAGTGACAGGGATGATCTAAGTGCTTGTGAAAAATGGACTTGAGCTGTTTTCCGCGCGGCGGAGATGCTCATGCCTCGCGCAGGGAAGCCACGATCGGCATACGCGCAGCCCGAAAAGCCGGGAGCAAACTTCCTACGATGCCCATGATCACGGCAAACAGCAAGCCGTAACTGAGATCCATTGCCGTGACATGGAACGCGAACGCGATCTCTCCCCGATTCGCGGTGGTGGTGGCCTGCAACCCGTTGATCAGCAGGGAAAGCAGGCAACCGATGGCCCCGCCGGCCAGCGCGAGCATGACGCCTTCAAAGACGAAGCCTACCAGGATAATGACGCGAGAAAATCCCAGGACCCGGAGCGTTCCGACCTCGCGGCTGCGCGCCGCGACCACGGCATTCATCGTGTTCATGGCGCCGAAAACGGCGCCCACACCCATCACCACCGACACAAAACTCGCCAGACCTCGCAGAAACTTGGACAGCGGGCCGGCCTGGTCTTCGTAATATTGCCGCTCCGGCTTCAGCTCAAGATGGAATTGTGGGTCGGCCCCGAGATCGCGATCGAAGGCCGCAACGACATTGGGATCAGCCAGCCGCACCGTCAAAGAATTTTCCGAGCCGGCGCGATTGAAGGCGGATGCCATGGCGTCGAAGTCGCCCCATATTTCACTATCGAATGCACTGCCGTCCGTATCCATCACGCCGACCACTTCAAATCCGTTTTTCATCAACCGAACCTGGCGGCCCACGTCCAGTCCGCGAATGCGATCCCGCACACTCTTGCCGACGACAATCTCGAAGAGACCCGGCTTCAGGTTCCGGCCAGTGACGATCCGGATGTCCGGTCGTACATTGAAAGCCGCGGGAGTGACCCCGCGAACCGTGATGTTACTCAGTTCGTTGTCGGAGCGCCGCGGAAGCGCGACGATCGTCACGAGTTCAGAAGAAACCAGAGGCTGCCCGTCAGCGCCATGGGCAATGCGTGGATCGTCGGTGACGCGATCCCCGGCTTCCTTCGGGAAAGATGACGATAGCTCGGACTGCGCTCCCTGCTGCAGCACGATCGCATTTTGGCTGCTTCCCGTTTCGCTTAGGGCCATCTGAAAGCCGCTGGCCATCGCCAGCAACCCCACGAACACGGCAACCACTAATCCGACGCCAAAGATCGCCAAGACGGCCGACTTCCACCGGATGAGAAGGCTCTTGAGGTTGTAAGAGAGTAGGAGCACGCTTTCACACCAGCTTCAGTTTCAGACCGGCCCTTGACGTTACACCTGCCTCAAAAGGTCGGTGATCTTTCCCTTGTACGCGAGCCATGCGGGGACAAAACCAGCGGTCACACCGAGCAGCAATCCGATTCCAACCCCGCCGATCGCGATCGCGGGCGGCACACTCATACGAGGAAACCCTTTGGCCACTTCGCCGATCACCGGCACGTCCGGCAACACGTTGATCAGAAAGCGCCCCAGAAATAACCCAGTCACCGCGCCTATCCCGCCCAGGATGCAACCCTCTCCGAGAACCAGAAACATGACCAGGTAGCCCGGAAATCCGAGAGTCTTGAGCACTCCGATCTCTGTGCGACGCTCACGTACCGCCATGCTCATGGTGTTGGCCGTCACCAACAGGATGGTGAACATAACTGCCAGGGCTATTCCTTGCAGAAGCAGGACGAGGTTTCCACCCAGGACGCCGAGACTGGCGCGATACTGCGCCTCGGTTTCGGTGTGCGTTTGCGTATCGCTGTTTTCGAATTGGCTGTCAATCGCCTGGCTGATCACTCCGGTTTGTCTTGCATTGGGAATCTCGACGCGAAACGTGCTTACTCCGGCTTTTCTTCCCGTCGCCTCGTAGAGATACTTGTAATGAAAAAAGAGGACGGCGTCGTTAGTGCCCGGAAAGCGTGCCTGATCGGTCTGGTAAATGCCGCTGATGATGAAATCCAGCGGCTTGACAGTGCGATAAGCCGCAATATTGCTCTCCAGTTCGATGGCGTCGCCGATCTTCCAGTTGAATCTCTCGGCCAGCGCATGTCCGACTACGCAGCCGTGCTGGTCTCCCAGGAATGCCTGCTTCTCCGCCTCCGACAGAATAAATTCGGGATACATGGCGAAGAAATTTTCTGCTTCGACGGCGAAATTCGTGAACTCGTCGGAAGGCTTGGTGAGATCGCGCAGTCCACCAAAATAATTCGACGCAGCCACGCGCTTCACTCCCGGAACGGCGGCGATCTTTTCTTCATAGGCGTTCGGCATGGGGAACACGAGGCTCACGTTGTGGCGGGTGATAAGCCGCGTCGAGCCCTGGCTCAGAAAGCCATTCAGCGAGGCTACGAAGGTTTGCAGCGTGCAGAACAGAAAAATGCAAATTGCTATCGCTGCCGCTGTACTGCCGGTGCGAATCCAGTTGTGCCGCAGATGCCTCAAGATGAATGGCAGATATTTCATTCAGCTGAGCTGGCCTTTTCGATCTATCCTTTGACTTTCACCGCATCCCCGTCGTGGAGCGTCTCGGAGGGATGAGCGACCAGCAACTCCGAACCCGCCAACCCCTGCTTCACGATCTGCTGGTCCTGAGCTTCAGCTCCGAGGACAACGGGAATAGCACGAACTTTGCCGTCTCCGGTCACTTCGAATACGACCGCTCCGCCATTTCTCGAGGTAATTGCATACGTCGGAATTCTGATCACTGGCGCACTCGCGGCCGGTGCTGACGATCCCGTTTTGTCCCGCTCGAAAAATGTGACTTTCACTGACATTTCCGGCTTCAGATTCTCATCCGGGTTGAGAATCGCCACCTTCACCGTAACCGTTGCCTTGGTGCGATCGGCGGTCGGAATAACCTGGCGAAGGCGCCCTCGGTAGAGACGTCCGGGGAACGCTTCGAGCAAGAGCTGAGCCGGTTGCCCCGGCTTCAATCTGGCGATGTTCGATTCGCTGACGTCCACTTCGCCTTCGAGCGTGGATAGATCGGTCACGGCGACAATCGCACCCGAGGATGTAGAAATATTCACTCCCGGCGGAATCGGCGAGACACTTTCGCCGACCTCCGCCATCTTTTTGACCACGACCCCGTCAAAGGGCGCACGGATAAAGGTGTTCTGCAGATTCGCCTGGCTCAGCGCAAGACTAGCCTTGTTCTGAGAAAGCACAGCCTCCGCGACCCGGACTCGACTCAATGCCGATTCCAGCTGATCGTGAGAGACCACGCCCGCATCGGCAAGATTCTGGGTAAGCCCCAATTGCCGCCGTTGCTCGGCCAAGTCCGCCTCGGCTCGTTGCACTTGAGCCTGAGCTACTTCCACCTGGGCCTCATAATCCGTGCTCTCGAGCCTCGCGATGACTTGCCCTGCCTTGACCCGGCTCCCCTCTTCCACATCGAGTTCGACAAGGCGACTCTGTATTTTTGCCGAGACAACGGCCGCGCGGCGGGCCACGAGATAGCCTGAAGCGGTCAGAATCGACGCTGCATTGGAAGCACTGGCGCCCTGCACGCTTGGACGAACAGTTTCAACCTCCTGCGCCTCCGCCCGCTTCCGGATCACGTAAGCGCCAATCGCTGTAAGCCCGAGGATCAGCACTCCGGCCGAAGCGGCTCGTCGCCAGCGACGGCGATTGCCGTCACCGCGATCAATACGCAGCGAAGCGAGATCGGCGCTGAGCTTATGCATCCTGGATGGATCTGGTCATCATTATTTCGAAACTTGTTTCGACACCACTACGTCCCACGTGCATAGTAGGGGGTCAACCAACGCCCACCGTTCAATTTGGGACGAGCGGCCATTTATCGGGCTTGAGCGGTTACAGGCACACTGGCGCCAATTTACGCTGGCCTTCAATGCAAGCGTTGGCAATCGCGCCGATTCAAATTCGGATCAGCGGCCCGTGCGCATGGCGAGCGGCTTTCGAGAGTGTGCGACTGGTTTGCATAACGGAAACGGCGATGGGATACTCCAGGCTGGATGCGCCCGGAAGATTCACTCTCAGAAAACGCGTCTGCAGACCGCGCAATCGCTGCCGGCAGCCGAGCCTATTACTTCAGCCAGTCGTGCGGGTGGGGACTTTACGCGATCTTGCTATATCTTCTCGGCCGCGGCAGCGGATCACAGGCTGCAGTGCTCGTGGCAGTATGGTGCGGCATCGGCCTGCTCGGGACCCATTTACTCAGAAGCTATGCCCATCATCGCTGCTGGCGGACGATCCCTCAATTGGTCCCGCCGTTTGCCGTCGCTGCCATCCTGATTCCCGCGGTCATGAATGGCGCCGATGTCGCGATCAGCACGCTTGTGTTCCAGCACCCGCCCGAGCCCCGGTTCATCCTGCTCGCTCACTATTTTCAGGCAATCCTCGTGGTGTCAGTGTGGTGCGCGGTGTTCCTTAGCGCGAATGAGGCCCGACGCCGGCGAGTCGCCGAGATGGAAGCTTTGCGCCTCGCTTTGGTGGCCCAAGTCTCGCAATTCCACGCTTTGCGATCGCAGTTGAATCCGCACTTCCTCTTCAACTCGCTCAACAATCTGCGTGAGTTGATTGATGAAGACCCGGGCCGCGCCAAACAAGTCGTCGATCGCCTTTCCGAGCTCTTGCGCTACACTCTGCGCGCCGGCCGCGTCGAAACCGTGTCATTCAAAGAGGAGCTGCGCGCGGTCGAGGACTATCTCTCGCTCGAGAAAGTTCGTTTCGAGGAGCGTTTGCGCGTGCGCTTCGAGATCGAGCCCGCCAGCCTGGACGCCCGGCTGCCTCCGATGATCCTGCAAACGCTGGCGGAGAACGGCGTGAAACACGGCATCTCGCAACTACCGGAGGGAGGCGACCTCTCCATCGTGGCGCGAGTCGGCGAAGGCCAACTATGTATTGCTGTGACCAGCAGCGGGACACTTTCCCAGGCTTCCGAGAAATCATCGGCGGTCGGCCTGGACAATGCGCGCGAGCGGCTTCGGTTGATGTATGGCGACGCCGCATCCCTGACCGTGGGCGCGCTCGATGACTGCAGCGTGCGCGCAGCTCTGGCTATACCGGTAAATTCGAATGGGGTGGGGTCGTGAGGGCTCTCATTATTGATGACGAGCGACTTGCCCGCAGCGCCCTGCGCCGCCTCCTCAAGCCACACGCGGACGTAGAGATTGTCGGAGAGGCTGCTAATGCCGACGAAGCCCTGCGCGCGATCCGGAAGTCGTTTCCCGACGTCATTTTTCTCGATGTGGAAATGCCGGGAAGCAGCGGATTCGATCTGCTCGAGAAGCTCGAGGACGTGCCTTTCGTCATCTTCACCACCGCCTATGACGAATATGCCGTGCGCGCGTTTGAAATCAACGCTCTCGATTATCTCGTGAAGCCCGTAGCGGCAGAGCGGCTTGCGGCCGCCTTATCGCGCGCGCAGAAGACGCTCGCCACAGCGGCGAGACCGGCTCCGCCAAACGCAGGGCCCGGCTCCGCGCTTACGCAGATCTTCGTCCGCGACGGAGATCATTGCTGGATCGTTAGGCTTGCCGATGTCGTCCTGATGGAATCCGAAGGGAATTACACGCGGCTGCACTTTGGCGGCAACGCTCCGCTGATCTGCCGCTCTCTTTCCGCTATCGAGGAACGCATCAACCCGGCTTCTTTTTTTCGTGCGAATCGCTCCCAGAT
>Ga0070733_10002575_pt1 | contig 12793 bp, 10 predicted proteins | sample Coa_R1_9_FD_66450 | JGI IMG/M metagenome (GOLD analysis project Ga0070733, IMG submission 66450) | Surface soil microbial communities from Centralia Pennsylvania, which are recovering from an underground coalmine fire - Coalmine... | ecosystem: Environmental > Terrestrial > Soil > Unclassified ... | reverse complement strand
GAAATCTCAAATATCACCCCGCATCCCATACCCCCGGAGCATGCGGTTCCTCCACCCAGCGGGGTTGTACCGTACAAGTCGCCGGCATTGTCCTGAATCAAACTGTCGTACTCGGGGTACGCGCCATCCGACCCATTGAAGCTATGCAGCACGCTCTCTTTGCCCGCCTTCGTCAATTTGAACACCGTTCCATCAGAGAAAACGCCACCTTGCCATGTCGTACCGTAGAGATCGCCCGCGTTGTCGATGATTAAAGGCCCAAGAGGCAGTTGACCGTCCCTAAATTGTCCGCCAAGGAAGCTGTACAACACAGTCTCTTTCCCCGTCGTGTCGAGCTCGAAGACTGTTCCACAACCATTGCTAATTGGATAGCACGGGATGGTGCCGCCCGTAACGGTCGTACCGTAGAGATTCCCCTCCTTGTCCGCGATCACGCCGTTAGGCTGTCCACCGCCCGTCCCATCGTCGAAACTGGAAAGCACAGTTTCCTTGCCCTTCCTGAGCTCGAAGACGTTTCCGTAACCGTAAAGTCCGGCGTCGAGTGTGGCTCCATAGAGGTCGCCTGCCGCATCACGGACCATACCCCCTATCGGAACCTTGCCATCTGGTCTGCCACGGAAGCTGTACAACAGTGTCTCCTCGCCGGTCGCATCCAGCTTGAAGACTGTGCCGCACCCGATTCTGTAACCCTGGTAATAGCAGTGCCCTGAGCCACCGTTTTCGGTTTCGCCATAGAGGTCGCCCGCCTTGTCCAGCATCAAACTCTGAGGCAATGCCCCGTCCTCTCCGTTGAAATGATGCAGCACCGTAAACTTTCCATTAACATCCACCTTGAAAACGGTACCGCAACCCTGACCCTCGAAACATTCCTTCCCACCTCCAAACCCGGCGACGCCGTAGAGGTTGCCCTCCTGATCGCGAATTAAAGCGTCGGGATATGACCCGTCCGCGCCGCCACTGAAGCGATGCAGCACTGTGAACTTGCCGGTCGCATCCAGCTTGAATAGCGTACCGCAGCCACCGCCGGAGCATCCCTTTCCTCCGCCCCATCCGGCGACGCCATACAGGTTGCCTGCTGCATCCTGAACCAAGCCCGCTACGGGATACTCTCCATCTGCGGCTCCGTGAAACCGGTGGAGAACTTTATAAGTCCGTGCTTGAACTGTTGAGAAAGCAATGACCACCAGGAGAAGCACGGCGGCCAGTACCAGGACAACATTCGCCGCTCGGAGGCGTATCCCCGAAATCCAAACACTGTGTTGCCCTGTTCTCGTCATGATTGCACCTCCCTAGCTTAAGGCAGACAATTCTATCCCTCGGGTACTCAGTGTCAACAGTGTTCTTGCGCGCGCTAAGACTCATGAGCTAGAGCTGTCCGCAATAAATCGACCAGCGGAAAACCAAGGAACAAAGCTATTTGACACCGCTTTGGATAAGGTTGCGGTTTTGAAACTTTCATTGGCGCAGGCATGAAATGCCGTTAGACGGGTTTCAGAGGTTTCAACGCAAGCTACGTACTCTAAATTCTGGGGTGGGAGACGGGAATCGAACCCGCAACGTCCGGAGCCACAGTCCGGTGCTCTGCCAGTTGAGCTACTCCCACCGCGTACTTGCGATTATAACAACTCGCGCCGAGTGCCGTGAACGGACGGGCGGCGCCGCAGCTTTCGTACCCGCGCGGTAGATCCTTGGGGACTGGAATCCCTCAGGATAACGGCGGAAGAAATCGACGTAGAGATTAAAGACTGAAAGAACGCGAGATGTAAACGCTGGTTAGCCGCGGCCCACGCCGACGTATTCGAATCCCATGGCGCGGAGCCGGACGGAGTCGAGCAGGTTTTTCGTATCCACGATGAGCGGACGGCGAAGCATTTGTTTGATGCGGCTGAAGTCGAGGCCGCGAAATTCCGGCCAGCCCGTCCCCACTACTAGAGCATCCACACCTTCAGCCGCGGCATACGGAGACTCGCAGTAATGAACCGAGCCATTCAGTTCTAGGCGCGCGTCCGGCAGTGCAACTGGATCGTAGGCTCGCACCCGAGCACCTTGCGCAATCAGATTCTTAGCCAGCCGCACCGACGACGATCCGGCCACGGAATTGGTGTTGGGCTTGAACGCCAAGCCGAGAATTCCCACGTCTTTGTTCTGCACCGACTGGACACACTTCGAAATCTTTTCGATCACCTGGTCGGCCAGGCCGTGATTCACTTCGCGAGCGGCGCTCAGAACTTTGAGCGAAACTCCGTTGCGCTGGGCGAGGTCGGCCAGCGAATCCATGTCAGATTCCGCAAACAAGCCGCCCATGCCGGCTCCCGGCTGCAGGCAGCGAGGCGCGATTTTCTTGTCCAGTCCCAAAGCCAGCGAGAGGCTGACCGCATCCGCGTTCACCCGTTCGCACAAGCTTGCCAATTCATTGATGAAGGAAATCTTGGTCGCGACAAAAGCGGTAGCGGATTCGCGCACCAGTTCGGCCGTCTCGTGATTGGTCACGATCACCGGAACGCCACGCATCACGAGAGAATGAAAAATCTGTTTGATGGCCAGCACGGCGTCGTTCGAATCGGTTCCCAGAATGATGCGGTCCGGCCAGTTGAAATCCTCAATCGCGCATCCCGGAGTAAAGAACATGGGCTGCGAAACAATGGTAGCCCGCAAGCCTGCCTCGGTAATACGTTGAACGATCGTCGATGCAGTTCCCACCGGAACCGGCGTGACTAGCGACAGGATCGGAGGCTTGGCAGCGGCGCGGGCGATGCGAATGGCTAGATCGGTCAGATGCTGCGCACTATCTTCGGCAAGAAAGATCACTTGCGTCTTGCGGGCGAATGATTCTATGTCGGTGGAATACGCCAGCCGTCCCGAGCGTACGTTACGTTTGATTACTTCGGTGAGGTTCTTTTCGTGAAACGGGACGCTGCCCTGGGCCATAGCAACCATTTGGGAGCTATCTGGATGGCAACAGCTAACTGGGGTGCCGAAGTCCGCCAGACAAGCGGAGACGACAGTACCTAAGTACCCTGCTCCATAGACCCCAATCTGCATGAAACCTCCCGAAACCCACTATGAATTCGCTGGGGGAAGGTGCCCGAGGCGGCTTGCGCAGCGACTCCAACCTCTTGTTTACGCTCGCCTTCAGTGCTTGGCAACGCACGGGAGGGATTTGTACTTGAGGACATGACCTAGTGGAGAAAACGGGAATTTGGACAGCCGGAAGGTCACCTCGGGGAACGTCTGACTTTCTGACGCTTGTTTTTCGAGGCTGAATCGCCTTACGTTGGAATCTTCTAAGGTTTGACCAAACTGCGCCCTAACCGTATTCCAGCCAGGTCCACCCAACGGTTCTGCTCCTGTTCGCGAACGAATGTCAATTCGCTTAACGGGATTTGGCGGCTGCCTTCGAACAACGCCCAACGGTCGCGGGCGAAAATGTACGCCTTCTGCGCCAGTTCCTCAGTGCCGACTTTCACAATCGTGAGATGTGGCATATAAGGCCATTCTTCGATGGTGGCGAGCGCGCGGGTGTTCAAACGATCGTGCAGCTCCTGCATGCGGTGGGCACATCGGTCTACCCGGATGAAAACCGTGGGAGTAACGGGGATAAAAGTTTCAACATCCCCGAGGGTGACTTCGAAAGGCTCGGCCCGGCTGCAGATATCTTCGAGAGTCTCCAGCGCCGACAGTTCCCCGCCTTGCAGTCGCCGGGGAGGAAGGATGGTCACATGAGCGGGCAGATGGGGCAGATCGGGATGAAGTTCCTGTCGGAGGTTTTCAACTAATTCCCCGACGGCATTCCTCACGTAGGCCACCAGGGCATAACGAGGACTTTGCATGTCAACCAGAAATTATACCTCCGGAAGCAGGCCGCGGGAGTTACTACGCTTGGGAAGCAGTAGAATTGGCGCGTAACCTCCCGTGAAAACACTGAACGAAGTGTACTCGTCACTCTCGTCCCGGCGCCGTTATGAAGTGTGGTTTCTTCGACTCGGACTCGCGGACGGTTCGGGAGCGTGGTGGTTTCGATATTTGCTGATGAATCCCGGCCGCGCCGGTTGTATTGGTGACCTGCTCGGCATGCCTGTGCAAGTCTGGGCGACCTGGTTTCCGCGGGATGGAAATCCGCAAAGCTTCATTCAAGGATTTCCCTTGGAGGGTTTGAATCTCAGTGCCCGAAGACGACATCCGTTCCACTTCCAAGTCGGTGAGAACGAGATCGGCGAGGATTCCTGTCGAGGCATGCTGGAAGTTGAGGGGCACACAATTTCATGGGATCTGCATTATCGTTCGACGTTTCGCATCACGCTCAGCAATAAAGGCTGGATTGGATTCTCGCGAACCCCGCATTCCGACGCTGCCTTTTCTGGCAAGATCACGCTGGATGGGCGGAGTTTTGACGGAAGCCCTTTGGGGATCGGCGTTCAAGGACACAATTGTGGATACCGGCATCGAAACTTTTGGACTTGGACCCATGCGCATTTCCCCCGCTCGGGCGCCGACCCGAGCACGTTGGAAGCGCTTATCTATGAAATGCCGTTCGGGCTCGTCTTTCGCAAAGCCGTGCTCTGGCATGATGGGGAGAAACACGAATTCCGGGGTATGCAAGACATCAGAAGAGATTCCAATGAATTCATCTGGAGTTTTCGATGTTCGGCAAAAGATGGATTCCAATTGGAAGCGGCCATCGATGGCGCCGGGCCGAGCATCCACCGTCTTCCCTATGTGAAGACCGATTGTACGGGCAGATTTGAGGTCGCAAACAACAGCCTGGCGAGAGCGGTAATTCGCCTGGAGCGTCCGGGAAGATCAAAAGAAACGCTAGAAACGTCTATCGGGGCCGTCCTGGAGATGGTCGGCCGCTAAACTCGTTTGGAAGACTGCGCCATGGCTAGGCGGTCGGCGACGATGGAGTACGCCGAAGGATTAAATGCCATTCCAATGTGTGTGCCGGGAACTTCAAAATCGACGTCAGGATTTTTGGTCATGCAATATCGCCAATCCACGATGCCGTCATCGCGAGTGTAGATGGCGGTTTCGATCATCGAGTCGGGAATGTCGCGCTTCAGCGAATCCACGAAACTGCAGGTGCAGCGCCCGGTGTAGCAGTCCGGCAGCACTCCCTGGCCGTGCTCCTTGAGGATTCGCAGGCGAATCGCTTCGGCAGCGTGGAGGATGGTTCGACTGGTAGCGGTGCCGCGAATGGGCGCGGCCAGCGTGATGACGGAAGCAATGTCGCGCGGTCTCTGGCCCGCTATGGAGCGTGCGATTACCCCTCCGAGACTGTGACCGATCAAATGAATTCTTCGCCCCGTTTCGGCTCGCGCTCGTTCTATAGTCTCGTTCAGATGGCGTTGCACCAGCAGATTCGGGCACTCGGCATTGATACCAATACCGGAAAAATACGGCCGGTAACCGATGCGGCCCAGCCAGGCGTGGAGTTCCATTAAATAAAGATCGGTACCAAGAAAACCAGGAATAATGACCACGGCGGAGTCATCCCCGCGGGGTACACCGAACCCGTAATAGACGGGAGTTGCGTGCAGCAAGAGAATCTCAGCCGCAAACAGCGCTTCGGTCCACGGGGAAATGTCGGCCTGCAAATTGGCCCTGTGAGTGTGCATCCGCGCCCCCGCTTTGGATAAACCTGTTGTCTTTTTCTGTTTGTGCCGCAATTTCGTCCTGGGTTTGTCGAGCATTTACACCTTACGCTGGCGCGCGTAGCCGGGGGAACTTACCAGCGAAATTATACCCCTGTCTTGCGCTTTCGGAGCGACTTTCGTTTTCTACCTGCGGGTTTTTCCAGCCGCGCTTCCAGTTCCGCCACTCGCTTTCGCAAGGCGTCGAGTTCGGGTTCGGCATGCGGCGGGGACGGCGCCGGCGGCGCACCCAAGAACTTCTTCATCATGTCCACTGGTGAAAGTATGGCGGATTGGACTTCGCCTAACCGGCTCTGCACTGCATCCTGCACCTTCTGATACGTGTCAAAAGCGGACTTCAAATACCACATCACGAACTCCTGCCGCACCTCATCGGAAGCGACAATCAGTTGGCGCAGCAACTCGAGCGGCAGCCCCGTGGGCTTATCCTTTGCATCCTCCGTGATGATTTGGGTAAGAGTGACGCGCGTCAAATCCTGGCCGGTTTTCGCGTCAATGACCTGAACATCCCGGCCTTGCCGAATGAAGCCCGCAATGTCGTCGAGATTCACGTACTTGCTATTCGATGAATCGTATAGCCTGCGATTCCCATACTTCTTGATGACGACGGGCGGATGCATTCTCTGCTCCTGATCATGCTGCTCTGCACACAATACAAATATATGTTGACACAAATCCACAGCAGCCGTATATTTTAGTTGATGCTGCAGTGCAGCAATTATAGGAGGTGTCAAATGGCAGCAACCAGTAAGTCCGAATCCCCCCGAACTCATCATGGGGAGTCGTCTTTTGTATCTCTTCTCTCGGGTTGGGCGCAACAGGGAGTCCAAAGCTTTTTCGCCACGCAACGGATCCTTCTGGATCTCGCCATGCGGCAGAATGCAAGCTTGATGCACTCTCTGCGCCAACAACTGTCCGATCCTCAACATTCCCCGACTGCCATCCTAGGCGAAGTGACTGCCGAGGGTATTTCCAATTTCATTGAAGGCCAGAAAGTCCTGCTTGATCTGGGACAAAAGCAGAACGAAATCCTGATGTCCGGTGTAAAGGCGCGTGTCGGAGAATGGCCTGCGGCGCAGGCGGTTACCGATCTGCTACAGCGCAGCGTGGAGACTTTCATCGACATGCAGCAGGAGTTCCTGAAAATTGCCGGCAAGCAAACTCATACCTGGGTGGAAGCAGCGAAGGCCGGGAAACCATACCAAAGCGAGCAAGTTGTCGAATTGGCCCGCGAGGCCATGGAGAACTTCGTCAAGGCCCAAAAGCATTTCATGGACGTGATCGCCGAAGAGACCGCGAAGGCGACCGGCAGCAAGCACACCAATGGGGTCAAGAAAATCAAGAAGACCGAGTTGTCCCAGTTGGCGCGCGAAGCCACCGAGTCGTTCATCGAGGCGCAGCGCAAACTGGTTGATGTCGCCGGGCGACAGATGAACGCCGGCGTCAAAACCGCAGGCAAGACTCTGGAACTCCTGCGGCCATTTCCCTTTCTGCCGTTGGCAGAGTTGACGCGGGAAGGTGTAAAAAGCTACGTTGACGCCCAAAAAGAGTTGATGGACGTCATGGTAAAGCCGAACAGTGAACACAAACGCGCCCACAAGACTGAACCACGCGCAAAGCGGTCGCCAAAGAAGCGCGCGGCGGCAGCGGCAGCCGCCGCCTGAAGGCAGGACGACGCATCGAGCTTCATTCTGAGCGGAGCATGGCTGGCACGAAATGCGGGCCATGCGAAGTCGAAGGGCTCCGCACGGCCGGGTGCCCAGACCCACGTTTCTGGGGAATAGCCCGCTTCGCACGTGTCAAACAGCACGGGAAAATGCTGCGAGGCTGGCAGTGGTAGGGCACACGGGGGTCCTTCGGCTCCGCTCGGGATGATACGTTAACCCAACTGACAATCCAGCCTGGGTATCATGCTGGCGATTCCCGCCCGCGGATACTTGTCATCGTCATCGGTGAGGAGGCGTCCATGAACATTCCACTGACTCCCATCCGTTTCCTTCGTTATGCGCGCGAGCAATTTCCGGACAAGATCGGTCTCGTGTGCGGCGAACAGCGGTTCACCTATGCGCAATTCGCCGAGCGTGCAGAGCGGTTGGCGGGCGCTCTCATCGCCGCCGGGGCAAAGCCCGGCGACCGCATCGCCTTTCTCTGCACGAACTGTCATCGGCTGCTAGAGGCCTATTACGGCGTCCTCGAAGCTGGCTGTATTTTGGTGCCGTTGAACATTCGCCTTAGCCCTCAAGAACTCGCGCTTGTTTTGAACAATGCGCAGGCGAGATTCCTATTCGTCGAAACAGCATTCTTGCCACTGGTCGAGTCGTTTCGGGCGACCGTCGGCTCGATTGAGAGCTTCGTCCTGTTAGACGGTCAGCCGCAGGCGAGTTGGCTTATGCCGGAGAACTACGAGGAGAGCCTGGCGGTTTCCCCTCCGTTCCAGTGTGACTTCACGCAAATCGATGAGGACTCGGTCGCTGAAATCTTTTACACCAGCGGCAGCAGCGACCGGCCGAAAGGCGTGATGCTTACGCACCGCAATGTGTATCTGCATGCGTTGTCCGTGATCGCGGCAGGACAAACCTCCGCCAGCACGCTTGGAGAAATGTCGTGCAAAGCAGTATTGCTGCATACCATTCCGCTCTTCCACGCGAATGGCTGGGGCATAGCCCACATCATCACGGTAGTCGGAGGAACGCACGTGATGATTCATCACTTCAATCCGATGGAAGTTTTTCGCCTTATCGAGCAGGAGCACGTAAGCAGCTGCGCCATGGTACCGACGATGGCGACAGCAATGGTAAATTCGCCCGCGCGAACAAAATTCAATTTGAGCAGCCTGCAAGTTATTAGTATTGGCGGAGCCGCTTCATCTCCCACACTCGTCAAGGAGGTCGAGGAGAAGCTGGGTTGCACTTGCATCTCTGGATACGGCTTGACCGAGACTTGTCCCACGCTCGCTAAGTCGACGATGAAGTCGGACTTGCCAGACAAAGGAGAACAACGCTACGCTCGCCAGGCAATGACGGGATTCGCAATTCCCGGCGTAGAACTTCGAGTGGTCGGCCCCAACGGCGAGGATGTCCCGCACGATGGCGTCGTCATGGGCGAAATCGTGGCCAGAGGTGACGTTGTCATGGAAGGTTACTGGCGGCAACCGGAGGCCACAGCGGCTGCGATGGAGGGCGGTTGGTTTCACACCGGTGATGTGGCCACCGTGGATCGCTACAACTATATTCAAATTGTGGATCGCAAGAAAGAAATCATCGTGAGCGGGGGCGAGAATATATCGTCGCTGGAAGTAGAAAAAGTGCTGCTTGCCCACCCCGACGTGTACGAGGCGGTCGTGATTCCCGTTCCTCACGAAAAGTGGGGTGAAATACCGAAGGCGCTCGTTGTCTTGAAGCCGGGGTCACAGGCCAGGGAACATGACCTCCTGGAGTTCTGTCGCTCGCGGCTGTCGCATTATAAGTGTCCACGCTCGGTCGAGTTTCTCGACAGTTTACCCAAGACTGGATCGGGCAAAGTTTTGAAACGCGAGCTACGACAACAATATGGAGCCGCTCAAAAACCTGTTGTTATATAACGCTGAACAAATATCCGATAAGCGAGGTGAATCATGGCCACATTTACCGCACCCAGCGCTACCAAAATCTCCGGCGGCAGCTTCCTGATCGAAGATCGCACACCCGACGAGGTATTCACTCCAGAAGATTTCACCGAGCAGCATTTGTTGATTGCGCAAACTGCGGAGGAATTCGCAATTAAAGAAATCGTTCCCAATGCTGAAAAGATGGAACACAAGGATTTCTCGGTCAGTCGAGAACTTGTTAGAAAGGCCGGTGAACTTGGTCTGAGCGGTGTGGATGTTCCCGAGCAGTACGGGGGCATGCAGTTGGATAAAGTCACGTCGGCCATCGTTGCCGACCGCCTGGCAAAATACGCTGGCTTTAGCACTACCTGGGGCGCCCACGCCTGTATTGGAACGTTGCCGATCGTTTACTTCGGTACCGAAGAGCAAAAGAAAAAGTATCTGCCTGGGCTGGCCAACGGCACGACGGTCGGGGCTTATGCACTTTCAGAATCGTCTTCCGGGTCAGATGCCCTCAATTGCCGCACCCGGGCCACACTGTCCGCTGACGGGAAACACTATCTCTTGAATGGCGAAAAGATGTGGATCACCAACGCAGGCTTCGCTGATCTGTTCATCGTGTTCGCTAAGGTGGACGGAGAGAAGTTTACCGCCTTCATCGTCGAGCGGAACTTCCCGGGATTTGCCGTGGGCGCGGAAGAACACAAGATGGGCATTCGCGGCTCTTCCACTTGTCCCCTCATTCTTAGCGACTGCAAGGTGCCAGTGGAGAATGTCCTCGGAGAAATCGGCAAAGGACATCACATTGCCTTCACCGTTCTGAACGTGGGCCGCTTCAAACTGGGCGCAGGCGCGATCGGCGCGGCCCGAAATTCTTTGGAGAACGCCATCGCCTATGCCAAACAACGTAAGGCATTCGGCAAGGTTATCGCCGACTTCGGTCTGGTGCGGGAGAAGCTGGCCAACATGGCTGCCGGCATTTTCGTTGGCGAGGCTATGGCCTATCGCACCGTCGGCATGATTGATGCGGCCACAGAGCAACTCGGCGATGCCCACAACGACATGGCCCAGGCTCGCAAGATATTTGACGAGTATGCTGTCGAGTGTTCGATTCTAAAAGTCTGGGGATCGGAGTTTATCGACTACGTAGTCGATGAGACGGTGCAAATCTACGGTGGATACGGCTTCGTGGAGGAGTATCCTGCCGAGCGCGCTTACCGCGACTCTCGCATCAATCGGATTTTCGAAGGCACGAACGAAATCAACCGCCTGGTCATTACCGGATTCCTGCTGAAACGCGCGATGTCGGGGCAGCTTCCGTTGATGGGAGCAATCAAGAAGCTGATGGACGAGGTGCTCTCCGGCACTAGAAATGACGGCGTGGAAGGTCTGTTGGCGGAAGAACGCAAACTGGTGGCGGCGGCCAAGAAGATCGCGCTGTTTGCTGCCGGTGTTGCCACGCAGAAGTACATGCAGGCCATCCAGGATCAACAAGAAATCATGGGAGCGATCGCGAACATGACCATTGAGACTTATGCGATGGAATCGGCTGTGCTGCGCGCTCAAAAGCTGGCCATGCGGAAAGGCGAGGCTGGCGCAGCCAATGCGATTGCCATGACTCGCGTATATATGGCAGGCGCGCTTTCCAAAATTGAGAGCGCTGCGAGAATGGTTCTTGCGGCGGCCGCCGAAGGCGACATGCTCCGCTCACAGATGGCAATCCTGCGCCGCTTATGCAAGTACGAACCGTTTAATACTGTTGCGCTTCGGCAGATGATCGCACAGAGAGTGATCGAAACCGGCAAGTACGTGGTGGCTTAACATCGCCAGGAGAAATCTCAATCGTTCTTTCTGACATCTCGTAGCGTCGGCACTTTCCCCGACGACTGTCGCGACTGCATCTAATCCTCGCCAACCCAGGCGTAGTATACCTGCACTAGAGGAATCCAACCTCAGAACTTCTCTCCCGCGAACATTCCCGGGTGCACACCGTCACAACAACGTGTGACCGGGCACACGGACTCACTCTGTGCAGAGTGATGTAGTGAACTTGTATTCCAGGTTTGGGACCGCGAGGAAATCCGATGGATTTACGCCAATGGTCGAGATCGAATGTTGATTACGGTCGCGAGTTGCTGCATTCCGGAATCGAGGGAGCACGTTCGGGCAAAGAAACATTTCTGCAAGGAAAGTCTCTTACTTTGTTTCTTAGCGAGTCTGTCCGAAACGCCCTGAAGCCGGCTGCCATTGGAGCGTTCGTCGGTGTGTTGAGCAGCTATCCAGCGTATCGGAAGAAATCGAAAACCAGAGCGCTGGCGTTTGGTTTGTTGGGTGGTGCAATCGGTTTTGGAGCAGGCATCATTTGGGAAAGCCGCCGGCTAACCGTGAGCGCGGCCAGTAGTGCTTTGAAAAACATCGGCAAAGTGCGCGATGAACACTGGCTGGAAAAACATCCTATCGACTACGCGTAGAAACCAAGCACGTCAGATTGACTGTCCTCATGGTCGTGAAAGTTGGAAACCTGAGAGCGAGGGTGCTCTTCGTCGAAAGCAGACTCCAACGGATTGATATAGGGGGCAGCAATGACCACGTGCGAAGCAATGCTGGAGCGGGTTCAGATCCCGCTAGCCGCAGAAAGCCTCAGTGAAGAACGCATTGCCTACCTGGAGAAACTAGTCAGTCAGGCCAGAGCCGCCGCTGCCGTTTTTACCCAATTCACCCAGGAAGATGTTGATCGCATCGTCAAGCCGATGGTGCTGGCCGGCCTCGGACAAGCTCAACATCTCGCGCGCCTCGCGGTTAAAGAAACCAAGCTCGGAGTCATGGAAGACAAGGTCATCAAGAACATGGTGGCCACGGAATTCGCTTACAACTACGTCAAGGACAAACGTACGGTCGGCATCATTCGCGAATTTCCCGAGCGCAATCTCGTCGAACTAGCCGAGCCGATCGGGGTCATCTTCTCGCTCACGCCAATTACAAACCCCACATCCACGGTGCTCTTCAAGTGCATCATGGCCATCAAAACGCGAAACGCGGTCATTTTCAGTCCGCATCCCAATGCGTGGCGTTGCTGCTCCGAGGCCGTCCGAATCATGTACGAAGCCGCGCTGAAGCATGGCGCACCCGAAGGAGTTTTCTCCTGCCTGGAAACACACACGCTGCAAGACAACGCTTATCTGATGCGGCACAAAGGCATCGGTCTGATTGATGCTACTGGCGGCCCGGGCGCAGTCAAAGCTGCTTACAGTTCCGGCAAACCAGCCCTCGGTGTAGGGCCGGGCAACACGCCAGTTTATTTGGAAAAGACCGCGGACCTGAACACGGCCGTGGTGGACATCATTCTCTCGAAGACATTTGATAACGGAACCATCTGCGCCTCAGAACAAACAGTCGTGATCGACGATGAGATTTATGACCTCGTGCTGAAGAAGTTTGCTGAACTGCGCACCCACATCTGTAACGAAAAAGAGGCGGAACTGCTGGCGCGCATGGTGATCGATCCGGAAACTGGATTTATGCAGGCCGCGGCGGTTGGGCAGAAAGCAACCGATAT
>Ga0070733_10002574_pt1 | contig 12794 bp, 10 predicted proteins | sample Coa_R1_9_FD_66450 | JGI IMG/M metagenome (GOLD analysis project Ga0070733, IMG submission 66450) | Surface soil microbial communities from Centralia Pennsylvania, which are recovering from an underground coalmine fire - Coalmine... | ecosystem: Environmental > Terrestrial > Soil > Unclassified ... | reverse complement strand
GCCGGGGACAATCTTGGTATCCTGCCCAGCGAGTCCGATCACGCGGCCGAGGCCGTTGATCATTCCGTTCAGGCTGCCGCCGTTGGCGCGATCGATATTGGGGTACTGAACGGAGCGGTAGAAATCACCGGTCATGATCACGTCCGCCTTAGGGAAATAAACTATGGTGTCGCCATCGGTGTGAGCCGCGGGAATGGCGATGAGCTGAATATCCTCGCCATCCATGTGCATGGTCATCGCGCCGTTGTAGGTGATCAGCGGCAGCCCCACCTGCTTGGTTGGCGGAGTTGGCTGGCCGTTCGCCGCCGGATTGGGATGCATGAGCCGGTTGCGCAGTTGTTCGCGGGCGATGATGGTCACCCCCATCGCGCCGAAATTCTCATCGCCGCCCGTGTGATCGCCGTGCACGTGGGTGTTGACCATGAAGCGGATGGGCTTGTCGGAGATCTGCTTGATGGCGGCGGCAATCTTTTCGCTCAGCGGAGCGAACTGGCTGTCCACCATGAACACGCCGTCCGGTCCCGTCAGGACACCGATGGTTCCGCCCTGGCCCTCGAGCGTGTAGAAATTGTCAGCCAGCTTCGTGGTCTTGATTTGAACCTTGCTGAAGTCGGGCTGCTGCGCATAGACGAAGGCAACCATGAGAGCCATTGCCGCCAGCGCCACCAGCACAAATTGAATTGTCTTTTTCATGATGGGTACTCCTCCACAATGATCTAGTCTATGCGCATCACGGCCGTCAAGCAACCCGGCTCTTGGTGCGTTTTGTACTTTGGTGCTCCCAGGCACCCATTACAACCAGCGGAGGCTCGGCAGCCAGCCACGGCTCAGATAGTCGCTGAGGAGGAAAACGAGCAGGATTGCCAGCCAGAACAGACCGGCGCCGACGAACAGTTTAGTCATGGAGGTAGCACGCCTGACGTCCATGAAGAACATGACTACCAGCGTCGCCTTGATTACAGCGATGGTCATCGCCGCGATGAAGTTGAACTCTCCCAGATCGAGCTTTGAGACGGCCACAGTGGTGATGGTGAGCGCCAGTAGCGCGCAGAAAACTGCGGCGTAGACTTTGACGGAGACCACTTGATGGTTCATTGCGTGTGCCCTATTAAATACAGAAGCGGGAATAGGAAAATCCAGACGATATCGACGAAGTGCCAGTACAAGCCGATCATTTCGACCGGTGTATGCCAAGTAGCGCTGAAACGATCGCGCGCGGCCATGACGATGAGCGTTGTGAGCAGGCCGGCTCCGACGATCATGTGGATCGCGTGCATCCCGGTCATTGCGAAGTAAAGGAGAAACAGGATTTGAGCCTGATGGAAGTAGCGCGGATCTGCGTATTGGAAACCGGGGCCAGGGATGTGGTGGTCCACCCATTTCTCGTGATATTCGACGTACTTCAGGCTCAAAAATACGCAACCTAAAATCAAAGTCAGGATCAAAAACGCAACGAGCGCCTTCTTCTGGCCGAGCTGCGCGGAGCGCACCGCGAGCACCATGGTGAAGCTGCTGCAGATTAGCACGCCGGTATTGACCGCGCCGATAATCACGTTCATGAAATGACTGGTCGAGGCGAATGCGTTCCGATAAAGGTTTCGATAGACGGTATACGCTCCGAACATCCCGCCGAAGAACATGACCTCGGTCACCAGGAAGACCCACATGCCGAGCGTGGAGGATTCCAGTTGCTGCGCGCTGTCGTCGAAGTGGTGCTTCAACTCCGGTTCGTGCGCCGTGAGCGTGGCTTCGCTATCCGCCAAGATTCACCTCCTGCTGTTCGCCGGAGTAGTTGTACGCAGGCTCGGTCACCACCGGTTGATGTTCAAAGTTGTAGGTAGGCGGGGGCGTGGGTGACTGCTCCACTCCAACCCCTTCGCGTTCCACGGATTCTGCGGCGCCCGCGGCCCTTTGCGCCAGGCCCATGTCAGGTAGATCATCGGCAACAAGTAGCCTACCGCGAGAACGGACGCGCCGGCCGTCGACATGACGTTCAGCACTTGAAACTCGGGTGCGTAGTGGGCGTAGCGGCGCGGCATTCCCTGGTATCCGAGAATGAACTGTGGAAAAAACGTCAGATTAAATCCCACGAACACCACCAGCGCAGCAAATTTCGCCCATCCCTCGGGGTACATGCGGCCCGTAATCTTCGGGAACCAGAAATGAATGCCGCCCAGGTAAGCCATCACCATCCCGCCCACCATCACATAGTGAAAGTGTGCGATCACGAAATAGGTGTCGGTGACGTGAACGTCGATGGCCATGGTTGCCAAGAACAGTCCCGTCAATCCGCCGATGGTGAACAACCCGATGAAGCCGAAGGCATAGAGCATCGGAGTTTCAAAGGAAACCGACCCCTTGTACATCGTCGCCGTCCAGTTGAACACCTTGATGGCGGAGGGAACGGCTACCAGAAAACTGATAAAGGAGAATGCCATGCTCGCATACATGGATTGGCCGGCGACAAACAAATGATGTCCCCACACCAGGAAGCCCAGCACCGCGATGGCAATACTCGAGAACGCCACGAAGCTATAGCCAAAGATGGCCTTGCGGGAAAAGCACGCTACGATCTCACTAATGACGGCCATACCCGGCAGAATCATGATGTACACGGCCGGGTGTGAGTAGAACCAGAACAGATGCTGAAACAATACCGGGTCGCCGCCCAGAGTCGGGTCGAAGATGCCGGCGTGGAGCAATCGCTCCAATCCCAGTAACACTAGTGTGATGGCGATGACCGGCGTGCCCAGCACCTGGATCAGGCTGGTGGCATAATGGCCCCACACGAACAGCGGGAGGCGGCTCCAGGTCATTCCGGGAGCGCGCATCTTGTGAATCGTGACGATGAAGTTCAGACCGGTGAGGATGGACGAGAAACCGGAGACGAAGACGCCGAGTGCGGCCAGGATCACATGGGTATTGGAATACGTCGAGCTGAAGGGCGCATAAAAGGTCCAGCCGGTATCAACGCCGCCCTGGACCACCGCGGTAAGCGCAAAAATGCCGCCCACGATGTAGATATACCAGCTCAATAAATTGATCCGTGGAAACGCCAGATCGCGTGCTCCGATCATCATCGGCACCAGAAAGTTGCCCAGCGTCGCAGGAATGGATGGGACCAGAAAAAAGAAAACCATGATGATCCCGTGCATCGTGAACAGTTTGTTGTAAGTGTCGTGAGAAAAGAGACCTTGCGGCGTCAATAGGTTCAACCTCATCCCCACGGCGAATAGGCCGCCCACAAAAAAGAACACTGTAATGGAGAACAGATAAAGCAGCGCGATTCGTTTGTGGTCGGTGGTGAACAGCCACGACTTCCACCCATAATCGGCGTTCAGATAATTGGTGCGCGCCTCGGTTGATGCGAAGGGCAGTGTGGGGCTCATTTTGTGCTCCGTGTTGCCTTGGGTACGGCGGGCGAGGGCGTAGGGGCCGAGAGACTCTTAATATAGGCGATCAATTGCAGTAAGCCGTCTTCGCCAATCTGCCCTTCGAATACCGGCATGATGTCGGGGCTGTAGCCTTTGACGATCTTGGCATTCGGATTGAGAATCGATTCGCGGATGTAAGCTTCATCGGCAAGTACAGTGCGGCCGTCGTCGAGCACCACCGGTTTGCCGAACACATTCAGGAGCGACGGGCAGCGGCCTTGGGTATTTGTGACGTGGCAGGTCACGCAGCCATATTGCTGAAATAGTTTTTCACCCTGTTCCCTCATTGATCCGCCGGTGCCGCCGGTCAGCCAGTTGGCGTATTCGCTTGGCTCCATGACGGTCACCCAACCGCCCATGTCCGAATGGTTGGTGCCGCAGTACTCCGCGCAAAAAATGTGATAGCGGCCGGGCTTGGTGGCTTCAAACCAATAAGTCTGGTAGCTGCCGGGAACCACGTCGTGTTTCAAACGGAAAGCGGGTATATAAAAGCTGTGGATGACATCTTCGCTCGCCAGAATTAGCTTCACCGGTTGGTCTACCGGTATATGCATCTCATTAATTTCGCGCTGCCCCGTGGGGTACTGCACTTTCCACATCCACTGCTTGCCGGTGACATAAATGTCGAGAGCATTATTGGGCGGCAACGTGTAATTCTGAAAATAGAGTTTAGTTCCCCACGTGAACATCACCAGCATCACCAGGAACGGAATCACGCTCCAGGTGATTTCCAGCGGAATGGAGCCGTGGATGGCTTTCGTTCGCAGGATCATCCGGACTCTTGCGGCGATACTTGACTGCAAACAGAAAAACGAAGAAGAAGATGAGCGCCGTCATCCCGACGCCCACTACCAGCAAGAACGCGTACAGTGCATCAACTTCGCCGGCATTTGGTCGAGGCGCGTTCCGGGAAGATCGAAAAAACGCCCATCAAGTGCCCCCTCTCTGCAGGTGCGCAGCGCGAAAATCGCGCCGGAACATGACGATCATGAAGGTCGCGAGCACGCCCAAAGTAATCAGCGCCGCCAAGCGCAGCACGTTCATGATTACCAGAGCGTACTTTCCGGTGGTCGGATCATAGTGGAAGCAATACAACAGCACTTGGTCCGTTGGAGTGCCAATTCTTTCACTCGAGGCCTCCACCAGTCGCAGGCGCACGTCCCGCGAGGGATATTGAATGCCATAGAAGTAGCGCGCGATGCGCCCAGCCGGCGTCAGAATGATGATGGCGCTGCTGTGCGCGTACTGGTTGGTCAACGAATCGTAGACATAGCGAAAACCCACGGCCTCGGCCAGCGCTTTGCTCGACGTCTCCGGACCGGTCAAGAAGTGCCAGCCCTGTTCCGCGCCTGGGTGTTTATAATCCTTCAGGTAGGTCTGCTTTTTGGCTGCTGCCATCTGCGGCGTCTCACGAGGATCGAAACTGACGGCGATGACTTCGTACTGCTCGCCGGCCGTCATATCGAGCCCCTTAATGCTGCTGAGCACGCCATTCAGAACCATGTTGCACAGCGAGGGGCACTGATAATACACCAGTGCGAGGATCACCGGTTTGTCGAAATACTGTCGGAGCGTCATGTCCTTGCCGGATTCGTCGGCAAACGGGAGATCGAGAGGAATTTGGGCGCCCATCTTCTGGTTGATTCCTACCGCTTGCAGCAGACGGGACGGTGCGTACACCTGCGTTTGCGGAGCGCCATAGATCTGGGCGCGCGCCAGTCCCGAGCATGCCAGTAGCGCGGCCAAGAAAGGCTTCATTTCTTCGGCTCCTTTCGTGTGGGAAACCCTCGCTCGAGTTGCAGTTCCATGGCGCGATCGATCGGGATACGCACCACGCCCGCCTTTTTATTGACCCAGCCGTAGGTCGTGAGCGCGCGATCCTCCTGACTACGGAGCTGCTGTATTTGGATCGCGGGATGCTCTTCAATGCGGGGCGCCGGCGGAATCTGTGAGTCCAAAACGGTCATAGGGCTTGACTGGACGCTGGTGGCAGGATGTGCCGCCAGGTATTGGAAGACGCCATACACGATAAGGCCGACCACCACGACGCTGAGTGCGAGCCCGATAGCGGTAAGGATGATGGGCCGAATGTCGGCGTCTCGGCTCTCATGACCGGTTGGGCTCTGCTGAAAAGTCTCATCCATACCTAAAACGCCACCATCTCTCGCGGCGCCCCTTGGAGTCGCGGGTCTCTCATAGGCAGCAGCGGCCGCGATCTCAATTGTCCAAAGAACACCGCCAGCCACAGTCCTCCGACGGCCAGCGGCGTAACAAAATCCATCCAGTGAATGCGGATATTCTGTCCGAAGAACGCCGGCTCCGTGATCCAATAAACATCCACCAGCCGGAGGGCGATCATCAGCAGGCATACACGGAATAAGCGATGCGCACGACGCTTGATGCCCCGCATCAGGAGCAGTACGAACGGTGTTGCAAAGTGAAACACAACCAGCGTCAACGCGACCCAACCCCAGCCGCCGCGCAGACGGCTGACATACCAGGGAATCTCTGGCGGCAGGTTGCCCGCCCAGATGATGAGGAATTGCGAAAACGATAAATACGCCCACAGCACCATGAACGCGAACATCATGTTGCCGAGATCGTGAAGGTGCTGCGGCATGATGAATTTCTTGATAGCGGACAACTTCGAGAGCACGATCATCAGCGCGATGACGAAAGCAAATGACTCAAGCATCTCGCCGATTATGAACATTGCGCCGTAGATGGTTGAAAACCAGTGCGGCTCGAGCGACATGATCCAGTCAATGAAGGCGAAAGTCGCGGTGATCGTGAAAACCACCAATCCCGGAGCGCTGATGGCACGCATCTTGCCAATGAGCCGTTCGTCGCCAGTGCGGTCCTGCTCGGCCGACCACTTCGTTAGCAGATGCGAGTACAAGAACCAGACGGCGAAGTAGATTAAGGCGCGGCCGATGAAAAACGGGATGTTGAGATACACCGCTTTGCTCTGAATGTTGGCATCGTGCACCGCTTTGGCGTCCTCGCTGAATTGCAGAACGCGGATGTAGGCAGCGATGCGCCAACGATCGTCAGGCTCAACACGCGAGGCATAGCTCGGCATGGCGCCGAAGCCATTGGTCATGACGTCGAAAAAATGTCCAATGGGCGCTTTGCTTAATTTGTCGGTGTGATAAGACGCCGCCTGGCGGAAGCCGCGCCGCACCACCATTCCATTTCCATCGCCGATCCGGCTGTGACAGGGCGAGCAGTAGATGTTGAACCGCTCTTGGCCGCGAAGCAAATCAGCCCGGGTGATCGGGAAAGGAAATTCAGTGACGTCCATGTCATTCTCTTTGCCCGTGTAGCGAGCCTTGTCTATCCGCAGGTGACCCCGTGCAACCGTTCCTTCGACCACTGGCCGCGCAGACCTCCCGTCGCCGAAAAAATCACTGGGCGCCAGGGGTTTGTAACGCGGCTGGTTATGCATATCCTGCCGGCAGCCGGCCATTGCCACAAAACCGGCCAGCGAACTCACGAAGAGTAGTGGATGCTTAGCGCGCAACTTCCATCACCTCCTGCGGATTCAGGTGCTCTAGAAATTGCCGCGTGACTTCCGGATCAAACATTGGATCCGATGCCTCTATACACAGGAAAAACTTGTCTCGCGAGGCACTCGCGAATTCTTCCACGTTGAAAACCGGATGATACGGCTGGGGCAGCCCATTGAGCGCGAGCATCCCGACCACGGCCGTAATGCACGCAATCAATACCATGCTTTCGAACTTGATGGGCACGTACGCCGGCCAGGAGTTCAACGGTCGTCCGGCGACGTTGTGAGGATAAGCGATGACCGTGATCCACCAGCACAACATGAATCCACCGGTCGCTCCGCATAGGCCGGCCACGAAGACCAGGCGCTGCACCCAGTTGCTACGGAAGCCGATGGCCTCAGCCAGACCTTCCAGCGGCATGGGAGTGTAGGCGTCCATGTCGCAGTAGCCTTCGGAATGGGCGCGGTGAGCGGCGGCAAGCAGCGCTTCCGGGTCGTCGAACTCGGCCATGCCGGCACAGGCCACTGCGAACAGCGTCATCGATTCCGAGAAGCGATTGATGGAAATTCGCCAGTCCTGCTTCAGCAGCAGCAGAATGGCGGAGATCAACGTGCCGGCGTGCCCAATACCAATCCACCACACGAAATTGACGATGGCGAATCCCAGGCAACTGGGATCACGATGCCCCAAATCCCCACGCCGCGCACGAACAGCCACGTGACAGCAACCAAGAAAAGGTTCACCAGCAGGAATGCACCGCGAAACCAATGAACATTTGCGGGGGCGTTTTCAGGAATGGTCTGAGAACTACGCCGCCAATCTCGTCGGTGACCGTTCCATAGTCGTGGCCCGGTCCAATGATTTTGTCCGGACCGGGGTCCAGGACGGCCACCGATGTCGGGTCTTGATCTTCCGGTTTCAAGTGAGTATTACCCCTTCTCTAAATCGGGATTTGGGTTGCGCAGCCGGGCCAAATACGTAGTACGCGGCCTGGTGTTTAACTCCTCCAGCAGGCCGTAGTCCCGCTGCTGGCGCTTCAACTTGGCGACCCTGCTATTGGGATCATTCAGATCGCCGAAAACGATGGCCTGCGACGGGCAAGCCTGTTGGCACGCAGTTACGATGTCGCCATCTTTCACTGGCCGATCCTGCTTTTCAGCTTCGATCTTGGCGCTGTTGATGCGCTGCACACAGTGGCTGCACTTCTCCATCACGCCGCGGCTGCGCACAGTGACGTCAGGGTTCCGGACGCCAAAGAGACTCGGGGTGCTCCAATCCGCATAGAGGAAAAAGTTGAACCGGCGCACCTTATAAGGGCAGTTGTTCGAGCAGTAGCGAGTACCGACGCAGCGGTTGTACACCATTTCGTTCAGACCCTCTGCACTATGCACGGTTGCGGCCACCGGGCACACGAGTTCGCAAAGAGCGTTTTCGCAGTGCATGCATGGCACTGGCTGGAAATACATTTCGGGATCATCAAGCGGACCCTTGAAGTAGCGATCCACGCGCAGCCAGTTCATGTGGCGGCCCTTGGCGACTTCGTCTTTTCCGACCACCGGAATGTTGTTTTCGGCCTGGCACGCGATGGTGCAGGCGTGGCATCCGACGCACGAGTTGAGATCGATTGACATCCCCCATTTATGCTGGTTGTAATTCCATTGAGGAAACAGCGTCAGATCGTTCGGAACACGCTTCTCTTCAGGGCGGGCGAATTCCGGGTCGACGTGGAATTCGGCGTAGGTTGCGGCGCGAAATGGATCGCGCTCCTCCATGGTCTGGGTGTGCTGGGTGTTAGCGAATTTATAGCCGCGCGCTTTCCGCGTGATGCGGGCGCCGGTTGCGTGCCACAACGTCTCGGTAGAGCGGAGGGCATAGGCGTTAGATCCGACCCCGTCCGCAACCTTGCCCGCCCTGGTGCGGCCATACCCGAAGTGAATCGTGAGGGATTCGTCAGCCTGCCCAGGCATGATCCAAATGGGACCGCTCAACCTTCGGCCGTGAAGCTCAATCTCGACCACGTCGCCGGTGGTGACGCCATAGTGATCGGCACTCTTGGGCGAAATCCAGACCGCGTTGTCCCAGGTCATCTTGTTTTGGGGTTTCGGCATCTCCTGGAGCCAGGCGTTGTTGGACATGGCTCCGTCACCGACCGATGGGTCGGGACGGAAAACGATTTCAAGAACCGGCGCCGACGCCGTTTCGACTGCCAGCGCTTCAGGCAGTTTTGCTCGCGGTGGAATCTTTTCAGGAAACGCCGTTCCCATCACCACGCCGTCATGGAGCGAGATCTGCCAGAAGTCCTCGAAGTCCGCGCCTTTATGCTGGGTCTGCCAGTAAGCCCGCACCGTATCGTGCGCGGACTGGTCGGCCTGGTTCGCCAAGACATTCATCACTTCGTGCGGAGTCTTGCCGCCATAAAGAGGCTCAATCAGTGGCTGGACAATACCGACGGTCCCGTCGAAGGCGCGCGCATCGCTCCAAGACTCCAGATAATGCGCCTCCGCAACATGCCAGTGGCACCACGCGGCGGTCTCGTTCGAATACAGGCCCAAGTGCGGCCGCAGTTTTACTCTCTTTAATGCGTCGAGGAAATTGAGGTCGGCTGGCGCATCGTAGACCGGATTGCCGCCCAAAATTAGCAGCGTGTCTACCGCGCCGTCGCGCATGTCCTTGACCAGTTCTCCGAGCGAGGCTATTTCATCTACTGGATTTGCTTCCACCGGATCGGTATAGATGACGGTCTTGCCGGTGTTGCCGAGCGTTTGATTGATGGCGTGAACAATGGCGTGGACCTGGGGCGATTGGTGCTCTCCCGCGATCACGATGCTGGCTCCGCGATGCGCTTCCAGGTCTTTTAGAACTACGCGCACTTCCGCGGGCACATCGCCGCTATCGCCTCGAGCGATGTTGGCCGCGAATTCCGCCCCGCCGGCCGTAGTCATGCGGAAGTGATGATCGGCCATGCTGCCGGTGACCCACGGCGTGTTTTCGGCGACGTAAAGTCGCGGAGGCATCGCATTTGGATTCTCCGCGGCAGCTCGGCGGCGGGCGCTGTAATCGCGGGCATAGCGCAGGCTGCCCGGCATGGTCGAGCATAGAAAATCCGCGTCCAGGGAAACGATCACATCGGCACGGTCAAAACGGTAGATCGTGTTCAGCGGGCCACCGAAGGCGTTTATCGCTCCCGCGCGGGCCGAATGACGCCCACACGGATCATACTGGTGCCATTTCGCGCCTGGGAACACGGCGAGGAAATCCTGAATCTGCCCGGCTAGCGTCGGCGATGTCACCGTGCCCGTGAGGATTCTGAAGCCCGCGCCCTTCTTGGGCTGGGCGGCGTCGCGTGCGCCAGTTAACGCCGCGATGAAACTCCCCCAGGCGCTGATGTAGCCGTCGAGCGTCACGGTCTGCGACCGATCGGGATCGTAGAGCGTTAGGACACTCGCCTGCATCGCGGCGTCGGTAGCTCCAAGGCTGCCGGGATGCTCGGGATTGCCCTCGATTTTCGTCGGCCGCCCCAGATGGCTCTCGACCAGTACCCCGGTGGCGATGCCCGCGACGCTCATGGCTGTCGCGTAAAACAGAGGTTTGCCGGGAATCAGCTCTTCAGGCTGACGCACGTAAGGAACAATCACTTCCTTCGGGTCCTTGGTGCAGGCCGAGGCTCCGGCCAGCGCAATCGATGCTCCCATCAGACGCAGGAACCGGCGGCGGGATCCGGGGTCGTTCCAGTCCGGCGTGCGGTTGGGGAATTCGTCTTCGACGAACGCCCGGAACTCGTCAGTTGAAGCAAGTTCGTCCAAGCTGCGCCAGTACACGGGTTTGTCGTGTTTCATTCCATCACCGGTGGCAAGTCACGCAGTCGGTCAGGCTCTGAATCTTGTATTCCAGAACCAGCCGCGCTCCCAGCTCCAACTGGTTTTCAGGGTATTGGTAGGCAATATTGAATACCTGGTCCCGCGGCCGAACATATTGTGCGGGATTGCGGTGGCACTCAACGCACCACTGCATGTAAAGTGTGTTCACCTTGTACATCAGCGGCATCTGGTCTACTCTGCCGTGCCACGTTGAGCAGCCAATGCCTTTATTCACATGGATGCTGTGGTTGAAATAGACGAAATCCGGCAGGTCGTGGACTCGCGTCCACTCCAGCGATTTCCCCGTCCGGAAGCTGGCCCGGACCGGCTCAGAATCTCCGCGTTCGCCCAAATCTGCGAATGGCAGCTCATGCACGTTTCTGTAGGAGGAAGGCCAGCGAAGGAGGAGGTTTCGACCGAGGTGTGGCAGTATCGGCAGTCGATGCCGTCGTCGCCGACGTGGTGTTTATGGCTGAAAGGAACAGGCTGGTCGCGGGCCACACCTACGTCGGTAACGAAAGATCCTGCGTTAATCTTATAAGCGCCCCAGACGATTCCGCCCAGCGTCAGAAGCGCCGCCGCGATGCTGATCTTCGCTAGGCTGTTCGAGCTGCGGCGAAAGATGTGCGCCATGCTCAGTAACGCCTAATAACTTCGAGGTTGAAGTGTTACATAGTGCTGATTCTTATATAGCGCCTGATGTCAGGCAAAAATGAGAAAAATCCGCCAACAAGCAGACCTATTGCCACCAAACCCAGCAACTTTGAAAGTTTCAAAGTCCGACCTCCCTGGAATTTCGCTTGAAGTCCTACAACCCATTAGATCCGCGAGAGCACCTAATGTTACAGATGGCCGCGAGTGTCGAAAAATTGCCGCGTGTATCCTTTTTGGGGGGTCCAATCGGCGTCCTTCCGGGGTCTGTTTCGCCCTTTCACTGAATGCTCAGTCCGCCTGCGCCCCACCCCTAACGGTCCTGCGAAAGTTGCATTGTAGAGTTTAGTAGGGAGACCCGAAGCATGAGCGAACGTTATCAGGAGCTGCTCGGCAACGCCATTCTTGGTATCGACACTTTGTGGGGCGGCGACGTGCTGTGTCCGTCCGGTACAGGGCGATTCATTGCCGATTCGTGGTTCTCCAGCGTAGCGCTTCCGAGAGCATACACGGACGCAACTGCGGGGCGGGTACGAGAAACCGGCGGTGTTTCGTCGAAATTGTGCGACCGTGAAGCGATCCAAGCTTATCTTTCCGCGGTGGACGTCTTGGCCTCGATCCGGGGAGTGGAACAGGAAGCGATGGAGTTCAGCGCCACACGGCGTGCTTACATCGGGGGGCTGGTCAGATGTCTTGAGATTATGTGGGATCTCGCGATGGAGATACTCGGCAACGGCCCGCCGGTCCCTTACGAGCGGTGCGTCGCGGCCTCGACTGGCAGGCCGCCGGAACCCTCCGATCCCGTGCGCAAGCGCGAGCGGGTGGCCGAACTGCTCGGCCAATCCGGCACGCCCGGGGGTCGAGACAAACTACTCATGGCGGTGGATGCGTGGAGACAAGCCCACCGTGTTCCCATGGCCTCCATCCGGACGCTGGGCGCCACAGCTATCGCGTATTTCGATGAGTTGAGTGCCCGCAACGTGGTGCCACATCTGCCGGCGAGCCTCCACTCTGTCCCTCGCGCGAATATCGAGTTTTTACCAATCCGCGACGCGTGGTTCTCTGGATCTATGAACTATCTCGGCAGGGGCCGGCGCTCCGACGGCTCACCGGAGTACGAAGCGACATACGAAATCAACGCGTCGCTTGAAATCTCGGTTCCGGAATTTCTGCAGCTCGTCAGCCACGAAGTTGTTCCGGGGCATGTCACTACGTTCGCTTACCTGCAGAATCTGTATTGGCGCCGCGAGGTGGGCTTTGAGGCGTCGGTCCTCACGATGAATACCCCCGCGGCCGCTCTTTTCGAAGGCATCGCAAACAACGCGATACTGATGGCGCAC
>Ga0070733_10002573_pt1 | contig 12802 bp, 8 predicted proteins | sample Coa_R1_9_FD_66450 | JGI IMG/M metagenome (GOLD analysis project Ga0070733, IMG submission 66450) | Surface soil microbial communities from Centralia Pennsylvania, which are recovering from an underground coalmine fire - Coalmine... | ecosystem: Environmental > Terrestrial > Soil > Unclassified ... | reverse complement strand
ATTTTGGCGACCCCAATACGTTCGCGACACTTCGCGACCGCCTCGCCACCATCGACACCGAACGCAACACCCAGGGCAACTATCTTTTTTATCTGGCCACCGCGCCCAAGTTTTTTGCCTCGATCGTGCAGCAACTCGGGCAAGCAGGCCTGTCGAAGCAAGAAAGCGAACACTGGCGCCGCGTCGTCATCGAAAAACCTTTCGGCCACGATCTCGACTCCGCCAAGGCTCTCAACCGCGACATCAAAAGCGTGCTGCAGGAAAATCAAATCTTCCGCATCGATCACTACCTCGGCAAAGAGACCGTGCAGAACATCATGGTCTTCCGTTTCGACAACGCCATTTTCGAGCCCATCTGGAATCGCCGCTACATCGACCACGTGCAAATCACGAACGCCGAGACCGTGGGCGTGGAGCGCCGCGGAGCTTACTTCGACAACGCCGGAACTCTCCGCGATATGGTTCCGAACCACGTCATGCAATTGCTGAGTCTCACGGCCATGGAGTCTCCGGTTTCATTCCAGGCCGACGCCGTGCGCAACGAGCAGGCGAAAGTACTCCATTCGCTACAACCATTCGACTCCGACGATGTGCTACTGCGCAGCGTGCGCGGCCAGTACGGCGCGGGCATGATCGATGGAAGCGCTGAAGGAAAGCCCGGTATTGAGAAAGTTCCCGGCTATCGCACCGAACCCGGAGTCGGCCCCGAATCGCGCACCGAAACTTTCGTCGCGCTCAAACTCAACATCGATAACTGGCGATGGGCGGGCGTGCCGTTCTACCTTCGCACAGGCAAGCGTCTGGCCAAGCGGCATACCGAGATTGCCATCCAGTTCAAACGCATGCCGTTTGAATTATTTCGCAACGCGCCCTTCCACAAGCTGCACACCAACACGCTGGTCATCCAGATTCAGCCAGTGGAAGGAATTTCTCTCAGCTTTGGCGCAAAAATTCCCGGCCCACTTCTGCGCGTGGGCTCGGTCGACATGAGCTTTGAGTATTCCAAGTACTTTGGCGCCGACGCCTACACCGGCTACGAAGTCCTTCTTTACGACTGCATGATGGGCGACGCTACTCTGTTTCAGCGCGCCGACATGGTCGAAGCCGGATGGACCGTGGTCGATCCCGTATTAGACGTTTGGCGCGCGCTGCCTCCGCGCAAGTTTCCCAACTACGCTTCCGGCAGCTGGGGCCCGGCCGACGCGGATCAACTACTGCAACTCGATGAACGTCAATGGAGGAAGATTGAGCCATGATTCTCGCCGGCGACATCGGAGCTACTCGCACTCGGCTGGCTGCCTTCGAAACCGAAGGCAATCGCCTGTCCCGTGTGGTCGAGAAAATTTACATGAGCCAGGATTATCCCGGCTTGTCGGAAATCCTTCCTGTGTTCATTCGCTCGGAGGGCATCCCGGTTCATAGCGCGTGCTTCGGGGTCGCTGGTCCGGTGCGCTCCGGCCGCAGCAAGATTTCGAATCTCCCCTGGACTATCGATTCCGGCGAATTAGCCAAACAGCTCAAGCTGCCCTCGGTCGGCCTGCTCAACGATCTCGAAGCCTACGCGTACGGCATCGACGCACTCGAGTCGAAAGACTTCATCACGCTCAGTGAAGGCTCCGAAGATGCCGAAGGCAATCGCGCCGTCATTTCCGCCAAGACCGGCCTCGGCGTTGCCGGCCTCTTCTGGGATGGATTCCGCCATCATCCCTTCGCCTGCGAAGGCGGTCACGCGGATTTCGCCCCCAGAAACGATCTTCAGATGGAACTGCTTGCTTATCTGCAGAAACAATATGGACGCGTCAGTTGTGAACGCATTCTCTCTGGCCCCGGCATCCGCCACATCTACGATTTTCTCCGCGACGCGCACAAAGCCGAAGAACCCGCCTGGCTTCACGATCAGATGGCCGCCGCTGCCGATTCCCCAGCACTGATCTCCCAACTCGCAGCGGAAGGTAAAGCGCCGATCTGCGATCAAACGATGTCGATCTTTGTCAGCGTATTCGGCGCTGAGACTGGAAACTGCGCCCTGCATTACATGTCGTCCGGTGGCATTTTCATCGGCGGCAGCATCGCCGCAAGAAACGTAGCCAAAATGAAGGATCCCGTGTTCCTCGAGTCCTTCCTCGACAAAGGCCGCATGGAAACCATTCTCAAAGACATGCCCGTAAAAATTATTCTCAACGACGACTGCGGCCTGATCGGCGCGGCCCGCCACACCCTGGTGCAAAAAGCCTTCCGCCCAGCGAGTCGCGCGAGTAGTTAGGCGACGAACTTCCCGATAATTCCGTTAGCGATGGCAGGCGCGCCGGACGGCGATGAGGGAAACCTGCTCCAAATCGGGGTAGTGGCCCTCTTTGTCGGCGCTGCGATCCGCTGGAGCAATCTGCTGGAGAGTGGTTCGGGCAGGTAGTTCGGTAAGGAAATACTTCGCATACACTTCGTCGAAGGCCCCCGTGTCGGCCAGATCGTCGAGGTAAACGACCGTGGACACAACCTGGCAGAAATCCATTTCGGCTTCTTCGAGATTGTCCAGCTGATTGCGCATGGTCTGACGGAGCTGGACGGCCGTCGTAGATGTGAAGACTCCGCCGTTTGGTCCGGGGATAAACCCGCTCTTCGCAGAACAATACAATGTATCGCCGGCAAAAACGCAGGGACTCGCGGTGGGGCTGGGCGGCATATTTTTCGGTCGCACGGCACGGCGCTGCTTCAAGTCGCGAACCGCAACGCCGGTGTATTCGATTTGCGCTCCGCCGGGCAAGCTCGAGACTTCGATCGTGGCCCGGGCCGGCGTGTTGCCGAACTCAAACCGGCTCGCATAGTGTTGATTCATGACTCGCGCCGGGAAGGTCGCGGTCAAGTAGGGATTCACGAAAACCATATGGCTGAGGTCGAGTCCGGCCGCCTCGACGACTGCTTTCATTCGGTCGAGTGCAAAATCGACCTGAGCCGCAGGATCGCCCACGGTGGCAGTGCCGGGCAGAGCAGAAACAAATAACCGATCGTGAGTGAGAATGCCCGGCGAAAACGGCTCGTCGGACTTGTAGCCGGGCGGACTAATGGCCCGCACCTCCGCGAGATTGCGCACCGCGACTGCATTGATCTGAATGGGAGGATCAGGAAGGCCGGCAACTCCGAGCACCGCGCGAGCCGGCGGAATCTTGCCAAAAAACTCACCGTAGACGCGATTCATCTCTTCGTATTGGCGGATGTCGGTAAGGTATACCGTGGTGTAGACGACATGATCCATCGTCAGACCTGCGGCCTCGACTACCGATTTCAAATGATTGAGGGTTTGCCCGACCTGGGCTGAAAAAGTTGCCGGCAATGGGCCATCTGCGCCGCGAGGCCCTTGACCGGAAATGTAGATGTAGTCTCCCGCATCCACACTCGATGGGCTGGCACGATGGCCGTCGGGAGATTGCTGCGAAGCTGCGGGCGCTCCTGCCTGCGCTTGTACGCTGACCGCGGACCACAGCAAGAATCCAACGAGGAATGATTTCATTCGAGCCTTCAACATTTGAAAGGGAGCGCGACGCTATGCTGCTTTTCCCTTCTGCGCCGCTCCGAGAATGCCGCGCAATCGTTGTCCTACGATGACTTCTTCGCCGGGCTGAATCGTCATGGAAACTAATTCGATGTGCTTCGCCTCCGGCCGCTCTTTGCTGGTGGGATTCGGTCTGCCCTCGCGAACCGACTTTACCAGGCTGGGATTATCCGCACCGAGTACTTCGATGACGGGATCACCCGCACGCAGCGCCTGCACGCAGTCAGCGATGGTAAATCCCCAGGCGTGCTGATCCCAGGAGATTTTCAGCGTGGGATAGCGGTTTCCATCGTCCGGTATATAGATACTCGTTTCTACTCCGGGGACGGTCTCGACCAGCTTCCTGACTCTGTCCACGCGATCGTTCCACTCGCGGTATAGCTTCTTGTCGTCGATCTTCAGCCATGTTTCAAGAGCGGTGAGGCAGCCGATCATTTCTTCTTTTCCAACCTTCATGGGACGGCACACGGCTCCCTCGCGCGGGCTGGAGTTCATGATGGCTGCTTCGATCAGATCCTTTCGGCCCAGGAGCACGCCGCTGCACTGCGGCCCGCGCAGGCCTTTTCCGCCGGAGAACGTGTAGAGGTCAATTCCCATTCGGGCGTAGAGCTTGGCGTTGTCGGCGGGTGGAATGCCCGCCGCATCGTCGAGAAGCAGTGGAACCTTATGGTCCTTCGCGATCGTGAGTTCCTTTTGCAGTTCATCGCCCAGGTGCGTGCTGTAAATCATGGCTGTGTTCTGATTGATGGCATTCGCAAGTTCTTCGGGCGAATAGACGAGCACCAGTTTCGCGCCGGTCAAACGGATCGCACTATCAAACGCGCTGCGGCCGCCAGACATGACGACTTCGCTCTTGAGCCCGGTAGTGTCGGGAAGCTGCCAGACGAACTTGTCATCGGTGCCAGCCATGCATCCGGCGGTTGCGACCGCCATGGCGCCAGCGGCGCCGGAGGTGATCATTCCAGACTCGGCGCCGGTGAGTTCGGCCAATCGGCGCCCGATGCCGTGCTGCAAGTCGATCACGTTCACGAAATACTGCCCCGCTTCGACCATGGCTTCGCGAACTTCAGGAAACTCCAGCGATCCGCTCAGGTAAGTCCACGTGCCTCGGCAATTGATGACGGTTTTCACTCCCAGGCGGGTATAGACATTTTGCCGAAGGTCTCTGCCCACGGCGCTGGCCGCCTTGGCGTAAAGATCAGTAACGGCGATCTGGCTCAGCAGCGGAGCGGCCGCCACCCATTTCATGAATGACCGCCGGTTGGAATTCAGGGCTTGCATTTTCGAAACCTCCGGGATTTAGGCTGCAAATTTCAGAATGCAGATTTCAGATTGGAGATTGAAGATCGTTCAACGCTTGGTGTTCAATCTGCAATCTAAAATCTCCCTCGACGACCTTACTCTTCATCCTCATGCAACGGAACACGCGCACGAACCGCCAGGATATACGCTTTCGCGTCCGGCTTGTTTTGGTTATAAAAGCCGACCGTGCAGTTGGGACGAAAATAATAGGCGTCTCCCGCTTTGGCGGGATGACGGCCCTCGACGCCGTCCATGCCACTGCCGGCAACCATCTCGCCCTGGCCGTCGATCACGAGGTAGATCTCTTCCGCGGCCGGGTGGTGGTGAGGCCAGTTCGTTCCTCCGGGCGCAAAATCCATCCAGAAAAAACTGTCCATCACGTAGGCCTCATCAATCAAATCTCGCTTGCCACTGCGCAGTCCGATCAGAAGTTTGTACAAAACAGAGTTCGGATGACCGCTGACCGTTTCCTCCCTCGCGTCCTCTAGGTTTGCGACTTTCGGATGTGGCATGGGCGCCCCGATTGAAATCGCGGACGGAATCTTGAACCCCATCACCAGTACGCACAGCGGCTGTTCCGAATTGTTGGATAGCGAATGTTTCACGCCCGGTGGCAAATACGTGAAGTCGTGCTTGCGCAAAGCCTGAGGCTGATCTTCATACAGCAGCGTGCCCGCGCCTTCGACGACAAAATAAATCTCCTCCTGCCGGTCGTGCTCGCGATCGTAGAGTACGGACTGGCAGCTGCCATGCGGATCCAGAGTGACTTCCCCGAAGCGAGTTACGGTTTGAAGGGATCGGTTCTCTTTGTCGCCCTCTCCGAACATCGCCCGGTAATGGCACGTTGGAGAGGTGAGCCCTGCCTTGGTCTCCGTTAATTCCGGGACGTAGCGGTGCAGCCATGTGGGATCGGTCGGCCGCTCTTGCGCCAGGAGCCCTTGTGCCAGCAACAGCGCGAAGAGCAGAAGAACCCCAACCCGCTGTAACTGGACTTCAATTCGAACGTCAGTCCTTAGCATGAGATTCCTCATCCTTTCCCGATGGAGATGAGGGGACGTCCGCCGCGCGAGCCTCGCGCAGGATGTAAGCGACCAGATCATCAAGCTCCCTGGCGCTGAGGCGTTGCCCGTAGTCGACAGGCATGGGCTCTCCGGTTTTCCGCACGACCGACACGAGGCTGGATTTCATGAGCAGGTAAAGCCTTCCATCTCCATCTTGCAATTGCAGAGAGACGTTGTCTTCGTTCCGGATCATGCCGGCGAACTTTCGACCATCTCGCGCCATGGCAGTCACTACTTCCTGTTGGCTTGCAGTCGGCCTGAGAATCGCTTCACGAATCTCGGCGACCTGATGGTCGCGCGCAAACTCGCCGAGGTCTTTGGCAACAAACTGTCCTCGGCTCGCGATCTGATGGCAAGTGGAGCAGCCCGCCTTTCCGAAGAAAAGTTCCCGTCCGCGGGTCGGATCTCCTAGTACCGAGGTCGCAGCGGAGTTGCCCGGAGAGTCTCCTTGCCGATTCCCTTGTAAGAAGCGCAAATAAGCAACGACCGCCCGGCTGTCTTCCTTGCCCATGTCGCTGAATGCGGGCATGCCACGCTGCGGAATTCCGTCGTGAATCAGGCTAAGCAGCGCCTGGTCGGACAACGTTCTTACCTCGGTCCGGCGGACGATGTCCGGCGCGTGCTCACCTCCGAGCCCGTCGAGTCCATGGCAAGTCGCGCATCTCTGCTCAAAAACGTTTTTGCCACTAAGTTCCGGCTGCGGAATCGGAGCAGTCGGTGAGCCGTTCGACATCTGGCCGGGCGCAGCGCCGATTGCGCCGAAAAACATCAGCGCCAATCCCAGTCTTGAGACGACAGCCTTTGGGACGATTTGCCACGTCATCTCGCACTTCTCATGTCATGCTGCTCATCTGTCATGCTGCTCATCACCGCGAACTTCGTATATCACAGAATCTGCTTGACGCAAATCAAATTATTTCGTTTCATTGGGTTTCATTTCGTTTGTAAACTGGTCGATGAGCCGTCATGCGGGCTGGGTTAAGGGATGCAGGTCGGATTGCAAAGTTCTATCGTACACAGTGGAGGTATTATGGCAAAGCGGGTCCTAAGGTGAGAGCATGATGCGGCGTTTCGCGGTGGTTTTGCTTTCCTGGTTTTTAAATTTGAACGTTGCTCCTGCCCAGGCTGCGGGTCAGCCGAATCAGCCCGGTTCGTCCTGTAGCGTCGAGGGCACGAATTACAAGGGCTGGAGCGCCCAACAACTTTCCAACCGCTGGGTAAAACTGGAGGTCGTGCCGCAAAATGGCGGCCGACTCATGCAGGTGATTTTCGCGGGGCATTCTTTCCTCTTCGTGAATCCCAAGTACGAAGGAAAATACCTGCCGCCCGACCCCTCCCGCTGGTTCAACTACGGCGGCGACAAGCTCTGGCTGTTGCCCGAGGGAAACGACGACGAACAGCACTGGGTGGGCAATTCCGATTTGATCGATGACGGGCCCTACACCTTTCGAAAGGTTTCGGAAGGGCGCGAATGCGAGATCGAACTGACCGGCCCTACCGATCCCCAGACGGGGATCCAGATCCGGCGCACGATTCACCTGGACGCCTACTCCCCACGCATCCGTTTTCACGCAACCATGCAGAACAAGGCCGGGCACGTGATTGAGTGGTCGATGCAGTCCGTTTCGCAGTACGATACCGCTGACCACTCTGATCCGTCGCGAAGCAACCACAACTTCTGGACTTTCACTCCGGCGAATCCATTCAGCAGCTATCTCAACCGTTACCACGTGCGCTTCGGTCCGGCGGAGAATCCAGCCGTCTCCGTCAGGGACGACGGTCTGTTCGCGCTGCACTACGCGCACATGGCCGCGGAACTGTGGCTCGACTCCACGCCGGGCTGGCTCGCGGTGGTCGATGGCGACAGCCGCTATGCCATGGTCGAGCGTTTCCGTTACGAAAAGACCGAGACTTATCCCGGCAAGGCGTCGGTTATTTTTTGGATGAATGGCCCGGAGACAAGGTTGAGTTCCGAGGGCGAGCCCTCGCTGACTTCCGGCGGCGATGGCGTCCCACGTTATCTGGAGGCCGAGATCAACAGCCCGCTCGTCGAGTTGCGGCCGGGGGAGACTCGCGATCTCGACACGGAGTGGTTTCCCACCCGCGCCGGCAGCGAGTTCCATGGCGTAGCGGACGCAGGAATTGTAGTCCGCCCTCTGCAGGCCACGCGTTTGGAGAACGGCCACCTCCGGCTCTCAGGTTCGTTTGGAGTTTTCTTCGCGGGACGTTTGGTCGCGCACCTCTACGACGAACACGGTGCCAGCGTGGGGACCATCCCTCTGAGCCAGGTGGAGCCCACGGATCTTGTCGTGCTCGAGACGGAGTTAACTCCTCCTGCAAAGCCTTCCCGCATTTCGCTTCATCTCGAAGACTTAAGCGGCCTGGACGTCGGTGCTCTTCAGGAAGTTCAAGTGGCCGCGCACGAAAACCACTGACATGAAATTATTCAGGAAAGAATTCACCGTGGCCGCACTGGCCGCCTTCAGTCTGTTCTGCTTTCCCGCCGCGGGGCAGCAGGGCCAAGCTCCCGTCGTTGCCGACGTCAACGTGAGCGCGGACGATCTGCTTGCGCAACCACCCGGCGCCAACTGGACTTCGTATAACGGCGACTACACCGGGCGCCGCTACAGCAGCTTACACGAAATCACTCCAGCCAATGTCGCGCAGCTTCGAGCCTCGTGGATTTTTCATCCGGGCAATTCCGAAAGGCTTGAAGTGACGCCTTTGGTCGTCAACGGCGTAATGTACGTCACCTCGGCCAACCATACATTTGCGCTCGATGCGCGGACCGGCCGTGTGATTTGGCATCACGAGCGGCCGGTGAGCGCCGGGTTGCTCGATGATGCCGCGGCCCATAAGAACCGTGGAGTCGGAATCTGGAAAAACTTCGTCTACATGGAAACCGACGATGCTCACCTGCTGTGTCTCGACGCGCGCACGGGGCATCTGATTTGGGATGTGACCTACGCCGACAAGGCAAAACAATATGGCGCAACCAGCGCTCCGCTGATTCTGAAAGATGAAGTGATCGTCGGGACCTCCGGCGGCGACTCCGGCGTTCGCGGTTTCGTGGCCGCATACGACGCGGTAACCGGCAATCTGAAATGGCGTTTCTGGACGATTCCCGGGCCGGGCGAGTTCGGCTCTTCCAGCTGGCCAGGCGATTCCTATCTCCACGGTGGGGCCACAACCTGGATGCCCGGCACCTACGACCCCAAACTCGACACTCTCTACTGGACAACGAGTAACGCGGCTCCTGATTTCGTGGGAGACACCCGCCCCGGTGACGACCTGTATACCGCGAGCGTCGTGGCCCTGAACCCGGCTACCGGTGCGTTGAAGTGGTACTTCCAGTTCACTCCCCACGACCTGTACGACTATGACGCCAATGAAACCCCGATGCTGGTTGACCTTGAAATGAACGGCGCCATGCGTCACTTGCTGGTGCAGGCCAACCGTAACGGATTTCTTTACGTTCTCGACCGGACTGACGGAAAGTTTCTCAAGGCGACGCCGTTTGTCGAGAAGCTGAACTGGGCGAAAGAAATCGACGCCTCCGGCCGCCCCGTATTATCAGGACGAATACCGAGCGCAGCAGGCACCGACATTTGCCCGAGCATCGACGGCGCCACGAATTGGTTTTCACCGTCCTACAATCGCGACATCGGGCTCTTCTATGTGATGGCGCTAGAGAGTTGCAGCGTCTTCCTCTCGCACCCCGAACCGTTTACTCAGGGCGAAACCTACTACGGCACGGGCACGAAGCAGGCAGCTGACGACCACGCTCAAAAGATTCTGCTGGCATACTCCGTGCCCGAGGGAAAGATCGTTTGGCGCTATCCTCAGGTCGGCCGAGGCAACTCCTGGGGCGGGACACTCACGACGGCAGGCGGTTTGCTATTCTTCGCGAATGATACTGGAGGCTTTGAAGCGGTTGAAGCGCGAACCGGCCATCCCCTATGGCAATTCAATACGGGCCAGAGCATCCACGCTTCGCCGATGAGTTACGCAGTCGATGGAGTGCAGTACGTAACCATCGCAGCGGGAGGCGACGTGATCAGCTTCTCGCTTCCTCATTGATGGAACTTACCTGGCTGCCGTTGCTAATCTTCCGCGCAGGACAGTGACGGAAGCGGCGGGCAGATCGTATACAGTGTCCTCCGCAGCTGTGAGTTGGGTGGTTACAGGCGGACCGTCTGGTTCGGCGTAGCCCTTTTTTCTTGCGGCGTGCCACTGATATTGGGCCTTGCCAAACGTGATCATCGTAATCGGCCCGAGGTATGAGCGATCGCGGTCAGTGCCCGCATCGTGAAATATGATCCTTACGGGATGCGGATGGTCGTGATCTTTGTTGATCAGCATGAGCGACCATTGGCCATCCGGGCGTTGTAGAGGATATGCCGTTACCAGCAGGTGGCCGCTCGAGTCTTTCACATCGCTCGACGCAGCGTACATCTTGTGCTCGGCGTCTTTCGGTTCTGCCCACTCCTGTGTCAGGAGCTGCGCCGCGAAGAATTGCGCAGTTTTCTGCTGGATCTCATAGCGATCATCCACCATGAACATGTGGTAGGTACCCCAGCTGTTGGGGCAAGCCGGATGAGGCGGCGAGTAAGACAAGGCATGATAGTAATGCGTCGATTTTCCACCCGCGCTCAGAAATCCTCCAAAGGAATCCGCCAGCCACAGAGCTCCGAAGATGTCGACGGCCGCTTCTCCGCCATGGTCGTTGGTTTCGGTATCGAGCAGCGGAATTCCGGCAGGCAAGCCGTCGTCACGCCAGACTTTCATGATGTGCGTGATCAACTCCGGTTCCTGATAAAGATTCTCCCAGGGCGTCTCGCAACCGTCGTAGGGATAATGTTCGAATGACATGAACGCAAGATCCTGCAGACGTTGATGCGCCTTCAGATAGTCGAGGAACCGCCCGAGCCAGGAAGTTCGCCCTTGCGCATCGGGCCAGACCTTGATGTCCTCGGTGACTCCCTGAAAGACCGGTCCGCCCAGTTTGAAATCCCGATCCACTTGGTGGAGGGCAGCGGCGAATTGCAAATACAGCGCGGCGTAGTCCTCGGGCAGCATGTACTGGCCGTCGGGTTCTTCGCCCATCTCGATGTACGAGACCGGATAGCCGCGTTTCTTGATATAGGCCATTTGCGCAGCAGCGTCCTCGGGCGTGCTGTACAGCATGGCGACAGGAACGATGGCAGGCAGGCCGCGGGTTATCCCGCTGTGGAAGAACAGATCGAAGCCCGGCTGATCGCCTGATTCCATGCGGTCCGGCGCCAGATATAGGTCAGAAGGTTCGTGCCACGGATCGACCGACGAGCACAGAGTCAGCGCCTGCTTCTGATCAGGCGAATGATGAAGGATATCTTTGAATTCGTTGCTCGCATCGATGTTTCCAAGATAAAGCTCGCGGATGGCATAGCCTACGCAGTTTCTGCGATCGCTGGAACCGTGAGTGTCGCAGGTGTTCGACGAGCGGGTCATCAGTACGCGCACAAATTTTGTGGTCACAGCCGAAGTGTCGAGGCGCAACGTGACAGCGCCGCCTTTTCCGTCGCTCACCATTCCTGAAGCGAATGGCGTCCAGGTTCCTTTGTCCTGGTCATCCATCGCGTCGCCGTCGCCAATCCAATACTGCACTTCGTAGGACCGAGCGTAGGGCTCTGCCCAAGCGATGCGAATCGCGTTGATGTTCTCTGGCTTGTCGAGAGCGATCACCACCCATTGCGGATGCAGAGAATCGTCCTCTCCCGTGAACTCCTTGGCGAGATAAGGATTGCTTTTCCAATACGACTGGAGATCTCCATCGTCGAGGCGCGAGAACCCGTCAAACTCCGATCCGCCGTTCCGGGTGAAACCGCGATGGCGAAGCGAATAGCCATAGGAGTGACGGATCATTTCTTTCGTGGGATTGGCGTCCCCGGTGAAGTAACCCCTCCCCGGGGGATCGCTCCACGTGCCCTTGGGATTCCAATGCCACGCCTGCACGAACAAATCGGTGTTCTGGCGGTAACTGATGACTCCCCAGCCGGCAGAGAGCACCTGCTTGATCTGATCCGGACGAAAGAACATGTCCGTGGCATTGCTGGGCACGCGGTCCACGGTCGATCCCAGCGCATAGAGAGGGCTGAACTTGTTCACTTCGTGGCCGGGAGTTGCATCGATGCGAATAGTCTGCGCAATTCCAAGCGTGGGTGATGCGAGGGCAGTTAGAAGGAAAACAATTGCGCTCGCCGTTCCGGTGCGAATCAACTTCGAAAAATATGACTGATCGTTCATGGTTTGACCCTCGGAGTCTCGCAGCGTGTCTTCTTCGCGTCCAGAGTCATACATCAATTGTCGGCTCCACTGCCATAGTCAGAGGACACCGCTTTCATGCAATGAAATTCGGGTTCCATCGTCGGCCTCTCTGGCCCGCCCTCTTTTGTATAATCTGGCGATTCAGTGGCGTGAAATTCTGCGCACTTCGCCGGGAGCATTCTTCGTGCTGCTAAGAGTATTCAACGATCGCACTGCGCTAGGCCAGGCGGCTGCGGAACAAGCGTCAGCCGCGATTCGTCTAGCCATCGCCGCGCGTGGCCACGCGCGCATCATTGCCGCGACGGCCGCGTCTCAACTTGAATTTCTGGACGCTTTGACGAGAACACCGGGAATCGACTGGCACAAGGTGGAAGTTTTCCATCTCGACGAATACATCGGTTTGCCGGTTACTCATCCCGGAAGCTTCCGCAAAATGCTGCTGGAACAATTGGTGCAAAAAACAGGGATTGTGAATTACCACCTGCTCGACGGTGATGCCGTTGATCCGTCGGAGGTGGTACGACGCGTGGGCAAACAACTGGCCTCCGCGCCGATAGACATTGCATTTCTCGGAATTGGCGAGAAC
>Ga0070733_10002571_pt1 | contig 12815 bp, 14 predicted proteins | sample Coa_R1_9_FD_66450 | JGI IMG/M metagenome (GOLD analysis project Ga0070733, IMG submission 66450) | Surface soil microbial communities from Centralia Pennsylvania, which are recovering from an underground coalmine fire - Coalmine... | ecosystem: Environmental > Terrestrial > Soil > Unclassified ... | reverse complement strand
ACCAGTTGTTGCGCGAATCGTCCCGCGTGGCAAACCGGCGGCGGCCCCACATGTGGGTGGCGGAATTGACCAGCCACGTGGCGTGCAGGCCGAAAACCACGCGGACACAGATACCCCAGAGCATCAACGGCAGACCGCCGATCGCAAACAGAATGGCGCCAAGCACAACCATCGGGACCCAGTGCCAGTTATTCAATTCGACGTAAAAACGATGCTTCGCCAGATCGGGCGCATACCTGGACATCAGCTTCGTGTTGTTGTGGTTGCCTTCGCCGAACATGATCCAGCCCATATGGGACCAGAAAAACCCGCCATGGCGGGGTGAATGCGGGTCGCCGGGCTGATCGGACTTCTGATGGTGCACGCGATGTACCGCGACCCAGAAAATAGGCCCGCCTTCAAGGGTGAGCGTCCCGCAGACGGCGAAAAAGTATTCCAGCCACAATGGGCACTTGTACCCCCGATGGGTATGCAGCCGGTGGTATCCCATGCTGATTCCGAGGCCTGTGGCGACCCAATACAGGAACAACGCAACCAGGAAATTCCGCCAGCTGAACATAAACAACGCGGCGATGGCGCCGACGTGAAAGAGGCCCATGGCAATAGTCGTTGGCCAGTTCAGACCGTTGGTGCGAGGGAGGCTGAAGACATCCGCTCCAGCCTGGGATCCTGATTTGAGCATGCAATTGAAGCCTATCAGGGATCGCAAGTGCGATTTGTAAGACTTCTGTCGTTAACTCAAGTGGTTAAGTTAAGTCGTTAACTTCAGCCGTTAACTTCAGGTGTACGCTGGTGCGCGATAACCTGGAGGTGCTCCAGGTAATAATTGAGTTGCGTCAACTGAGCGCCGGCGGCGGCGGTGTCGCGTTGTTTTGCGGCGAGCTCCAGGTCGGCTCCGATCCGGCTCAAATCCGGCAGGCCATAAGAGGTACCAGTACCCTTGATGTTATGGGACAGTTTTGCGAGCCGCTCAAAGTCCGACGCGGCCAGCAGCGCGATCAGCTCGGGAACTTCCTCCCGGCGCCAGGCGAGGTAGGCGGGGAAGATATGTTCCAGTCCGGGCGGCATATCGATTGTGATGGTCTTCCGCGCTCTGCTATCCATACAACCTCTTAATCGGCAGGGGGAAGGTTTCACATCAGAGTCGTTGGCCAAAATATTTCCCCCGGCCGGAGGAAAATCCACCGCACCCTAAGGTTTTTCAGACGTTCCGACGATCAGGCAATTGGTTACGAATGAAACCCGAATCGCACTCAACTACACAAGACGCAGCTTCCGGGCAATATAAAGTGCTGCTGGTCGACGACAGCCGCGACAGCGTGGCTGTTACGAAGGCTTTTCTGAACGATCCCCGAATTCAGGTGACTGTTTCACCTGATGGCGAGCAGGGAATCAAGGCATTCAAGGATTCTGTGTTCGACCTTGTCCTGATGGACATCCAGATGCCGGTGCTGGATGGTTGCGCGGCTACGCTTGCGATCCGGCGCTGGGAAGTCGACAATGCGCTGGCGCTTACGCCGATCGCCGCGTTAACCGCATCCTGCACGGTGGGGGAACTGGCGAGGATCTTCGCTTCCGGATGCTCCAGTTACCTGCCAAAACCGGTCACGAAAACGATTCTTCTCCAGGCGGTCAGGCAGTTTCTAAGCGTGCCGCCACGGAATGCCGCATAATTTGCGCGGCGCTACTTACCGCAAATCGCACCAGGAAATGTGGAGACGCCGTTATTCTTCGCCTCGCGACGCTGGCTGGAAGGCCAGCGGCATGCCGACGCTGAGGTCCCCATAAAAGGGCCCGTCAGAGCCCGCTCCGCACCGGGCTACTTTACGATCATGCCGCAAGCGATACGGTCGCCCGCATTACCGGCGGGGTCGCTCTTCAGGTCGTCAGCCTTGGCGTGAATCATAAGGGCGGTGCCGCCACCGGCGAAAACCGAATGATCGCCGTCGCCCAGATTCACCCGTGGATCTTCCATGGTCACTTTAGCCGTGCCGTCGGGTTTGACCACGAAGTTCTTCATGTCCCCGGCGTGCGGGCCGTCGGGGTTTTCGAGGCCGTGCTTCTTCATATCGGGATTGAAGTGGCCGCCGGCGGTGGTGAACTTCGGCCCTTCGCACTTCGCGTTCTGATGGATGTGAACGGCGTGTTCGCCCGGGGAAAGGCCCTTGAGGTTGAGCGCGATCTTCACCCCTGTACCCTGGGCCGAGATCTTCGCGGTACCGACGTCTTTCCCGTCCGCGTCCTTCAACGACACGGTGACGGGCTTTTCGGCAGCGTATAGGGTTGCCCCGGCCAGGCTTGCAAGCGCCAAAGCGATTGTCCCGGCGATTGATATTCTGCTCATCGTAGTTTCTCCTTTCGCATCCTCCCACAAAGTATCAGATCGGGGGATTCTACGCCGGGGCCGATTGCGTGCCCCGCTTCGCGGAAAGAACCACCCACAGCGCCCACGCGGTGATCGCCACTACAATTCCACTCCCTACCAACACACGGCCGGCGTACCAGGATGTGAGCGATGTGTCCGGAATGACTACGACCAGGTTGTTCATCAGCCACATCGCCATGACCGCCAGGAGCCCAAAGCGTCGCAGCAACCACAGGAAGACGTAATTGAAGAACAGATAGGCCGACAGGGTGGCCGCAAGCCGGTACGGATTGCTGAAGTCCACCGCAATCCCGCTGGTGAGCGCGAGAAGGGCAGCGGTGAAGAGGTCCGCCAGCCATATCCGGCGCAGCAAAAGCCGCAGCAGCATCGCGAGCACCAGAAATGCCATTCCAATAAACGGCACGTCGCCGATGGCATTGATCAGGCCCGCTGCAAAACGCGTTGTGCTGTTGAGCGCCGCAACCACGCTGGAGGGCGGCGCTACCGGAGGCGCGGATATGGCGGCATAAACCACGCCGATAATCGAAGTCCCGACGAAAAGAGCGACGAATCCAGCCAGAATATGAGATGCGACCAACTGATCGCGAAACCGGCCCTCCAGCAAGCGATTCCAGGAAATGAGAGAATCCGGCCAGTGACGCCGGGCGTACGGCTCGATCGCCAGATAGAACAGCGATACGACTGCCGCGACGAATCCGGCGCCACCAATCCCGGTAATGAGAAGCTGCAGTTCCCAGAAGCTGGTCACGTGCTCCATCGTGAGGATCCGAAAACCCGTCAGCAGCAGGAAGACAAAGGCGGCGATTCTTCCCGCACCCTTCCGGTCGCCGCGCCCGAGCCGGAGATTTCGCCACGCCACCAATGCCCCGCTCAAGAGCACGCCTGCGACAAGGAAGGCACCCACTGCAAGCACCGGGCGTGGGCGGTCCGCCATCTCGTTCTGGGGATGCCAATTCCCCGCGATATTGAAATAAACCGCCCGGCCCTCCCACGCCGCTGCTTCCACCCGAACCTGCTGGGGCCTATCGTCGGCATACCTGCCGGTCCAGGCGGCACGTGTATCGAAGGCCATCGGCGGAGTCCGCTCCGGCGTGGCGGAAGTGAAAAACGCGGGATTGAGTCCGGAAGCCGCGAACAGCGGGTCCCAGTCAAACGGCCGCCCGGCTTCCGACGCCTGGCTGGCGGGTCCTGCGGCTTTGGGCCGCGCCTCTAACTCGATCAGCCTGCCCTTGGCATCGAGGGCCAGCCGGACCATCTCAGGCTCCACGTTGGCCGGCAGGTCCCACGTGACCGAGCCCGTTGTGGGGTCCGCCCAAAACAGCCCCTGATGCTGGCGGTACCAAAAACGAATCACCGGAGGCTGATGGCTGGCCAGAAGCGCATCTCGGCGCGCTCCCTGCTGTTCGACGAAACGCAGGTTGGCCGCATCGCAGCAGTCGAATCCATAGGCCGTGCTCTGGGGCTGCTCCGTGTATCCCAACTGCTTCAGAATGTCCTGTGCGCGGTAGGCCAAGGCTTCGGGCGGGATGTCGAGCCGGGCGCGGGCGAGCACACCGGATCGGCCGGCCAGCTCCATCGAAAGAGCCCCGAGCAAAACCACGCCCACAAAGCACAACACGGCCGCGCGCGGGCTGAAACCCTCTTTTTCGCCCGAGGCCGCGACCATTTCGGGCGATGGTGTTTCACCCGCCGCCAGCGCGGCTGCTATGGGATCTCCGCCCGGCAGAGCCATGGCCACGTTCAGCGCGCCGGAGGGACGCCGTTTCGGATCTTCTTCCAGACAGCGCAGAATCACGCGCTCGACGGCGGGGTCCAGATCCCTGACGAGTTCCGTTGGGCTGCTCTGCGTCTCACTGCGGTGCTTGCCGGTGAACAGTTCGTGCAGCGTCAGACCAAGCGAATAAAGATCGCTGCGGATAGTGACTTCCCGGCCCGCCTTCTGCTCCGGCGACATATAGGCGGGCGTGCCGCTGCGGATATCCCGAAGCGCGACTTCCTGCGCCAGCGCGGCCAAACCGAAGTCTGTTATGCGTACCTGGCCGCGGCCGTCGATCATGATGTTGGCGGGTTTCAGGTCGCGGTGCAGCACGCCGCGGTCGTGGGCCGCGGCCAGCCCGGCGCAGATCTTACGAGCGAACTCGATCGCCTTCTCCTGCGGCAGTCTCCCGATGCGGCGGATCAGCGAGGCCAGATCCTCGCCGTCCAGATACTCCATCGAAAGGAAGTGGAAACCGTCGATGAAACCGATGTCGTAAACGCGGCAGACATTGGGATGCGAAACCTGCCGCGCGACGCGAACTTCATTGCGGAATCGCGCCAGCGCGGCTTCGCTCATGCCGGCGCGGCCGAGAAATTTCAGCGCGACGGTTTGATTGAGGATCAGGTCATAAGCGCGATAGACCTCGCCCATTCCGCCCTGGCCGATCAGGCCCAGCACGCGATACCGCGCGGCCAGCACGGTGCCCGCGGGAAATCGCCCTTCTTCGGCCGAGCTGACAGAAGACGATTCGTGGAAGACGGTCTTCGTCTCGGCGTCTTTCCCATTTTGAAGCGGCGTCGCGCAGGCGGGACAGACGCGCCAGCCATCCCGCACCTCGACCGCGCACTTGGGACACAGCCGCGTCAGGGACGGCGACATAAGAATCCCCCCGAGTGTATCAGTCCGTGGTTTACAGTGAACTGCCTACTTTTGAACGAAGGCGTTGGCGAATCCGAGGGCCTTCAGCCGCGTCTTCGCGTCGGCGACATCGGCCATTTGGCGATAAGGGCCAACCATGACCCGGAAGAGGTCGGGCTTCGAACTTTCGGCCAGCACCACAGGGAAGTTCTGTTCACGAAGAGTCTTCACGAGATTATCCGCATCGGCGCGGCGAAGGGCCGTGACCTGCAGCCACATCGCGCCGCCGGTTTCCGGAGCCGGCGGAGTATCTTGCGCGGCCTGAGTTCGCGTTGAAGCGGAGGGCTGTGTATCAGCCTGCGCGGAAGGCGTCGGTGGCGTCGGCGTTGCTGTCGGCGTTGCTGTCTGATCGGCGGACGTTTCGCGCGGAGGCTCCGAGTCCTGCGGCTGGGCGACGGGCGAAGCTGCCGCCACTGTGCCGCTGCCATCCGGGTTCGCCGCGACCACCTTCGACGTATTCCGCCCAATCATGTAGCCCATGGCAAAAAACACGCCACAGAGGGCCACCACCACAAAAAAAAGACTGATGAGCTGTTTGTTTCCGAGAACGAGTTCCTTCTCTCCGTCCGCCTGGGTCATGATTTCAATTTTCCCGCCTCATCCGTGTGGCTGCCAAGAAATTTTCCGAGCAAACTCAGGAAGTCGATCGGCATCGGGAAGACGATGGTCGTGTTCTTCTCCATGCCGATCTCGACCAGTGTCTGTAAATAGCGCAGCTGAATGGCCGAGGGCTGTTTCTGAATGACCTCCGCCGCCATGGCCAGCTTTTCCGATGCCGTGTACTCGCCTTCGGCATGGATGATCTTGGCGCGCTTCTCGCGCTCGGCTTCCGCCTGCCGGCCGATGGCGCGAATCATCTGCTCGGGGAGGTCCACCTGCTTGACCGAAACCAGCGTGATCTTGACTCCCCACGGCGACGTATGCTCGTCGAGAATCGACTGCAGCCGCACGTTCAACTCATCGCGTTTGCTGAGCAGATCGTCGAGCTCCACTTCGCCGAGCACGCTGCGCAGCGTGGTCTGCGCCAGTTGCGAACTGGCATAGAGGAAATTAGAGACCTCCGTCACCGCCAGCCGCGGTTCCACTACGCGGAAGTAAATCACTGCGTTCACCTTGACGGTGACGTTGTCGCGCGTAATCACATCCTGCGGAGGCACTTCGATCGTATCGATGCGCAGAGAGATGCGGACCATCCGGTCGATGGGCGCAAACACCAGAATCACGCCGGGTCCTTTCGCCTGCGGAAGAAGCCGGCCCAGCCGGAAGATGACGCCGCGCTCATATTCGGCCAGAATCTTGATCGAGGAGATCAGATAGATCACGACGATGAAAATCAGGAAAAGCAGCGGTATACCGGCCATCAGGCCTCCTTTAGGGGAACTTCCCGCACAACGGACTCACGCCTGTGCGGGTCCGGACGCGCGGGCTCAACCCGCAGCGTCAATCCGTCGATCCCGGTGATGCGAACCGGCTCGCTTGCAGGAACGCGCGCGGAAGCCTGGGCGTTCCAATATTCTCCCCGCACCTGCACCGTCCCGGAAGGGTTGAGTTCGCTGACGGCGATTCCCGGCAGGCCGAGCATTCCCTCTATGCCGGTAACAACTTTGTTCCGGCGGGCGCGAAGCACGATCGAAAGAAGAAAACTGGTGATCAGTGCGAAAGGAATCGCGAGGCCAATGGCGGTGCTCCAGCGAATGCGCAATTCGGGGACGCTGGTGTCGATCAACATGACCGCGCCCAGCACTAACGCGATTGCGCCGCCGGTCGTCAGGACTCCGTGCGTGGCGAATTTCGCGTCCAGAATGAAAAACACCAAACCGAGAATCATCAGCGCGGCGCCAAGCCAATCGATCGGGAACATCGCGAGCGCGGTCAGTCCCAATAGCGCGAGAATCGCTCCCGCAACGCCCGGCGCGATCATACCAGGCGAGGAAAATTCGAGGTAAATTCCCAGCGCCCCCAGCACGAGAAGCAGCAGTGCGATGTTCGGATCGGCAATGGCGAGAAGCACACGTTCGCGGAGAGAGGGTCGATAAAGGACGACAGCCGGGTCGGTGAAGTGCAGCGTCTGCTTGCGGCCGTCGAAGCGGGTGATTTCGCGACCGTCCAGTTGCTTTATGAGTGCCGCGGGATCGGGGGCAATCAAGTCGATGAGATGCTGATCGAGCGCCTCGCGGTCGGTATAGGAGGCACTCTCCCGCACCGTTTTCTCCGCCGACTGCTCATTGCGCCCGCGATGCGCCGCGATCGTCCGCATGAGCGCCGCCGCGTCGTTTTCAAGCTTGGATTTCATCACCGAGTCCGGTTCCACGCCGGTGGAGAGGACAGGGTGGGAAGAGCCGGTATTGGTGCCGGGGGCCATAGCGGCCACATCGCCCGCTTCCAGCAGGAAGAACCCGGCCGAGGCGGCGCGGGCGCCCGAGGGGCCGGTCCACACGATGACGGGAACGGGGCAGCGAAAGATCTGTTCGACGATATCGCGCGTGGCATCCATGAGGCCGCCGGGCGTGCTGAGGCGAATCAACAGAGCGTCGTCATGCTCCCGCTGCGCCTGCGCAATGGCGGACTGGACCACTTGTGAGGTGACCGGGTGAACGATGCCGTCGATATCCACCTGCAGCACGCGCGCCGGCGATGGTGTGGCGCAGAACAGGGCGGCGACGAATAACGCGGCGATTGCGGCTATAGCCGCGCAGGCCCGGAAGGTACGCAAGGCGAACTCACTCCATAGTTTATCGGAAACGAGCGGGTCCGGCGTTCCTGTGAATACATTAAATAAAACATTTCTTTGCCAAAGTGTAATGGTCGCCGCGTACAATGAAGAAGTAAGTGCCATGCCAAAAAAACAAGCAATCGTCAACGAAACCGCGGCAGCCGCGTCTCCGGCGCGCGCCGCAAAGCCCAAAACTCCCCGCGTAAAAGCAGCGCAGCACAGCAAGGTCGTTTCCACTGAATCCGTAATCGCCCAGAGTCATCCCCACGAAGCTCACGATGCCGTCGCCCAGATCGCTTATGGCTTTTGGGAATCCCGCGGCCGCCAGGGTGGTACGGCGCTCGAAGACTGGGTGCGCGCCGAACACGAATACCGCCAGCGTCTGGCAGCGACACGACTCTGAAAAGCCAGCTCTAAAAAAATAGCGTTCCCGGTTAATACTTTCGCAGGACGGCCAACAGGCGTCCCTGGATCTGCACGTCCTGAGCCCGAACCCGAATCGGGCTCATAGCCGAATTCGCCGGTTGCAGCCGGATCATGTTGCCGGGTTCGCGATAATACCGCTTCAAGGTCGTTTCCGTTCCGCCAACGAGCGCAACAACGATATCGCCCTCGCGCGCCTCGACCGTGTTCTCGACGAGGATCATGTCGCCTTCGCAGATGTGGTCCTCGACCATCGACTGGCCGCGCACGCGCAACGCGTAGGTATCCTTCTGGCCTACGAAATCGGCGAAGCTGACCGTTTCGCGCTGATCGTAGGTCTCGACCGGCTGACCGGCGGCGATGCTGCCCAGCATGGGGATCTCGAGCGAAGCTTCGAGGCGGTTGCGCCGCTGCTCCTGCAGATAGCGCGGCGCCACATCGATGGACCGGCTTTGATTGTGGCTGCGCTGCAGATAGTTCTTCTTGTCGAGCGCGGAGATGTGTTTGTGGACGGTCGCGATCGACGCGAGTTTGAGGCCGCGCGCGATTTCTTCGTAGCTGGGACTGTAGCCGTTCTCGACCTGATACGCCGCAATGAAGTCGAGGACTTCTTTCTGCCTGCGAGTAAGAGCCATTTGATGATATCGTAGGCGAAGAAAAGGTGAAAAGTCAACGGCAAGGCAAAATCATTCTGGTTCGCCACGGCGAGACGGAGGCCAATGCGCGAGGGTGTTTCGCCGATTCGGACAACATCCCTCTCACCGAGGCTGGGCGGCTCCAGTCGCGCGAGCTTGCGCTTCGCCTCTCGAGAGTTTCGCCCTGAGGTGCTCGTCTCCAGCACTTTCCTGCGCGCCAGGCAGACGAGCGAGATCATCGCGGCCGTGCTCGGCATCGAAACCGAGACGATCCCTGGAATTCAGGAACGCAATTTTGGGTGTCTCAAAGGACAGCCCTACGAACGGCTCGGTCTCCGCCGGGGGTGCTTAACACTTTTGGGGAAGACGGGTTGATGGCTTGTTGGGGGTCTTTTGTGTAACTCAATTTAGGTCCTGGCGTTTATAAAACAGAAGAGCGACATAATGTTTTATGGAAGGCAGGAGCGCTCCGGCGCGGCCGGAATTGGCCGAAGACGCGTCACGGTTTATGCTGCTGGAGCGGGCGGTGGAGCAGGAGTACCGCCCGCTGATGCTGGCGGAGTTACAGCGCAGGGTGGATGTAGTGGCTGAGGGGGCGCAGACTACGGAGCCTGCATGCCCGCGTTGCGGCCAAGCCATGGGCCGTAAGGATACCCGACCGGTCTCGTGGCTGGCGCGGTTTGGGAAGTTCAGCGTGCAGGTTTCACGGTTCGTTTGTCGAACCTGCCATATGCAAAGCCGGCCTGCGCTGGACCTGCTGGGCGTGGAACCGGGGCGCATCAGCGGTTCTCTGGCCCGATTGCTGGCGCTAATGGCGGCGGTGGCCCCCTACTCATTGGCGGCGCGCCTGGCATGGTTGCTGTTGGGTGTGGATGTCAACGCGATGAGCGTGTGGCGCAGCGTTTAGGGCAAGCGGCGGCGGATTACAGCGAGGGACTCAGCGCGTACTAGGCCGACAGCCGCAGCCAGGGCATCGTGAACCAGGATGCGCCGCAGACCGTAGTGCTCAGTGTGGATGGCTGCGCGCTGGGAATGCAGGTGCGCGCCCAAAGGCGGCGCCGCAAAAACGGTGAGAAGCTGCCTTCGTTGCCCCCCGTTCCCGACGGCCATTTCCGTGAGGTCAAGACGGGCGTTTTGCTGTTGCCGGATGAGCGTGTCGAAACCTCTCCGGGGCGTCATTCGCTGGTACGGCGGTTTCTGGTCAGCTGTCTTGGGGATGCCGATGCGATATTCCACCGGCTTTACGGACACCTGCGGGAGTTGGGCTGGATGGGGGCCAACACAACAGTGGTGATCGTGGGAGACGGTGCCGAATGGATCTGGAACCGCGCGACATGGTTCATTGGTCGGTGCGAGATTCTTGACTTCTGGCACGCACTGGAACACGCCTGGGGCTATGCCCGCCTGCGCTACGGCGACGGCTCGGCGCAGTCGGACCGCTGGGTGCGGCAGATCGCCGAGGATCTGCGCGCCGGTAAAGTGCAGGAAGTCATTGCGCGGTTGAAGCGTCTGCACCCGAATACGGCCGATCTGCGCGAGAGCCTTGCGGGGCTCATTCATTACTACACCGAAAACGCCGGTCGCATGCGGTATGACGAGTACCTCAGGCTCGGTTATGGCATTGGCAGCGGTGCGGTCGAAAGTGCCCACAAGCAGGTAATTCATGCACGGCTGCGGCAGGCCGGAATGCGTTGGAGCGAGGCTGGGGCACGCCGGCTGCTGGCGTTGCGACTGTTGTTGCTGAACGATAACTGGAGCTTGCTGGACTGCATGCCAATGCCTTCCCTGGCGTAACTGTTTCTGGTACACCGCGCCGTTGACCAGCGGAAGGCCTTGCGGCATCCTCAAGTTATGGCGCGCCATTCGCCCGTCGCAATCCCTGCGGACCTTCGCCCTCGACTGGAAGCTGCAAGGCTGGACCTGCTGGCGCTGTTTCGCGCACTGGACCGGATGGATCTGACCTCGGCCGAAATACCCCAGCGTCTGATCCGGCAATTGTTTGAACTCGACGCCGACTATGTGGAGGCACTCTGGGGACTCGATCAGCCGCCGGGAAAACTCAGCCTGACCGCCATGCTGCGCGATACGCTCGCAGCACTCGAACAACTAACAGATGCCTGCTCACGCCTCCGCAGCAACCTCCCACCAAGGTCTCAACCCACGCTCTCGCGCCTGGAAGCCTCCATCCGCACCCAACTCAATCCAACCGAGGCCTACAATATGGTCCCAGGGCGCGATCCCCAAAAGTGTTAAAGCACCCGGTCTCCGCGACTCGCACTGGAGCCCGGAGGGCGGCGAAAGCCTGGATGACGTCCGCCGCCGCGCGATCGAGGCCATCGGGTCTTTACGAGATCGATATGCCAGGGAGGAGATCGTCGTCGTCACTCACGGTGCGGTGATTCAGGCCGTCTGCGGGGTATCCGTTCCTCCAAACTAGATAAAAAACATTTTTGTGGGTTCATGTGGCCGGTTTTAGTGTATGCTGTTATCTAGTTTTTTAACTAGTTAAAGAAGGGACACCTCCGCCCATGGGCTTCCTCACTAAAGTTCAGCTCATCAAACGCAAAGCCAGCGAGCAGTGGTACATCAACTTCCCCTCCGCTATCGCTCAGGCCATGGAATTCGCTCGCGGCGAAACCGTCGAATGGCTGATTGAAGACAAGACTCTTCTGGCGTTGCGCCGGCCGCAAGCGCCGCCTCAGGTTTTAAAAAAAACTCTGCCGGCATCCTCCCCCGGCTCGAACAACTCTGTAGCAAATGCCTCCCCGCCTTCGACCAGTTCCGCGTCGCCGAGCGCGCGCAAACCCTCGCGCTGAGTTCTCTGCTTTGCCTCGGACGCCACACTCTGACCGGCCTGCTGACCACTTCCGGATCGCAGTTCCACGACTGGAACTCCACCTACCGCCTCTTCTCAAAGGACCGCCTTCCCATGCCCGAGATCTTTTCCGTCGTGCGCCGTGCCGTGACCGAGCAACTGCCCGCTGGCGCACCCTTTCGCGCCGTCCTCGACGATACGCTGCTGCGCCGTTCCGGCCTGCATGTGCCCGGCGTCGCCTGGAGGCGCGATCCCCTGGGCCCCCACTTTCAGACCAACTTCGTGCGCGGCCAGCGGTTCCTCCAGATATCTGCCGCCATGCCCGGAGATCAGGGCGCCTTCCGGCTTGCCCCTATTGCTTTCCTGCATACGCCCACGCCACGGAAGCCAAAACGCGGAGCTTCTGCCGAACAAATGGCTCAATACCGCCTCGACGCACTCAATTCCCGCCTCAGTTTGCGCGCCACCCAGCAGATGATCCAACTCCGGTCTCTCGATCAGGATGGCGGCAAGGAGCGCCTCCTGATACTTGCTTTCGACGGCGGTTACACCAACGCCACTGTGCTGAAACAGATTCCGTCCCGCACCGTTTGCATCGGCCGCATCCGCAAAGATGCCCGGTTGTGTTTTACCCCCGATCCCGCACTGATGAAAGCACGTGGACGCCGCTTACGCTATGGCGCTCCCGCGCCCACTCCCGAACAGTTCCGCACCGACGAGTCGGAACCCTGGCAAACCGTCACATTCCGTCATTCCGGCATCGATCATCAGCTGCGCTACAAGCGGCGCCAGAATATTATGTGGCGTACCGCCGGAGCCGAGCAGGTTCTGCAGTTGATTATCATCGCGCCACTGGCTTACCGGCTGCGCAAAGGCTCGAAGCTGCTCTATCGCGCTCCCGGCTTTCTTATTTGTACGGATCCGGAACTGGATCCTCGCCAGGTGATAGAGGCTTATTTTCAGCGCTGGGATATAGAGGTGAACTTTCGCGACGAAAAAACACTGCTGGGCGTCGGTCAGGGCGCAAGTACGCGCGGAGCATTCGGTGGAATCGGCTCCCGCTCTCACGGTCGCGGCTTACGGTATGTTGCTGGTCTCGGCGCAACAGGCCTTTGGCAATTCCAGCGAGGATCTCTTGCCGCAACCAAAATGGGCGGCGAGTTCCA
>Ga0070733_10002569_pt1 | contig 12817 bp, 8 predicted proteins | sample Coa_R1_9_FD_66450 | JGI IMG/M metagenome (GOLD analysis project Ga0070733, IMG submission 66450) | Surface soil microbial communities from Centralia Pennsylvania, which are recovering from an underground coalmine fire - Coalmine... | ecosystem: Environmental > Terrestrial > Soil > Unclassified ... | reverse complement strand
AACGAGGACACGCCAAGCGCGAAGACCTCATCCGCCGGCCCCACAGCGGGCAGCAGCAGGCTGGTCAGGTTGGGCACGTAGCTGACCGCGAACCGCTCGGCCAGCGGAGCGCCGTCGAAGCCGAGCGTGTGGAACGGCAACTGGTGCAGCAACCGGTGCGGTGACACGATCAGCCGCTGTTTGCCGGCCAGCAGCTCCCGGCCCTGTTGCGGCAGCAACAGCCGCCCGAGCCTGCGGCTCTCCCGCTCCAGCCAGGGCGCGTCCAGCGTGATGGCGCCGATGCTGGCGGCGATGCCGTCCAGGTCGGCCCGCCGCGCCTCGTCCATGGTGATCTTCTCGGCGACCAGCGATCCGGCGTCGATGGTCGCGGCCATCAGCGTTCGCCGGCTCAGCCAGTGATAGGTGATCACCGCTTCGTCCGGTGCGAGGGTGGCTTGCAGGGCTGCCATGCTGAAGGCCGGCCTGACGACACCGCGGCGGCTGCGGTCCGTCATCAGCCGCTCCCAGAGAACGTGTCTCCTGGCGGCCATGAGCGCTCGCTCGTCGTCGGTCAGCTTCGCCCCGCCGGCCGCCAGCGCGCGGGTCAGCTCGTGGAAGACCTGCTCGTCCTCGTGCCCGCTGCCATCTCCGGCCGTCTTGCCGCCGGTGACGGCCCAGCCGAGCACACCCCGGGCCTTGGCCAGCTCCGACCGGGTGAGCATGAGCTCGTGCTGGCCGGTCTGCTGCGCGGCGAACACCCCCCAGTCGTAGAGGTTGCTCCGGCCGCGCAGGTAGCCGTCCTGGAGGTAGGGCCCGTTGACCTTGCCGCGATCCAGCTCGGCCTCGGCGATTCCCTCGCCACACAGCTCGGACATCCGGCCGAAGTCGCCGCGTCTGCCCTCGGCCATCACCGCCCGGCCGATCACCGTCACCAGCAGCGAGCGCCGCTCGGCGTCCGCCAGCCCGGGCTCACCGGCCAGCCCGCCGGTGAGCCCGGCGAGGACGGCCGCGGCCGCATCGACGCGGCCGAGCTGGATCAGCAGGTCGGAACGCAGCACGCCTACCGTGACGACGGTGGCGGCCAGCCCGGCCAGGTTCTTCGCCCGCAGCCGGTGCTCCAGCGCTTCGGCGCCGGTCAGCAGTTCCTCCAGCTTCGCGGGATCGGAGCAGCGGGCGGACTCGTCGAGCAGCCGGTTCAGCTCCTGGTTCTGCTCCAGCAGCCAGTTCTGCCGTTCCGCCGACTCCCGCCTGACCCGCCTGGTCCTGTCCTCCCCGGGTTCGCTGCGCGCCGGTGGCACCCCGATGGTGGCGAGTTCGGCGTTGAGCTCGCCGGCTGCCTGCTGGGCCTGGCTGCCGAGCTCGCTGGCCAGGGTCGCGAGCTGGCGCAGCAACGCGGTGCCTGCCTCGGCCTGGCGCGGGTCCGTGGCCATCCGCACCTGGGTGATGCCGGCCCAGATCTCGGTGACCACACTCAGCCTGGCCTGCGTCTGGTTGGCGGCGAGCACGCCCATGTCCTCGGCGCAGTCCGCCGCCATCCAGGCTGCGAACACGGCAGGGACACTGGGTACAGCCGGCTCGGCCGATGTGGCGGGGTCGGCTGATGTGGCGGGGTCGGCCGATGTGGCGGGGTTGGCTGATGTGGCGGGGTTGGCTGATGTGGCGGGGGCGGCCGATGTGGCGGGGGCGGCCGATGTGGCCGAGTCGCCCGATGTGGCGAGGTTGGCTGATGTGGCCGGGTCGGCCGGTGTGGCCGGGTCGGCCGATGTGGCGGGGTCGGCCGGTGTGGCCGGGTCGGCCGATGTGGCGAGGTTGGCTGATGTGGTGCGGTTGGCCGGTGTGACGGGGTCGGCTGATGTGGCGGGGTTGGCTGATGTGGCGCGGTTGGCCGGTGTGGCTAGGTCGGCCAGTGTGGCTAGGTCGGCCGGTGTGGCGGGGTCGGCGAAGCCGAGTTCAGCCAATGTCTGGGCCGACTCCGCTGCCCGGGCCGCCGCGTCGAAATGGTCACCCGCGCCGAGGTAGATCTGGGCCAGCCGGGCGAGCAGCCGCGCCCGGGAGATCGTCGGTGCGGCCCCGGCGCTCGCCCCGGCCTCGCGGATCAGCGGCTCCAGTGCCTGGTCCACGTCCGCCCCGTCGGCCAGTGCGACCTCCGCCGCCCGGGCCAGGCAGTCGGTGACCTGGCTGGCCTGGCCGATGCGGCGCCACTCGTCCGCGGCCTGGCCGAACCTCTCGATCGCGGCCGCGGCATGGCCCTGGATGGCCGCGCTGCGGGCCAGCGAGCCGGTCACCGCCGCGCACCACCACTGCAGGAACTTCCAGTCCTCGCTGCCGGTCTCCTGCCCGTCCCGCAGGCTCCGGTAGTCAGCCAGCACCGCCGCCAGTTCGGCATCGAGTGCTCCGCTCGCACTGCCGGCGGTCACCCGGGGCTGCAGCGCACTGTAGGCGTCGAACAGCGGCTTCGTGGCCGCGAGCACCTCCGCGCCCGGGCCCGCCGCGACCGGGTCTGGCGGCGCGGGGCAGGCCGGATCGAGCTGCCGCACCGCGGACGCCTTGACCGGCAGCCCCATGAGGCTGATCATGCGGTCGATGGCCGGCCGCTGGGTCAGCGCAACCCGCCCGGTCTCGACATCCTGGCTGAGCTTGGCGAACCAGGCCTGGTAGTCCTCGCCCGCGCCGTCGGAGACAACCTTGAACTGCGCGGCTCGCTTCATCGTCAGCACGTCGAGGAAGGTGCGGAAGTCCTCGGGCGCCAGCGCCCTGACGGCCTCGGTCACCCGCCGGTCGAACTGCTCGGCGCAGACCAGCAGCTCCTCGATCAGCCGGTGCTGCTCGACCAGCCTGCTCATCGGGCTGTCCCGCCACACCCGCTCCCGGTAGCAGGCCCAAGCCGGATCGTCCATGTCCCGGTCCCTCCCCGATGTCACCAGGTGCGCCCGGCCGGACCGAACGCGGCCGCCTGGCCGGAGCGCGGTGAACGGCGAGGTAAGCGTGGGTCCGCGCCGCTACCCGCGCTTCGTCTCGTCATCCGGCTTCATCCCGGCGTCATCCGGCTTCATCCCGGCGTCGTCCTTGGTCTGGGCGGCGGCCAGCCGCAGGCTCCGCGCCGCCTTTTCGTCGCCCTTCGCGGCCGCCACCTGGGCAAGATCCTCGTAGCTGCGGACTACCAGCTCGGGTGTGCGCAGATGCTCGGCCCTGACCAGGCACTCCTGGAAGATCGCGGTGGCCTGGCCGAACTGGCCGTCCTTGAGGCTCTCGACGCCGTCGGTCTCCCGGTACGCCCAGGCGGCCACGAGCAGGCAGAACCGGTCCTTCCGGCCCAGCGGCTCCCACGGGATCGCGGCCAGCTCCTGCGGCAGCGGGTGCCGCAGCTCCAGTTCGTCCGTGCCGTCCCGGTACAGCTCGGCGGGGTTGGGCCGGGGCCGTGCGGCGAGCTGGCCGGCCAGCTTCGCCGGGCTGGTCTCGCCGGGTTCCTCACCTGTGCCCTTCGCCGCGATCCGGTTGACGGCCTTGCCCACCTGGTTCACCACGATGGGCGTGGCCCGCCTGAGCTGCATCTTGCCGACGGGCGCTGGCGATGCCGCGGCGGCCGCGGACATCGCGGTGAAGGCGGCCCGCCGGGCGATCTTCTCCGCCGTCCGCGGGTTTTCTGCCACCTGTTCCTTGACACCTTCGAGCGTCCGGCTCACCGTGTCGTTGCTGCGCGCCGCGTCGATGGTGTCCCGTGCGGTCTTGACCGCTTTCCCGATCCCTCGCGCCGCCAGCCGGGTGAGCTTTTCACTGGTGGAATCCCGCTTCTTGGCAGCGGGGCTGGGCTCGGGCGTGGGCTCGGCCTGGGGCTGGTCGCTCATGCTCTGTCTCGGCCCCTTCCCCCTTGCGGTGTCCGCCTCTGTCAGTGTGTCGTCGTGCGATGGTGGCCGCAAGGGATCATTGACCGTCGAGCAGTGGGCCAAACAGATCCCCCAGGCCGGCGACCCGGTCCAGGACGGCGTCGCTGGTGAAGATCAGGTCCTCCGGGCGGCGGCAGGCGCTCACCTCGTCCCAGCTCACCGGGGTTGACACGACGGGCTGCTCGCTGGCCCGCAACGAGTATGGTGCCACCGTATTCTTCTTGGCGTTGTTCTGGCTCCAGTCGATCAGCACCTTGCCCGGCCGCAGCACCCTGGTCATCCGGGAGACGACCAGTTCCGGGTGCTCCCGTTCGAGCTGCTCGGCCAGGCCGCGGGCAAGCTCGCTCGCCTGCTGCGAGGTGTGCCCGGAGAGCGCGGCGGTGAGCTGCATTCCCTTGCCGCCCGAGGTCTTCGCCAGCGGCCGCAGCCCCCGTTCCTCCAGCAGCGGCCGCAGCAGCAGCGCGACCCGGCAGCACTCGGCCAGTGTGGCCGGTGGCCCGGGATCCAGGTCGAACATCAGCCGGTCCGGCTCGCCCACGTGCGGCACCCGCCACATCGGCGTATGAATCTCCAGGCAGGCCAGGTTGGCCAGCCAGATCAGCGTCGGCAGGTCGCCGGCCACCACGTAGACCACCCGCTTGCTGGCCTTGCCCGAACTCGGCGCCTCCACGGTGGCCGTGGGCACCCAGTCCGGCCGGTGTGCCGGAGCGTGCTTCTCGTAGAAGTATTCGCCGGATACCCCGTTCGGGTACCGCTTCAGCGTGACCGGCCGCCCGGCGATGTGTGGCAGCATCACCGGCGCGACCTGCAGGTAGTAGTCGATCACCTGCCCCTTGGTGAACCCCGCCTCCGGGTACAGGACCTTCCCCAGATTGGTCACCGTGAGCACGCGGTCTTCCACCCGCACCCGCACGCTCTGCCCCTCCGGACTCACGCCTCTCCTTCCCCCCAACGCCATGGCTCCAAGCCCGTCACACCGAACCCATCAGTGGACCGAGCTGCCGATCAGGCTGCCGACGCCATAGGTGACGGCGATGGCCACGGCGCCGAGAGCAAGCTGGCGCAGCCCCGAATGCAGCACGGACTTGCCGGTCAGCCTGCCGACGGTCATCCCGCCGATGATCAGGGCAGCGGCCGTGACGCCCAGGGACACGCCCAGCAGGTGCAGCCCGGCCAGATAGGGGAGCAGCGGGACGAGCGCGCCGAGGGAGAAGGCCAGCAGCGAGGCCACGCCCGCCACGATCGCGGACGGCAACTCGTTGGGGTCGACGCCGAGCTCTTCCCGGGTGTGTACCCGCAGCGCCGTATGCGGATCCCGGGAGACCGCGGCGGCCATCCGGGTGGCGGTGTCCTGGTCGGCGCCGTACTCGCGGAAGTAGTCGGCCAGCTCGGCTTCCTCGGCCGCGGGGAACTGGGCGAGCATCCGGCGTTCCAGGTCGACCTCGGCGTGTACCAGCTCGTTCTGGTTGGTCACCGACACGTATTCCCCGGTGCCCATCGAGAACGCCCCGGCGACCAGGGCCGCCGTGCCGGTGAGCACGATCGCGTGGTCCGAGACCCCGCCCCCGCCGACGCCCGCGATCAGTGAGGCGTTGGTCACCAGCCCGTCCACCGCGCCGAACACGATCGGCCGCAGCCATCCACCGGACACGTCACGATGGCGATGCGACCACCCTGCCCGGTGCGCCGCCGCACCGATCGCATATGAAGGCTCCGGCCGGTCCTTGTCAGTCACTAGCCGGATTATCCCGCAGGCCGGCCGGCGCACGCATGCGGAGTGCGCGGACGCTGACATGTCCGCGCACTCCGCGCCTGGGGAGTGCCGGTAAGCCCCTCCCGCGAGGTTCTAGCTACTGATCGTTTCGAGTTCGGGCTGCTCCGCTTCGCCGGCCGGCAGCTCGTTGGCTGCCCGGCTGCGGGTGGTCAGCCAGCCGCTCAGGGCGACCGCCACTCCGAGCGCGGCGACCCCGGTGATCACTTCGAGAGCTGGCCGGTAGGCGGATAGCAGGGTGGCCGGTGCGGCCAGCCGGTTGCCGCCACGCGCGTCCACCACGGCGGTGACGATCGCCAGCACGATCGCGCCGCCGACCTGGAACGAGGTCTGCAGGATGCCGGACGCCAGGCCCTGTTCCTCGTCGGCGACCCCGGCGGTCGCCTGGACGTTCAGCGACGAGAAGCCGAGGCCGAACGCCGCCCCGATCAGCAGGACCGCGGGCAGGATCACCGCCGGGTAGTCCGGATGCACGCCGATCCGCAGGAACCATGCGTACCCAGCCACCAGGCAGCCGAACGCCAGCGCCACCAGACGGACCGGGCCGAACCGGTCGAGCAGCAACCCCATCCTGGGCGATGCGACGACGACCAGCACGCCCGCCGGGAGGAAGGCCAGCGCGGTGGAAAGCGCCGACCAGCCGGAGGAGATCTGCAGGTACTGGGTGACCAGGAACTGGAACGCGACGTAGGACCCGAACAGCACGATCGCGCCGAGGTTGGCCCTGGTCAGCGAGCCTGAACGGAAGATGGCGAGCGGCAGCAGCGGATCCCGGCTGCGGCGCTCGATGAGACCGAACGCGGCGAGCAGCACGGCCGCACCGGCGAACAAGCCGAGCGTGCGCGCCGAGGCCCAGCCCACCTGCGGCGCGTCCACCAGGGCAGAGACCAGCAGCAGCATGGCCGCCGTCACGGTGATCGCGCCGGGCACGTCGAACCGCCTGCTCCGCCGGTCCTGCGACGCGTGCCGGGGGATGAGCCTGATGCCGGCCACGAGCACGGCCACCGCGACCGGGGCTGGCAACAGCAGCGTCCACCGCCAGCTCACCTCAGTGAGCAGCCCGGACAGCACCAGGCCCAGCGAGAACCCGCTCGCGCCGAAGGCAGAATAGATGCTGACCGCGCGGTTACGCTGTGATCCTTCGGCGAACGTCGTCGTGATGATCGACAATCCCGAGGGCGCCGTGAAGGCCGCCGCCGCGCCCTTGACGAACCGCGCCGCGATCAGCAACCCGGCACTGCTGGCCAGGCCGCCGAGCAGCGAGGCCACCGCGAACACGCCAAGCGCGACAAGGAACACCCGGCGCCGGCCGAGCAGGTCGGCCGCCCGCCCGCCAAGCAGCAGCAGCCCGCCGTACCCCAGGACGTAGCCGCTGACCACCCATTGCAGCGACGACGTGGTCAGCCCCAGGTCCGACCGGATCGACGGCAGGGCCACCCCGACCATGGAAACGTCGAGAGCATCAAGGAACAGTGCCCCGCACAGCACGACCAGAATCGCCCACAGCCGGGGTGTCCAGTGCTGCGCGGACACAGCCTGGGCAGAAGCACTCTGAACATCGGAAGAGTTCATGGCCCAGACTCTATGCATGCACACGCATTAGATGCAAGTGCATTTAATTCTCTTGCATCTAATGCCGATGAGCGCTACCCTGCGGGTGTGAGCGCAGCACAGCCTGGGACGAGCGGGCCGGCGGTGGACACCCCGGTGGAGCCGGATGTGGCAGCCTGGCGCACACTCGCGGCAAACCATGCCATCATCACGTGCGCGCTGGACCGGGAGCTTGGCGAGCGGCATGGTCTGGGCGTCAGCGACTTCGAGGTGCTCGAGCGCCTGGCCGAGAGCGCGGACCACAAGTTCCGGGTCCAGGAGCTCGCCGATGCCGTACACCTGAGCCAAAGCGCGTTGTCTCGGCTGATCGGCCGGCTCGAGCAACACGGCCTGGTCGAGCGCTGCCTCTGCGACCTTGACCGGCGCGGCATCTACGTCACGATCACCGGCGAGGGCCGCCGCCGTCACGCCGCGGCCCTGCCGACCCACCGCGCCGTCCTGGCCGCGACCCTGCCCGCCACGAGCTGACGCCAGCGGCCAACGGGCGATCTATTCCCGGCCGGATGCCGTGGTTGTGGCGACCAGGGCAGGCCCTCCGTGGCTCGCAGGAAGCCCGGCGGCGCAAGCTCAGCCTGATGGGCTTTCACCAGCGGGATGAGTGGGCAGTCCATCGGGCGGAGTTACCGGCTGCCGCCCTCCGTCCGCCGTGCCCGCCGGTTCCCCGGCCGGGTCGCTGGCATCGTTGGTGCCGCCGGACTCGCCGGGTTCCGCCCCCGCCATGGAGACGGCGTACGGCCCGTCGGCCCGGAACGTGTGCGGGCCGGAGCCCGGGAAGGCGAGCGGCCGGGCGGCCAGCGGCGAGTGGGCAATGCCAGTGGCTGGCCTGGACATGGCCAGCATCCGGGCGCACAGCACGATCATCACAACCGCGAAGGCGAAGTAGAGCCAGAACACCGTGGTGAGCCCCCAGCTGGCGGTCAGCCCCACCGCCGATGCCTGGCCCGGCGTGACCCCGAACACGGCCAGAGCCTGTGCCTGCGTGGTCTGGGCGACCTGGATGATCGCCGAGATGGCCTGCGCCACAATCGGGAGGGTAGCCCCGGCAAGTAGCGCCGCCCCCAGCCGGCCCGGCCGCCAGAGCGCGGCCAGGATGGCGACCAGGACGAGCGCTACCATCACGATGACGTTCCCGGTGATCACCAGATTAGGGTTGGCGAAAGCGTCGCCCTGGGTTACCGTCTGAGACCCACCGCTCGCTGCCGTTACGGTAAAGCTGTCCCAGGACGGAGCGAACGTGATCGCCGTGCCGAGCGCGGCCAGCGCCACCATGGCAGCAGTGCCGATCTCGAAGCCGCGTGGCCTGGCCGGTGCGCCGTCCCGGCGGAGCCGGAACGCCATCGCCGAGCCCACCGCGCAGACTGTCCAGCCGGTCAGGCTCAGCCCCAGCCCGGTCCCCGTGAAGCGTGCGGGGGTGGTGAGCGCCATGCCAGCGTCGGCGAAGAACAGGCCGAACGTGACGATGCTGACACCGAGCCCGAGCAGCGCTCCGGTCCTGGCGCGCTCGCCACCGAGCAGGATGAGTACGGCGCTGGCGACCCAGGCCGCGAGATAGATCAGATGTGGTACCCACTCGGAGGCCGCCGAGGCGAGGCTCCCTCCCTGGATGTACATCGGGAACAGCCCGGCGAACCCGATGACGGCACCCAGGGCGAGCAGGCCCGCCGCGACCATCCGGCGCGCTCCCACGGCGGCCAGCGCACCTGCTCGTGGAGGACTGGCGGGCGGGCTGGCGAAGCCCGGCCCCGCCGGGCCTGGGCCAGCGGGCGATGGGGCTGTGAAGGCCTGGTTCCCGTAGGGCTGGCCGCCATACCCCTGGGCCGCGACGGCGTGCGGAGCGTAGGCCTGGGCGGCCATGGGCTGTGGCACGGGCTGGCCGACCGGGACGATCGTGCCCGGCGCCTCGATCCCGTTGAACCGGGACCATGCTCCGGACCAGCCGGCGGGCGTCTGCGGCCACCACTCCAGGGGCTGCGGCCCGGGTGCCCCTATCGCCCAGATCCCGTAGAAGTTCTGCCCATGCCCGAACTCGTACCTGGCTCCCCGGTACGTGATGGTCACGTTCTCACGCACGGCCATGGCCCTTTCCTGGTCGTCTTCCATCGTCCTGGGCACGAGCGTAGGAACCCGACCTGGAGGCCGGCTGGACGGTCCCTGGGGCCTTCCTGACGCTTCACCGCAGCTCCGGCATTCCTAAGAGTCTGGCATCACGCTCTGGGTGGCAGGTGGCTAGCCTGGTCAGCCAGCAGGCGTCAAGATCATGAGCTTCATTACGAGGCGGTGGACAGTGGCGGCAACCGAAGCGCACAGCGGCGAACTGGTCTTTCTGCACTGGAACGTGCATTCCTGGCGCGATGAGTCCGGCCGGCCCAACGTGTCAGCGGTCGCGGGCCTGATCGCCGAACTCGACCCCGATGTCGTCTCGCTGGTCGAGGTCAACGAGCCCTGGGCGGCTCCCGCCGCGCTGGCCGAGGTCGCCGGCGGGCGCACCTGGGTCTTCGTTCCCTCGGTCGAGCTCGGCCAGGACACACCCTCCCGTGGCTACGGCAACGCGCTGCTGTGCCGGCCCGGCCTGCTGGCCGTCCAGCAATGGCGGCTGACCTGGCCGCAAACCGTCTACGACGGGACTGAGCCGTCCGAGACCAGGTCGCTCGTCCTGGCCCGGTTGCCGCTGCCCACCGCCACAGTGTGGGTGGGCAGCACGCACCTGCCGAGCAGCGACCAGCGGTCCCGGGCGGCTGCGCTGCGGCGCCTGCTCGAGGTGACACGCCACCTCGACGGCCCCTGGGTGATCTGCGGTGACTTCAACGCGCCGCCGCAGGACTGGCTCGAACCCAGCCAGCCGATCGTGACCGGTCCCAGCCCGGCGCTGCCCACCTGCCCGGCCAGCAGCCCGCGCGTGGCCATCGACTACGCCATCGCCTCATCCGGCGTGTCCCTCGACGCACGCCCGCTGAACGTCACCGGGTCGGACCACCTGCCGGTCCTCGTCCGCTGCCGTTTCCAGGCCGCGGGCTAGGACTCGTCGAGGGCGTATGAGCCCGTTCGCACCGGCCCGTCCGGCACGTAGCTGGCGACGATGACCCCGGTGCTGGTCACCCTGCTGCCGGTGAGCCGCAGCGCGGCCGGTCTGGCACCGTCCCGGAACAGCTTCTTGCCGTGGCCGAGGTGCACCGGGAAGTAGAGCAGCCGGTACTCGTCGATCAGGTCGCGCTCGATGAGCGTCTGCGCCAGCGCGCCACTGCCGTGCACCTGCAACTCCTCGCCCGGGTGCTCCTTCAGCTTGGCGACCTCGGCGGCCACGTCGCCGCCGAGCAGCATGGAGTTGTGCCATTCCACTGAGGTCAGGGTTGTCGAGGCCACGTACTTGGGCAGCGCGTTGAGCTTGCTTGCGATCGGGTCGCCCGGGTCGGTGACCTTCGGCCAGTGACCGCTGAAGATCTCATAGGTCTTCCGGCCGAGCAGGAATGCGCTGGCATGCCCGAACCATCCGGTCATGGTCTCGCCGAAGTCCTGATCGTCATAGGGGAACGCCCAGCCGCCATGCCCGAAATGGCCGCCGGGATCCTCCTCCGGCCCGCCGGGCGCCTGCATGACGCCGTCGAGGGTCAGAAAGGTGTGCAAGGTCAGGCGCATCGCTGTATCTCCTCTGAGATGGTTCATGTCCGGTCAAGCGGATAGACATCACTGGCCGGCAAAACTCATCGCGGGACCGCCGGTCTCCTTCCCGTTCGCCGGGGATCTGCCTGCGGACAACCCTCCTGAGCTGCCTGGCGGCGACGTATCCACCCGCTGACCCGAGCCTGGCCGGCGGGTTGCGGTGTTCCGTCAAATTTTATGATTAAAAAAACTCGAAGTACTCGCGCATTTCCCAGTCGGAGACGACCTGGCCCTCGGCCGGAGGGTTCTCCGCCATCGCTGCCTGATACCGTTTTAGTTCGTACCGCTTCAGCTGAATTATATAATTAACGAAGGAACTGCCGAACGCGGTCATGTAGAACTCGTCCTTTTCGAGGGCGCTTACCGCTTCATCCAGCGAGGTGGGCAGCATGGGCGCCTGCGCGGCGTACGGGTCCTCCTGGACCGGCGTCGCGTCCAGGCCGCGGCGGATGCCATCCATTCCGGCGGCGATGTTGGCGGCCATGTACAGGTACGGGTTGGCGGCGGGCTCGCCCAGCCGGTTCTCGACGTGGCTGCTTCGGTCGCCCGGAGAGCCTTGCACCCGGATCAGGGTGCCGCGATTCTCCAGCGCCCAGGTGATCCGGTCCGGGGCGAAGGAGTAGGACCGGAAGCGCCGGTAGCCGTTCACCGTGGGTGCGGCGAACACCATCATCGGCACGGTGTGGTCCAGCAGGCCGGCCACGTACTGCCGGCCTGCCCCCGACAGCGGGCCGTCCGGGCTGGCGAAGGCATTCTGGCCGGTGTCGCGGTGGATCAGCGACTGGTGCAGGTGCCAGCCGGAGGCGAAGAAGTTCGGCAGGCCGGGCCAGCACATGAATGTGGCGAGCAGGCCGCGGCGCTGGCAGATCTGCTTGACCGCGGTGCGGAACAGCACGGCCGCGTCGGCGGCGGCCAGCCCGCTCATCGGGGCGAAGGTGAACTCCATCTGGCCCGGGCCCCACTCGTCCTCCATTGACCGGGGTGGCAGGCCGACCGCGGTCAGGCCGTCGCGCAGCGCCTCCAGCGTGCTGGCCACGCTGTCCAGCCTCATCTCGGAGGCGAACTGGTACCCGCGCTCGAAGACGCTGACCCGGGGCGGGACCGGGGTGAAGCCGGCGTTCTCCGGGGTGAGCGGCTCGCCGTCCAGCTTGAGGATGTGGTACTCGACCTCCAGGCCGGCCAGGTAGTCGTAGCCTGCCCCGGCCAGCTCGCCCAGTATCCGGCGCATCAGGCCGCGGCCGTCCAGCGGCACCGGCTGGCCGTTGCTGAAGTAGACGTCGCACAGGATCCAGCCGGTCCGGTCGGCCCAGGGCAGCACCCGGAAGGTGGCCGGATCGGGCACGACCACAACGTCGGGGAACCCGGTGAACTCCTCGATCCCGAACCCGCCGCCCCGGGCGAACGGCGGCACGAACACGTTGTTGCCGGTGTCCATGCTGTAGATGGCCCCGGAGAAGTCGAGCCCGTTGGTGAAGGTCTCCATCGCGGCCTGCGCGGACAGCCACCGGCTGCGTGGAATGCCGTGCTGGTCCACCACCACGAACCGGACGGTGCGCAGATCCAGCTCGTGGATCCGGCCGACGACCTGGTGCGCCGCCGCGAGCTGCTCGTCGGTCAGCAGGCCATACCGGGCCACGAAGCCGGGCTGGCCGACGCCGGCACCACCATCGAACCGCGGCGATCCAGCGGATTCAGCGGATGGAACGGTCAACTGTCCGTCCTTTCGCATCGGGGCGGTGGCGTCCGGGCCTCGCCGGACCAGGCGGATCCCGGCGGCCCGGGCGGGGCTGAGATGCTTGTCCTGCACCAAGGAATTCCGGTCATTGAGCCTTACGTTTGGAAGATCACCTGTCAAGGGACTGGAGGGCAGCATGGCCGCATCGCTCTCGGCCACGCAACGGCAGCACGACTGGAC
>Ga0070733_10002568_pt1 | contig 12818 bp, 12 predicted proteins | sample Coa_R1_9_FD_66450 | JGI IMG/M metagenome (GOLD analysis project Ga0070733, IMG submission 66450) | Surface soil microbial communities from Centralia Pennsylvania, which are recovering from an underground coalmine fire - Coalmine... | ecosystem: Environmental > Terrestrial > Soil > Unclassified ... | reverse complement strand
CGGCGCTCGATCCCCATGGAATATTGAATCCGGGCGCCGTGCTTTGACCCAAATTTTTGCGTTATGAAGAGGCGGATAGATTCGCTCCGCCCAAGAACGGCGCGCCGCGCGATGATCGGAATGACTTTCGAGAGGATCTTGCCGCCCGGTCTGTCGCGTCCGCGAGCAGGCGCGCTCGTCGGCGTGATTGTCGCCGCGCTTGCCGCCGGGCCCGGCGCTGCTGAACCTTCTGGCCCCTGTTCGCCGCTGCAATTCGAAGGCGCCTCTTACGTCATCTGCACCTTCGACGCCCGCCGCGACGACATCCGCCTCTTCTGGAAGGGCGGCGACGACCAAGCCTATGGCGACTTCTCGCGTCTCGACAACGCCTTGGCCTCGCATGGCAAGGCCCTGCGCTTCGCGATGAACGCGGGCATGTTCGAAGACAATCTGACGCCGGTCGGCCTCTACATCGAGGACGGGCGCCAGCGCCATCGCGCCGATCTCCGCGAGGGCGCGAGCAACTTCCACTTGAAGCCGAACGGCGTTTTCTACGTCGGCGACGGCGCCGCGGGCGTCGTCGAGACGGCTCGTTTCCTCGCCGACGGGCCGAAGGCGCGCTTCGCGACGCAATCGGGGCCCATGCTGGTGCTGGACGGGCGCATCCATCCCAAGATTTCGCCGAGCGGCGCCTCGGCAAAAATCCGCAATGGCGTCGGGGTCCGCGACGGCGCGATCGTTTCCTTCGCCATATCGGAGGAGCCGGTGACTTTCTACGCCTTCGCCAGGCTCTTCCGGGACGGCCTCAACTGCCCCAACGCCCTCTTCCTCGACGGCACGATTTCGAGCCTCTATGCGCCGAACCTCAACCGCCGCGACGACCCGCCGCGCGCGATCGGGCCGATTGTCGCCGTCACCGCGCCCGCAACCTGAAGGCGGGCCGGGTAATCTCTAAAAACTGACGCGTTCGAAGGCGCCAGGTTTGACCCTGCGCCTCAGCGCTCTTAAACAGCGCAAAACCGCTATGTCGCACAATACGTTCGGGCATCTTTTCCGCGTGACGACCTTTGGCGAGAGCCATGGGCCGGCGATCGGCTGCGTCGTCGACGGCTGCCCGCCGATGATCCCTTTGGAAGCCGCCGACATCCAAGCCGATCTCGATCGGCGCCGTCCGGGAACATCGCGTTTCACCACACAGCGCCGCGAGCCCGACGAGGTGAAGATTCTATCCGGCGTCTTCACCGATGAGCGATCGGGACGACAGGTGACGACCGGCGCGCCGATCGGCCTTCTGATCGAGAATGTCGATCAGCGCTCCAAGGACTATGCCGACATCAAGGATAAGTACCGGCCAGGCCACGCCGATTTCACCTACGACGCTAAATACGGCCTGCGCGACTATCGCGGCGGCGGCCGCTCGTCGGCGCGGGAGACGGCGATGCGCGTGGCGGCGGGCGCGATCGCGCGCAAGATCATACCAAGCATCGCCGTGCGCGGCGCGCTTGTGCAGATCGGCGACAGGAAAATCGACCGTCGGCGCTGGGACTGGAACGAAGTCGGCCGCAATCCTTTCTTTTGTCCCGACGCTGCGGCCGTGCAAGGCTTTGCTGACTACCTCGACGACATCCGCAAGAACGGCTCCTCGGTCGGCGCGGTGATCGAGATCATCGCCGAGGGGGCGCCTGCCGGCTGGGGCGCGCCAGTCTACGGCAAGCTCGACGCCGAAATCGCGGCGGCGCTGATGGGCATCAACGCCGTCAAGGGCGTCGAGATTGGCGCGGGATTCGCCGCCGCGGCTCTGACCGGGGAAGAAAACGCCGACGAAATGCGGGCCGGCAATGACGGCCGCCCCGTCTTTCTCTCCAATAAGGCCGGCGGGATATTGGGGGGGATTTCAACCGGCCAGCCGATCGTCGCGCGTTTCGCCGTCAAGCCGACCTCGTCCATTCTTTCGCCGCGCAAGACCATCGATCGTTCAGGCGCCGAAACGGAGATCGCCACAAAAGGTCGCCACGATCCTTGCGTCGGCATCCGCGCGGCGCCGGTCGGCGAAGCAATGCTCGCCTGCGTTCTCGCCGACGCGTTTCTCCGCCATCGCGGCCAGGTAGGGTGATGATCAAGAGTCGGCGGTAAAGCCGGCGCCGCTCGATTGCGGCGGAAAATAGGGAAGGACGCCGATGACGATCTACTCGGGCCCAGTGTTCGAGATGGCGCGCACGCAATTCCACGTGATTGCGGATTATCTTGAAATCCCGATCGACGAGCGCGACCGCTTGCTGCTCCCGAAACGCGGTATCGCCGTCTATTGCCCGATACACATGGACGACGGGCGGACCGCGGTCTTCCAGGGCTATCGCGTCCAGCACCATCTGACGCTTGGGCCGACCAAAGGCGGCACGCGTTTTGCCGCCAATGTCGATATCGGCGAAATTGCCGCGCTGGCCGTTTGGATGAGTTGGAAATGCGCGCTCGCCGAATTGCCCTATGGCGGCGCCAAAGGGGGCGTAACGGTCGATCCACGCGCCCTCTCGCGGACGGAACTTGAGAATGTCTCGCGCCGCTACATGCAGGAGATGATCCCGTTCGTCGGCCCCAGGATCGACGTCATGGCGCCTGATATGGGCACCGACGAACAAATCATGGCCTGGTTCATGGACACCTATTCGATGTACCAGGGCGTCACGGTCCCGGAGATCGTCACCGGTAAGCCGGTCGATTCCGGTGGAACGCTCGGCCGGCGCGAGGCGACCGGTCACGGCGCGGCCTTTCTGGTCTTCCGCGCCATGGACAAGCTTGGCCTCCAGCCGGCCGGCGCGACGGCGATCGTTCAAGGCTACGGCAATGTCGGCTCTTACGCCGCTCTCGGCCTCGCCGAACGCGGCGTGCGGGTCATCGGCCTCAGCGATCACACGGCGGCGTACTACGATCCGAAGGGCCTCGACATCGAGGCCGTCAATCGACACGTTCGGGAGCGCAAGGTCCTCGCCGGTTTTTCGAGCGAGGCGGTCATCGACCCGCAGGCGCTGCTGATCCAACGCTGCGATATTTTGCTGCCGGCCGCGGTCGAGCGGGTCATCACCGGCGAAAACGCCGCCAGGCTTCAGTGCCGGATCCTCGCCGAAGGGGCCAACGGGCCGACGACGCCGGAAGCCGATCTCATCCTCAACAAGCGCCGCGACGAGGTCTTCATCATCCCTGACATCTTATGCAATGCGGGCGGCGTGATCGTCAGCTATTTCGAATGGGTTCAAGACCTCCAGCAATATTTCTGGTCAAAGAAGGAGGTCATGAGCCGGCTCGAGCAGGCGCTGGAAAGATCTTGGCGCAATGTCGTACGACGCGCCGAGCGCGACAATGTGGCCAATCGCGTCGCCGCTATGGCGATAGGCGTTGAGCGCGTGCGCAACGCCAAGCAGATGCGCGGCCTGTTTCCATGAAGCCGCAAGCGGCGTGCGGCGAGAGTAAGGACTGATGGACTATCGCAAACAATTCCTCGTCGAGCCGGGCAAGCCCTTCAAAATCGCCGAGGCCGACCCATCCTTCATTGATCCAAAACTCGACAAAGACAAGGCTGAGCGCATCATCGAGGCCAATCGCGAACGCATCGCCGATTGCCACATGCGCCTCTATGCCGAGAGACGTCAGTCTCTGCTGATCGTGCTGCAAGGCCTCGACACGGCCGGCAAGGACAGCGTCGTCACGCATATCTTCCGGCTGGTCAACCCGCTCGGCTGCCGGGTGACCAACTTCAAGCAGCCGTCGGTCGAAGAGCAGGCGCACGATTTTCTTTGGCGCGCGCATCGGGTGACGCCGGAGCGCGGCGCGATCGCCATATTCAATCGTTCGCATTACGAGGGCGTGCTCGTCGAGCGGGTGCATCGCTTGGTTGATCGCGCCGAGATTATGCGGCGCTACCGGCAGATCAACGACTTCGAACGTCTGTTGAGCGAGACCGGGACGACGATCATCAAATTATTCTTGAACGTCTCGGAGCGCGAACAGCTCAAACGCTTCAAGGAGCGGCTCGATGATCGAGCCAAGCAATGGAAGATCAGCGAAGCAGACTATAACGAACGGCGGTATTGGCCCGGCTATATGAAAGCGTACGAGGATGCGCTCAATGCGTGCAGCGTCAGGCACGCGCCGTGGTACGTGATTCCCTCCGATCACAGATGGTTTCGCGATCTCGCTGGCTCGCAAATCCTCGCCGATACTCTGCAGGCGATGAAGATCGCGGCGCCAAAGCCCTCGGTCGATCTCAAGAAGATCCGCGAGATTTATCGCCGCGAACGGGATCGAATGGGCGGGAAACAGCGGAGGCCGCCGCCTTAATTCCGCTTCCGCGCCGCCGAGCGGCCGACAAATAGGTTCCCGAACCCGTCACATTCTTGACAAGCACTGTTCAAATACTAGCATTATTAGCCCAACCTGGGTTGAGGGATGGACGTTCATGCCAAAGTTGCGCGCGATTCTGGGTTGGGTGCTCGCTATATCGATAACGGCTGGTTTGGCGGGCCCCGCGCTCGCTTTGGCGCCGGACAGACACGCCGGCCTCGGCGCGTCGATTGCAGCCTTGCAAGGCAAGATGCGCCAAATCGAGTCGGATTTCAATCTGCTGCAGAAGGAGTTTACGGCGGCGAATTTGGCGAGCGATCCATCGGCGCGCGCCGCCGCGGTCGCCGCCGCGACGAAGACGCTCGACCGGTTAACTCAGGAATGCAGCGAAGCGGAAAAAATCTACGGCCAGTTGCAAGGCTCGCTGCCGGCTAAGCTCAGCGGCGCAAGCGCAACAACGGCCAGCACCGACCTTTCCGACATCATCGCTAATCTCAGCCAGGCCGAACAGAATCTCGCGCAGGCCAAGACCATCGTTGCGAGCCTTCAATGATGATCAATTATCACCGTCGACAGTCTTTCAACGCCTCATGCGCGGCGACTCGCGGCGGGGCGCGGGCTCGCGGATTGATGTTCGCCATCGCGTTGAGCGCGTTCGCCAGCGCTCCGATTCCGCCGGCCGTTGCTCAATCTTCCGGCGGCGGCGGCGGCAGCGGCGGCCCTCCCCCGAGCTATCAGCCGCCGCAGACGTCCGCCACTACCACGCTGTCGGCGGCCAGCAGCGCCGCCGCGCTGTCTCAGCTCGGCCAAGCCAGACGTTTGGCCGCGCGCGTCAACTCGGAAAGCGCGGCGCTAAAGGCCGCCGTGTCGCACGGTTCCGTCGACGCGCGGATCCACGCGGTCTCCCGCGCCAGTCCGGCAATCGAGGCTGATCTCAAAGCGCTAATCCGCATAGGCAACACCTTGATTACGCGGTACGGTGGGTGATGGTCGCGGCGTGGCGCCATTAGGCGGCGGCCGCTAGGGGGCTTGATGACTGAGGAATGCAAGCGAGCCGGCCGCTATGGTCGCGAGCCGGTCATGATGCGCCAGCGGTCGCGCCTAACGTCGTCCGGTTCCCCTCGATTGGCCGGCCTTGCCGTCGGCGCCTTTCTCGCTTTGGCGCCGGTGGCCTCGCCTGCCTTTGCCTGGGGCACCGGCGGCGGCGGCGGCGGGGATCCGACGACGACTGTTCCCGGTGCCCCTCCTTCAAACGCTTCGACGACCGCGCCGAAAGCTGGGACTTCGGACGCCTCCGTGCTCTCGCAATTGGCGCAGGCCAGGCGCCTCGCCCAGCAAGTCAAGGCGCAAACCGCCGCTTTGAAGACCGCCGTGTCGCGGGGCGCCACGGACGCTCGAATCCGCGCCGTCTCCACCGCGAGTCCGGCGATCGAGGCCAATCTCAAAAGCCTAATCCGCATCGGGAACGCCTTGCTTGCCCGCTGAACGCGGCGCGCCGCCGTCCCGCGCTCGGCCTCGCGGCCAAGGTCGCGTCCACAAAGCGCTCGGCTTTGTGCGTGCTTTGGCGATCGCAACGGGCGGCTCGGTTGCTGGCGCGGCCTTGGCTGCGGAGCCCTCCAATTTGTGGCAGGACGCGGCGCGCGCTGCGGCGCTCGAGGATATTGGCAGCGACGTCGGGCCGCTGATTCTGGGCAATTCGGTCTCGATGCTCAAAAGCGACAACGGCGCAAGCGCGCGTTCGCGGCTGGTCAATACCCAGGCGATCCTCGCCTTCGCCGTCATCAACCATCTCGACCTCTTCAAGTCCGCCTATGGCGCGGCGACAATCATCGGTCTCGATGCGAGCCAGATTGACGATTCACTGCGCGACTACATCGACACCGCGGCGATTCTTCGCGACGCCTATTACGACCGGTGGACCAAGCCGCTTGCCGGAGACCGGCCGGCCACGCTGGGCGCTTTCGGCGTCGTCGCCAACTACTTTGCGACCGTCGAGGTCTCGCTCAGGCTGAAACTCACGCCTGACGATCGGTTGGCGCTCGCCGACGCCAAGGTCAATCAAGGGCTCGCGCAAAAGCAATCAGGCCAGCCGGACCGCGCGACCGACGATTATCAAGCGGCGCTCGCGTTGTTTGAGGCGTCGCGACGTGACCAGACCGCTCTTGCGGCGGCCGATCAGGCTTTCGCGATGAATACGGAGGCCGCCAGCGATCTTGAAAACGCGCAAGGCGCCGCGGCGCCCGCTCAATATGTGACGACCGCGGCGAGCGAATCTTACCTGCCGATATCGATCGTCGCCGATAGCGTCGGCGGCGCGCAATCCGCGCTGCAGGCCAAGCAACAGGACAGCGCCAAATCGGCGCTCGATCTCATCCAGCGCGCCAATACCGAGGGCGATTGGATCAATCAATTTCTCGTGACCACTTGGCCCTGTCAGCCGCAGCTTGCGAAGGTTCATTTCTGGCGGGCCGTTCTCTCGGGCCTCAGGCTGAATTTCGCCAAGACCTTCACCACTGAGGCCGCCGCAGATCAGGGCAAATACCTTGACGACGCGCGTCGCGAATTTGTCGCCGCCTTGACGATTTCCCTCCACGCGCTGGGTCCAACGGATGACCAGTTCAAGACGTTTCTCGATCAATACGAGCAATTCCTGAAGACGAACGGGCAGGATGGCGAGGCCGCAACCGTCGCTCAAGCCGCACAAAAGCTCAGCCCCTCGGACATTGGGATCGCCGCTCCTGACGCGTGGACCCCTCCCTTCGCCTGCGCGACCAAGGCGAGTTGAGGCTCTCCGCGCGACGCCGGTTACGGCTGCGCCGTCAGACGTTGCGCTTCGGCCGCGGCGATTTTCTTTTCGTCGTCGGTGGCCAGTGGATTTTGCGCAAACGCGCCCCACCAGGCCGCCGCGTCGGTCTGGCCATAGCGGGCGATTAAGAAGGCGCTAAAATCTCGCACGAGGCTCGCAACCTCGATCTCGGCCTGATCCGCGCCCTTCGGCAAAGCGTGGAGCGCTTGGACATAGGACCCGAGCGCCGCGGCGTTGTCGCCTGACTGAGCCAGGAAGCGCGCGCGGTCGTGAAGATCGCGCGAGACGGCGAAATTGTCGCTCTTTCCGGGTTGATCGGACGTCGCGACAAGCTTTCGTCTCGACAGGTAATAGTCCTTGTCGTCCGGCGCCATTTCGATTGCTGCGTCGATCGACTGACGGGCCTCGTCGGAATGTTTGGGAGTCAGAAGCGCCGCCATGCGCGCGAGATCATCGGCCTCGAAACGCTTGAAGTGACGCAGGCGCTCGGCAAAGCCGAGAGCGGTCTCGGCCGGCGTTCCGTCGATTTTCCACGCCATGCCCTCCAGCGCCTCGACATTCCCGGGATCGAGCGTCAGCGCCTGCTGGTACTCCTTTCGGCGATCCTCTGCTTGCAGCAGGGCGTCGCCGCGCAGCGCATGCGCTGCGGCGATCCCGCCGTCGATTGAAATAACGCGGCGCGCGTCTTCGTCCGCGCCGCCGCGATCGCCGGCCGCCAGCCGCCAAGCGCCGCGGCGGAGCAGGAGGTCGATCAAGGCGTCTTGTTCGCGCCGCCCTGGTTGCCTGCCGAGCCGGACGGGATCGAGAAGGCCGATTGCCTCAGTCAAGCGCGCCAGGGCGGGCGCTGCGGCGTAGGGGTCGGAGGCGGAACTTGGTCCGTTCGCCCATTCAATCGCGCGCACCTCGAGATCGCGCGCATCGCCGAGCGGCGTTGCCGGTTCGTAAGGTTTTTTTACCTCCTCGCGCTCCTCTTTGGCGGCAAAGTCCGCGAGGGCGCGATAAGCGTCGCGCGGCGCAACCTTGTACGCTTCGTCGAACTTCGCAAACGAGCGCTGGCTGTAGCCGGCAAAATCGCCGCGTGTCGCGGCGATCCGCCGCCATAGCTCAGCCTCGGCGACGAAGGCGCCATAATCGCGGACCGTCGTCGCGCCTGGCGTCGCGCCCTTTGAAGCGCGCTCATCGGCGAGCGCTTGCCCGCGCAAGATCAACCATTCCCAGTTGAGCGCGACGAGATAGGCGCTGCGCGACAGCGGCTGGTCGCGATCGGCGGCGTCGGCGGCCGTCAGCGTCGCGGCAAAGTCGGCGCCGCCGCTCATCGCTGATAGCGCCGCCTTCACGTAACCGAGCGCCACGAGAAAATCCGAATCTCGAATCCAGAGCTTGAAGCCGCTGGTGAATCCTTGGAGATCGGAGGCGACCAGACTTTCCGTCACATCGATGGTTCGCTGGCCGTGCAGCGCGTTGTCGATGTCGCCCATCGCCGCCTGATAGTCGCGGCCGATCGCCTCCGCCAGCGCAAGATTGGCGTAGACGACGGCGTCGCGCGAGCCAGCCGCCAAGGCCGCCTTTGCGTCGCGGATGGCGTGTTGGAAATCGCCGACCATGTTGAAATTGTCGCTGCTGGCGATGAGGGAGGGGACAAAATCGGGCTCCGCGCGCAGTTCCGCATCGAGATCGGCCCGTTCGGCGGCGAAGTCGCGGGCATTTTCCCGCGCGCTCGCCCGCCAATGATGCAGCGTCGCGCCCAAGACCGGCGGCGTCCATCGCATAAGATCGTCGATCCGCCGGCTCAAGGCGTCGTTGGTGTTGGAGAGTTCGCTACGGGCTAGGCGGGCGACTTCCGCCGAATCCTCGCGCGTCGCGATGGCGCGGGCGGTTTGATCTTGCGCCACGCGCCATTGGATGAAAGCGATGACCGCCGCGACGACGGCGGCCGCCAGCAAGATCAGCGAAGCGCCGAGGCCGCGCCTCGTCCAGAGAGCGACCCTATGCTCGGCCGCGGCGATGGCCTCGGCGTCCCTGATGCGCCGTTCTTGCTCCTCGGCCTCCTTAGCCGCTCGCTCCTCTCTTTCGCGCTGCACGGCGTCCGCTCGCGCTTGGCAGGCGGCGAGATAGCGCCGGTCGCGATTGTCGAGCCGCGCCGCTATGTCGGGCCTTTCATAGAGCGCGCGCGCCTCGGCGAGCCGTTGTCCCTGATGGGCGAGCCAAGCCTCGGCTTCGCCTTCCGGCTTGTCCTCCCATTCGCGCGCTGCGTGCTTGACCCCTTCGAGGGCGGCGAGCAGCGCGAGATCCTCGGTCAGCCAACCTTCCAGCAGCCGCCAGTTGCGCAGGAGGGCCTCATGCGCCGGCTCGATCGTCTTGATGCGCTTTTTCTGATCCGTCGCATCCGTGATCGTGTCCGTGTCTGTCGACAGCAATCTCTCCTCGACCAGGAGATCGAGCAGCCGCCTCGAATCGAGCGGAATATCGGTGTAGACCGCGATGTTGCGGCGGACGCTCTTGGTGTAGGGATCAACGCCGGCGAGCCACGGAATAAGGCCTTTCCGCAACAACGCCTCTCGCGAGGCGGCGTCGCGCGGAATGGCGGGATCGGCGTCGGCGCGTTTGAAGGCGCGCGCCACTGCCGCGTCGATCGCGCCCTTGAGCTCGCCAAGCGCCTCGTAGTTGGCGTAGCTCAGGACACCGGCCTGGCGGTACTCGAGATAGAGTTGTTCGAGCGTCAGAGCGAGCAAAGGCAACGCGTCGATGCCCGCGCCTTTGTCGATGTCGAGCAGCAATTCCTGGGTGAGGCGCGGCTCGATATCAAGCCTGCCGCCCGCCTCTTCGACGCGCCGAGCCGGCCCTTCGATGACGTCCTTATAGGCGCCGTGCGGCATTGGCAGTAGCGGCTGCGTCGCTTGCGCCAGACCCCGGAAGGGCGCGGCGTGTTCGAGCGCGTCGTAAGAATCGGACCTGATGGCGAAGATTGCGATCACCGCCGGGTCGTCGGAAAGGCCAAGCGCGCTGAGCATCTCGACCAGCTCAGCGCCCTCCTTGGCGCCGTCGCCGCGAAACAGTTCTTCAGCCTGATCGATCGCGATGACGACCGCGGGCGGCTTCGCCGGTCGGTCATCAGAAACGTGGCGATTCCTTGCGGCCGCGACGAGTTCCGCCAGCAGAGGCCGCACTCCCGTTGCGCCCACCTGCACTGCGGCGCGCAACTCGGCGCGCGTTCGTTTTGGAAAGGCGGCTTCGAGCGCGCTGAGGAGGCCATGCTCGCCATAGAGCGCCGCATGTTCCGGCCGAAGCGGGGACAGGGGGATGAACTGGCCGTCCTCGCGCGTCAGCCGCGGCAGAATTCCGGCGCGCAAAAATGAGGATTTGCCGGCCCCCGAGGCGCCAAGGAGCACAAAGAGACGCGGCGGCGCTCCGCCATGCAAGCGGCGAAGACGGTCGATCGCCTCGATGATCGGCGCGTCGCGGCCGAAGAAGATGCCGGCGTCTTCCGCCTCGAGAGGCTTCAATCCACGGTACGGCGCGCGGCCCGGCTCGCCCTTGGGCGGCCAAGCGAAGAATTTCGGATCGAGCCCAGCCTTCTCCAAGCCGCGCTTCAAGCGATGCAGCCCATCGCGCGAAAAGGGGATGTGCCGCTCTTCGAGAGAGCCGGGCAGGCTCGTTCGGAACACGGAAAGCTCGCCGCCGGTGAGCGGGACAACCTGCCAACTGCCTTTCAGCTCCGGCGGAATATCGGCGAGCGTCAGGTTTGGATCGATGAGTACGGCGAAGAGGGTTTTGTCGAGGCCGGCAGCCAGGGTGTGCTCTTTGCGACACCAGCCGGAGGCGAGCCAGTTGCGCGAAACAAGAAAGATCACCGCCTCGCAACGCAACGCCGCCGCATGCAGCGCGCGCTCCCATCTCTCGCCGGCGGCGATGCCGCGCTCAGGATCGAGATCGAGGAAAACGTCGTCCCATCCTTCCGAGGCGAGCCAGGCGCGTAGCGCCACCGCCTCGAAATTGTCCTGGCTGGAATGACTGAGGAAGATGCGCGACATAAAGCGCCGGTTGAGGAGATCAGCGATAGCCTAACGCGGCTTAGACAATGCCGGCAAATCGGCTGAAACGCAGCGGAAAAGACTGTTCATCGGCAATTCATGTGAAATTTGACATGAGGAATAGCCTAAGACGCTAGAGTCCTTGGCGGCAATACGGAGAACGAACTTGAAGAAACTGCTTATCGCGCTTGGGGTTAGCTCGGCGCTTATGCTTAGCCCCGCTCTCGCCCAGACCAGCACCGACACGACCGCCCCCGCGGCGACATCGACCGACACGACGAAGGCGCCGGCGAAGTCGATGAAGAAGTCGACCAAGAAGTCCACGAAGAAGAAATCGACGAAGAAGTCGACCAAGGCCAAGGCCCCAGCGGCCGCGCCGGCCGACACCACGGCTCCGAAGAGCTGATTGACGCTTGACCGACGCCCGGCTCTGCCGAGCAGTGAAAATCGTTTTGGTTTCGACAAGACCGCAACCGCAGCCCCAGGGGCGCTGCGGTTGCGGTTTTCCTTTAAGGACGCCGATCCCGGGGCGGGCTTTATCCGACCCATCTGGCTTCGCCACGCTCGAAAATCAGGGCGCGGCCCTGCCAGATGGGGACGCTTGCCGCCTCCTCCTCCGCCATGCCGGCAATCAGCGCATAAAAAGCGCGCGCCACCCCGCCATGCGCGACGACAAGAGCCTCGCTCGTCAGTTCTTCGAGCCAAGGCCGCACTCTTTCAGCGAGCATGGCGTAGCTCTCGCCATCAGGGGGAGTGAAGTTCCATTTGTCGGCTTCGCGCGCCCGGGTGCCGTCGGGGTCCGTCGTCGAGACCTCCGGCCAGGTCAGTCCCTCCCAAGCGCCAAAGGTGAGTTCCTTCAATCGCGCATCGAGCTTATAGGGTTGCGGCGAGCGGCCCATCGCAACGCGAATCAACTCCATCGTCTCGCGAGCGCGGATCAGCGGCGAAGCCCAGAACGCGCCGGCGCTCTCCATGGCCGCGATGTCCGAATTCATGGCGACGCGCAGATATCGGCCTATCGCGCGCGCCTGATCCCGTCCCTTGCCGTCAAGCGGCACGTCACGCTGGCCTTGCAGGCGGTTTTCGGCGTTGAACACAGTCTGGCCGTGCCGCACGAAGATGATGCGGTGGGCGAACGGTCGCGTCATAAAGCAGGCTTCGTAACGGGCTTGGCGGGGTGGGAATGACTTTGCGTCCTATGGGAGGCGAACGAAGTCAAGCGATGCGTCAGCGCTTGAGCGAAGCGGGAACGTTTATTCAATTGGCGGCGCCGACGCTTGTGTGAAACACTGGGCGCCCGAGGGGGAGCTTTGGCATGAGCTGGAGATTGATCTTGGCGCTCGGCGTCGCGACGGCGGTTGCCTCGCCAGCCATTGCCTGTCCGGGCGTCTTTATCCGGGACTCGCAGAGCTACGACGATCGCGACCCGTCGGGAGCGCTCGTGAAAGTGAACGTGATCGTGCCCAAGGGCACGAAAGACGAGATTGTCGGCTATACGATCGTCGGCGGAAAGAAATACGACGTTCAACTTCGCGCCTATCTGCACGATCCCGCCGACATCCAGATCCAGAAAGGCTGCGTGCTGCAAAAGTACGAGTAGGGCGGAGAGTCTTCTGCCGCGCTCAGTCCGACGCCGGCGCTGCCGTCGTGAGCGCCAACGCGTGCAG
>Ga0070733_10002567_pt1 | contig 12818 bp, 11 predicted proteins | sample Coa_R1_9_FD_66450 | JGI IMG/M metagenome (GOLD analysis project Ga0070733, IMG submission 66450) | Surface soil microbial communities from Centralia Pennsylvania, which are recovering from an underground coalmine fire - Coalmine... | ecosystem: Environmental > Terrestrial > Soil > Unclassified ... | reverse complement strand
TCAGCCCAGCCGCTAAGACGCATACCCGACCGTGAGGCCCAGTGTCTCCAGGTATTTCTTTGCGATGAGGCAGCTTTCTTTGGCAGTGGTGCCGGTGCGGTCCAGTTCCACGGTCCACCAGCCTTTCCAGCCATTGTCGTCGAGGATCTTCTTGATCCCCGTAAAGTCAACGCCGCCGCGGCCCAGCTCAAAAAAGATGCGATTTTCAGCCGTGGTGTTGTAGGGCTCCGTCAGCTCGCCCTTGAACCCGCCCTTGTTCCCGGGAGCCACATCCTTGATGTGGTACTCGATGATGCGATGAAGGTACGTGCGAGTGAGCTGAACCGGGTCCATGCCGGCCATGGTGGTGTGCCCCGTGTCCACGATCAGGTTGACCAGCTTGGGGTCGGTCATCTCCATGATGGCCTCGGTGTCCTGCTTGGTTTGCAGCGAGCTGCCGAGGTGCGGATGGACGCCGAACTTCATCCCCATGTCCGTAATGCGCCGGCCAAGTTCGTTGAAGGTTTTCGCCATTTCCTTGTAATCCGCGGTGCGATCGCCGGGGCCGTGCTTTCCTCCGATGTTGATCTTCAGATGATCGCAGCCGAATCCCTGAATGAAGCGGACCAGTTTCATGTGGTCCTCGATGACGCCGTCTCTTTGCGCGGGATCGACAAAATCGGTGCGCATGCGCCCGCCGTTGGAGACCGTTTCGAGCGTCAGGCTGCGTTTGGAAAGTTCGTCTTTCAAGCCTTGCGGGTTGTCAGCCCAGCGTTCCACATAATTCCAGAAGGTCTCGATGCGGCGATAGCCGGCCGCGGAGGCCTCGTCGATGGAGCGGATGAAATTCTGCGCGCCGTTCCAATCCGGGCGCGTGTCGACGGTGATGCCGACCGTGATGCCGGACCGGGCGGCCGCCGCCACTGTAGACTCCAGAATGACGGGCAACGCGGCTGCGCCCGCAAGGAAACCGCGGCGACTGATAGGCATCATTTACTCCCCCCTCGAAAGCAAGCTATCCGGAAGATATGGCGGTGTCAAGCAGTCTCGTGGTCTATCGAAAATATCACCGGCCAAAAAAAAATGCGGGATCGCGGATGACCAGCTTGTTGTTCGCGTTCTCGAAGGCTAAGATCGACACTTGGTGGGTCTTGGCCGATGTGCGCTGAACGTGTATACTGAGTGAAACCTGAGGGTGAAAATGGAGCCCCGGTGAAATTGTCGTGCGAGGATCGGAACTCGACAAGCTCGCCGCGTGTAGAGAAGTCAGGAGGATGGTATGAGCGTATTCGATCAGAGTACGAAGGTAGGCCGGAGGGTCGCAGACCCCGGCACAGACAAAACTCTTCCCCCTAGCGGAGCGCTTTCATGGGGTGGGATAACGGGGGCCTCGGGTGTCGCCGGCACGGTAGGGGTGGATGCCAAGCTCGTTCACGGGGACCGCTGGCAACAAATCACCGGTAATCAGACCGAGAACATCACCTCAGACCTGAAAACTACGGTTACCGGCGACCAGACCCACACCATCGTAGGAAACCAGACGATTACGGTCAGCCAGAACCATCAGGAAACGATTATTGGCAATTGTTTGCAGACGATTATTGGGCCTCAAATCACGACAAACATGGACGTCCGGAACGAGACCAGGGCGGTCACGCACGCTCACACGCATGGCGACCATTTCTTTGTTTACGGCCCCGACAACCTGTTTCATTACTGTGAGACCAATATGGGCGCATGGATTTTTATGTTCGAAGCCGAAGTTCAACATACGGAGATCGGTCTGCAGCATCTCGAATTTAAGCCTGTAATGCACAACTACTTCGCCGGAATCGATACGAGTGTGTGCGCGATAAGGGGTCAGAATCAGGCATTGAATGAGGAGGTGTCCATTTCATGGGGGACGATTAGGCTCTTGCAAGGGCACATCTCGGCTCTTAACACGAAAGCCGGCGTGCTAGAGGCAAAATTGGAGGCCATGGAGGCAAATGCATCTGTGCACCGAGTAATCGGAGCTGCGCCGTAGGACACTGGCCTGGGTCTGTCGGGGTCCAGGTTAATGGCCTCAATAGATTAAGCACGTCGGAAACATATGGTACGCAAAGACGGCTCCCGGCTGACGCCATTAGAATCGGATGCAGATCTTCTTCCCTTGGTGCGTGCCCGCGAGTTTACGCGTTGTTTGCTGTATTGGATTCCGGCCAGCCCAGTACCTATTCCGTCCGTCCAGCGCCTTTGGCTTAACTCGTTTTTGGACCGTTTATCATTGTTGATGACGAAAAGCCACGGTCTGCGGTCGGAAGTATTTTTGCAGTACAAAACATTGATACCTGACCTGTACGAGAGCTTCGTCGACAAGGCTCTCGACTTGAGGCCGTTGATGGGCCTCGCACAGCGCCCTGGTCAAGAGATCCCGCCTGTTCCTACGCTCGAAGACCTTCAGCCGATCATTGAGGGAAAAGAGAAATATGACCTCGGCAAGTTTGTCGGAGACTTCTGCTATTGGTTCGTTCGGAAGAACGAAAAGTGGCAACGCGAACAGTTTTGGGGGCACGGCGGCATGACAATACTCTATCTCGCGCCCGATCCCGCGACCAAGACCGCGCCGCTTCGAATCCCGAAGTACCTCCGGGAGTACCCTGGGTTCAGTGAGCTCTTTAAGCTCTTTGATCCAGACCAAGCCGTCGCTGACGCTCAGGCTTTGAGTGATGGGTTCAGGAAGAAGAGCCTTGAAATGTATGCAGAAGAACTCAAAAAGAGTGTGCAGCTAAAAGGGATTCCCTTCGTGATCCCCTTGCTCAGCACTCGCGACTTTTTCAATTCTCCCGAAGATATATTCAAGAAATGGTTCGAGTTATTTGACATTTATGTCAATGAGAGCCCGGCCGACAAAGGGATTCTGATCGCCTCCAAATTGGATATCGAGGAGGATCTGATTGGAATTCTGAAGGAAATGAAAGAGGAAGGGCTAATCTATGGCGGGAACAGAGGATGAGCGAGAAAACGGCAAGCAAACTGGATTCGCGGTTGAGGGTTTTGCGAGCGCCCCCACCGTGGCAGGCATTTGTGCTTACGGTTTCGGGTTTCCCGATACCCGAGCCGGAATGCACGCAATTATCAACCGTTGTCAGTAGGATTTCGGCATCGGCCGCCGCGGAATGGAGATTGTCCTCTGAAGTCTTCCTCGAGCTTGAACAAATGAAAGGTCTCGAGTGCAGGTACCGTTTTTCCGATAACGGAAGGGCATGGCTTCCCGAGGTTGGGCTTGGCGTCTGGCCTGATCGTGAGCCGCCGGACATATTCACTCGCGACGAATTCGAGAATTGGGTTCCTGGGACTCCAATGCGGGAGTTGCTATGCGAGGTATTCCGGATTTCAACCTCTCCTGATCAGCGAAGCGCCGCCCGGAACGCAATGCTCACGTTCGGTCCGGTTGTTGAGATCCTTACGCCGGATTCAAGCGAGGCATTCTTCGGAAAAATGAAACCAGTGTATCTGGACTTTATCAAGTCGCGAGCCCACAGGTGCTTCCCCTACTACGTACCGCTGTTGGAGGGCAAGATCTTCGAAAACATGAGCTCCGACCAGCTCAGCCACTGGTGTCCAGGCATTTCTGTCTACGTGCGGGAAAGCTTCCAGGATCGCGGAATTCTGATCGCGTCAACGCTGCCTATATCGGATATCCTCAAAGAATTGGTAGGCAGAGCTGAGACTCGATCCAAGTAATCTGAACGCCTTCTCCGAACCGCCGAGCCCCTGAACAGCGTCTTCATCCGCCGGATGGTTACTTGATGTGGCCTTCCGTAAAGTCCCGATTGTTCTCCTCGCAGGAGTATTCGATCAGTTCATCGCCGGGCTTCATGCGTGTGAAGACGCGGGTGTTCTTCCACGGCTTGGTGTACGCCTTGGGATCGTCGATGGTCATCTCGTAGGCGATGTGTTGAGGGTCGGTGAGCTGATAGCGTTCCGTGAGATGCAGCGCATCCGTAAGCGGATGGCCGATGGTGTCGAGCCTGGTCTTCCCGTTGAACCCGATGGTATCCACCACAAAAGTATCTCCATCCCACTTGCCGAAGGAAGTTCCGAACCAGGTGGGTTCCAGATTCTTGGGACGAGGGCGCCCGTCCGCGTAGATCACGTGGAACCAGGTGTTCTGCTCGAACAGCAGCGCGACATACTGATCGTTCTGCATGATCTGGATGGGATAGCCGCCAACGTTGATGGAGCGCATCAAACCAAACGGCAGGCAATGCCCCGTGTAGTCGAACTTTGCGGGATCGTAGGTTTTGAAATTGTCCGCGCCCCAGGCAGTGAAGGGAAGGTCTCCAGCGCCCTTCTGATCCTTAGCGTCCTTGCTCATGTCCGAGACGTAGGGATGCTGCCAGACACCGTTCAGGTTGGGCTTGCCATCGGGCATGCGCGGGATTGACTGAGCTTGGGCGAAAGCGGCAAGCGCGCCCAGAAAGACCATCGAACCTTTAATGCAAATCATCGTAAACCACCTTTCCGCCGACGACTGTCAGCGCCGACTTCAAACGCTTGATCTCCTCATCCGGCACTTTTTTCGAATCGAAATAATCGGCCGTTAGCGCGATCAGATCGCCGAGCTTGCCCGGCTCGATCGTTCCCAGCCTATCCTCTTCGTGCAGAAACCAGCCGTTGTTCGCTGTGTAGAGTTGAATCGCCTCCATGCGCGTGAGCTGCTGTTTGTCGTTGATCAGCTCTCCGGCGGCGTTCTTACCGGTGACCATGTAGTAGATCTCCAGCCACGGATCGAAGACCGAGACCGCGGCTGCGTCGGAGCCGGCCCCTACGTGAATCCCGCTATCCACGATGGTCCGGTACGGAGGCCCTCCATTGGTGGGAGTCCCCGACAGATACAGCCACCCGTGCACCGCAACCCCTGCCCCGATTGCCTTCAGGCGATTGAGTGTCGGCAAGTCAATCTTGGGCACGTGGGCGATGGACCAGCGCAGGTCGGCAATCGGCGTCACGGCGTTGACCTTTTCAAACGTGCTGGTGGTGAACTGGTCTTCATTCAGCGAGAGCGTGTGCTGCTGGAACGCCCATCCGTGCTTGGCCACCAGTTGTAGCGCCGTCTCGTAGTTCGCGGGCGTCGCCCCGCCCTGGAAGCGCCAGGCCGCCGCGAACTCGCCGACACCAGTGAGCCGCAGCATGTCGTCGCCGAAGCCCGGAAACGAGTTATTCATGCGTTCCCTCAACAGCGGGACGTCCGGCGCCGTGTCCTGAGACAGAAAGTAGATGCGCAAACGGCTGGTCATCTTGTTTTCACGATGCAGCGCCAGGAAAGCGTCGTACATGGTCCATGGATTCAAGCTTTCGACGCCATCGCTGACCTGTGCCCCTTGCATGTCCGGTGTCCCTGGAATCGTGAATGCCCCCATGTCGGCGCTGGTGGTGATGCCGTAGTTGACCAAGTAAGCCATGGCATCTAGCGTGCCTTGCTTCTTATCGTCGAAGGTCTGCACCGCGCGCAACGCATTGAGGGCGGCGTTCAAGCCCTGGCCCGCGATCGTCCCCGTGGGACTCACCATGATGCCCTTCGATTCAAAAAAGGCCTTGCCCAGGCTGTTGGTGATGGTTCCGCTCCCATTCATGATGTACGGATTGTTGGGCAGCGCCTGATCCAGCTCCGCCATGGTGGGCGCGCGCTTCTCTGCGAACTGCTTCGCGTTCCAGTCGCCCAAGGTGGTGATGAAGGCTCCCGGCGGCACGGTCTTGGCGCGAGCTTTGAGTGTCGCCTGCACTTCCGCGATCGAGGTCGCGGTCTCGATGCGGATGTCATGGCCCGGCCGCATTCCCAGCAGCACGATGTGATTGTGATTGTCGATCAGCCCCGGAACCACTGTGCGTCCACGCAGATTCACGACCTTGGTGCACGGGCTCAATTTAAGATTCCCCGCCGGACCCACCGCGGCGAAGCGTCCATTCTGTATGGTCACCTCAGACACGATGGAGTTCTTTTGATCCATCGTGACGATCCTGCCGTTGGTCAGCCTCAGGTCACGCGACCCGTCGCAGACATCGGCGGCAGAGGCCGGAATTCCCGCCAGCGTCGCGGCCGCGATCAGGAAGCCAGAATGCATTCGACGATTCATCTTTCAGGTTATCCGTGGCTGATTATACACCCCTGGTCAGAATCGGATGTGATATATTCGGGGCGAAATGAAACTGCGCATCGTAGACTTGGGATTGGCGGTCGCTGGCGCAATCGCGCTGAGCGGTGTGACGCTTGCTCAAAACGTGCCGGAGCAATTCGTCGTCAGCGGGAAAGCCGCCGAAAAGATTCAGGATTTCACCACCATCAATCTGGCCACCGCGGAGCGCCTCGCCGGCGCGTGCGAGAAGGCCGCCACCGGCCAAGGCGTGCAGATCAGCATCATGGTTCTGGATAACGACGGCAATCATGTATACATGGACCGCATGGACGGCCAAGGCTATCTCAATATCGTGACGGCCGAAATGAAGGCGCGCACCGCTCTCATGGACCGCCAACCCAGCAAAGTCCCGATGAACAGCGTGATTCAGGATCCCACTCAGGAACTTCAGCTGATCCAGCTCGGCATGTTTGCGAACTCCGGCGGGCTTCCCATCGTCGTGAATAAACAGATGATCGGCGCCGTGGGCGTCGGCGGCTCCGCTCCGCGCGTGCCCGTGTGGAGCGACGAGATTTGTGCGCACAAGGCGCTGACGGAGGTGATCGGGCCGTCGGTTGCGCCACTGGTGCAGGACCTTCCGGCGCGCCGGAATCCCAATGCGGGCAGCGCGCCCGTTCCGCGCTTCGCCGCCGCTGCTCCGCCCAAATCGAGCCTTTCGCCGGAATACGTCGTCGGCGGCAAGGATGCGGCTACCGTCTTCGACGGCAATCAAATTTCGCTTGCGGCAGCCAAGAAGATCGCGCGGACCTGCCGCGAATGGGCCGCGTCGAAAGGCGGCACGATGTCGCTCTACGTCATCGATAACGCGGGCGAGTTCGTGCACATGGAGCGCATGGACGGCCAAGTCTATAACGATATGCGGACCGCGCTGTTGAAGGCGCAGACGGCGTTGAAGACGCGCCAGCCAACCTCCATTCGCGCGGTACAACTCAAGAACGATCCGGATGGCATCCCGCGGCAAACCGCTTTTTTCAATTTCTTTACCGACGCCGGCGGCATCCCGATCGTGGTGGACGGGCAAATGATCGGCGCGGTCGGCGTCGCAGGCGGCGCGGGCGGAGGCGATGAGAATTGCGCGATCGAGGGCCTGAAGGCGGCCTTCGGTGACCGCGTCACGCTGCCGGTCTATCCCGCTCCCGCAGGCCGCTAACATGACGAGGCTCACTCGGCGCGATTGCGGTAAGGGACTGCTTGGTCTCGCTGCGCTGGCGTCTGGTCCCGGACAATCGGGCGCGCAAGAGGGCGCGATTCCCCCGCAGGGCATGGGACACCGCTTCCGTCATCTCTCCTACAGCGACATCGGCGGACGGCCGGACAGTGTGCAGGTCATGCTCAATCGCCGGCATCTTTATGTCGGCCACATGTTCTCGAACGGTGTAACGATTCTTGACGCCGCGGACCCGCGCAAGCTTACCCCAGTCGGTTTCTTCAGCGGCGGAGACGAGACCCGGACGCATCACCTTCAGGTTTCCGGCGATCTCCTGTTGCTCGCCAACGGGGCGAACATCGTGGCCATGCAGTCCTACGACAACATTCGAGGTTATTTCGAAAACGCGCTGGCCGATAGTATTACCAACCGCAAGAAATTCCGGTCGGGTCTGAGCATTCACGATATCTCTCGTCCCGCCGAAATGAGAGAAATCGCCTTTCTCGAAATCCCCGGACTCGGCATCAACCGCCTGTGGTGGGCTGGCGGACGTTACGCAGCTATCGCCGCGCATTTTGATGGTTTCACCGATCACATTCTCGTCATGGTGGACCTCCAGAACATCACCAAGCCCGAAATCGTGGGGCGCTGGTGGATGCCCGGGATGAATCGGGCGGCTGGCGAGCCATCCACATTGGCGCCGGGCCGCCGCGTGGCCCTGCATCACATGATCACGTCCGGCAATCGCGGCTACGGGGCCTGGCGCGACGGCGGCTTCACCGTCCATGATCTCAGCGATCCGGCGAACCCGAAGCTGATTTCACACATCAACTGGAGTCCACCGTTTCCAGGCGGCACGCACACTCCGCTTCCGCTGCCCGGCCGAAAGCTCGCGGTGGTGGCCGACGAAGCCAACGCGGAAAAATGCGCGAAGGGCATGTTCGCCACGTTCATCGTGGATTTGCGTGCGGAGGAAAACCCGGTACCGATTTCCACTTTGCCTGCGCCCAAGGAGCGGGACTTCTGCGGATTCGGAACCTTCGGCCCGCACAACCTCCACGAAAATCGGCCCGGCACGTTTCGCAGCGAAGAAACGATTTTTGCGACCTACAACGTCGCCGGAGTCCGTGTCTTCGACATCAAAGACGCATTCGCGCCCAAGGAAATCGGCTACTGGGTGCCGCCCGCGCCCAAAAAGCTGATCGATCCTCGTCCCAACGTCGCGCTCGCGGCCAAAGCCGCCGATATCCTGGTCACAACGGATGGCCTCGTTTATGTCACGGATTGGAACGCCGGCTTAAACGTCCTGCAATACGAGGGCTGAGGGTCTGGCCCCGCCTCATTTTGAGGCTTTCCCGTAGCGGTACCTGAGGCTTAGGCCTTATTCTCACGGCCTGTGGAAGCTCGCAAAATTGAAATGTGAAACTCCGCGTATTCGTCTTCGGCTTCGCTTTGACCTTCTGTCTTTACGGTCAGAAGAACAATAAGGGCTTTAACTTCGTGGAGGCTTGCTTTAGGAACCCGGCGCTTCCCTACTGCATCCAGCGCGATTTCGTGGCGAAACCACCGAAGGGTGGGGCTCCGGGCGTTGTGTACAGCGCATCGCCGGGAACGGCGGGTTCAACGGTCGATGCGGCCGGCATAGATTGGCGCTTCGCGGATCCTGCCGCGGACTCAGTCGCCGTGCTCAACGGCAACACTCTTTCGGCGACGCCTTTCGCTCATAGCGTGATCGACATGTTGGCATCCAGTCAGGGGCTCTCTCCCGCGGACGCGCAGAAAACGTTCCTGGCCTTGTCGGGCCTTAGTCAAGTCGCGCTCTCGGTTCACGACGACAAGATCTTAATGATGGTTACCGGCCGGGCGCCCGACTCCGTTCTTCCTGCACCCGAAGCCGGTTGGAAGGCGTTGCCTCTGGCAGGGAACACCGTGCTGATCGGGCACGCCGCGGCGGTAGATCAGGCCGCACTGCGCCTCACCACGCCTAGCGAGCTTGGCGAGTTGCCGGGGATGGCTCAATCGCGGCCAGGAGATAGCGAATTTTGGGCTGCCGGCTCAGCCAAACTGGCCGGTCAGGGGGCTGTAAGCGCGGGCGTGAACCGATTCGAGGTAACGGCATCGATGCGCGACCGTCTCTCGAGCGACACCGTCTTCGAATTCGACCAAGCACCGGAGCCAGCCGCAATGCAGGCGTGGCTGAGCACCCTCGCCGACGCCAAAATCGAGGGCAATGGGGTACGCGTGAGAATGTCCATGGACGCCGATGAAGCGCGGCGGAATTCGAGCCTGATCGCCTTGAGCCCACTGGGTCAGCGCCTTCGGGCGATCATTCAGTCCGCTCGGCACCTTCCCGTGCGCGACACCGACACAACCGTCCATTCCCACCCGGTCATTTTCGGTTTGGATGGCGGTCCCCGGGAAGTAAAGTGAAGTGAACCGGCCCGCGCTGGTTCAGTCACTTTGGAGTTGCAGGCAGTTCAAGAAGTGTCTGTTTCCCTTTGGTCATGGTGAACTTCGGGCCGTCCGGTAGCTGGGTATTTCCGTAGGTCTCGCCTGCGAACACAGTCATTTGAGCCAAATTGCCCCTGTCGCGGAGATAAAAGTTTGCGCCGCCTTTTGGGTTGGTCAATAGCATCATTTGTTGATCGTCCTCGGAGTCAAGAGTGATAAAGGCCGCTCCTGACGAGTCGGCAGTGACGTAGGCGCCTCTCTCATTGCCGTTGGGGTCTGAGATCACCAAGCCGGAAACAGCTCCATCTCGCTTCTGCCGGACGCCATGAATCAGCGCATCGGGCAGGGGCGCCCCTAACCGAAGCCGCTCGTGCCCGCCTGAATCTTCGACTACCAGACCACGTACATGAAGTACGCCATCCTTGTCGGTAGCCGACTGTGCTGCTACAGGCGCAGGGCTCCCGAATGCAACTATGATGAGACCGAGGATCGTCGCAAGCGCTGTCGCCAAGAGGAATCGCTGTGCGCGATACTCGCGGTGCAAATGTAACATTTCTTCCCGAAGACAAATCAATTCAGTTTCGTTCATAGTGCTCCAATCGCTGTGCTCCTCCGCAATCCCGCGGGGAGTCATGCCTACTAATACGTCTGGGCGAATACTTCAGGATGCAGAATTTCATGGACGCTACAGGCAGCCACCCGCCTGCGAAACGCCCCGGATTGCCGACCCGCGACGGCGCCGTCAGCCGGTGGCCGATTTGTCGCCGGCCGCGCCGCTGTCTGGATATTTGCTGTATACTGACCCCCCAGGGGATTAACTCTCTTTGTGGAGGCGGAAATGTTCAAACAGTGGATGGTGGGCGCGGCGGTCGTGCTCGGTGCAACGCTCGGGCCGGCGCGGCTGAAGGCCGATGCTCCAGCGGACGTGAAGGCGGCGGTCGACAAGTCGATGAAGGCGATGGGCGCGGATAACCTCCACACCATCACCATCGCGGGCGAGGGTGCCAACGGCAGCGTCGGCCAGTCTTGCAATCCGCACGATGATTGGTGGCGGCATTATGCCGACACGGGCTATTCGCGCCAGATCGACCTCGACATGCGCGCCTGGCACATCCAGTTCGTGCGCAAGGAAGGCGATCCCAAGCAATGCGGCGGCGCCGGCACCACCAACCCCGCTCCCGATGCTCCCACCAACCAGGTCACGCAGGGCGGACCCATGGCGCCGTGGAACACGCAGCTCGAGTATGTCTTCCTGCCGGAGGGTTTCCTGAAGGTCGCCATGGAAAAGAGCGACGCCAAGGTTTCCTCTGAAACCATGAAGGGCAAGAAGTACACGGTCATCAGCTTCATGGGCGACAACAAGCAGGCGGTCAAGGGCTACATCGACGGAATGGGTTACGTCGATCGGGTTGAAACCACGATCGCCGGCATGGACCCGATCGGCGATGCCATCTGGTTCGCCGAATACGACGGCTATAAGGACTTCAACGGTGTAAAGTTCCCCACCCACATCGTGCAGCGCCAGGGGCCGTTCAAGACGCCTCCGAAGCTGTTCGAGTTGACCATATCCGATGTCAAGGTGAATCAGCCGATCGATCTGACGCCTCCCGCGGGCCGTGGCGGCGGAGGAGGCAGAGGCGGCGGTGGTGGCGGCGCGGCTAAAGGTGGACCCGGTGGCGGTGGGGCAAAAGGTGGGCCCGGTGGCGGCGGTGATGCTAAGGCCGGACCTGGTGGCGGTGCACCGGGTGGAGGTGCGGCTAAGGGCGGACCCGGTGGCGGTGGCGGAGGACGCGGTGCGGCGGCGGTTGTCGCCGACGACGATCTCGGCAACGGTGCATGGCTCATCACCGGCGGTTATGGCTCCGTGGTCGTCAATTTTAAAGACTATATCGTGGTCATCGAAGGGCCATCGAATGAGGCGCGCTCCAACGCCATTATTGCCGAGGCGCACAAGTTGGTCCCCGGCAAGCCCATCAAGTACGTAATCAATACGCACGCGCACTTCGACCACGCCGGCGGATTGCGGACGTTTGTCGCCGAGGGTGCGACCATCGTCACCAGCCAAGGTAACAAGGGGTATTGGGAAGAGCTCTTCAAGAATCCCCATACCATCGCGCCCGACAAACTCTCGATGATGAACCCGCAGCCCAAGGTCAAGGTCGAGTACGTCGGTGAAATGAAGAAGATGATAGGAGGCGACAACGAGATCGACCTCTACCACGTCGACGGCAGCATGCACAATGACGCGATGCTGATGGTCTATCTGCCCAAGCAGAAGGTACTGGTGGAAGCGGATGAATTCAACGTGCTGGGGAACCCGGCGCCCACGACGCCCGCGGCCAATCCGAACAAGTATCAGATCAACCTGCTGGCCAATATCGAGCGGCTGAAGTTGGATGATCCGAACCTCCGGATCATTCCGATTCACCTGCCGACTCCGGATACCCGTAAGGTCTCGCTCTCAGAGCTGAAACTGGCGGCGGGCAAGCCGGCCAGTTAGCGGTCCCCAGGGAGTGCGGCGGGATGGCTGCCGCACTCCGCTCCATGAATCTCCCCCTCCGAGGCCGCTCCGGCCTTTCATGCCTTTTTCATATATTTGGGGCCAAACTCTTTTATGGGCCCCCGAGCAGCGCTGCGCTTTTCTTTCCTCGCGCTGCCGCTCTTGCTTTTCTCAGGCAATTCGGACGGTGAAAACCTCGCCAGGGCAGCTACTTTTCGCACCAGCACGCGGATGGTGTTGGTTCCCGTCACCGTGACCGACTCTTCTGGAAAATCGGTCACTGGCCTTCAGGCCAAGGATTTCACCATCTTCGACGACCAGACCCCGCAGCAGATCCTATCGTTCGCCACTCAGGACGCCGCGTGCTCAGCCGGTCTGGTGTTGGACATCAGCGGCAGCATGCAGACCACTCTGGGCGCCGTCAAGGACAGCGCGCGGGCTTTCGTCCGGACGGCCAATCAGGACGATGAATTCCTATTGCTGACAGTCTCGACCCTTCCGGCAGCGAGCCCGGAATTTACCACCGATGCCGGCGCCGTTGAAGAAAGTATCGCTTCCACCA
>Ga0070733_10002563_pt1 | contig 12824 bp, 14 predicted proteins | sample Coa_R1_9_FD_66450 | JGI IMG/M metagenome (GOLD analysis project Ga0070733, IMG submission 66450) | Surface soil microbial communities from Centralia Pennsylvania, which are recovering from an underground coalmine fire - Coalmine... | ecosystem: Environmental > Terrestrial > Soil > Unclassified ... | reverse complement strand
TCGATGGAGACCGCGCGGCCGTCCTCGTAGCGCAGCGTCACCTGACTCTTGGCGTCGGGCCGGAGCCATGGCAGGGGGTTCTTCTTGTTCTTGCGCACCTTTGACTGCTGTTCCACCAGGCGGTGGGCGTAGTGGATGGCGGCCGGCATGTAGTCGCGGGTCTCTTTCGTCGCGTAGCCGAACATCAGGCCCTGGTCGCCGGCGCCCTGGTTCTCGGGGTCGCCGCGGTCCACGCCCTGGTTAATGTCGGGCGATTGCTTGCCGATGACGTTGAGGATGCCGCAGGTCTTGCCGTCGAAGCCCACGTCGGAAGAGGTATAGCCGATGTCGCAGATCACGCGCCGCACCAGTTCTTCCAGGTCCACCCAGGCGTTGGTGGTCACTTCGCCCGCGACCACTGCGACACCGGTTTTCACCAGGGTCTCGCAGGCGACGCGCGCGCGCTTGTCCTGGGAGAGGATGGCGTCCAGTACTGCGTCCGAGATCTGGTCCGCGACCTTATCCGGGTGGCCTTCCGAGACGGATTCCGAAGTGAACAAATAGCTGTGAGACATGCGTGTTGCGGTCCTGGTGAAGCCGGGCCGAGGGCAGGCTGATTTAAGGGGGCGATAGTTTACCGATTCGGTATGGCTTTTTCGACTTGGGAGCCGGGAGCAAGTTTCATGGGGCTTGCAGCGCGCCCCGCCGGCTCCGAACCGGGAATTCCCCGATAAATGCGCAGGTAACCTCCCCATTCTACTCCCCCTAAGGACGGCCGGGGCGGCCGTCCGTCGCAAAGCTGCGCGGCGGCACGGCTATATTTAGGGAAGACCGCGCCCCCACACATGCTCTTCCCTGCCGATGCCCTTCCACTGTGCACCTATACTCAGGGTGCGACGTTTTAATGCATAAGAAGCCAAGCGTCGTGCAGAAAGGAGGTCTTATGCAGGCCGCTCCGATCAATCCCGACGTCAACAACATCCTCAACCCGCCGAACCTCTCGCTCGAGCAACTAGTGTTGCATGCCGATCCCATCGTGCAGGCGGCGCTGGTCCTGCTGCTGCTGCTCTCGATCTGGAGCTGGTCCATCATGGTGGACAAGGCGGTCGAGATCATGCGCGCCAAGCGCGCGGTGCGCAGGCTGGAGAAGGCGGTGCAGGGAGGCCAGCCCCCCGATGCCGCGGCGGAGCAGACGAAGCATCCCGCGGGGGCGGTATTGCGCGCCGGGGTACAGGAGTGGCAGTCGTCGCCCGCAGGTGTGCACGAATCCTTGGGGGAGCAGCGCGAACGGATCGAGCGTGCCATGCGCAATGAACTCGCGGGGGAGATGCGGCGCATGGAGCTGCGCCTGCCGTTCCTCGCCACCGTCGGCTCCGCCGCGCCCTTCATCGGCCTGTTCGGAACCGTGTGGGGCATCATGGACAGCTTCACCGCCATCGCCGAGTCCCACGACACCAGCCTCGCGGTAGTGGCACCGGGCATCGCCCAGGCGCTCATCGGGACCGCGGCGGGCCTCGCCGCTGCCATCCCGGCAGTCATGGCCTACAACAAGTTCGCCACCGAGTTCGGGCTCTATGTGGGCCGCATGCAGACGCTCATCAGCACCTGCGGCGGTCTGCTGGTGAAGCGCCCGCGCGGGGAGGGCCGCTGACATGGCCATGAGCGCGCCGCGCGCCCCCACGGGGGACGAATCCTCGGGCTACCGCCCGGTGGCGGAGATCAACGTCACGCCGTTGGTGGATGTGATGCTCGTGCTGCTCATCATCTTCATGATCACCGCGCCGCTGATGATGGCGCAGTTGCCCATCGAGCTGCCGAAGTCCAGCGCCCAAGATCTGGGCAAGCCGCCGGAACCGCTGATCGTGGCCCTGGACGCGAAGGGTAACTACTATATAGGTAGCGACGTGGTGCCGGCGGCCGATCTCGCCGGCAGGCTCAAGGCGCAGGCGGCGAAGGACTCGGACCAGATCGTGTATGTGCGGGCGGACAAGACCGTGCCCTACGGCCAGGTGATGGCGCTCTTAAGCGAAGTGGGGCAGTCCGGGTTCTACAAGATCTCGCTCATGAGTGAGCAGCCCGGTGGCTGAGGCGATGCACGGCTTCCGCAACAGCTTCGGGATCTCGGTCCTGCTCCATGCACTCGTGGTGTTCGTTATCGTGGTGGTGATCAACTATCATCCCCGCGGCATCCACCTGCCTGCGACGCCGAGCGCTTTCGATCGCGCCATCCCCATCAGCCTGGTGCCGCAGCCGCGCCCGCAGCCCAAGCCGCAGCTGCCGAAGCCCAGGCTGCCCCAGCCCATCAAGCCGCCGCCGGCGGCCATCGAGACCCAGGCGAGCCAGGTGGTGGCAACGAATCCGCCGCCCACGGCGAAGTCGCCTCCGCCCCAGGCGCCGACGGAGCAGCCGGAAGCGACGCGCCCGCCCGACTACGAGGAGATCGCCGAGGCGATCCTGGAGCAGAACAAGCGCTATCCGCGCGAGGCGGTGTTAGGAGGCATCGAGGGTGAGGTGGAGCTTTCCTATATCGTCAACAACCAGGGCACGGTACTCGGCTACAGCATCGTGAAATCTTCGAATCAGCAGGTGCTGGACGACGAAGTGATACGCCTCATCCGCAGTGTGCGCTTCCCGCCGTTCCCGGCGGGCGACCGGGATCTGCGCAAGACGCTCGATGTCACTATCGAATTCACGCTCCACTGACCACGTTCCACACAACCCGGGGTTTGGATGGGTCGCGGAGTTATTTGCGGGATTTTCGTATCTTCGGCGCGAGAAGTCGGCAGGGACTCTACCGTTTTGGGCTTATTCCGGCCCAAAATGCCCCTTCTCTGTCCACCTCGTTGTTTTTCCTGTCTTTATCCGTCGCGAAGTGCGATAATATTCCCGTTGTTCTCCAGCCTGCTGATACCCCTTTTGTGTCCCCCACCGAATGTGATGTCACCGACTGCAGTAATAACACTGTGTTGATTCTTTATTAATTATCTAGAGAGATTGAAATGGAACAGAACAAATTGTATGTCGGCAACTTCCCTTACTCGGTGGACGAAGCGCAGCTGCGCGGGATCTTCGCCCAGTACGGCGATATCTCCGAACTCCGCCTGATCATGGACCGGGACACCGGCCGTCCGAAGGGCTTCGGGTTCATCACGTTCGCGACCCAGGCCGCTGCCGAGAAGGCACTGGAGCAGAACGGCAAGGATCTGGGCGGACGTCCGCTCAAGGTCAATATCGCTACGGACAAGCCCCGCACCGGTGGTGGTGGCGGCGGCGGTTTCCGCGGTGGCAACGGTGGTGGCGGTGGCGCTGGCCGCAACCGTTGGTAAGACTGCGAAACGTCTGAGTTGAATAAGAGCCCCGCCGCAAGGCGGGGCTTTTTTATTGTCTACTGTGTCGGAGCGCGGTGCTTTTTGGCGCTGAGAATGCGCGAATGAAGACCGTGATATTCTTGAAGTAGATGCCTGCAAGGGAGATTGCATGGCTCAAGAGACCCCGCTCTGCGATTTCGACGCCAAGGCGCCGGACTTCCGCCTGCCTGGCACGGACGGGCGCACTTGGTCCCTCGCGGATTGCCGCGGCGAACATGGCACCCTCGTCATGTTCATCTGCAATCACTGCCCCTACGTAAAAACTTCCATCGATCGCATCGTTGCTGCCTGCAACGGCTTGGCGCCCCTGGGTATCAAGGCGGTGGCCATCTGTGCCAACGATGCCGTCGCCTACCCGGAAGACTCCTTCGAGAAGATGAAGGCCTTCGCCCAAGCGAACAAATTTCCGTTTCCCTATCTCCATGACGAATCGCAGGCCGTAGCCAAGGCTTATGGCGCTGTTTGTACGCCGGATTTCTTCGGCTACAACGCGGCTCTGGAACTGCAATATCGCGGACGGCTGGATGAAGGGCGCACCTCTAAACCCAAGCCCGGAGCGAAGCGGGAACTCGTCGAGGCCATGGAGCAGGTGGCTAAAACAGGAAAGGGGCCGAAGGGGCAGATGGCAAGCATTGGATGCTCTGTGAAATGGCGATCCTAGAAGACAGTATTTAGGGTATTGATGAATGAAAATTTTCCGCGATAGCCAATGGTACTTTGATCTCATCTCGCCTTTCTCCTATCTGCATTTCAAACAGTTCCACCGGCTGCCCGCGGGTTTCGAGGTCGAATACGTGCCAGTGCTGTTCGCCGGCCTCCTGAAGCATTGGGAGCATAAGGGGCCGGCGGAGATACCCCCGAAGCGGGTCTATACCTACCGGCACGTGACCTGGCTAGGGAGACACTTGGGGGTTCCACTCAAGGTGCCGCCGAGCCATCCTTTCAATCCACTCCAAGCACTGCGCCTGGTGATCGCCGCCGGACCGACGCGGGAGCACGTGGAGACCGCTTTCGACATGGTTTGGAAGGAGGGCCGGGACCTGCAGGACCCGAACGAAGTGTCTGAACTGGGCAAGCGCCTGCATATCAAGGATGTGCCGGCGGCGCTGGCGGATGGGGCGGTGAAGGCGAAGCTCAAGGCCAATACCGATGCCGCCATCGCCCGCGGCGTGTTCGGAGTGCCTACCTTCTTCTTGGGTGAAGCGCTGTTCTGGGGCCAGGACTCCCTGGAGATGATGTTGGATTATCTTAAGGATCCGGGTCTGTTCGAGACACCGGAGATGCGGCGTGTATATAGTCTGCCCGTGGGCACCGCCCGCCGCGAAGCTTCCAAGCCCTAAATGCGCCTGCGTCGCCTGCGCCGGGCTGAATTGCCGGTCCCGTCTGCCGCTCTGGCGCGTTTCCTCATCGGCAAGACCCTGGTGCGTATCGTTCCCGGCGGCCGCATGCTGGGCCGCATCGTGGAGACCGAAGCCTATCTGCCTCATGACGCCGCCTGCCATGCTTTCAGGGGCATCACCCGGCGCAACCGCGTCCTGTTCATGGAGCGCGGCCATGCTTACGTGTACTTCATCTACGGCAACCATTTCATGCTGAACGTGTGCGGCGAGAAAGCCGGTGTCGGTGGCGGCGTGTTGCTACGCGCACTGGAGCCGCTTCAAGGGCTGGACCTCATGCGGAAGCGACGCGGTCGCGTGCCAGCGCGGGACCTAGCCCGGGGGCCGGGGCGGCTGGCGCAGGCGCTCAATGTGGATATGCGCCTTGAAGGCGTGGATCTCTGCGCGGCAGGACCGTTGTGGTTAGGCACGCCGTTGGAACCTGTCGGGCGGATCGGGCGCAGCGTGCGTATCGGCATCAGCAAGGATGCCCACCGCCGCTTGCGGTTCTACGAGCGGGACAACGCTTATGTCAGCGGCTCGCGAGCGCTGTGCAAGTGATGCGACTTCATGATGCGCACGCAGATTTGGTAACATCCAGCCCATGAATAGCACCGGGATGATCCACGAGGTCGACCACCAGTTCCACGCCGGCGAAGAGGTGTGGAACACGCTCTTGCATCTCATCGGCTTGGTGCTGGTGCTGGGTGCCCTGCCGGTGCTCATCACCCTCGCGGCGATCCATGGCACGGCGCTGGAGGTGGTGACCTTCAGCGTCTATGGGGCGACCCTCGCGGCCCTGTACCTGGTCTCGACCCTGTACCACTACGTGAAGCCGGGTCCGCTTAAGCGCATCCTGCGCCGGGCGGACCACATCACCATCTATTACCTCATCGCCGGCACGTACACGCCGTTCTGCCTGGTAGCCTTAGGGGGAGCGCTTGGCTGGACTCTGTGCACGGTGTTATGGGCGCTGGCGTTTCTCGGCACGCTCTTCAAGCTCCACATGGCGCACCGTTTCGAGTTCCTGTCTACTCTCCTCTATATAGCCAAGGGATGGGCGGGGCTCCTGGTGATTGTTCCCCTGTACCACGCGCTGCCGCTGGCATCCTTCGTGCTGGTGTTGGTGGGGGGCGTCTGTTACACCGTCGGCGTGGGTTTCTACGCCTGGGACCGATTGCACTTCAATCACGCCATCTGGCACGTGTTCTGTCTCGCCGGCAGTATTACCCAGTTCATTGCGGTCTTCTTCCTTCTCGATCTTCCGCAATAAGTCGCCCTTAGAGACACGCTCAGGGGAAATCCACCTCCGTCAGGGAGTCGGCCGCGACCGTCGCTTTCTTCGCGGCGGTGAAGCTGAGGGTATTCACGACGGCGGGATCGTCTCCCGCGGCGCAGACCAGCGCGACCGTGTAGTTCCCCGGCGGCATGTAGTCGAAACCGTAGTGGAAGTTGCCGGTGAAGCCGTCCAGCATCACGTTCGCGGTCTGCACCGGCTGTACTGTGGTCGTGGGGTTGATATCCACCGGCGTGACATTGAACCCGGTGTAGGCATACGCGGCCGGCTGGCAGGCAGGAGCCGCGATGGAAACCCCGCCGATACTGAGGGTATTGCTGACGTCGCCCTCCAGGGCGCCCGACTGGTTGACGTCCACGAGCCGCAGGGCGGGCTTTAAGTCGTAAGCGCCCGAGGCCAAGATGATGGATTTACGCAGGTCGAAATCCAGCGTTATTACCGCGTCATCGCCGGAGGCGATGCTGAAGCCGCTCACCAGCTTGATTCCCGTCTGGTCGCCGCTGGGGATGACGAGCGGATGCACGCTGCCGTCGGCGAGGGTGATGTTCGACTGGCTCATGTCCACCTTCAGGCGTATCCACTGATACCGGCCTGCGGGGATGTCCACTCCGTCCAGCAGCAGGGCGAAATTGTCATCCTGCAAGTCCAGCAGGTTTACTTGGAAGGGCGAAGGAAAGTCGAATTCGATGGGCGCGCCGATTGCCCCTTGGATCTGTACGCCAGTGAAGGTGACCGCCACACTTTGGGCGCCGTCCACCGGTGTGTCGGCCACTGCCAAAGTGAGCGTGGTCTGATCGCTGGACGATAACCAGCAGCCGCCGAGCGGAGCGATCCCGAGAAGCGCCGCCAACGTCAGACGCGTTGCCATCCACGGTGCATTCATCTGCGCCTCCATCGATGTGGGCCCGTTCGGTGCCCAATCTCGCCGTCGTATACCGGGTCCACCCCCTCCGAGAAGAGGGGGTGGACCCGGCCCGAATGCCGGTCCTTCAGGGGAAGTCCACTTCCGTGGCCATATCCGCCGTCACCGTGGCGTTCTTCGTCGCGGTGAAGATGAGCGCGTCCACTGTCACAGGGTTGTCACCTGCGGCACAGGTGAGCGCGACCGTATAGTCACCCGGCGCCAGGAAGGCTGCAGTGTATACGTATTGACCGGTATCGTTGTCCAAGCTCACTGTGGCCGTGGTTACCGGTTGCACCGACGAGACCGGGTTGATGTCCACCGGCGTCACATTGTCGCCTGCGTAGAGGTAGGCGGCGGGTTTGCAGGTCGGGTCAGTGATCGCGACTGTGCCAATCATGAGGGTGTTGCCCACGACGCCGTGGATCTGGCCAGTTTCCACGTTGTTCGTTATCCGCAGCACCGGCTTGAGGATGTAATTGCCGTCGGCGAGGATGATGGAGTGGCGCAGGTCGAAGTCGATGGTGAAGTTCACCGCGCCGCCGGCGGCGACTGTGAAGCCGTGCACCAGTTTGAGGCCAGTCTCATCGTCGCTCGGGATGATGAGGGGATGGACCGAACCGTCCGAGAGCATGATGGTGCAGCAGTCGGTCGTGGCGAGCTTCAGGCGTATCCAGGCGTAATCCCCCGCCGGCAGGCTCACCCCGGAGAGGAGCGAGGCGCTGTTACCGCCCTGCTGCTTCAGGAGGTCGATCTGCTGCGGAGAAGGGAAGTTGAACTCCAGGGGTTTCGTGTTGCTGCCCATGTCGTTGTTGCCGCTGCCGTCGTCGCCGTTGTCCATCCCGTCGTTGCCACCCATGCCACCCTGCTGGTCTTGATCACCCCCGCTGTCGTTATCTCCCTGGTCGTCATCGCTCCCTGTACCGCCGCTCGCGTTGCTGTCTTCGCTGCTGCTGCCTTCGGCTTGGTCCTGTTGATCCCCACCGCCCGGTTGTATCTCGATGCCGGTGAAAGTGATCAGCACACTGGTGGCGCCGTCCACAGGAGTGTCGCTGATGGATAGGTTGAGAGTGCCCATGCCGCCGATACCGCTGGAGCCGTTGCAGCCCGTGAGTATCAGTAGGGCGACCGCGAGGAAAGCGGGAAGACCTCTATAGATATTTCGGATGACCATGATTCATCCCTCCTCATGCACGTAAACGCTGCATGATGGTCGCGTCTCGTCAGCCGTGGATGTGAAGTAGTTCACGATAAACGCCATGTCAACAATCCTTATGTAGCCAGGGTTCCACGCGCGCACGACACATGGCGTTGGACATATTTTTTGTGGGCGCCTAGTGTATGCAAACTGTATTCCAACCTGGGATAAAAACGTGCCCCTGAAGGTTTGTCTCGCCGGCGCCGCTGGCCACGTGGGCCGCGAACTTACCCGGGCGATCCTTGACGCGGACGATCTCGTGCTCGTGTCGGCCGTGGGCAGGAAGAGCGCGGGGAAGAAGCTCTCGGCCGTCACCGGCGAAGCTCGCGCGGACATCCTGGTGTATGCAGACATCGCCACGGCGCTCAAGACCGCACCCGTGGACGTGCTCATCGATTACACTCGTCCTGACGCCGTGAAGGCGAACGTGCGCGGTGCGATCGAAGCGGGCTGCCATGTGGTCATCGGCACTTCGGGTCTCACAGATGCTGACTACGCCAAGATAGATGCCTGGGCGACGCGACGGGGCGTGGGAGTGTTCGCCGCCGGCAACTTCTCCCTCACCGCCGCCCTGCTGCAGCACTTCGCGGTACTTGCGGCGGCGGCGATGCCCCACTGGGAGATCCTGGATTACGCTGCGGATTCGAAGCCTGATGCGCCGAGCGGTACGGCGCGCGAACTCGCCTATCAATTGGGGCAAGTGATGAAACCCGTGTGGCAGGTGCCGGTGGAGGCGACTCAGGGATTAAAGGAGAGCCGCGGCGCGAGTCTCAACGGCTCGCAGATGCATTCCATCCGTTTGCCTGGTTACTACTCCGCGGTGCAGGCGGTGTTCGGCAGCCCGGGTGAGCGCCTGGAACTCCGCCACGAGTCCACGAGCTACGCGCCCTATGTGGCTGGTACTCTACTGGCGGTGAGACGAGTCCACGCTTTCAAAGGTCTGAAGAGGGGAATGGGCACGCTGCTGGGATTGTAGCCCTCAGCCGTCTTTCTTCGGTTCGAATTCCGTGTAATCCTCGGTCTTCGGCATCTTTTCCATCACCGCCTCAAGCTCCTCCGGGGCAGGCACCACCTTGCGGGTAGCGAGATCGAACCAGGCTCCCTGGCAGTCGATGACGCAGGCAAGCTCCCCGTCCTGGCGGAAGATGCGGTGGCGGATGCGCCAGTGCTTGTGGTTGGGGGAGAGGCCCGCCGCCTCGCAGCTCACACGGATGCGTTCGTTGGGGCGGATCTCCTTCAGGTACTTGAGGTCTTCCCGGAACAGCACCGGCCCGAGGTGCAGTTTCTGGAAATGTCCCAGGCCGAAGCCGTGTTCCGTGAGGAAGCCGATGCGCGCCTGGGCGCCGTAGTCGGCGTAGGCGCTGTGGCGCATGTGGCCGTTGGGGTCCAGGTCCGCCCAGCGGACCTCGAAGGTCTTGGCGTAACTCTGGCTCATGGGCGTTTCCCTGCGGGTTTCGGGGTTTTCGGCAACGGCCATTCTAACCTGCGGCCCCCGCGGCTTATTCGAGCAGGAATTTAGGTTGTCCCTGACCCCCACATCGGCGAAAATACGCGCCCTTTCCCCGGAGCCGCCATGCCCTCCCGCCGCGAACTCGCCAATGCCATCCGCGCGCTCGCCATGGATGCCGTGCAGAAAGCCAAGTCAGGCCACCCCGGCATGCCCATGGGCATGGCGGACATCGCCGAGGTGCTGTGGAACGATTACCTAAAGCACGACCCCGCTACGCCCAAGTGGCCGGACCGGGACCGATTCGTGCTCTCCAACGGCCACGGTTCCATGCTGCAGTACGCGCTCCTGCATCTCACGGGCTATGACCTCCCGATGGACGAGCTGAAGCGCTTCCGCCAACTGCATTCCAAGACGCCGGGGCATCCCGAATACGGCCTGACACCAGGGGTCGAGACCACCACCGGGCCCCTGGGACAGGGCCTCGCCAATGCCGTGGGCATGGCCATCGCCGAGCGCTCGCTCGCAGCCCGTTTCAACCGTCCCGGCTTTAAGCTGGTGGGTCACTACACCTACGTGTTCTTGGGCGACGGCTGCCTCATGGAAGGCATCTCCCACGAGGCCTGCTCCCTGGCGGGTACCTTGGGGCTCAACAAGCTCATCGCCTTCTACGACGACAACGGCATCTCCATCGACGGCGAAGTGCACGGCTGGTTCACCGACGACACGCCGAAGCGCTTCGAGGCCTACGGCTGGCACGTGGTGACGGCGGTGGACGGCCACGATCCGGACGCGGTGAAGCGCGCGATCGAAGAAGCACGCAAGTCGACGGACAAGCCCGTGCTCATCTGCTGCAAGACCATTATCGGTTACGGCGCACCCAATAAGCAGGGCAAGGAATCGAGCCACGGTTCGGCGCTGGGCGACGACGAGGTAGCGTTGGCACGCAAGCAGTTGGGCTGGAACTATGCGCCTTTCGAGATCCCCCAGGAGTATTACAAGGCCTGGGATGCTCGGGGCCGAGGCAAAGCCTACCGGGAGAACTGGGAGGCGGTGTTCAAGAATTACCGTGCCTCCTATCCGGAGCTGGCCGCCGAGTTCGAGCGCCGCATGCAGGGAAAGTTGCCGACCGATTGGCAGGTGAAGTCCCGGGCCTTCATCGAGAAGACTTCGGTGGAAGGTACCGAGATCGCAACGCGCAAGGCCTCGGAAGTGACGCTCAACGGTCTCGGCCCCCTGTTGCCGGAACTCATCGGCGGTTCGGCCGATCTCACCGGCTCGAACCTCACCTGGTGGAAGGGCTCCCGCCCGCTCAACAGGCAGGATTTCGGTGGCAACTATATCTTCTACGGCGTGCGAGAGTTCGGCATGTCCGCAGTCATGAACGGCTTCGTCCTCCACGGCGGCATCATCCCCTACGGCGGCACCTTCCTGACTTTCTCCGACTACGCCCGCAATGCGCTCCGGGTGGCGTCCATCATGGGCGTGGGCAGCATCTATATATATACCCACGACTCCATCGGCCTGGGTGAGGACGGTCCCACCCACCAGTCGGTGGAGCATCTCGCTTCCCTGCGCCTCATGCCGAAGATGGAATTGTGGCGGCCTTGCGACGACACGGAGACCGCGGTGGCCTGGATCCGCGCCATCGAGCGCCGCGACGGTCCTACGAGCCTCGCGCTCTCGCGCCAGAACCTGCCGCATTTCAGCCGCAGCCCCGAACAGCTTGCGGCGGTGCGTCGCGGCGGTTACATACTGGTGGATACGCATGGGCAGCCCGATGCCATCCTCATCGCCACCGGCTCCGAGGTGGCGCTGGCCGCCGCCGCCGCCAAGAAACTCCTCGACAAGGGTGTGAAGGTGCGGGTGGTGTCCATGCCCTGCACCAGCCTTTTCGACGTCCAGGACGCGGCCTACCGCGAGAGCGTGTTGCCCGCCAAAGTCGGCGCGCGGGTGGCGGTGGAAGCGGGCGTCACCGCCGGCTGGCACCGCTATGTAGGCCCCGCGGGCCGCATCGTTGGCCTGGACCGTTACGGCGAGTCCGCCCCGGCCAAGGACGTGTTCGAGTATTTCGGCTTCACCATGGACAACGTGGTGAAGCAGGTGGAGGCGGCATTGGGCCGTCACTGAATCTAATCCGGATTCCGAGCGAGGAGATAGAGCGATGGCCATCAAGGTAGGTATCAACGGTTACGGCCGCATCGGCCGCAACATCCTGCGCGCCCTGTACGAGGCGAAGCGCACCGGCGAGATCAAGATCGTCGCCATCAACGACCTGGGCGACGCGGCCACCAACGCCCACCTGACCCGCTACGACACCGCCCACGGCAAGTTTCCGGGTGAGGTGGCCGTGGACGGCGACCACATGGTGGTGAACGGTGACCGCATCCGGGTGTTCGCTGAACGTGATCCCTCTAAGATCGGCTGGGCGTCCGTGGGTGCCGACGTCGTGCTGGAGTGCACGGGACTCTTCACCAGCAAGGCCAAGGCCTCGGCGCACCTCGCCGGCGGTGCCAAGAAGGTCATCATCTCCGCCCCAGGCGAGAAGGACGTGGACGCTACCGTGGTGTTCGGCGTCAATGACAAGACCCTGAAAGCTTCCCATACCGTCATTTCCAACGCCAGCTGCACCACCAACTGCCTGGCGCCGCTCGTCAAGGTGCTGCACGAGAACATCGGCCTAGTGAGCGGCTTCATGACAACGGTGCATTCCTACACCAACGACCAGGTGCTCACGGACGTCTACCATAAGGACCTGCGTAGGGCCCGTTCCGCTACCCATTCCATGATCCCCACCAAGACCGGTGCGGCGGCCTCCATCGGGCTGGTGATGCCGGAACTGGCAGGCAAGCTGGACGGTATCTCCATCCGCGTGCCCACTATCAACGTGTCGCTTGTGGACCTGTCCTTCATCGCGGCCCGCGACACCAGCGTGGAGGAGATCCACAAGATCATGAAGAACGCCTCCCAGGGTCCTCTCAAAGGTCTCCTCAACTACAGCGATGCGCCGCTGGTATCCGTGGATTTCAACCACGACCCGGCCTCCAGTACCTACGATGCCACCATCACCAAGGTCATCGGCCGGCTGGTGACGGTATATTCCTGGTACGACAACGAGTGGGGCTTCAGCAACCGCATGCTGGACACCACCGTCGCTTTCTGGAACGCCAAGTGACGGCTTTCACACTGTTGAAATAGTATTTTGCAAGGATACGCGGCGTGAACATACTCAAGATGACCGATCTGGACCTGAAGGGT
>Ga0070733_10002562_pt1 | contig 12825 bp, 10 predicted proteins | sample Coa_R1_9_FD_66450 | JGI IMG/M metagenome (GOLD analysis project Ga0070733, IMG submission 66450) | Surface soil microbial communities from Centralia Pennsylvania, which are recovering from an underground coalmine fire - Coalmine... | ecosystem: Environmental > Terrestrial > Soil > Unclassified ... | reverse complement strand
AAATAAGGCGCGAGGCGTTCGAAGTCCTCCGGCAGCAGCTGCATCGCAAAGTCATCGGGTGTCTTCTCGGGCGACCAGATGACGCCGTTCGGCTCGTAGGTGCCGATCAGGGCGCCGCCGCGCTCCTGGCGAACGTAGATCTCGCCTGCGTAGTCGGTGGTGTTGACGAGCTCTTTGCCGCGGCCCGCGAGCTCGGGCAGGTCCTCCGTGATGAGGTAGTGATGCTCCATCGCGAGCACCGGCAGCTCGATGCCGACCATGTGGCCGACCTCGCGTGCCCAGAGGCCGGCGCAGTTGACCACGTGCTCGGCGTGCACGGTGCCTTTGTCCGTGACGACGTCCCAGGAGCCGTCGCCTCGGGACTTGAGTGATTCGACGCGCGTGAAACGCTCGATCGAGGCGCCGAGCTGACGTGCCGCCTTGGCATAGGCGTTGGTCGTGCCGGAGGGGTCACAGTGGCCGCCATCGGCACGCCACAGCGCGCCAATGAAATGCTGCGGGTCGATGAGCGGATTGAGCTCACACGCCTCCTCGAGCGAGATCATCTCGGTCTCCATGCCGAGGTAGCGCGCGCGCGAGCAGATGAGCTTCAGACTGTCGAGCTCGCCTGAGGTGGCGGCGAGCATCAGGCCGCCGTTGGGATGCAGCCCGCACGACTGGCCCGAGAGTCGCTCGATCTCGCGATACAGATCGATGGTGTACTTCTGCAGTCGTGAGATGTTGGCCTCGCCGTTGAAGGTATGCATGCCGCCGGCGGCGTGCCAGGTGGAGCCCGAGGTGAGCTCGCTCTTCTCGATGAGGAGCAGATCCTTCCAGCCGATCTTCGCCAGGTGGTAGAGCACGCTCGCCCCCACCACGCCGCCACCGATGATCACCGCTTTAGCGGAAGTCCTCATGCGCTGTTATCTCCAGAAAAATCCGCGAGACTCGCTTGCGGGGCGAGGCTCAGCCCGAAGGGCCGCGAGGTCGTCACCAGCCATTCGTGCACGTGTCGCGCCATGGTGGCAGGCGTCAGCAGCAGCATCGCCCCCTCGAGCGCCGCGAGTATCACCGGGACCTGCACCATGATTGTCGCAGCGGCGTGGGCCTCGGGAAACGCCTCCGCGGCAAGATCGAGCCGGCAGGACCGGATGAGCATCTCGCGCACCGCAGGGCCCGAGAGCACCGTGGCGGCGAGAGCGGCCGAGAGCTCCACGGCAGCGCCGCATCCGGGTATCGCTCCCTCCCAGGCGCTGGCGCCCTCGGTCGCGGGGGCGGTGAGCAGCAACCAGCGCCCCGGACGCACCGACAAAGTCAGCCGCGCTGGCCGGCGGGTGAGGTGGCCACAGGCGGGCAGAGCCACGCCGCGCGCCGCGGCGAGCCGCTCGAGATCCGCGCTGCGGTTGCGAAAGGCCGCGAGCTCGAGGATATCGGCCGTCACGGGGGCCAGCCGGATACCCGCCCCAGGCGATGGGGGGCGCGGATCAGGCCCGGACACGCAGGTTCTCCGGGTCGAGCATGTGGGGGCTCACGATCTCGAGCTCCGTCGTCTCATCGTGGAGAGGAGAGACGCCGAGCAGACGGCTGCCGATGCGCTGGCGGCCGCCCGCGAGCAGCGCGAGCCCCACCCAGCCCTCGAGCTCGGTGGAGGGGGTGGATGAGGTCACGTAGCCGAGACTCGCACTGCGCGCCGCGGGCGTCACGAGCTGCGTACCGTTGCGCAGTCGCTGCGCGCGGTCCACCGGTCGCACCCCGACGAGTTGCAGCCGCTCGGGGGACACGATCCCCGGTCGCGCACCGAGCGTGCGCCCGATGAAATCCCCGCTCTTCTTCAGCATGCGCTCGAAGCCGAGGTCCGTGGCGCTGGTGTTGCCGTTGAGCTCGGCGGTGGTCACATGACCTTTCTCGATGCGCAGCGTGTTGAGGGCATCGAGGCCGTAGGGACGAATGCCGTGAGGCTTGCCGGCCTCGAGTATCGCCTGCCACACCGGGAGCGCCGCTCGCGCGGGCACTGCGAGCTCGTAGGCAAGCTCTCCGGAGAAGGAGATGCGGAACACCCGGCCTGCAACGCCACCGATGTTGGCCGCCGCCACCGCCATGAAGGGGAAGGCTTCATTGGACACTTCGAGGTCGCCGACGAGGGAGGCGACTACCTCGCGCGCGCGGGGACCTGCGACGGCGAACTGCGCCCATTGATCGCACACGTCGGTGAGCACGACGTCGAGCTCGGGACGCACCGCCTGGAGGTGAAACTCGAGGTGCTCGAGCACGGCCGCGCTGTTGGCGGTCGTGGTGGTGATGAGAAAGTGCCCGGGCGCGAGCCGCGAGGTCGTGCCGTCGTCGAACAGCATGCCGTCCTCGCGCAGCATGATGCCGTAGCGGGCGCGGCCGACCGCGAGCGTCGAGAAGGTATTGGCGTAGACGAAGTCGAGAAATCGCGCGGCATCGGGCCCCTGCACGTCGATCTTGCCGAGCGTCGAGACGTCGGTGATGCCGACTGCCCGGCGCACCGCGCGCGCCTCGGCGAGAACCGGCTCCCAGCCGGATTGCGCGGCGTACACCAGCGGGCGCAGCCACAATCCGGTGCTCACGAAGGTGGCGCCGGCCTGCTCATGCCAGTCGTGCAGCGCAAGTCTGCGCCTCGGTTTGTAGTGGCCGCCGACCTCGCCGCCGGCGAGCGCCGCAAAAGCCACCGGCTCTGCAAAAGGGCGCGGACGGCTCTGGCCCACCTCACGGAGCGGCACGCCACGGGCCGCCGCGAGCACCGCGCTCGCCACCAGGCCGCCGCTGCGCCCCTGATCGGTGGCCATGCCGCAGGTCGTGTAGCGCTTCATGTGCTCGACGTGCTCGTACCCCTCGCGGCAGGCGAGTCGCACGTCGGCGGTGGTGACGTCGTTCTGAAGGTCGACGAATGCCTTGCCGGAGCCGGGGACCTCCCACACCGCGCTCACGGGGCTTGCCGCCGGATCGGGAGGCCAGGGAAGCCATGCGGCAGGCTCAGGCGCGGGTCGGCCGAGCTCAGCGGCCAGCGCGCGGGCCGCAAGCTCCGCATCGCGTGCAGCGGCCGCAGCGCCGAAGACGCCTCGGGCAGCACCCGCGGTGCGTCCGGCAGCCGCGGGCGCCTCCGCGGTGAAGGCAGTAATCGCCTCCACCCAGGTGAGCGGCGCGCCGAGCTGGCAGGCAAGCGCGGTCGCGGGGCTGTGTCCGCCGGAGACCGCCACGGAGTCCGCGGCCAGGGTGCGGCTCGACCCGTCCGGGAGTCTGACGCGCACGCCGCGCACGCTGCGGCGACCGAGCACCTCGGTCATGAGAGCGCCGGAGAGGACCTCGAGGCCGGCCTCACGCGCCCGCGTGGCGGCCAAGGCTTGCGGCCGCGCATCGATGATGGCCGAGGCGCGGATCCCCGCCTGCGCGAGCGCCATGGCGCTCGCGTAGGCTTCGTCATTGTTGAGGAAGAAAACCGGGCGCTGACCGAGCGCCACTCCGTAGCGGCGCAGGTACGCGTGCGCTGCTCCCGCGAGCATGACGCCCGGCACGTCGTTGCCGGCAAAGGCGATGAGCCGCTCCGGCGCGCCGCAGGCGAGGAGCACTCGTCCGACCCGGATCACGCGCAGCCGCTCGCGCATGCCGTGAAAGCGCGCGCGCTCGTGCGCCGTGAGCGTCTCGAGCGCGCCGAAGGTGCCGTGTCCGTAGGCGCCGAGTACGGTGGTCGCGGGAAGGCAGCGCACGCTCGGGAGCGATGCGAGCCGGGCACAGGCGTCGGCCCGCCAGGGAGCCCAGCGCGTATCGAGCAGTGTGCCGCCGCCGAGGACGACATCCTGCTCCGCGACGAGCACGCGCAGGCCCGCGCTCCCGAGCAGCAGCGCCGCGGTCAGTCCGGCGCTTCCCGCGCCGACCACGAGCACGTCGGCGTGGTCGTGAACGATCTCGGCGGGCGCCGCGTGGCCCTGGGCGCGGGACTCGAGACGCCCGAGCCCGGCTGCCCGGCGGATGAGAGGCTCGTAAAGGCGCTCCCAGGCCCAGCCTGGAGCCATGAACGTCTTGTAGTAGAAGCCGGCGGGCAGGAAGCGCCCCAGCCAGTCGTTGACGGCAAGCAGGTCGAGCTCGAGCGTTGGCCAGCGGTTCTGGCTCACCGCCCGCAGACCCTCGCTGAGTTGCACGGCCGTGGCCAGGCGGTTGGGCTCGCGGCCCGATTCGCCGATGACGTCCACGAGCGCGCACGGCTCGCCTTTGTCGGCAGTCACGACCCCGCGAGGCCGGTGATATTTGAAGCTGCGTCCGACGATGCGCCGTCCGTTGGCGAGGAGTGCCGAGGCCAACGTGTCGCCGGCCAGCCCCTCGAGGCTCCGTCCATCGAAGGAAAATCTGACCGGCTTCGCAGGATCCGTGAGAAGTCCCTGGGTGATTCGCGAGGGACCGGTCACGCGGGCCCCGCGCTGTCTGCGGACTCCTGACCTTCCTCCGCCGTTCGCACCCAGCGGATCTCGTGGGTCACGGTGTGGCGCAGCACCTTCAGCAGTCGCCGGCAGCCGCCCGCATGCAGCCACCACTCGAGGTGCCAGCCGAGCGGATTCTCCCGCTGGTAGACATAGGAAACGAAGGCCTCCTGTCCGGCATCGGCGGCGGGACGCCTGACGGCGGCGTCACCCCGATAGCGAAACTCGATTTCGTCGCGCGCGCCGCACCAGGGACAGTGAATTCGCAGCATGGATGCTCAATGCAGCCAGGGCGCGGGGCCGATGCCGCGCTCATCCACGGTGCGCCCGGCGGCGAAGCGCCCGAGATCGAGGTGCGCGGCGAGGGGATGAGGCTGGCCGTGGGCGATGAGGTGCGCGGTGGTGAAGCCGCCTGCGGGAATCGCCTTGAAGCCTCCGTAGCACCAGCCGCCGTTGAGGATCAGTCCCTCGAGCGGTGTCCTGGAGATGATGGGCGAGCCATCCATCGTCATATCCATGACGCCGCCCCATTGCCGCAGCACCTTCGCGCGTGCGAGCGCCGGCAGCAGCGTCACGGCCGCCGCGGTGACTTCCTCCACCATCGGCAGCGTGCCGCGCTGGCCGTAGGTGTTGTAGCCGTCGATGGCGCCGCCGAACACCAGCCCCCCCTTGTCGGACTGGTTGATATAGAAGTGTCCCGCCCCATAGGTGAGGACCACATTGATCAGGGGTTTGAGCGGCTCGCTGACGAAAGCCTGCAGCACGTGCGTCTCGAGGGGCAGCTCCATGCCCGCCATGCGCGCGAGCACCGAGGAATGCCCCGCGACCGCCAGGCACACCGTATCGGCGCCGATGAAGCCGTGCGTGGTCTCGACCCCGGTGATGCGCCCGCCCGCCTGCCGCAGTCCCGTGACCTCACAATGCTCGACGATGTCGACGCCCGCCTCGGAAGCGGCGCGCGCGTAGCCCCAGGCAACCGCATCGTGGCGCACCGTGCCGCCGCGCGCTTGCAGAAAGCCCCCGAGCACCGGGAAGCGGCCGTTGTCGAGATCGACCAGGGGCACCCGTTTCACCACCGCCTCGCGGCTGAGAGCCTCGGCATCGGCGCCCGCGAGACGCATCAGGTTGGCGCGCCGCGTGAACAGATCGCGCTGCGCCTCGGTGTGAAAGAGGTTGAGCGTGCCGCGTTGGCTCACCATCATGTTGAAATTGAGCGTGTGCTCGAGGCGCTCCCACAGCTTGAGCGAGAATTCGTAGAAACGGATGTTGGCAGGCTGAAAGTAATTGGAGCGGATGATGGTCGTGTTGCGGCCGACGTTGCCGAGGCCGATGGCGCCGCGCTCGAGCACGGCGACGTCGGTGATGCCGTGCCCGGTCGCCAGATAATGGGCGGTCGCGAGGCCATGACCACCGCCGCCCACGATCACGACACGGTAGTGCGGGCGGGGAGTGGCCTTGGTCCAGGCCTGCGACCAGCCGCGCTGACCGGTGAGCCCCGCGCGCAGCAGCCGCCACAGCGAATAGCGGCCGCTCGAGCGGCGCGCCCGGGCGGTGGCTTGCGGGAAGACTCGCGGAGGACTCGGCATGGGTGGCGGCATGATAAGGGTGCAGCCCTTGACGTGCACGGCCGCAACCGACACCGTGTGTGGGTGCGCAGCTGTCTCAAGCCGATGTGGCTGGCCGTCCTCCTGACCTGGCTCGCGCTTCCCTCGCCGGCCGCGGTGGTCGTCTCCTCCAAGCTCTCGAGCGAGTCGGCGATGATCGGCGAGATGATCCGCCTGCTGCTCGATGCGCACGGCGTGCCGACCGTCGATCGCATGACGCTCGGGGCAACACCGGTGGTGCGCAAGGCCCTGCTGGCCGGCGAGATCGACCTCTACGTCGAGTACACCGGGAATGCGGGACTGTTCTTCAATGACCCGGGCAACCCGGCGTGGAAGGACCTGCGGCAGGGGTACGAGCTCGGCGCGCGTCTCGACTATGCCGCCAACCGCATCGTCTGGCTGACGCCGGCGAATGCGAGCAATGCCTGGGCGCTCGCGGTGCGGCATGACGTCGCCGCCGCCTGGCATCTCGCGACGATGAGCGACTTCGCTCGCTGGGTGAGGGGTGGCGGGCGCGTGATGCTCGCCTGTTCGGCGGAGTTCGCCAACGCAGGAACCTTGCGCTCGCTCGAGCGCACCTATGGTTTCACGCTGCGCTCGGACCAGATGATCGTGCTTGCGGGAGGGGAGACCTCGGCGACCATCACGGCCGCGGCGGCCGGCACCAACGGTACCAACACCGCGATGGTCTACGGCACGGACGGGGGCATCGTCGCCGCAAACCTCGACGTTCTCGAGGACGACCGGCACGATCAGCCGGTGTACGCGCCGGTGCCGACGATACGCGAGGCGGCGCTGAAGGAATATCCGCAGGTGGCCGCGATAGTGAAGCCACTGATGGAGAGTTTTACCCGCGACACGCTGCAGCGTCTCAACGCCCGCGTGCAGGTGAACGGCGAGTCCGCCGAGGCCGTTGCCCGGGATTATCTGCGCCACGAGGGTTTGCTTCGGTGAGCGCTTCGGTGTTGAGCGGCGCACGGCCACTCTGGGCGGGCGTGAGACGAGTCGATGCGCTCGGCACGGTGCTGGTCGCCGCCGGGGCGGCGGCGCTTCTCCTGCTGCCCTTCGTCGTCTTCAAGGCGAACCGCATCGTGCCGGGCGAAGGACGGGCCTTGAGTGAGGTGCTGCCGGCGTGGGGAGCCCTGGGGTGCGAGGCGGCGCTCGCGCTCGCGGCCGTCGCGGCGCTGTGGATTTCCGCGGCGCGACTGCGGCTCGCATGCGCACTGCTCGCCGTCGTGGCGGTGTCCCTGGCTGCGGCCGCGGCGGGGGATGCCCTGACGCCGCCGGGGAATGTGGTCGTGCGGATCGCCCCGGGGGCTGCCTTCTGGGTGCTGATGGTGTGCCTGGGGCTCCTCGCCACCGATGCGACCACGCGCCTGCGGCCGGGACCGGCACTGCGGGTGCTGTTTCTGGCGGCCACGCTCGCCGTCGCGGGGCTGGCGCTGCGCTACGGCCTCTTTGATCATCTCTCAGTGATGCGCGAGTACGCGGTCAACGCCACGCGCTTCGCGCGCGAGGTGCAGCAGCACCTGAAGCTCGCCTTCGGGTCGCTCGGTGCCGCGGTGCTCGTCGGGCTGCCGCTCGGAGTTCTCTGCCACCGCGTACCGGGCCTGCGGCCGGGGGTTCTCGGGACGCTCAACGTCATCCAGACCATCCCGGCCATCGCGCTCTTCGGCATTCTGATGGCGCCGCTCGGGGCGCTGGCGGCGGCCGTGCCGCTTGCCGATCGTCTCGGCATCCGTGGCATCGGCGCGGCGCCCGCGGTCGTCGCGCTGTTCCTTTATTCGCTGCTGCCGATCGTGGCGAACACCGTGGCGGGATTGAAGCGCGTATCGCGCGCCGCGGTCGAGGCGGCCCACGGCATGGGCATGACCGACTGGCAGGTGCTGACGGGGGTCGAGCTGCTGCTCGCCCTGCCGGTGATTCTCACGGGCATTCGCGTGGTACTGGTGCAGAACATCGGCATGGTGACCGTGGCGGCGTTGATCGGTGGCGGCGGGCTCGGGGCTTTCGTCTTTCAGGGAATCGGCCAGACGGCCATCGACCTGGTGCTGCTCGGTGCCATTCCGATCGTCACGCTGGCCTTCACGAGCGCCCTCACGCTGGACGCCCTGGTCGAGGTCATGGATCGGGTAAAAGCGGAGAATCCATGATCACGGTCGAGAACCTCAGCAAGCTCTACGACACCACGACGGTGGTCGACGGTGTCTCGCTCGCCATCGAGCGCAACTCGATCACCGCGATCGTGGGTACCTCGGGCTCCGGCAAGTCGACGCTGCTGCGAATGATCAACCGCCTGGTCGAGCCGAGCAGCGGGCGTGTGCTGATCGACGGGCAGGACACCCGCGCCGAGCCTGCGTACCTCCTGCGCAGGCGCATCGGCTACGTCATCCAGGGCAATGGCCTCTTTCCCCACCGTACGGTTGCGGAGAACATCGCTACCGTGCCGAGGCTCCTGCGCTGGGATGCGCGGCGGATCGCCAGCCGCGTGCGCGAGCTCCTCGAGGTGTTCCAGCTCGACCCGGCACGGTACGCCGAGGCTCTGCCACACCAGCTGTCGGGCGGCCAGCAGCAGCGCGTCGGTGTCGCGCGGGCGCTCGCCGCAGAGCCCGGGGTCCTCCTGATGGACGAGCCCTTCGGAGCGCTCGACCCGATCATCCGCGACAAAGCGCAGGAGGACCTGCTCGCCATTCAGGCTCGCTTCGGAACCACCGTCGTCGTCGTGACGCACGATATGGAGGAAGCCTTCAGGCTGGCCGATCGCGTCGCCGTGATGAGCGCCGGCAAGGTGCTGCAGTACGATACTCCGGCGGTGCTGTTGCGGCAGCCGGCCGACCCTTTCGTGTCGCGCCTGACCGGACTTGCTGACCGGGCGATGCGGCTCCTCTCGCTGGTCACGGCGGGGGAGGCGGCGCTGCCCGGCGCGGCCGAGGGCCCGACGGTTGCCGCGAGCGTCTCGCTTCGCGAGGTGCTGTCGCAGCTGCTGTGGTGCGGGGCGCAATCCGCACGGGTCGTCGATGAGCGCGGAGTGGTGTGCGGTCGGCTCACCGTCGAGGCCATCCTCGCTCGCGGGCGGCCCTGACATGAGTCGCGCGCCCCGCGCTTCCACCCTGCTGCGGTTCGCGGCGCTTGCGCTGCTGGTCGCCTTCCTCGTGACCCCGCAGAGCTTCGCACCCCTCTTTGCCCCGCTCACGCAGTACGGCGCGCCGCCGATTTATGACCAGGGCAACCTCCTCACGCTGGCGCTCGCACAGCTCGGCACCGTGTGCCTTGCCGCCGCTGCCAGCACCGTGGTCGCAGTCGGCCTCGGGATTCTCGTCACGCGTGCGAGCGGCGCCCAGTTCCTGCCGCTGTCGCGGACGCTGGTCAACATCGGCCAGACATTTCCGCCCGTGGCGGTGCTTGCGGTGGCGGTGCCGCTGGTCGGGTTCGGCGAGAAGCCGACGCTGATCGCGCTCTTCGCCTACGGGTTGCTGCCGATCTTCGAGAACACCCTGGTCGGGCTGCGTACCTGCCCGCCCGCGGTGCTCGAGGCGGCGAGCGGCATGGGCATGAGCGCGCCACAGCGTTTGTTCTCGGTGGAGCTCCCTCTGGCGATGCCGCTCATCCTCGAAGGCATGCGCTTGTCGCTGGTGATCAACGTGGGCACGGCGACCATCGGGTCCACGGTTGCCGCCAAGGGGCTCGGCGAGGTGATCATCGCCGGGCTCCTCTCGAGCAACACCGCCTTCATCCTGCAGGGAGGGCTCCTCACCGGGCTCATGGCGATCCTGCTCTACGACGCCCTGGCGGCGCTCGAGCACCGCCTGATGCGCAGCGTCTCACCGGAGTGAGAGCCGGCGCAAAGCCCGCCTGGGTATTCCTGCGTATTCTGAGTCAGTCGCGGCCTTGATATAGAATCCCTGCGAACCTGGCGATCTTCCGTGAACTACCCGACTGCGTCGCTTACCGATACCGCGCCTGCCGAAGCAGGCTCCATCGAACGGCAGCTGGCCGCCGTCGAGGTTCCGACCCTCGCGATTGCCTTGCTTGCCTACGGGGGCTGGCTGACGGTCACCCGCATGTACGGTGTATGGCCGTTGTGGGTCGTGGCGCCGATCACCGCCGTACTGCTGACGCTGCACGGCTCGCTGCAGCACGAGATCGTTCACGGGCACCCGACGCGCTCCGGGCGGATCAACCGGCTGCTCGCGATCGTCCCACTGTCATTGTGGCTGCCTTATGACTCTTATCGCGCCAGCCATCTCGCGCACCATATTGACCCGCGCATCACCGACCCGCTCGACGATCCCGAATCCTGGTACTGGACGGCGCACGACTGGCGCAGGCTCTCGCCGCTCACCCGTGGCATCGTCCGCGTCTCGCAGACGCTCGCCGGCCGGGTGACGGTCGGGGTGTTCTGGTCGATCGGCCGCTATCTGCTCAGCCAATGGCGCGCGATTCTCACCCACAAGAGGGGTGTGCGGGCGTTGTGGGTCGAGCACCTGCTGTGGTGCATTCCGGTCGTAGTGTGGGTGAAGGTGGTGTGCGGGATTCCGCTGTGGATCTATCTGCTCACCATGGCGGTCCCAGGAACCAGCCTCACCCTCATCCGCTCCTTCGCCGAGCATCGGGCGCGTGATTCCGTGCGCGCTCGCATCGCGATCGTCGAGGGATCGTGGATCCTCGGTCCCATCTTCCTCTTCAACAACCTGCATTCCCTGCATCACGAGGCACCCTGGGTCCCGTGGTACCAGTATCCCGAGCGCTATCAGCGGATACGCGGGCGGCTCATCGTCGAAAACGGCGGACTCGTTTACCACACCTACTTCGACGTCGCGCGACGCTTCCTGCTGCGCCCGCACGATTCACCGCTCCATCCGACCGACCGCGTACCGAACGCCGGCGGCTGAGGCCTCAGCCGGGTTGGTCGTAGCCCGCGCTCCGGGCGAGGCGGTCCCATTCGAGGAGCGGTGCGAAGGTCTCCGCGGAGACCGCCGCGAAACCCTCCAGCAGCAACTCATCGCTAAGCGTTGCGAACCACGGCCGGGTGGCGGCGGCGCTGAAGGCGTCGCGCAGCCTCCTCACCACTTCAGAGGGCGTGCCCGCCGCGGCGACGAAGGCGGGCATCGGCGCCACCGCCGTCGATTCGAGCACGCGGATTCCCGAGGTGAGCGCCGGTGCGTGCCGCGCGAGCAGCATGTGCCAGTAGGCATCCAGCGGCCCGATATCGATGCGTCCTTCGCGGACGCTGTCGAGGACGCTGCGCGCGGTGATCAGGTTGCCGGCCATCTCACCATAGAGATTCGGCCGGGCGGGGGTGCGAAAGGCGAGCAGATGGTGCCGCCAGGCGTTGAAGCCGGAGTGTGAGTGAGCGACCGTCCAGCCGGCGCGCCGACCGAAAGTGTCGGCGAGCGTGGCAAAGGGCGCCTCCTGGCGAACGATGAGATCGGTGCGGTAAACGGCGCGATGCTGCGCCCACGCAGCCCGTGGAATCGGGGACGCGAGGGGCGCAACCGCGGCAACTCCGAGCGCGATGGGAAAGCCGCACATGAAGACCGCACCCATATCCGGACGCGTCCACAGCGCCTCGAGCGGTTGCGGAGCGGGGTAGGGCACATAGTCGAGCGCTACGCCCGCATCGTCGGCCACGTGTCCGAGGAGCTCGCGCCAGCACGTCTCGACAGCGGGGGTCACCGCATACATGCGGGCGTTGGCGATCAAAGCGGTCACGTCGCGGCGAGCTCGGAGGTCCTGCGGGCCACGTAGGCGGTGACGGCCTCGCGCACGGCCGGATCGAGCGGCGGCGGTTGATATTCTGCGAGCAGCTTCTTCCAGATGAGGGTGGCGCGCTCGGTGGCGGTGCGGCTGCCGGCGTCGCGCCAGTTCTCGAAGTTCGACCAGTCGGAGAGCAGCGGCCGATAGAAGGCCTTCTCATAACGCGCGAGCGTGTGCGGCGCACCGAAGAAGTGCCCGCCGGCGGCGACGCCCTTGATGGCATCCACCGCAAGGTCGTCGTCGCTGAAGGCGACGGGCTTGAGGATCTCGGCCCACTGCCGCAGGAGCTCGGCGTCCACCACGATCTTCTCGAGCGATGCCGACAGCCCTCCCTCGAGCCAGCCCGCCGCGTGATTGATGAGGTGGCTGTGACTCAGGATCGCGGCCTGGAGCGAGAAGGCGGTCTCGTAGGTCGACTGCGCATCGACCGCGGGCGAGGCATTCACCGCGCTTGTGCGCACCGGGAGCTTCAGGCGCCGGCCGATCTGCGCCGCGGCGATCACAGCGTGCACGTACTCGGGGGTGCCGAAGGCGGGCGAGCCGGTGCGCATGTCGACATTGGAGGTGAAGCCGCCGAGCACGCATGGCGCGCCGGGCCGCAGCAGCTGACAAAGCGCGACCACGCCGAGCGCCTCGGCGGTCTGCTGCACCAGCGCCCCGCCGAGCGTGACCGGTGCCATCGCACCCATCAGGGTGAAGGGCGTGATGACCACGCACTGGCCGTGGCTCGCCATGATCATGATGTTGTCGAGGATCTCCTCGTCCACACGCCGCGGCGAGTTGACGTTGGTCACCGTCATGAGCGTCGGACGCGCGGCGAGATCCTCGATGCTGCAGCCGTGCTCGATGGCCGACAGGGCGAGCGCGTCCTGCGCCTGCACGCCGCCAATCCCGCGGGCCGCCCACACCGTGTCGGCGCACTCGATGTGGGCCTGGTAAGTCGCGAGATGGCGGATCGGCACGGGGACATCGACCGGCTCGACCACGATGCCGCCCTGCCAGTGGAGGACCCCGAGCGCGTGAGTGAGCCGCAGAATGTTGCGGAATCC
>Ga0070733_10002561_pt1 | contig 12825 bp, 10 predicted proteins | sample Coa_R1_9_FD_66450 | JGI IMG/M metagenome (GOLD analysis project Ga0070733, IMG submission 66450) | Surface soil microbial communities from Centralia Pennsylvania, which are recovering from an underground coalmine fire - Coalmine... | ecosystem: Environmental > Terrestrial > Soil > Unclassified ... | reverse complement strand
GGCCGGAGATAAGGATCGATCTTTTCCTGCAGGCTCCCCGGCAGGAATCCCAGCTTTTCTCCCGCTTCCACCGCCGGCCGGGTGAGAATGATGCGCGTCACGCGCTTGCTCACCAAAGCCTGGATCGCCATCGCGACCGCGAGGTAGGTTTTGCCCGTGCCAGCCGGCCCGATGCCGAACACCAGATCGTTGCGCTCGATTGCCTCCAGATACCGGCGCTGCGTGACCGTCTTCGGCGCCAGCACTTTCTTGCCGAAACTGCGCTGCTGCCCGCTCTTGAACAATGAGCGCAGAGTCACTTCCGGATCGGCCGTCACCACGCGCAGCAGGCTGTTCAGATCGCCGTTCTTGAATACCACGCCCTCGCGAACCAGCGCAAAATAATCCTGCAGAATACCTTCCGCCCTCGACACGGCGTCGGGCTCGCCCTCGATTTCGAGGTTGTCCTCCCCCAGCCTCGTGCTGATATTCAAACCGGATTCCAGCAGACGGATATTTTCATCCCGGGTGCCGAAAAGACTTTCAATGCCGCGGCTAACCTGAACTGTGGCTTTCATTTATTTGGAGCGGAAAAAGGAGCGAACCGATAGTCGTGTTACGGAGATTAAAGACGAACAATGCTGCCGCGTAGACGCGGGGAAGGAAGATACCATCCGACTTGATTATAGCAGTTTCCCAATCGCTACCGAATTATCAGCGCCCCGGCTGCTGAAAGCTTTTCGTCCTGCGTCCACGGCGGCCCCAGCTTTTTCCCCATCGCGGAAAGCCGCGCCTGTAACTCGACCACCGGCACATTCAGCGCTGCCGCGCACTGTTCCAGCACCTCGCGCTCTTTGATGCCCGTCACCGCCAGACCGCACCGCTCGCACGCGCGCCGCACCACCTCCCGAAAGAACACCCCTTCGGCCGTGTGAATCAAAGGATGTGCCGCCAGAATCTTTGCGACATCGGGCAGTGGTTTGCCCGCCCCGAGCAGAACGGCCGCGCCCGTCACCCGATATCCCTGGACGGCGAGCGTGGCAACGGCGTCCTTCACCGCGGCAACCGCCATTCCCAGCGCGATCTTCTCCGTGCGCTTCAGAAAGGCTTCCGCCTGCGGCAGGCTCATCCCCTCTGCCGCATGATAAGGCTGTTTGGCCCCGGGATCCGAGCCCGTAATATCGATCCGCCGCCGCAGGATCGCCGACCCGCCGCACACCGCGACCATCGCCGCCCAGCCCGAATGCGCCCGTAGCCCAACCGCCGCTACCATAAACAGATGAAAACAGAATCGCACAACGGGGCCAAAGAAAATCCCTGGAAATTGAAAACGCCACCCGGCACCTCTGAATTCGAGGCGTGGCGCGACGAATCTCTAAAACCTCCGGTCCTGGTCGTCATCGTTGGGAAAACAGTGCTCCACTATCGGCTGCGCGCCATCGACGATCTCCACAAAATGCTCAAAGCGCATGGCGGCTGGATGCCCTTGGGAAGCGCTGACGAGCAGAAGGACGCTCAGGAAGGAACCGTCGAGGCATGGGGCCGTTCGCCTGCCAACCCGGTCGGCGGTTGGTACGGATTGAAAAAGGGGTTTACGCGGACGCTTTGGCATGTACCTGCCTCCGGTACTCGAAATCCTCGGCTTGGCTGAATTGGAACATAACCCTCGAAATAATCGTATGCGCGCCGTCTGATTCCCGCCATCCGAACGTCGCTTCGTCACCGCGGATCGATGCGCCCGTGCAGGCGAACCCGACCCCGCAGTGGCGACAGCCGCTTCAGAACGCTTTTTATGTAATCTCCGTCCCGCGCTCCTTGAGATCGATAGCAAACACCAGGACGGCGCGCCCCTTCCAGAGCACGTCTATCATGGAGTCTTCACTGCGCGGGCCCGACATTACCTCAATGAGCGCTTCCGCCGGAATCGTGACCGCCGCGCGCTTGCCGTCGGCGGTATCGATTGCGATTGTAGGTTTTGCCAGCGTAAATCGTTTTCCGGTCAGCATAAGCCTGCAACTATCTATCAGCTCGATTTGGAAATCGCCCCCCCCTGCGGCGGAGTGGTGGTATTCTGTTTCTCACGTATTTTTCCGGGTGCTCGGCCGGCAGCCGTTGGGTCACCGCCGCGGCCACCTGAAAAAATTCTTCTATTTTTCTGGCCCGTTCACGCGGCGAAATTAACCGGTTCGTGATCACAACCGGCACATTACTTTGCCGCATTGCTTCCAGGACTTCCACTCCGTCCGCGTCGGACAGGCTCGTATCCAGGACTACAACATCGGGAACCGAGGCGCCCGACATTTCTTCGAGCCGGATTAAGGCTTCGATTCCATCTCCGATCGCAAGCAATTCAGAATTCAATCCTGTCTTGTCAAGCGCCTCACGAAACCTGGAGACGTTGCCAGGATTGTCGTCCACGACCCAAATGCGAATCGGTTTATCGCTCATCCCGACCTCGGGGCGTGAAGGCGGCCAGATCAGACGCCGTCAAGCGGGGCTTGGGCAGAGTGCGTTCGATCGTCCTGTGAAGCTGGTGCGTGGCGAGCGGCGCTGAGCAGTCCATCGTGCCAACGAGAGCTACTCTTGCCATGGCAGTCTCTGTTCGAACCCACGTCGCGGCCAAGGAGACACGAAGGAGTGCGGGCAACTATATCCCTAACACGCTGACTGTGCTGATTATCTCAGTTGCATTGACCGGAGTCAAGGATTCAAACATTTGAAAACACAGATGTTATGAACGGAACCGTTCATAAGTTGGGGGCAGCTCTGTAAATAAAGCCACGTCCCGGCTTGATTGCCGATACCAATGCCTGCCGACCATTACTGAACCGGCATCGTAACGCCCGCGGAGCTGGTAAAGGTGGTTCCGACGGCAATTACAACCGCCTGGCTCCCGGTCAATCCGGAGGGCACAATCGCGTTGACCTGATAGAGTCCGACTAAGCCCTGAGTCAATCCGCTGTACATTACGGTCGCGTTCTTTCCGCCTATCGTCACCCTCACGGGCATCGTTGTGGAGTTAACCTGATTCGCCGCCGTCCCCGTTGCAAACGAGGGACTGGTGGGACCGAGTCCGGTAGCATAGATTACGACCTCTTCTCCGGCAGTTGCCGGCGCTGCGGCGCTGACCAGCGTATTGTTCCCGTGAACGACGATACCGTCGCCCGTGCCGTTTCCGTTTACCGTGAAAATTCCCGGCGAAGCCTGCGCCAGGCTGAACGTTTGCGTCGTCGTTTGTCCCGCTGTTGTGACCGTTACCGTCGCCGTGCCTGTAGCGGGACACTCGAAGGGAAGCTGCGCATCGATTTGTCCGGAGTTGACACTGTACAGAGGAATTGCGCTGCCGCACGCGGTCAGCGTGACGTTCTCCGGGGCCAGCTGCGTCGGAAGCGGAATGGCCGTGGCCGTGGCGCCGGCGGATGCCGTAAAGTTCCGGCCGAAGACCGCTATGATCTGCCCGGGTGCCACCTGATTGTCCGGTGCTGCGGTGAACGTGGCGGCATTAACGATGCCCCCGGCGTTGATCGACGGCGGCCCTGCCGTCACGCTGCCCGAAACCTGGAACGCATCCACCCAGATCCAGGCTCCGCCCGAGGCCGTATCCTTCGTTCCCGTCGCGACAATATCCAGAACGTGAACGCCTGGCGTCAAACCGCTCACGCTCCATGTTGTCGTCTGCGCCTGCGAAGGATTCAGGTAAGTGTCCACCGTGGCCTGCAGGGCGCCGTCTATGTAGACTTGCGCCAGGCCCGACCACTGATCCCGATAGCCGATCCAGCCGACTCCCGTGCCGTTGAAGGTAAAAGTCACGCCCGCGCCCGTATCGACCGCCGAGGCGACGCTGCCTCCGCTGTATTGCGCGCCGTTAGTCGTAAACCATTGTCCGTTGTAGACAACCGGAATATCGGTCTGTTGTGCGAGGCCCCCTTTGGCCGCCGGTGTGCCGCCGACGAGGGTCCCGTTCGTGATATCGAACGCGTCTACCCAGATCCATGAGCCTTGGGTCGTCGAGTCGCGTTGATGAAGCACTTCGATGGTCAAACGGTGTAATCCGGGCGTCAGATTTTGCGCGGTGAATTGTTTTGCCTGGTAGTATGTGGCACTCGCCGGATTTGACGTGTCCACCGATGTCTGCACGCCATCCAGCGTTACATAGCACATACCGGAGTATCCGTCGGATTCGCCGATCCACGTAATGCCCGTGCCGTTGAACACGACGTTGACCTGCGACCCTTTCAGATTGGTCAGCGTCGCGGATCCGCCGCTTTCGAGTGAGTTGGAGTTGCCGTACCAGGTGCCGGTATAAGTAATCCTGGGATCGGTCTGTTCGAAGCGCGTGATTGTTTGAGTGAATGCCGTTCCGGGAAAGATCGCCATAATACAACCGAGCAGAACCCGATTCGACAGATAAACCACGACGCGGCCATGCTTTGCAATTGGGAGACCACACAGTCCTCTCTCAGAAAGGCAGTCGCCGCCCCGACGGCGTCCGCGAACAGGAGCCCACGGCTGTATCTTCCGTGAATCGGCGTCACCGCGGCGATTCATAAACGTGGGTGCATAACGACGAGATCAAAAATGCATGGTGTGCATGCACGACTCCGAGCCAAATCGGGGTTCAGTGGCTTCAGCGCCGTCGAACCCCACGGAATGCAAATAGAAGCGGCGGAGCATGCGCCCGGCAGGAAGGCTGCAATCCAGCCATACGCCTGGCGCCTGACGTTTCGTGGGGAACTCTGCGTGCAGCGCAAAATCTCGATGGTTTGCCCCGAGTGCACCCGGTTGTTGGCGCGATCCATGGCATTGGAGCGCGCGCACTTTGCTGCATTCGGTTCAATGCTCGAGGCCACCGCCGGGCCGGCGCCGGAGTTTGTGACTATGCTGGTTGCCAACGAAAAAGCCCGCGATGAGTGCGATCTCGCACGCTTGGAACTTCAACAGCACCAGCGAACTCATGACGGTCGTTCAGATATCGCGCAGGGGCGAGCCGCGCTGGTTCACGCAACAGGTCGAGTCCCGATACCTCCTTCTCAGTCTCGCCGGCCATAGTCCGGTTGGCGTCGCCGAAGCCGGGGTCGCATATGAGCCCGCCTTGGTTCGTGGCAGCGGGATTGCTCGCAGTTCCACCTTGTCTATGACATCGAATCGATTTGAAAACAGCCGCGTGTACGCTGCGAACGGGACGCCCGGCCGGAGTCACTGCGATGGAAGAACTGTTCTTTTGTGAGATCCGCGACCTCTACGATGCGGAAAAACAACTGATCGAGGCCCTGCCGGAGATGGCTAAGGCAGCCTCATCGGATGAACTTCGTTGCTTCTTCGAGAAACACCTCCGGCAGACCAGCAGGCAAGTCAAACGCCTGGAGCGTGTTTTCAAAGTTCTCGGCGAAAAAAAAGCTACCGGGAGAAAATGCGCCGCCATCGCCGGGCTGATCGAAGAAGCGAATGAGATCGTTAGTGCCGATGGCGACCGTGCGGTGCGCGACGCCGGCCTTATCGCGGTGGCGCGGAAGGTTGAGCACTACGAAGTTTCCGGCTACGGATCGGCTTGGGCGCACGCGGAAATCCTCGGATACGGCAAAGCGGCCCGTCTGCTCGATCAAACTCTGATCGAAGAAGAAGAAGCCAAAGAAACGCTGACGGGGATGGCTCCGCGCGCCTCGAACCGATTCGATCTCCCGAAGACCAGAAGCGCGGTCGGTTAACCAGAGGGTTTGCGCCCGACAAACGCAGTGGGGCGGACCCCCGGTCCGCGGCCGACGCCCCCGTCGGCCTCCCGACCTGAACCAGCGCGGGCCCCAGTACAGCTTCGGGGTCGGCGGGCTTTTCACGAATGAAACTCCGCAACCCGCGGATGGCCGCCGCCCGCTGCCGAAGCTTGAAAGATCCAGCCGCCTCTGATATGGAAGTGAGTGGGCGTCGCGCGGCTGAGCAAGGCCGCCGGATCGGAAAAACTTGCCGCGCCTGTCGTGGCAAACTCCCCACTTCTTCCGAAGCAGAACTCCAAAAACGCCTTTGTTCTGTTGACGGCGATGGCTACCCCACGCGCAACACAATCTTCGAGGACACCCAAGTCGCCGTTCCCTATCAGGACCGTGCCGAAGCCGGCGAATTCGCGCTCGCCGACCCGGTCGCGGTTGCCGATCTTGTCAACAGCTTCTTTTCCACGACGAATCCGACGAGCGCGAGTTTCAGTGCGCCATGGAAGAGTTCAAAAGCCGCATCCCCGATCTCTCCCAATCCCTGCGCGACCACGCTTCGCCGCTTTGCGGAATTGATCCGGCTCTGCTCTCGAAAAGTGACCACGCACCGAAAACGGGGGATGGGCGTTCCCTCACCGCTAGTTCTGTGTTGCGTGCTCCACATGGTCGATAACCATGATTTCAACTGGTCCCTTACTCGCTTCCAGCCGAAGTCCAAGCTGGTCTTGTACGGCTGTAAAGATAGATGGGCCAAAGCCAGCGGCGTCGTCGGGCGCCCATTCGAGCTCGAAGTCGTAGGTTCCCGTGAGCCCTGTTCGATCCCGCACGGGACTCCCCGCCGGACCGGTGAGGGTGTTGGCGAGACCCGCCATGGACCACTTCTGGAACGTCACATGAAGCACCGGCTCCCCGTCCGCGTTTCTGGCTATATTGGTTTGCTCGTCGTCCCTTGCCGCCTTGAATTTCGGCCCGTCCTTGCCTACGACCAGCGAGTAAGTCGGAAGCTGCTTTGTTTCCCGGTGAAACGCCAACTGGAAGCGATCGGCTAACAGCGCCTGAAGCATCTCCCGAATCTCGTCCCTGGTGGCGTTCTGATTTTCGGTCTTTGCCTGAATGTCGTAGCGCTCGCTGTTGATCCAACGTGGGCCTCCCTGCATGCGGACCGGCTGAGCCTGATACGCCATCCCCACGATGTCCAGCAGGGGGACCGCGTCGATTTTGACGGTTCCGTGATTGATATTCAGAGCATATGGGTGAAACGGGACCGGATGGTCGACAAGCCTTACCGATGCCACATCGAATTTCTTGTGGAACTCCGTCTGCGTTTTGGACTGCGCAAGGAGAGGCGGCGCATGACCCGCGCCAATGACTATAGGGCCAACCAGGGCCGCCGCTCCGGCACCCGCCAGCAGAAGCTTCTTCGCACGGCCCAGCTGCCGCCCAGCGTGGTTTCCCATGATCGCCTCAATTCTTCGCTTCAGACTTGCCCCGGTTACGCCGGATACGCACGCGAGCGGCGACTCCGCGTAGAGCTTGCACACATTCAGGATCGCCTCGGCATAGACCCGCGGATCGCCGGCCCCTCCCACCACTGCCTCATCGCAAGCGCTCTCGCGCTCCGCGACAAGCCGCGTTCTGATCCACCAAACCAGGGGATGGAACCAGAAGATCGATTCAACCAGCATATGGATCGCGGCAGTCAAATTGTCCATCCGCCGGATGTGACACAACTCGTGGGCGAGGACCGTCTCTAACTGCGCTGGCGTCAGCCGTTCGGTGATACCTTCGGGAAGAATCAACACCGGTCGGAAGATTCCGAAGACGCCCGGTTCCAGACGGGCGGGAGAGGACAGCGTAGGGATGGGCAGATTGAAGGCGAGCGGTGTTGCTGTACGCCGGACAGCGCGTATCTGGCGCCACCAGCGCAGCCAGAAAATCAGCCCAACTGCGATCCCGAGAAGCCATACCCCGATCGCAATCATGGAAAAGTTGATTCCGGCCGTGCGCGTGATCGCCAGAGACGAGGCTCCGTCTGCGGGGCTAAACGGGCGGCTGATCTCGTCGAACACACCGGAGAACTCAGGAGGTGCGGCGACGGGAGATAGTCGCCAAGGGAGCCGGGCGCCGATGCTGACCAGGAGCGAAAAAGGAACCAGGAATTTCAACGATGCCGCCAGCCAGAGCTGATAGCGGATCTCAGCGCGGTTCTTCTTCAGCGCGAGTGCCAACAGCCACACCGCCACAACGGAGAGAGTCGATTGCCAGAGATGGTTCGCCAAGGCCGAGAGGTCAATCGGAATCATTGAGTTTTGTCCTTTCCTGCGGTCCTTCGGAGAGTCTTCTCAACTTCTTTGATGTCATCCAGGCTGAGGTCTCCGGTTTCAACCAGATGGGCCATTATCAGCTTGGCCCGGCCTCCGAGTAGTGCCAACAGCTCATTAATCAAGCGGCCTTGCGCCTCTTTGCGGGCAATGATTGCGTCGAAGATGTTCGCGTTGCCGATTCGCTTGACGCAGCGAACCACTTTCTTCCGCTCCAGGCGATAAACTACGGTCTGTACTGTTGTGTAGGCTGGCCTGCCGGTCTCTGGAAAGGTCTCCTGGATCTCCCGGACGGAGCAAGCCCCCTTCTGCCAAAGCGCCTCGAGTACCTGCAGTTCCAGCTTTGTTAGTCTCGGTTTCGGCATAGCGATTACCTACGACAACATTGATACTACTATTATGATAGTCTGATTGCAAATTCTTTCCGGGAACCCTCTCGGGATTACAAACACGCATCCGAAAAATCGAAGTTGCGAGCACCTCACCATCGTTCTTCCAGTCGCTGTTCTCAGTGCGTCGGCATTCAAACCTTAAAACAGAACGCTTCATTGCGGTTTAGCTCAACGCGCGTTCTCATCGGCTTGCGGCCCGACCATTCGTCCGCGCCCCCATATTTTCACCCGCAAAGCTGATGAGAACTTTTACGTTCACAGCACATCGCATCAACAGAATCAACAACATAACACCCCAGCCCAATTTCCGTATGCTACAACCTAACCGGCAGATCAAGAAACACATGCCGTCGCCAGCTCAATACGCAGCCAACAAACTCAACGCATTGCTTTCCCCAGGACCCACCTCGCCGCAGGGCCGGGTCCGTTCCAACATCAACGCTCTCCGCCACGGTCTCACCGCACGCGTCGTCGTGCTCCCGACCGAAGACATGAACGCCTATAAAGCTTTCTCGAAAGAGATCGCCGACAGCCTCGACGCCCAAACCCCCGTCGAGCGCCAATTCGCCCAAACCGTCGCCGACAATCAGTGGCGCTGCCCACTAACGGTGAATCGGTCAGGCCTTATCCCCGAGACATGCGGGCAGCGACACGCACCTGTGGTCAGCGGATTCGTTCGATCGAAGACGGCATGCTCGGCATGGGTCACTGGGAAGCCGCCGGAAACATCGACACCGACCACGTCGAAATCCATGCTGTCATGACCGCCGCCCGCGCCTTCCGCGACCGCTCCCAGGACTTCGTCAACCTCAGCATCTACGAACAACGCTTACACCGCTCCCTGAAAGAAGCTCTTCGCCAGCTCAAAGAGCTCCAGGCCGAACGCCGCGAGCGCCGCCAAACCGAAATGGACGACGCCATCCGCCTCAGCAAGGCGCAGCAAATGAAAGGCTTGCCCTTCGATCCCGCCGAAAATGGGTTCGTTTATGCGAGCGCCGAAATCGCCCGCGAATCCGCCCGCCGCGACCGTTTCGAAGACGCAAAACAAGCCGAAAAAGCCGGCTTCAACCTCGCCGAGTACCGTAAAATGCAACAAATGCAGCCCTGTACTGCTGCCGATCTTGTCGGCGGCGATCTTAACGCCTTCACCGAAGACAAGGCCGCCTGAAGCGACGAAGATAACTCCAAACCCAATGTCGACTTTCTCCCATCCAATCGCTACCGCCGTCGTGATTGCGATCATTTCCGTTTTGGTGCTCCGGATGGTCCCGCGGATGGTGGCCATCCATGTCGTAATGGAGCCCTACCGTCGCGGGGATTACGAAGCGGCGCTCCGCGGCTCGGAGAAATTTTGGCATCGCGGACAGGTTACCGTGCACTATTGTTTTTACCGCGGCAGCATTCTGGCGTACCTCGGCCGCCTCGAAGAAGCGGAGATTTGGCTTCGCCGGAACATCGCCATGCGGGATGAAGAGCCCGTGCCGGGCAAAGAGAAGCAGAGGCGCCTTCTGGCGATCGGCTACACCTGTCTCGGAGAGTTGATGCTGCAGGCGGGCCGATTTGACGAAGCCGGGGAATGTTTCGAGAAGAGCATACGCCACGTTCCCGAGCGTGGGTCCTGTTATCTCGGAATGGCGGAATTGTGTCTGATGCGTCGCGACAACCCAGCCGAAGCACTCCGTTGGGCGAAACGTGGCATTGCGTGTGAAGAGGTCGATCCCATTACTTCGCGGGAGGTGCGCGCCGTGAATCTCGGCAAGGGAACAGCGATCCTCGCCTGGGCCACTGCCGCCTATTCACGCAGCGCCTCGGACATGGCCTCGTTGGTCACCGAGGCGATAAATTCTGTCGGCAACAGCAGCGTCAGTTCAACCGCCCGGGTACATTACCATTCGGGCTGCGCCTGGGCAGAGCTCGGTGATCTTCAGGCCAGTGCGTTGCAGTATCAGAAGGCGGCAAAGCTCGATCCCCAGGGTGAGTGGGGCCGGGCGGCCCGAGCCGCGCTGAGATCGGCCGGGCAATCGGGCGACGCCGAAGGCGAAGCATAGTATGAAACCAGGGGCATCTACCCCGCCCGAGTGCGATATGCTTCAGGTGTCGGAGGTTGCATGAGTTTCCGCGAACAGCTTCACGCATACATTGCGCAACTGGAACAACGTCTGCGCTGGAGCACCCTGGTGCGCGGCTTCGCCATCCTCACCGGCGGCGCTCTCGTCGCCACGCTGATCCTGGTCCTCATCGCCAACGCTCTCGCTTTCTCTCATGGCTCCGTCACCGCCGCCCGCTTCGGACTGATCCTGATCCTCGCCATCGCCGCGGCCGCCGGGCTTGCGCTCCCGCTTCGTCGCCTCACCCGTCGCCGTGCCATCGGTACCGCCGAATCCGTTTTCCCGCAATTCCAGCAGCGCCTCACCACTTTTGCCGAACGAGACGTTAACCAGAACAAAGACCCCTTCATCGAACTCCTGGCCGGGGATGCCCTCGACGTCGCCCAAACCGCCGAGCCCAAACAAATGGTCACCGACCGCCGCCTCTGGGTCTCGCTTGGCACCGCCGTGGGTGCCTTCGCCGTCCTGATCTGGATGATCGCCGCCGGCCCCGGTTTTCTTGGCTACGGCGCTTCGCTGCTCTGGACCGGCGCACGCAAGCCCGCCATCTACGATCTGCGCGTCACTCCCGGCGACGCCGTCGTGCGTCGTCACGCCGACCAGTTGGTTTCCGCCCTGCCCACCGGCCTGAAATCGCCCAACGTCAAGTTGTATGCGCGCTTTCAAAGCTCGTCCAAGTGGGAAGAAATCGCCATGTCCAAAGCGGTCGGTAATTTCGCCGGAGGCTGGCAATTCCTTTTCGCCGGCCTGCCCGAAAACGTCGAGTACTACGTCACGGCAGGCGCCATGGCGTCGAAGCACTACAACATTCGCGTCACCGATCTGCCCTCGGTGAAGCAGATTCGCGTCACCTATCACTACCCCAAATGGACCGGCATCCCGCCCGAGATCGAAGAGCGCGGCGGCGATCTGCGCGCCGTCACCGGCACCGAGGCCGAGCTCGAAGTCTCGACCGACCGTCCTCTTCCCGGCAGTGAGATCCAGCTCGACAGCGGACAGAAGATCCAGTTGACCGGCGGCCGGGACAACCTCTATCGCGGCACCGTCAAGATGGATAAAGACGGCGTCTACCACGTCGCCGGCATCGAAGCCGGCCAGCCCGTTCGCGTCAGCGAGGATTTTTTCATCGAGGCCCGCAAAGCCAACCCGCCGCAGATCGCGATGGTGCGTCCCGGCCGCGGTGACTACCATGCCAGCCCCATCGAAGAGGTAACCATCACCGCCCGCGCCACCGACGAATACGGCCTCAGCGGGCTCACCCTGCACTATTCGGTCAACGGAGGTCCCGAGGTGACGGTCGACGCCCTGGCCCAAAAAGGCAGGAAGGAAGCCGACGGCTCGACCACGCTCTCGCTCGAGGGTTTCAAACTCGTGCCGGGCGATCTGGTCAGCGTCTACGCTACCGCGAAGGACGCCAACCCCGACAACGCCGACGCCCACACCGACATGATGTTCATTCAGGCCGATCCCTTCGAGCGCGAGTTTTCGCAGGCGCAGTCGGGGGGCGGCGGTGGTGGCGGAGGAGGCGGCGGCAACGATCCCGCGCAGATTTCGCAGCGCGAAAAGCAAATCATCTCGCAAACGTTTAAGCAGCAGGGCGACAAGAACTCCACCCAACAGCAAGCCACCGACTTGGCCAAGCTGCTCTCGCAGGCCCAGGCGACCTTGCGCGATCAGGCCGTCACGCTCTCCGGGCGCCTCGAAGCCCGCGAGCTGACCACCGAATCGCAGGCCATCAACTCATTCCAGAAGGATATGATCGCGGCATCGGAAGCCATGACTCCGGCCGCCCAGCAACTGAAACAGGAGAAGTGGAAGGACGCCATTCCCAACGAGCAGAAGGCGCTGCAGGCGCTGCTGCGCGCCGAAGCCACCTTCCGGCAAATTCAGGTTGCGTTCGGACAGCAGGGTGGTGGAGGGGGCGGAGGCGGCGCGGCGCGCGATCTGGCCGCTCTGTTCGATCTCGAGCTCGATACCGAAAAGAATCAATACGAGACTCAGAAAAGCGCGGCGAGTACCGCCGAACAGAAGGCGCAGGAAATCGCCGACGCCCTGAAGAAGCTCGACGAACTGGCCAGGCGCCAGGAGGATTTATCCCAGCAGCAGCGCAACGGTCAACAGACTGCCGAACAGAAGTGGCAACAGGAAATGTTGCAGCGCGAAGCGCAGGAGCTCCAGCGGCAGATGGAGCAGCAGCTCGGTCAACAACAACAAGGCCAGCAGGGCCAACAGGGCCAACAGGGTAAGCAGGGACAACAGAGCGCTTCAGCTTCCGGGCAATCCAGTTCCGGACAAAGCAGCGGTGGTCAAAGTAGTGGTGGAC
>Ga0070733_10002560_pt1 | contig 12828 bp, 27 predicted proteins | sample Coa_R1_9_FD_66450 | JGI IMG/M metagenome (GOLD analysis project Ga0070733, IMG submission 66450) | Surface soil microbial communities from Centralia Pennsylvania, which are recovering from an underground coalmine fire - Coalmine... | ecosystem: Environmental > Terrestrial > Soil > Unclassified ... | reverse complement strand
ACTGGGTGGTACTAATTTGGAAGGGGTTGCAGGGTTGGGGGTACAAATTGAATCAATATCTTTTCAGGAACGCTTGACAACGGTACGGGGATATGCTATTATATACTGTACCCAATCGGGGGTACATCCTTTGCCGGAAGGAGACAGAAATGACCACAATCGTTCCTCGTGAGTTGAAACTCCAGGACATCGGTATGAACCTTTCCGCGTTGCGCGCCGAATTGGTGCGCGAAACCAACCCTGAACGCATCGCTCTGTTGCTCACCAGGATCGCTGGCGAGTACATCGACCTGTCTAATATGGGGTTGAAATCGGTCCTCGGTTTCACGGACAACGTTGTATCGCCCTAACTCCCCAATCCCCTTCCTACTCTGTGCTATGTCCTTTCGTACGGGGTAGGAAGTACATCCTTTGCCGGAAGGAGTTTAGAATGAAGTATCTGTGCATCGACGAAACCGGGTGTTACCAATTTTGGGACACCGAACATTCGGCGGTGATATGGGCGAAGAACCACTACATCAGTACCTACCTGGAAACCGTTGTCTATTGGTTCGATGAGGAACGGTGTCGGCTGTTGCAGGTAGCACGTTTCAAGGACTGATCTCTTAATTCCTCCCCCATTCCGTACTGCCGGGTACTGGGGAGGAACCGATGCGGTGTCGAGCGTGGGACCCAACGTTCCGCCGCATAAGGGGGGGGGAATGCCGGACACATTCCCTCCCCTCCCCTAATTCCAGATGTGGGAACGGATAAGCGGCGTATAACGAGAGTTAAACTGCGAGGACAAAAATCCTCCCGGCCTCCTTGAAAACCGAACCGTTCCCACAACCCCTTTAATCGTACCAGTTTGGAGTGTACCACAGTACACAGAAAGGTGGTCTTATGTCCGAAAGACCGATCGTTATCCTCAGCCCCACCAAAGGCCAATCGGGTCATTGTATGGGATTTGCGCGAGAATATCTTCTCGCGCAACATGCGGCAGAACTCAAAGCCGCATTCCAGGCGGGTGTCGATAGTATGCGGATTGATGCTATCCGCCACGAAACTGAAGGTGGGGCGTTCACCTCGTGGTACATCGGGACCTACGGGGAACCGGGGGATGTGAAGTGAACATCCACGACGTTCCATTCCCCATTCCCCTCCGCCGCCAATCCAACCCCTCCTTGTTCTCGGAAGAGGTACACGACAGTGCTGTTGAATTCCTCTTGCAGTTCCGAGAGGGTATGGTCGTCACGCACTACCGCTACATGCATGATCTGTTCTACACCTGCGCCCGCGTCTGCGGGTTGCAGGTGGTTCAGATTGGCGACAGACTACACACCATCGTGCCAGGAATTGTCCCGGCAACCATCGTACACAAACCCGGCCCGTCTGATGCCATCTTCCTGGCACAGTATCGGTCTGGGATAGTCCGATCCGATACTGCCGGCGTTATCGGGTTCGTTGGACGGGTGTTCACCGGCAATTTCGATCCCTGGAAAGGAAACGGAGGAAACAGGTGAACATAGGAACAGATGCGCCGCCTATCCAAGAATGGGCGGAACTCGACGGTCGGATTGAGTGGACGGAACCCGGCCAGGAGTTCGTCGGGACGTTTCTCATGTGGGAGGCGGTCATGGTGCAGGACATGAACAACCCTCACAAGAAGCGGCCGGGAACCCTCCTGCATTTCGCGAACGAAGATGGAATGTTCACGATGTTCGCGGGAACCATGTTGGAGCGGGTGAAACACTTCCCGCCTGGTATGGAGCTTCGGATAACCTACGTTGGGGAGGAAAAGGCCAACGTGGGGAAACTTAAGAAGTTTTCTATCCTCGGACGGAAGTCAGAATGGTTGGAGCAGGCAAAAACCCTCGTGCAAATGGCGAAGGATGGAACCATCAAAGACTTGATTGCCGCCCGACAACCGACCCGTGAAATCGCGACGACGGAAGACGTTCCCACTCCGTCGCCTGACGACGACCCGTTTTCGGAGTGACGTCATGGAACGTTGGAAGTGCGTCCAGGCGGTGACGATAGTGATAAACGCGGAAACCAAAGCGGACGCTATCCAGGTCGTTAACACCATCATGATGAAGCTCCACAACCACATCTGGAATTTCAATGTCACCCGGTTTCACGAAAGGGAAACCCGTGCGTTGCAGGCGCGTTCCCGTGTCTTCCGGTCCTCGGACACGTTCGGGGAAATCATGGGACCGCCGTATGAACTAGAGATAATCGAGCGAAAAGAAAGCCGATAGGTGTCCGCTCGATTAGACCCGGCAACAAAGGCCGCCGACATTCTGTATGCTCGTCACTATGGGACTACAGAAAAGTCGGCGGCCTCTGCACGTCGGCGCAGTTCCGGGCGGTACGGGTTCATCCGTTCGGAGGTTGAGAGTACGTTTCGGCGAACCAAAAACAAACAGGTTTCCCCACAAGAACTCGCCAGGCGGGTTGAACGGAAACAGTATCGTCGAGGTGAAGCGAAATTCGAGAAACAGCATCCCGAACAAGCCGGCAGGGTTCTAGTGTGGCGGTGGCGGATAGACGAGTACGACGAGGTTGTGGAAGAGTGCAGAATCATCATCGACCATGATGTTCACCTTGACGCGGCAACCTCGGAACCCGACGCCTTGCGTATCGCCGAAAAACAGACAGAAGGTCCCAACGACGGCCGTGCACTCGTGATCGAAGTATCTCTGTACCGCCAAAGGGCCGGTACATACTACACAGAGAAAAAGGCCCCAAAAAACGATCCTCGGAATGTTATCCGGCATAGGTACACCATCAAAGCGAATTGGGAGATAATCGTCACGCTCTGTATCGAGACCTAAAGGGATGGCACTCGAAATCATCAATACACTCGAAAGCAGACGCGCATACGAAATCGCTCGTATGCCGTCCGCGCTCGAATGCTCTCAACTATGGTCTAATCCCGGCGACGGTTTCACCGACCGGGGTTTGTCGGGAGGGATAGGATATGTTACGCATTCGCACGGTGATAGAGGGGAAACATACGTATGGTTCCACAGCGACGCCGACAAGCGAAAGTTTCTTTGTGCTAGAAGGGCAGCTAGTGATATGTTATCGCTGGATGTTGGTTGGCACTATGGGAAGATTGCCCGCCAAATCACAGAATGGCTCGGTATCCGTCAGAGACCTTTGCCGGCTGAAACCCATGCGGTGATACTCCCGTATTGGCATTACCAATACTGCCGCCCAGTTGACCTGGAAACGGCAGCACTCTATGATATGTGTGGTGCGTACTGGCAAGTCGCGAGCCGGTGCAAATCGCCCTTGCTGTACATCAACCCCGAAAATGACAAGATCATTTGGGGTTGCCTCACGTCAGAACAGGAGGAGAGGTGGGAACGATTAAAGGAAGTTGTGAAGGCACACAAACGCCTTCGGCTTGCTATTATCGGTGTAAACTCTGTCGGATGGCGGCAGACGCCGTTGCGCAAGGTTTCAACGTGGTATCGGGGCAAGCCATTCTCGCGGCCCCGAACTCCGACATCGTTACAACCCCTTGCGCTATTGACTGTCCGAACATCATTCGAGTTAACGCAGCTGGCGGCGAGGGATAGTGCTGCATGGTACTCCAATTGTGACAGTATTATGACAGAGGGGAACCCTCCCAAATATTGGGATGATTGCGGCATCGAATATAGAACGGTCGCAACCGGCCCTGCGAATGTCCAGGCGCTTGGTGCGTACCGTGTCGGGGAATACCGGACTGTTCCCTTTGATCTGATGTACCAGACCGAAACCGTCCGGTTCACAGACGCGAAAACGGTTTCACATCCGGTCTATCATGAGCAAGTGTTTGCATAGCAATCCTCTCCATTACTACCACAATAGGTGAAATTGGTTTCACGAAACCCTTGACTTTCAGCGTCAGATGTGCTACTATGACGATAGCGCATCTGTTTCCAGGCACTAGGCCCCGATGCGTAACCTCACATCGGGGCACTTTTACCATGTTCGACGCACAGCACCTGATAGACGGCATCGTTGGCGGAACATTGGTAAAGACGTTGGATCTGTTGCGCGACATTTCACATACCAGGATTGCGGAACGTCTGCGTTCGGAGTTATTGACCGACCTGGAATTCTACCGAAAACGCTCCATTGATTTGGAGCAGGCCCGTATCCAGCTCGGTCATGATTTGCAGAATGCACAGATGTGGAAGTACAATATTGACGCGGTGATGGCGCGTCACGGCGTAAAGCCAGGAGAAACAGGAGAAATCAGTATGGCGAATTGGTTCAACAAATTTGAACTGGGGATGGAGATAGCAACAACCATCCTTGAAGGTGACGCACAAATCCAGCAGACGCCGGGAGGCGGAACCGGGACGGTACAATTTTCCTCCCCGATCCAGGTGAACCTGAACGGGAGGGAGGTACGGTTCTACGGGATTTCGTACGGTGTCGCACCGACCGGTTCCGCCCCCAACCCGGAACCGGTGACGAGTACACTCACAAAACCGGAACCGGCTCCGCCGCCTGCCGTTCCGGTCGAGCCTACTCCGCCTACTCCGCCGACCTGGTAGGCCGAGCTTTTTAATCGCACCGTCCCACAGAAGGCCGCGTAGAAGCAAAAACTAGTAGACAAAATAGTAGACAACCGGAGTTCCAAATAGGTAGACATTTCTCCGGGCATCGTAGAGCTAATACGGGGCATTCTGTGGGAGGCGGCATATACGGATAACACACATCCATGTTCCGGCATCAGCAGCGAGAGCTACATACCCACATCAACCAGGACGAAACTGCGCCGCACGTCGAACCGGCGGTGGGTTTTGCTCTCAAAAATGTGGGTGCGAATGGCGCGCAGGAGATGGTTCCCGCAACATTTACGAGGGAACCCTACGAATTCGATTTCACGTTCCGCGTTCCCGCTGGCACAACGAACCCCTACGTCAACAATCGACACGTTTTCAAGCCGCGTATCCTCGTCAATTACGTCATCCTGTCGCCGTCAATACGAGGAAACCCGGTGTATTTTTCGGTTGGACAGGACTTCCGGTACAAGACATATTCCGGCGTCTTGTACATCCAACCCGAAATCCAATGTCCTACCGGCATCGGCTCTATCATGTACCCCATTCCTGCGAATACAATGTACGAATTCTGTGTTATCCCATACCTATCTATCGTAAACATGGTGGACGGGTATCAAGACTTCGTGCAGCTTTTCTGCGGTTATCTGCCCGACCTGAACAACCGCCTTATCTATGACCTCGTGAAATGAATGGACGAAGAGAAGGCGTTTTTGGTTGGTGTGCTGATTGGTCTGTTGGGGAACTTGATACCTGACCTACCAACGTCGGCACAACTATGGAACGAGAGACCACAGTACCGGCCCCATATCGCGATTACCTATGCGGTGATGTTCGTCGCGCTTGTCCTGTTCCTGATGGAGTTGGGTGAATGGAAACGGCTGAAACTTTAGATGATACCGTCACAAGTGCCGACGTTTGTTTCCGCATCGGCGATAACGGCGAACGCTCGTACGGGGATACGCGGAGGGAACGGGAGTTCATCGGTCGCACTAGCAGGGTACCCTATCGTGGGAAGTGTGTCCGCACTTCCCACCGCATTCCAGGTCAAACTGGGATACCCAACGAAAATCCTGTTCGTGTCGCCAGGATTGATTGCGGACGCGGCAAATCCGAGTAACATCCTGAACGGGGAAGTTGGAATTCGCATCTATTCCGGTTCCTTCTTCCCCGATCAACAGTTTTTGACTAACGTCGCGCAACCGGGCTTGCAACCAGTGTGGACAATGCTCGCATCACGGGAAGAGTACATCCCGTGGACGAACGCGGTAGATAGCCTTTCCGTCCTACTCTGGTTCTTCGCGTCAAAAAATCCGGGGATAACGTTCCCTCTCTCTATCGACTGTATGTTGGGATTGGTACAATGACGGAGCAGACCATTGACAATTCAATCGACGGAGGAGCTTCTCTCGCAAGCAGAGACGGAGATAATATCGCAACCGGAAACGGCAGCGGAAACTCTGGTAGAGGCGAGAGAGGAACTGGCGGAGACGGCGGAAACGTTGGCGGAGGAGATGCAACCGACCGACAGTCAGGCGGAGCAGTTGGCGCGGATACTCCAGATGGAGGAACGTCTGAACGCGCTCGAAACGATGCTGGCGGCGCGTCAGATGGAACAGGCGGCGGAACAGGTGGTGGAGGAAACGAAGGAGGAACCGGAACCCGCCGTCGTCCAGGTCGTCCTAGAAGAGACGCCGGCCAAACAGGCGGCGAAGCGACTTCGCGGCCGATACTGGTAGAACAGCCCGGTCCCGCGACGTTTCGTACCGACGCGGACGAGGAACCCCGTCGTACCCGAAAGTCGTCTAAACTATCGGCAGATGATGTGGGGAAGGTGTTATCAACCGCGATCCTGTTCTATGGTGTTACGTTCCGTCCACAGTTTTTCCTTGAAGCGTACGATTTCGACGCGAAGGAACTCTCGCCAATCACCGATCCCGCTGCTCGACTGTTGGAACGTCTGCCAATAAAATACCACAAGATGGTTAAGGACGCGAGCGATCCTCTCCTGCTCGTGGCCGGCCTTCTGTGGTTCCGAAACGAGGTTAAATATCGTGAGCAGGTTCTCTGGCAGAAATTTAGCGCGGAACATCCTGACGCGGCGTCAGAGTGGGAACGGCGACAGCGAGCAAAGGGGAGACCCACAAACGCTAACACTGGCGCAACAAGTCCTGCTAGAGAAGGTAACAACGGCGTTAGCAGCAGTCCCGATGATGGCGAATTTTACTCCGGCCCTCAGGATGTTCCTTTCGCGTGAACTCACATCCAAATCGGACGATGAATGCGTCAGGATGATGGAGGAGCTTCGGAACACAATTGACGACACGATCAATGAGTTCAACGCAAACCGTCGTCAGTACGTCGGAACAATTCCCGATAGGATCGGATGAACGCGCCGTTTTGGTAGGTAAATCCGATAGTGGTAAAACAACCCTCGCGAAATCGCTCATTATCAGATGGCCGCATTTGTTAGTCATCGACCCGAAAGCGGAATTCGATCTTCCGCATGCTCGCAGGGTTTCCGATCCATACGAGCTGAACCGGATAAAACGCGGTGACGAAAGACCAACCATCTTCCAACCAGAAACCCGTTATTGGAACGCAGAAACTTATAATGGTGTGTTCCGGTGGGTTTACGAACGAAAAAACTGTTCCCTCTTCGTTGACGAACAGTTTGGTGTACAAGATGGACTGCGCGCCCCGGAGTATGAGCGAGCTATATGCACTCGTGGTCGTTCTCGCAAGATTAGGTTCCTGGTTGGAACACAGCGTCCGTCTCGCGTCCCGCTCGAAATCCTGACAGAAGCGAAATGGTACTTTCTATTTCAACTGTCCGAAGAGGAGGACCTGAAACGGATGGCCGGGATGATGAGTTCTAATCCCGCCGAAAGGCGTGTTATACTCGAAACGAAACTTGGGGAACATCATTTTTGGGCTTATCATCACAAGTCGATGAACCCGGCTCAGATTTGTGTCCTCAGACTGAGAGGGAAGTGAAATGGCGACAGGTTGGACGAACCAATCCGGCGCGGGACCGGGAACCAAATTCGGTTCTGGCGGAACGTCCGCCGCGCCGGTTTCCTCCCCTTTGGGTGCAGCATCAAACGCACTCAATAACACTCAGTTTGCGACAGGTTCCGGCGGTCCGCTCTCACCCGCGACGATAATCCTGGCGCTAATCGGTATCCTCGTGATACTGAAACTCACGGGCGAACACGCGCGGGCAGAGGGGATAAACCCCGCGCATATCCATATAGGAGGTTATAACCTCCTGACCATCACACTGACGGCCATCATTGGCATCGTCGGTTTGAAGGTCGTTTTCAATCGGTGGAACGTGTTTCCCCAACTCACCAATTTCGTCAACGCGGCATAGGGAGGAAGAGGATATGCCATCACCTGCATTCAAAATGGCGACGCGGAGGAACTTCCAGCCCCTCCCCGATATGCTGTTCACAGCACCTAACCAATCGCTCCGCACCGACATTTTGCAGGTCGGTTATGGGGCCTACCTGTGGTGTCAGATTTTCGGCACCATCACAACCGGCTCTGGCGAAGCGGGAACATGGGATGCCAACTATTGGCCGTGGAACCTGTTCAGTAACCTGCAAGTCATGTCCAACGAAGGGTTGCCCGTCTACTCCACATCCGGGTTCGCGAACCTACTGATACAGATGCGCCAACAGGCAATCTATCAGCCGGGCCGGAACAACGGTTCCGTGATTGGTTGGAACAATTCCAATACGAAAGGACCAGGACAGGCTGTTTTCTACTATCCGACCGGCTCTCCGGCGGCGTCAACCCCCTACAAATTCGGATTCAGCTACATCGTTCCGTTTGTGACGGACTATACGTTGAGTGGTGGGTTGTTGATGCTGCAATCCCAATCCGTTCGTGCGTCCATCATTGCGTCCGTCGGATCGTACACTGATTGGGGATTGACGGTCGCCCCGACGGTTTCGTTCACCATGCGCCCGACGTACGAGTTCTTCTCCATTCCCGCCGACCCGAATTCCCAACCGGATACCAGCTTCATCAATCGGTGGGTAGAGGAAACGCAAGCATGGGGCGCGTCGGGTGATGTGCCGTACACGGTTCCCGTGAACGGGATTGTGTCGGAGGCGTTTTTGCACTGGCAACAGCCATCCGGTTCCGTGTTCGTTCCGCAAGACCTATTCTCTACTGCGAACGATCCCACGTCGCCCAACTTCAATAACGTCATCGTGCAGTACGCCGGATCGAACCGACCGGAGGTTGTTGATGCGCGTACGCACCTGACGCGGAACCGGTATTTTCTCGGCCAGGACTTGCCGCGCGGCATCTTCTGGCACGCTTTCGACCTTGGAGGCGGCGGGATTACTGCGCCGTGGGATGGCCGCGATGTGTACGACACATCCCAATTGACGTCGTTCCAACTCATCACGAACACTGCGGTGACTCCGGCCGCCGGTTCGCGAATTCTGGTCTGTCGGAATGAACTCCTGCGCCGATCCGCGTAGGAACAGGCCGCGCGAGGAACCTATCGGAGAGCTAACGAGCGCGGCCTGAATTAACACTATGCGAGAACAAGCGGGATTACTCCTGATAATCGGTGGTCTCTTCGCCTTATGGTTGTATAACACAGGGCGATTGGAAGCGGTCGTTGGGGTTATCAAAAACCCCAACTACCAGGGTATCCCGCCAACCGTCACCGCCGGTTGGCAGGGTTCTGGTACCACAACGACAAGCGGAACATCCGTTTGCGACCCAACAAACCCTTCCTGCTTGTTGCAGGATTTCACGGGCGGGAACGCGATTACACAGATGTTCAATAGCGTTGCGAGCGCACTCACGTTCGGATTTTTCTGATGAACCCTAGTCCATATGTCCCAACGTTCATCCAACAACTGCCGGCATTCCAGCCGCTACCGGCAGGAAACCCGAACGCGAGCTTCACTTTCTACCATTTTGCACTCGCGGCACTTGTCTTGTTCCTGTTCATGAAGTATGTACCCGGCGGCGTGTACTGGGGATTGGCCCTTCTTGCAGGAGTGTTCCTGGCGACGCCTGGCGCGGTACAATCGTTCACCAATTTCCTGTCATTCGTCCAGAACCCGGAGGGTTAGATGAGCAAATATCTGGTTTGGGGCGCGGTCGCAATCGTTGCGTACTTCTTGTACAAGGAGTACAAGGGTTAATATGTTGAACCTGCCTGGTTTCAAGTACGACGAAAGGACGGACAGCTACAAGGTATGTCCATTCTGCGTTGCGCTATGGGCCTTGCTCATAACAGCAGCAATCGTCGGGTACGTGATGTGGAAGAAGAACAAGAGGGGGATACCTGTCGAATGAGCGGACGGATTTACAACTTCTACCATATGGAGTTCGCCTATGGAACCTGGCAGGCGAGCGGGAGGGGTAGTACATTCGGCGGGCCAAACGATCCTGGCGATAACGGCATAGGTGCGTCGGGGTTCCCTGACAAGGACTATCCGCATTCCGCCTATGTCGCGCTACCAGAGGCAGTTTGTCGCGCATACGGTTTCCCGTGGTACTGCCGCGTTACCGTCGAGTTTCAGAGTCGCCAGATTCGCGGGTTCCTCGCCGACTTCGGTCCGGCCGGATTTACCGGACGCATCGTTGATATGTCACCCGCTATCATGCAGGCTCTTGGTGCGGACACAGACGACGTTTTTAAAATCTACGTCGATCCTCGGTATATCTGCGGGCACGAAGAACGCATCGCGCCGGTTCCGGGCGGAATGGTTGGCGGATGATGCAACAATATCAAGTCTACTTCACCCGAACGCGCGACGGCGGACAGTTCTATGCGTCGTTGGATGTATTCCCAGTTGATGCGAAAACAGACGTTTTCTGCGGCACATTCGACGCGGATACACCTGAACAGGCACAATCCGAAATTGTCGCTTTTGATAGGGCGAACCGGGAACGAGTACAGAAGGAATGTGTATGAAAGTTTCATCAATTCCGGTCATTCCACAAGATGCGCTTTCGCGTGCGATGCAGGTACCGGTACATCCACGTCTGCACGGACACAAGAAAGCAATTTTAATCGAACATGATAACATGATGCTTCTACTCACGACAGATGAAGCGGAAGAGTTGGAACGCGAATTAACGATGTACCGCGAAAGGGGTTACACAAATGCCGAACCTCGATAAAGTCATTGCTAGTATGTTCGGTTTGATACTCGTCTTCCTTATCCTCTCGCGTTCCGGCGAATTTAACTCCGTCGTCAACGCAATCGGAGGGTTCGTCACCTCGCAAACAGCACAATTGCAAGGAGTGACGAGTACCGGCCAAACCATCATCGCTGGCTCCACGTATACGGGACTATAATGCATGACCGCATTTTCCGCTCCTTCGTGTACCTGTATTTTCGTAGTACACGAGGGTTGTGGTTGCCCGTGTTTCCATTGAGAAAATACGATGGATAGTCCCGTCAATTCGTTCGGCGAAAAACAATCCTTCCTCGTTTCCCTGACACTACCATTCGCGTCAGGGAAAGCGGCCAACTACGCGCCGTGGGTTCGCACGTTCCGATTGTTATTCCCGGTACTCGAAAACCGGAACTATGCAATCATGAATGCGCCCGGCGTTGCGGAGTATCCGCAACAGATGAACCCTCGCGCGGTAACTAACCCCTACTGGCAAGCGTATGATGGACTAACACTTCTGCCACAGGTCCGTTCCGCGTACCCGAACACGGACGCAGGAATTGATAACAGCCAACTACTGCCCGATATGATCGGGCCGCAACATGGCCTGTTATCGGTCCTACAAAAGCGGAACAAACAGGCGAACCAATCGAACTCGAATGGCTGAAACCGAACATCCGCTAAAGCACCATTTCGACCTGTCGCATTTGACGACAGGCGAGAAACTATTCGGCGTCGCGCTAATCATCGTGGTTGTGTATGCTCTGTATAAACGCGCGCAAAATAACGCTGCCTCTACTACAAGCACAGCATCAACGGCGGCGGGAACCGGGACAGCCACCGGCGGAACAACTACCACGACGAGCGATAACACAACGCTGTTGCAGAGTATCGCGAACACCATTCAATCGCTCGGTACAACCGCGCAAGCCAATCAGACTGCGGTCGCAAACCTGATAAACACAAACGACCAGCAGCTGGCACAGGGAATAACACAGGAGACGACGGGGATAACCGGTGGTCTACAAACCCTGGCGCAAGCGGAGAATCAGGCGTTGACGGCACTCGAAAACGCGGTGAATGGAAACATCACCGCGAGTGCGACAGCAACAGGGAAGGCGATTTCAGATTTAGGTACAGCGGTGCAATCCCAAATTTCGGGATTAGGAACCGCAACCCAAACGCAGATAAACGGTCTGGGAACCGCATTGAATACCAGCTTGCAACAGAATCAACAGGCAACCATCGCTGCTCTCACTCAACAAGGGCAGGCGACGGCCGCACTCCAAACGTCCGTCAACAACGACCTGACGGGTGCGGATTTCTCAATCGGCGCGCAATCGGTTGCAGCATGCGTCGCGGCGGACGGTTCCGTTGATGCAACATGCGTCAAAACGCACCCGCTCGGACTGCCTAACGCGGAATACTCTGCCGCACAGGTCGCCGCGTTCGTGAAATCAAAATGGCCCCTGTGCTACACTGGGGGTTCACCTGATTTAGGTTGCGTCGGAAAGGCGCTTTCGGGTGTTTGATTTGTACCACTGGTCTCAACTGGCAATCCCGTTGCCGTGGGAAAACATCTGTTTTTCGGTTCGCTGTCCTGCGTGTAGCGGTGCAAAGTGCCGTCTTTGTTGGGATACCGGCGCGATCCGCGTGTCTTACAGGGTGATAAAATGAGTGCGCGAGACCTACGACACTATTATCTGAACGAGCGACAATCGCCGCAATCGTTGTTGCCGCGAAAAAAGCCACTCTTGTTTCAGAGTACGTACGAATTCATCGTACCTGGAAACCCTACTCAGGCAACGTACAACCCCCAATCCGGCAGGGTAAACGTTGCCAGAAATCGAACGCCGGACGGTAAAGAATTGACCGACCAAACCTTTACCCCGAACAACCCGCTGAATAACGGGATTGGTTCGCCATCACTACTTTCCGGTGGAGGTTCGATCACCCAACAAAATCAGTACGGTGCCGGGCCGCAACGCATGTCCCAAACGGGAATGCAAGCGCCACCCGCGCAACCGGCTCTGGTTCCCGGTGGTCAACAGGTACAATGTCCTGGTTGTGTCTCCTGTAGTGCACCGAACAATTCGACGGGAAATAACCCGTGTTCCACATC
>Ga0070733_10002559_pt1 | contig 12828 bp, 11 predicted proteins | sample Coa_R1_9_FD_66450 | JGI IMG/M metagenome (GOLD analysis project Ga0070733, IMG submission 66450) | Surface soil microbial communities from Centralia Pennsylvania, which are recovering from an underground coalmine fire - Coalmine... | ecosystem: Environmental > Terrestrial > Soil > Unclassified ... | reverse complement strand
GGCTGGGGCACGTTCGTGACCTGCTGCGCGACCTGGGCGGCGGCGGTGACCACCGGCAGCGGGCCGTCGTGCACGCCCGGGCCGTGCGCGTTCGAGGGGAGTTCCAGAATCCAGCCTGGATCGATGGCCGTGGGGGTTTCCAGGGACGCGCCGTCGGGCTGCAGGCGGCCCTTGTTCAGGTCGAAGATCACTGTGTACAGGTTGCCGTTGCCCAGCGTTTTGGCCGCGATCTCGTAGAGGAACTCCTTCTGCCCGTGATCTGGCGGCTGCACGATGTAGTACTTGACCCACGGGCGCCGCGCCGTGGCCCTGCCCGTCCCGGCCGCCCGGTGCGACGCGGCCCGATGAGACCTGGCCTGATCGGACGTGTGGCGCGTACTGGCATGGACGCTCTGGCTCGGCCAGAGGGCAGCGGCCACCGCGGCTACCGGGATCAGTGCCACGCCGGCGGTCGCCCGGACGCCCAGCCCGCGCCGGGTGCTTCTGGGAGGGCGCCTGCCGATGATCGTCATCTGTCTCACCTCGTTGGACGACATGCGCTGCCGTGTCGATGGGTGGCGCCTCAGGGGCCGTACGGTCCACGGACCGGCCCAGTGAGGAACAGGGACCACACCTTTCACCACTTATTTACGCCTGGGACGTCCGGCGGGGTTCAAGGCCACCACCTGGAATCAATGCCGCCGCTGGACCGGTGAATCGGCTGCCGCTATCGACGTGCGGAAGAGATGCGGTTTCAACCGGATAACGCCTAACCCAGATACGAGTAAGACCACCTGCCCCTCCATTTGAACCCCCAGCCGCCGGCTGGCCGTAGAAATGCGCAGGACCAGACACGCTGGGCCTGCTGGGCCGCCGGCCGCACACCACTGGCGGATCAGCGACTACGCGGAACGGAGGGGCAGTGCGAGACGCATCCCGGGCATCAGATGCGGCGCCCGCTTCCCTGAGCGGGCTGCCGCTGGTCGTGCCGGTCGTCTCTGGCGCGGGCGGGGTGGGGCGGTCCACCTTGGCAGCACTGCTCGCCGCCGCACTCAGCGACCGCGCCACCAGTCCCGAAAGGCAGACGGTGGCGGTCTGCGACGTCAGCCCGCGCGCCGCGTCACCCTGGCCAGGCTGGGTGGACCACACCGCCGAGCGCGGCACCGGCTGGCTGGCCACCTGCGCCAGCCAGCCGGACCAGTTCGCCCGCGAGGTCCGGCGGAGCACATCCGCGCTCGACCGCGATGGCACCGGCCCGATCTGGGTACTGACCGACACCGGTCCGCTGAACCCCGCCTTCAGCGGCACCTATAATGCTCCGCTGCTGTGGGCACCGCTGTTGCGGTATGTGCGGGCGGCGGTCATCGACGCCGATCCGTTCGAGGCCTCCCGGCTGACCCGCCAGTGCGATGGTGGGCCGCTCAGCACGACGGCTGCCTGGATGGCCGCCCGGTCCGCCCGGACCGCAGCCGTGTGGGTCACCGACCCGGGCCCGGCGGGCCTGGCCAGGACGCTGGAGGCAGTCACCGCCGCCGAACGGTGCGGGCTGCCGATGGGGCAGTTCGTCGTGGCGGTGAACGACGTGCGTGGTCACGGCTGGCTGCCGCGCTCGCGCAGCCGCCACACACTGCTCGCCGACCGGGTCGGTGCAATCGTCGAACTTGGCCACAACGCCGCGCTGCGCGAGGGTGGCCGGCCGCTCCGCCCATCCCGCGACGGCGCAGGCCGGGACGCCGTGGGCCGCGCCGCCGCCCGTTTGGCCGACGCGGTGATTGCCGCCGCCCAGCCTCCGGCCCTCTCCTCGGTGCCCTCGGCCACCTCCCCCCTGCCCTCGGCCACCTCCCCCCTGCCCCCGGCCATCTCCCCCCTGCCCCCGGCCACCCCCGCTCCCGCCCAGTCTTTCGCAGAAAGGACGCCCTCCAATGTCGCTCCCCTTGCATGTTCTGTCTCAGCTCTCGGCTAGCACCCACCTCGGGCTGCTGTCGCCGGGACCGGCACGGTTGAGCGCCCTGCAGGGAAACGTCCCCAATCCCGCGCCGCTCAGCCCGGCGGCCGGCGGCACCGCCATCGCGACACTGATCGCCTGGGTGAAGTGGCTCGCCCTGGCCGCCTGCGGCGCCTCGGCCGTGATGGCCGGCGGAATGATCGCAATCGGCAGCACCACCCAGCGGTCCGGGCTTGCCGAGCGCGGTAAGACCGCCCTGCTGTGGTCGGTGGCCGGCGCGGTTGTGGTCGGAGCAGGCATTCCGCTGGTGAACCACGCGTTCAGCATCGGATGACGGCCCATGAAGCATCTGCTGTCCAGACCGCGCAGATGGGCCGCGCTGGCCCTGGCGGCCCTGGCCGCGACCGTCGCGGCATTCGTGGCGAGCCGTGGCCACGCCGCGGCGATCCCTCCCTCCGCGCCCAGCCAGCACCCTTCGCCGCCCCGTCCCGCTCCTGTCCCTCCCGGGCCGCCGCCGCTGGTGCTGGTGGCCGGGAGCCGGCTGGTCAATGGGCTGTACCTTGACTACCCGCACTCGGTCGCGGGCGCGGTGAGCGCCGCCGTGGAGTTCGTCACCGAGCTTGACTCCACCCTCGACCCCGACCGCGCCGCGACGATCGCCCGGCTGACCGCCGATCCGTCCTATGGCGCCGCTCCGGTAGCTGCCGCGCATGGGGTGACCGGCACCAGGCAGCGGCTCGGCCTCCCCGCGGCCGGCCCACTGCCGCCGGGCACGGCCGTCTCCCTGGTCCCGGCGATGTTCCAGGTGCGGAACGCGACCGCGAGCAAGCTCACGGTCCTGCTGCTGTTCGACTACACCGCGACGGTTCCCCGTGGCGTCTGGGAACACCTCGGCGCCATGGCAGTGGCGATGCACTGGACCCCGGCGGGCTGGCGGTTGCTCAAACCAGACGCGCCGGACGGCCCGGACGCGCCCGCGCTGATCGCCACACCGGGAACGGCCGCTGCCATCGCCGACGGCTGGAAGGCGATGACCGATGGCCTGTAACCTCCTGACCGATCCCACCGGGTGCCTCGGCCCGCCCACTGGTGGACAGCCTGCCTCGCCAACCCAGGGCTGGGACGCGATCTGCGTCTCGTTCGCACACGCCGCGCAGCAGTTGCTCGCCTCGTTCGCCAGCTCGCTGGTGTCCGTCCCGCCGCTCAGTCTGTCGGCACCCGGGGTGCGGTCGGCCTATGGCCTGTCCCTGGTGATCGCCGGGCTGGTCGCCGCGGTGCTGCTCATGTTCCAGGTGATCAGGACGGTGCTCACCCACGACGGGTCGGCGATGGCCCACGGGCTGGCCGGGATCGGCAAGGCGGTGCTCGCGTTCGCGCTCACCCTCGGCGTGGCGGCTACGGCACTGCGTGCCTCCGACGACCTGACGAGCTGGATCGTCGCCAGGACGTTCGGCACCCCACAGGCGCTCTCGGCGAAACTGTCCGGCCTGATCAGCTTCAATCCCCGGGTCTCGGCCAGCTTGCTGTTCATTCTGGCCCTGCTCGGCATCTTGGTGACGGTCGCGCTGTGGGGGCAACTGCTGCTCCGCAACGCGGCGGTGGCCCTGCTGGTGGCCATCTCCCCGGTGGCGGCGGCCGGTCAGGTCGGCAGCGCCGCCGCTGTATGGTGGCGCAAGCTCACCAGGACCGCGCTGCAGCTCATCGTGCTCAAACCGATGGTCGCGCTGATCCTGGCCCTCGGGCTGAGCCTGCCGGGGACGAGCGGACAGGTGGAGCGGCTGCTGTCCGGCATGGTGGTGCTGCTGATCGCCGCCTGCGCCTGGCCGGCCATGGCCCGGGTGTCCGCCGTGATGGAGGTGCATGTGAGCGGCGGCTTCCTCGCCGGTATCCGCACCAGCCTCAGCTCCCGGGTGACCGGCGGGACCCCCGCTGGAGTGAATCCCGCCGAGTTGAGCCGCGTCGCCGAGAACCGCACCATATCCGCCCTGCACGAGTTCGGTATGCGCACATCGGCAGCGCTGCCCGGCGGTGCCGATGGCCCGCGGCCGTGGCCCCAGGGCAACAGACTCCCCGGTTCCCGCCTCGTGGCGGCGGGCGCGGAAGGCTTCCGGCTTGCCTTCATCGCTGATGAGGAGGATGCGAAGCCCCCCGAACGCAGCGGCGCCGGACCCATCGCGGACGATGCGGCTACGTCCGGAGGGACGACATGACCCCGGTCGACCGCACGTATCACGGCTGGCAGCACGAACGGGTGAACTTCCTGTTCGGTCTGACCGGGCGGCGGACCGCCGTGGTCGCGGCAGCGGTGCTCCTCGCCGCAGCGCCGCTGGCCGCCGCGCACCTGTCTGGTGCGGTTGTGGCCTGGCCACTCTCGGTCCTCCTGCTCACTCTGTCCTGCCTGCGCGTGGCGGGCCGCACGCTCGACGAATGGATGGTGACCTTCGTGTCCTTCCGCCTGCTCAAACTGCGCGGGCACAGCCAGTTCCGCAGCGGCGCGTTCGCGCCGCGGTCCGCTGGGGACCCGCTGAGCCCGGCACCAATGGACCTGCCGGGGATGCTGGCGCCGGTCCGCATCCTGGAAGCCGAGACCGGCAGCGGCGCCGTGATGGCCGTGCTGCACCACCCGCATGAGCGGACCTGGACCGCAGTGGCGCGGATCGGCTTCCCAGGTATCGGGCTCGCCGACGCCGCGAGGCACGACGCGCAGGTGGCGGCCTGGGGACGGCTGCTGGCCGGGTTGTGCGTGGAGGGCTACCCGATTGTCCGGGTGCAGGCGCTGCAGCGCACCGTGCCCGACGACGGAGCAGAGCTGAGCCGCTGGCATGCCGACCACCTCGCCGCCGTCGCGCCGATGCAGGCCGCCGTGGTGACCGCCGAGCTGCTGGCCATGGCCGTGCCCACCTCGGTTCGCCGCGAGGCGTACCTGGCCTTCACCATGGACGAACGCCGGGCCGCGGCCGGGATCAGGGCCGCCGGCGGCGGCGAGGCGGGTGCCTGCGCGGTCCTGGTACGGCACGTCCGGGCCCTGGCCGGCGCGATCAGTGACGCCGAGCTGGAGGTCAGCGACTGGCTGGCCCCCCGCGAACTGGCCGAGGTGATCCGCACCGGCTTCGACCCCGGCAGCGCCCAGCCGCTGGCGCAGCGCCGCGCCGCCCAGCAGTCGGCGCTGCTGGGCGGCCGCCCGTATCCGGGATTGGCTGCCGGGGTGGATCCCGGCCTGGCCGGCCCGGTGGCCGCCGACGCCTCATGGGGCTCCTACCAGCACGACAGCGCCGTCAGCGTCTCCTATGTAGTCTATGACTGGCCGCGCTCGCAGGTGTATGCCACCGCGCTGTTCCCGCTGCTGGGCGACGGGACGGCCCGGCGAGCCCTGTCGGTGTACTTCCAGCCGTTGTCGCCACGCGACGCCGAGCGGCGGGTGCTGACCGAGCGGACCCAGCGCGACGTGGCCATCCGGATGCGGCAGAGGACCGGCCAGGTGGTGCCCGAGCACGAGCGGGCCGCGCTGCGCCGCGCCGATGCTCAGGACGCCGCCCGGTCCGCCGGACACGGCCTGGTCAGGTTCACCGGCTATATCTCGGTGACCGTGACCGAGCCTGGCGAGCTGGCCGATGCGATGACCTCGCTGGAGGCGGACGCCGCCGCCGCGCGGATCGAGATCCGCCGCATGTGGGGCGCGCAGGACGTGGGTTTCGCACTCGCCGCTCTGCCGGCCGGGCTCGGGCTTCCCCGGCGCAGGTGGTGAGCTGAGATGTTCGGCATCGCCAACCGCAGGCAGACCGCGACTCAGGAACTCCCGGCCTCGGCCCTTGCCGACCTGGTGCGCCCCGGGATCGCAGAGCTTGACTGCGCTCCCGTTCCAGGAACGGCGGAGCCGTCCCCGCCCGGAGCCGGGCCCGCCCGGCCGGGCGACGACCCGCCCTTGTGTGACCGGCCAGGTCCCGGCACACAAAGACGGGGCCGGCCTGATCCGGTTCCGCCGGGACGCGGCTGGGCGCGGCGGGGCGCGGGCCGTGCGCCGCAGCCACCACCACCCCGGGTGTTCCGTGGTTCGACCAGCCAGGTACAGGGCCTGTACCCGTGGCTGCACGGTGCCCGCCTGCCGCAGGCCGGTGCCTATGTCGGCGTGGACTGCCTGAGCGGTGCCGCGTTCGCCTGCCACCCGGTCGAGTGGCTGCGGCTGGGCCTGATCACCAACCCCAACCTGCTCGTCACCGGCCTTCCCGGGGCAGGCAAGTCGGCCACCATCAAGGCACTGGCGCTGCGGCTGATGGCCTATGGCGTGCGGGTCTTCGTGGTCGGCGACATCAAGAACGAATATGCGCCGCTGGCCCGCGCGCTCGGTGTCACCCCGGTGGAACTGGGCCCGGGTCTGGCTGCCAGGCTCAACCCGCTGGACGCCGGCCCGCTCGGCGATGAGCTGCCGCGTGACGCCGAGGGGCTGCGGCAGCGGCTGGCCGAGATCCATCGCAGGCGCCTCACTCTGCTGTCCACGCTGGTGACGATGCGCCTGGGCCGCCCGCTTGAACCTACCGGGGAGGCGGCGCTGTCGCTGGCCATCCGGCACGTCTCGGGCGAGGCCCGTGCCACCACCGTGCTGGCCGACCCCACGATCGCACAGGTGTGGCAGCTACTGCGCGATCCCACCCCGGAAATGGCCACCGAACTGCGGGTCCGTCCCGGCGTGGACGAGTTGCGGGAGATGGTCCGGCCGGTCACCGATGCGCTGGGCACCATGGTCACCGGCTCGCTGTCCGGCCTGTTCGACGGCCCCACTACGGTCCACCCCGACTTTGCCGCGCCCATCCAGACGGTCGATGTGTCCCGCCTGCACAACCGCGACGACGGCACGCTGGCCATGACACTGGCCTGCGTCTCCTCCTGGGGCCAGGCCGCGATCGACATCCCCGGCGGGCCGGTGCGGATGATCATCCGCGACGAGCTGTGGCGCTCCATGCGGGTGCCCGCCATGGTCCGCAAGATCGACTCCGACCTGCGGCTGTCCCGGGCCGAGGGCACGATCCAGGTGCTGGCCACGCACCGGCTCGCCGACTTCGAAGCGGCCGGCGCCGCGGGCAGCGAACCGGCCGCCATCGCCCGCAACCTGATCTCCTCCTGCGACATCCGGGTGTGCCTGGCCCAGGACACCCAGCCACTGGACATGACCCGTGAGGCGATCGGCCTGACCGCCACCGAGTGCGCGCACATCGGCTCCTGGTCGGCCGCGCAGATCGGCCGTGCACTGTGGAAGATCGGCCGGGCCAGCTCACACGTGGTCCACCTCGTGCTCACTCCGGCCGAGCAGCGGCTGTTCTGGACCAACCAGCGAATGGTGGTGTGAGCCGTGCGGGCCACCATCAAGATCACGCTGGCGGCGCTGGCCGCCGTGAGCCTGCTCACCACCGCGGTCGCGCTGACGGTGGGAGCCACCAGCGCGACCGCGCCCACCGTGGCGGCGTGCGCGCCGCCGCCGGGCATCGTGACCACCTCCGCGGCGGGTGTGCCGCTCAGTCCTGGCCAGATTGGCAACGCCCACACCATCTACCAGGTCGGTCTGGGCCTGGGCCTGCCCGCCCAGGCCGAGATCATCGCGATCGCCACCGCCCTGCAGGAGTCCGGCCTGCAGGACCTGCCCTACGGCACCGGTACCTCCCTTGGCCTGTTCCAGCAGGAAGCAGGCCAGGGGTGGGGAACGGCGGCCCAGATCATGGACCCGGTCACCGCATCCCGGTCCTTCTATCTCGCTCTGGCCCAGGTGCCCGGCTGGCAGACGATGCCGCTCACCGCCGCCGCCCAAGCCGTGCAGCACAGCGCTTTCCCCGGTGCTTACGCAAAGTGGCAGGCCGAAGCCACCACCTTGGTCGCCTCCTTCACCCGGGCCAGCGGATCGCTGGCCGGCGTCGATGGTCCCTGTCAGCTTCTCGGCGCCACCGTGGCCGTGCCCAGCGGGACACCTGCGGGCGGCGCGCCAGCCGGGTACCACGTGCCCGCCGGCACACCCATTGCCGTGGCCCTGGCGATCCGGTTCGCGTTCGCCCAGCTCGGCACCAGCTACTACTACGGCGGGACCTGCACCGACGCCCACAGTCCGGACCCGGCCCTGCACTGCGACTGCTCCTCACTGGTCCAGCAGTCCTACCACGCCGCCGGCATCACCCTGCCCCGCACCACCTTCCAGCAGGTCGATACCGGCACCCCGGTCTACTCACTCAGCGACCTGCGGCCAGGCGACCTGCTGTTCCTGCCCGGCGCGGACGGCACCCCAGCCAACCCCGGTCACGTCGGTATGTACGTCGGCAGTGGGCTTGTCATCCAGGCCCCGCAGACCGGCCAGAACGTCCAGTTGAGCCCGCTCTCGCAATGGGCCTCCAGCATCGTGGCGATGCGCCGCATCGTGACCGCCTGGTGAAGGCCCCGGGACGGCCGGCGGTCAGGTGTTGCGCTTCCAGGCGACAGGGAAGGCGTTGCCGTCACCGTTCAGTCCGCAGATGGCTATCCTCCAGGCCGGGACCTGGCCTTGATGGCGCGGCCGATTTCCGCCAGGCGCCGCAGCTTGCTCCACGCTACCGACGGTGCCAGGTGCGGGTAGCCCGCATAGGTGCTCAGGCCGCAATCGGCGGACAGGCCGAGGGGGTGCCATGTGGCGTGCTGAAGCCATGACCCGGCGCGACGGTCCAGCAGTTCCAGGGGCTCCAGCACCGGGCTCTTGGTGTCGATGATCCCAGGGATGACGGTACGGCCGGATGGCCATCGTCCCTCGGCCAGCATCGTGAAGACGGGCTCGTGGTCCAGAGCGTGCTGCGGATTGGCATTCTCCAGGCACAATGCTGAGACTGGCAGCGTCAGGAGCCGATCCAGGATCTCCCCGGCGTGCACGTCGAACTCGTGGGTGCTGGGATGGTTCCCGTTGCAGGCGTGGACCCGGACCCGGTCGGCGGGCAGGCCGGCCAGGGCCTCGGTGAGCGTCGCCACGCTCAGGTCGACGTGCTCGAAATACTGTCCGGGAGTGCGGTAGCGGGGGGCGCCGTACGGGGAGCCCGGCAGCGCCACATTGCGGGCCAGGAACAGGTCAGGGCAGTCCACCTGCAAGATGAAACCGGCCTCGACCGTGGCACGATACTCATGCGCCAGGGCTCGGCCGACTGCCGACATGAATGTTGCATCGTCCTCATAGTGCAGACTCTGGATGTTCATGACCACGACGCCGGGACCCGGTGCGGTCATGACAGCGGCACCAGCATGACCGCATGCCCGCAATGCCTGCCGGAAGAGGTCGATGTCGCGGTGGACAGCTTCGGGGTCGGCCACGGTGACATCGCCCGTGCAGGCAGGATGGACCATCGGCACCTGGGTCTGCGCGTAGAGGTTGCCGCCCAGGTCTAGGTGGGCGGCAAGGTCGCGGGCCATCCATCCGGAATCCGGTCCGGCGAAGCCGGTGAAACGGTCTTTGATGTAGTGGAAGAAGCCCGGTCGTCCCATCTCGCCGCTGGAGGGGATGTCGATCCCCAGCTTCTCCTGTCGCTCGGCCACCTCGAACACGGCCGCGCGCTCGGTCTCGGCGAACTGGCTGTCGTCCACGGGCTGCCCGCTCTCCCGGGCCGCTAGCAGTGCGAGCAGCGCCGGGGGGCGGGGCAGGCTGCCGATGGACGTGGTGAACACCAGCGCAGACGGATCAGCCGGTCGGCTCATGAGATACCTCGATACGGCGGCGGGACGGGACTGAGCATGACTCGCAGGGCTTCCACGCTTGCTCTCGTGCTCATCCATCCATACCAGGTGATCACGGGCGACGATAGGGCGCGCACCGTCGGCCCTGTCGGCGATCGAGGCCGGGGACTCTCATATACTTTTCCGAAATGGATAACAAGTATGTATCGTGGTGAACGCAACCAGGGCGCGGCCAGCGTGCCGCGCCCACAGACGTGGAGCGGGAGGACGCGATCCGGTGAAGTTCGTCTTCGGCCCCGCCCCCGCAGTCCGCGTCGGGGCTGCTCACACTGCCCTGGGCCGTGCCGCTGGATGACTGGACGGACGAGCGGCTGATCGAGATCCGGCAGCGCGGGCCAGTTCGACGGCGGTGACCCAGGCGGCGTGCTCCTGGGCGATCAGGTCCGGCGACTGTGAGCGGAGCATCGGCCCGGTGGACGGCCCGGCGCCGGTGATGGCGGACTTGGCCTCTTTGAGGCAGGTTTCCGAGCCAGTCCACCGCCAGTGGTAGGCCCTGGCCAGGGTCTGCGCCGGGTAGGCCTCGTGGTCGTGCAGGTCGGTGATCAGGCAGAACAGCTCGGGGGCGTCGCGGCCGGCCACGGTGATGGTGTACTCGATGACGCGGATGGTCAGGGTGATCCCGCCGCCGGAGATCTCGGCCAGATAGGAGCCGTCGGGCAGGAAGTCCCCGGCCCGGCGCAGCGTGATGCCGTCCCGGATCCGGATCAGCACGTGGGTGCCAGTCTCCAGCAGGGTCTTGATCCGGGGCACGCCGGGGAAATTGCGATCCATGGCCCACAGCCGCCAGGGAGTGAATACCTGCCGGTGGTCCTTCAGCGCCTTGTCCAGCAGCACCTGCTCGGCCTCGCCCTTGTCCCGGGCGGCGCCGGCCCCGGCAGGTCCGGTAGTCACGCCGAGGGTGGCGCGGGTGGAGGCGGCGCAGATCCGCAGCTCGCGCAGTTGCGGGTACGGCGAGGAGTCATCGGCGGTGCCCGCCGACCCGAACGCCTGCCGGTTCGCCGGGGTGTCCGGCACCCGGATCAGTGACCCGTCGATCGAGCCGACCTCCAGGCCACCCACGGTGACCGCGCGGTAGCCGTGGCTGCGGTGCTCGCCATCCACCTTGCTGTGAGCCGCTGTCATCGCCCACCCGGCGCGAGCAGGGCACGAATCTGCCTGGCTTGACGGACAGCGTGCGCACACGCCCGCCGGTCCCCCGGATCGGCCGCCTGCCCCGCGGTCAGCTCCAGCCTGCAGCTCAGCACACTCATCAGCCCGGCCATCTGGCCGGCGATGTCGGCCGCAGGACATACGGCGTGTCGCGAGGATCACGCGCAGCCGTGCCGCGCGCCCACCGGGCCGGTGACATGACGACCGCGGCGTTGCTGAGCATTTCAGCGTGATCCGGAACTGGCCACACACGGGCTGATCACTGAGGTGCCGGCTTGTGCCGCGGGGGCTTGACACCACTATTTCATTGCATCATGATGAAACGAATATGGGAACGGGGAGGATGCCATGACTCTCACCATCACCACCGCTGCCGGCAGCCAGCCGCTCAACGTCCTCGGCGAGCGGCTGCGCCCGCTGACGCCGGCCGGGCACGGGCTCAGCATCGAGATCTTCGAGACCACCGGGCCCGAGCAGGTCGGGCCGCCGCCGCACCGCCACCCCTGGGAGGAGTTCTACGTGGTGCTCGACGGGACGCTGGAGGTCTTCGACGGCCAGGCCTGGCACCAGGCCAAGGCCGGGGCGTGCGCGTGCATCCCGCCGGGCCAGGTGCACGCCTACCGCAACGGCAGCCCCGGCTGCCGGTTCCTGACCATCACCGGGCCCGGTCCGGCGCGGGAGTTCTTCGAGCAGCTGGACGCCGAGGTGACCACGCTGCCCCCGGACATGGGCACGGTACTGGCGGTGGCGGCGCGCCACGGCCTGGAGGTGCTGCCGGCCGGATGACCGTCACCAGGACCTACCACAGCCCCGCCCGCCAGGCCCGCCGCCAGCGCACCAAGCAGGCGATCATCGACGCGTTCATCGCCCAGCTCGGTGATCCCGGCCGGGCGGTGCTGTCCCCGGCGGCGGCCGCCCGGGCCGCGGGCGTGTCGATCAGGACCGTGCACCACTACTTCCCCGATGCCGACGCCCAGCTCGCCGCGGTCGCCGCCGAGGTGGAAACGCGGCTGTTCCCGCAGCCGCCCCCGCTGCCGACCACACCCGCCGAGCTGCCGGACCTGGTCACGGCCGTCTACCAGGGGTCCGAAGGCCAGCTGCCGCTGCTGCGCGCCCTGGTCACCAGCGGCATCGGACCACAGATCCGGGCCCGCCGGCGGGCCAGCCGGCTGGAGGCAATCAGGAACGCGCTCGAGGGTATCGGGGCGGGGCAGGCCGAAACCCGCCGCGCCGTCGCGATCGTGTCCCTGCTCGCCAGCGCCGACGCCGGGGTTGTGCTGGCCGACCAGTACGGGCTCACCCTCCCCGAAGCAGGCCGCGCATCCGCAGAAGCCACCCGCGCCATCATCGGCAGCCTCAGCGCCCAGGCCACCCGGCCCAAGACACCCACGACCGCCGCCGGCCCGATCCCCAGCACAGGCAACCAGCCAGCCGCCAACCAGGACGGCCGACGGTAACGCTTCCGCGAGCGCCCGCGCCGCTAAACATCAGCGCGCACGGGCTAATCACGGGGTCGGCCGGATCGTGCCAAAGCGGAGCCCCCGGCAGATGAAGCGATCACTACGATCTTCAGCGTCCCCAGGACTCCGAAACTGCGAAAGTCGGGTGGTCAGCACAGCCGCTGGCCACCACCTGGACCAGCTCGAAGATATCCGAGGCCACCGCCAGCGTGTCCGCGACGGTCCCCCGCCGCACCCAGCCGCGCCCGCACTGCGTCAATGTCCTCTGCAGCCACCCCATTGCCTTTCTGGACCGGCAAGCATCCGAGTCTGATCACCGCCTTGGCACCGGTTCAAGCGCCGGCCCGGCACCTGTGGATTAAGGTGCCGCACCATCCACAGGACTGCAATCCGCCGCGAACAATGCGGGCTTCACTGCCACTGTCCATCAGACATTGGCAATCAAGCAGGCGAGCCCCCTGTCCACCCTGCGGTCGCTAAAAAAATGAGCTCAGCGACAGTTATCCCAAAGAGTTCTTGGCGACCAGATCGCCGAATACGAGTGCGTGAGCGTTACGCGTAGCTCAC
>Ga0070733_10002558_pt1 | contig 12833 bp, 11 predicted proteins | sample Coa_R1_9_FD_66450 | JGI IMG/M metagenome (GOLD analysis project Ga0070733, IMG submission 66450) | Surface soil microbial communities from Centralia Pennsylvania, which are recovering from an underground coalmine fire - Coalmine... | ecosystem: Environmental > Terrestrial > Soil > Unclassified ... | reverse complement strand
CGAGGCCGCTGCGGACCGCCTCCTGTCCGTCCTGAGCGGAAGCTCCGACGCGGCAGGCCATCCCCCGCCCACGACGCAATTCGGTAATTCGCGATATGCGCCCCTTGTGCCTGCCCTCTTCGGGTTGACTGCCCTCGCGCAACACTGTTTTTTGGAGTCAGTTCGCGGCCAATCGCGCCGTCGATACCGTCCCGATCTCGAGCAACCCCCACCAAAAAACAGCGTCAGAACTCATGATCGGTTCCTGGAAAATCGGGGCGCAACTCTCGACGTCGCATTCCTTTCGCGACTCGCTCGATCCGCTCGGCATGGTGGAAACGGTGCGCCGCGTGCAGGAGGAGATCGACCTCGATCTCCTCATCGTCGGCTTTCGAGAAGCGCCACAAGTGTTCCAGAAGTTCTGCGGTCCCGACCGGCCAGTGCGCGACTCGATCCTGTGGTATGGGGCCCTTTCCGATATTGAAGGCATGGACGGATCGGACCTCGTCGTGAACTGGCGGGGCGAACGCAGCCGCGGATGGGGAGGTTGGGCCGAAAAAGGAGGCGAAGTGGATGAGACCTTCCGCTTTGTATGCCCGAACAATCCGGTTGTGCGCCGGAAGACAGTTGGGCGGCTTCGGGCCCTCCTCGACCAGTATGATTTCGCCGGCGTTTTCCTCGACAAGATTCGCTTTCCCTCGCCCGCCAATGGCGTGGATGAGATGTTGTCGTGTTTTTGCGGGCACTGCCGGGATGCGGCGAAGGGCGTAGGTCTCGACCTCGACTCTGTCGTAAAAATCCTCGCCGATGGCGCCATCGACCCTTGGACTTTGCGACCGGAAGCAGCCCGAGACGGAAGCTCCTCATGGCTCGACGCGCTGGTCGCCGGCAGCCCGATCCTTTCGCACTTCTTGCGCTTCCGCGCTGACAGCGTCGCCGCGCTCGTCGCGGAGCTTGCCGAGCAAGCGCGGCGCATGGGGCGAGGGGTTTCGCTCGACCTGTTCTCGCCTTGCCTTGCCCCACTGGTCGGCCAGGACTACCGGGCCCTTAAGCAGCACTGCGACTGGGCGAAGCCCATGACCTATCGACTGGCGCGGGGGCCGGCGGGCCTGCGGCTCGAGATCCCCGCTCTGGTAGGGGGCGTCGCAAGGCGCTTCGGCGTGGACGAGGCGCACATCCTTGATTGGTGTTCCCGCCACGCCGGCCTAGACAGAAACATGTTCCTTGAAACACAGGAGTCGGCGGTTCCGATTTCCTTCATTCAGGCCGAGATCGAGGCCGCTGCTCGGGCCCTCGCGCCGGTTCCAGTATATTTCGGATTGGAGCTCGTCCGCCAGCCGGGTGTCATCGACGTCGACCGGCGGCACGTTGTCGATATGGCGAAAGCCGGCCGCGCGGCGGACGCGGCCGGGCTTGTGATCTCATGGGATCTGATGCGCGCGCCCATTGACTGCGTTCGTGCGCTCGCCCAAGCAGCCTAGACTAGCCCGGGTGAGACCCCGGAGTGCCGCAGTAGGCTATCAGTCACACCCCCAGGCCGCAGGCGTCTTCTCGGCATTCTCCTTCGTCACCAGCGGCAACGGCAGGAAGTTGGGCTTGGGTATGTCGGCATCCTTTCCGTTGAAGTGCAGCCAGGCCATTTTCATCGCGTTGTAGGCCTGCGGGTAGGGATCCTGGTCGACCGTGCCGAAGACCTTACCGTCGTGGATCAACTGACGGACGTTTTGGTCATAGTCGCCGGCGATGAACTTGATCTCGTCGCGCCCGTTGCGGAGCGCGAAGTCGACGGCGGCGCCGACTTCTGGCCCCTGCACGATGATGGCGTCGAGCTGCCCCTTCGGGAACCGGCTGAGAAGATCCTGGACGGCGGCAAGCGCCTTCGCCGCATCGAAATCGTCGTTCACGCGGGCCACTTCCTCATATTGCGGATTCTTGGCGCGGAACTCGTCCCACCCCTTGGCGCGAAGGATTTGCGGCGACGTGCCGGAGATGCCCATGACGTAGGCGACCTTGGCCTTCTTGCCGCCGAAGGCCTGATCGAGAAGCGTGCCCTGCAGCCGGCCGAACTCGACGTCGTCCGCGCCGACGTAGGTGAGAACGTTCGCCTCACTACGCCCGAAGCCGGCTTTGTTGTTCACTTCGATGAGGGGAATCTGAGCATCGTTCACGAGCTTGATGCCGGGGATGATTCCGTCGCCGGACGGCGTGAGTAGGATGAGGTCCTTCTTCTGTGCAATAAAATTCTGAAGATTGGCGAGCTCGGTTGCGACGTCGCCGCTGTTGCCGTCGACGAGGTCATAGGTGAAGCCGAACTGCTTGGCGCCGTCCTCGAGGCCAGTTTTGAAGTTCGCGTAGAACGGCACCTTCAGGTAGGCGACGCTGACCCCAATTTTCTTATTCGCCGGCGCGGGAGTTGGGTTTTCCGACAACCTTTGGGGGGGCAGGCAACTCAGTTTGTCGGCCAAGGCTGCAGGGATGAACGCCGAGAGGAGACCAGAGGACAGGGCTCCCAACAGAAGCGCCCTTCGAACCCGCGATTGTATCTCGCTTGATTTTATAGCTTCGTTGTGGGCCATCCGATTCCTCCCAGTTCCTTGTTGCGTGCGGCGGCTCGTCTTGCACGACAGCCGCTACGACTATTCTAGCGCATCTCCCTTGTTCACAAAACGGCCTGCGGAGCTGTTCGTCTGGCTCAGGCGGAATCGCCGGCGCGCTTCGAATACCCGTCGAAAGCCACCGCGGCGATCAGGATGAGACCGGTCGCGACGGGTTGCCAGAACGGCGAGACGCCGAATAGATTGAGGCCGTTCGCAACCACCCCGAGGAGAAAGACGCCGACGATCGTGCCGGTCATGCGGCCGCGCCCGCCGCCTAGCGGGGCGCCGCCCACAATCACCGCGGCGATGGCGGTGAGTTCGTATCCGAGCGCCGCCTGCGGCGTGGCGCTTGCCGTCTGGCCGACCAGGATAACGCCGGATATCGCCGCGCACAGGGAGACGAGAACGTACACGGCGAAGCGCACGCGCGCGGCGTTGACACCCATCTGGGCCGAGGCGAGGGGATTGCCACCGACGGCGTAGACGTAGTGGCCAAAGCGCGTGCGGTGGAGAACAAATCCGAGCGCGGCGGCGACTATGAGGAAAACTATCGCTGGATTGGGTACGCCGAAGAGGCGTCCAAGGCCCAGCGTGGTGAATGAGTAGGGGACGCCGAAGCGCGGGGAGGCGTTGGTGGCGACGTAGATGAGCCCGCGCACGACCGTCATCGTCCCCAGCGTCGCGACGAAGGGATTGACTGCGAGATAGGCGATGAGCCACCCGTTTGTCGCGCCGACGAAAAGACAAGCGGCGGCGGCGCCGAGGATCCCGATGGGAATGCCGGGCGTTCCGAGGTTGATCATGATTGTTGCGCCAACCACGCTGGCAAGGGCGGTCACGGACCCGACGGAAAGATCAAAACCGCCGAGGATGATGGCGAAGGTCATGCCGCAGGCTATGATTCCAATGATCGAGTTCTGTTGCAGGACGTTGATGAGGTTCTGATAGGTTCCAAACGTCGACGTCGTCGCGAACATGAATGCGACGAGCAGGACGAAGGCGATCAGGACGCCCTGGCGCCTTGCTACGGACGCGAGCCTGCTTCTGCCAAGAGTCACGCGCCGGCCCCGGCCGATGCTGCCGCTCCGGTGATCATGCTCACGATCTCGTCCGGATGGGTGCTCTCCGTCTGGCGATACCCGATGACGCGCCCGCGACGCAGAACCCAAACGCCGTCCGTGAGGCGAAAGATCTGATCGAGATTATGGCTGATGACCAAGAGCGTCAGCCCCTGCCGCTTCAAGCCAAAAATCACGTCTTCGACCGCCTTTGTCTCAGCGACCCCGAGCGCTGCCGTCGGCTCGTCCATTAGAATGAGTTTTGAACCCCAGGCGCCGGCGCGCGCAATCGCCACAACCTGCCGCTGCCCGCCGGACAGCATTTCGACCGGCTCGGCGATCGGCGGCACGTTGCGTATGAACCGCTCGAGCATTTCGCCCGTCTTCGAGAGCATCGCGCGCTTGTCGAGGATATGGAGGAATTTCGGGCCGATTGTCTGTTCACGACCGAGATACACGTTTGCCCATACGGCGAGATTTCCGGCGAGAGCGAGGTCCTGATAGACCGTTTCGATCCCCTGCTCCCGGGCCTCCGCGGGCGAGGCGAACCTGGCGGGCTTCCCCCGGAACTCGATCGACCCGGAATCCGGCGAAAGGACCCCGCTGATGATCTTGATCAGGGTGGATTTGCCGGCCCCATTGTCGCCGACCAGTCCGGTGATCTCGCCTGCCGGGAGGTGAAGGGTGGCGTCTTGCAGGGCGACCACCGCGCCGAAGCTCTTGCTGAGGTGTTCAACGCGAAGAATTGCGTCCGGCCTATTTGTAAAGTCGGTCATTGCCGCGTGGGTCCAAGCATTGCTCGCAGCAAATCTCCCTTTTCGCCCATCAGCGCCATTCCCGGGAAAACGATGAGCCCGTCGATCTCGGGTCGCGCGGCGAGTTGCGAAAGCGTTTCGCTCCAATCGGAGTTCGACATCGGCGGTCCCCAGTCGCCAGCGACCGCGGGGTTGCGGTTCGAATCGGCCTGCAGGACGGGCAGCGTCTTTTTCCCGGCGCCCTTGACCACAGAAGAGAGCGCCGATGCGATCCACGTCGGAGGCTGAAGCAAGATGTTGTGGTAAAGCATGGGGGCGACCCAGTCGACCAACCGCGCGAGATCGCTGATGCGCTGGCCCGTCAAGGACTCGGTCAAGCGATTCACCTCCGGGACGACGTAGAGTCCGAGCTCCGCATCGGCCCTCGTTTCTGTGAGTGCATTCCGCGCCTCGCCGACGAAATCGTTTACGACCCTGCATTTGAATTCGAGCCACTCGCCGAGTCGATTCTCCCGGATCCAGGCAGCTCGCGCTGATGTCGAATCGAGAGCTCGGGGAAGCGCGCCTGTCGCCTCCTCAAACTTCGCCAGCGTCGCCGGATCGAAAGTTGAATCGAGCGGCCTCCCTCGCCCAGGCCTGAGCTCGATTTCCCAGTGCAAGGGCCAGCGTGCAAAATCGAGAAAGACCCCGTCCACAGGGTAGTTCAGCGCGATCGACTTGATTTCCGCAAGCGCCTCCTCCTGGCGCGTTCGGTCCGTCGGCGACATGCCGACATACCACTCCATCTGGGGGCGGCGGTCTCCGTTCTCGAGGACAGGCCATAACTCCGGCCGTTTGTTCAAAGAGCGAAAATTGGAGGCGTGGTCGGAGAAACAAGCGATACCCGCAAAGAAGCGGAGCCCGGCTTTGTGCGTCGCGTCCAACGCGGAAAGCTCGTAGCTGTCGCTCTCGGTCATGATCGCGTTGACGCCGCAATCTCGCAAACGAGCCAGGTTCGATTTCGCGCGTAATGAGTTTTCCCAGAAGTCGGGAAAAACGAATGCGCCAACGATCGGCCTGGACGCCAAGTTTCCCCTCCTCGACCGCTTACCAGAACGCTCCTCTCGCCATTGTTGGCGAAATGGGATGATTATCACAAGGTAGCGTTGCGTGCTGAGAAGCGAAAACGGGATGACCGCTCCTGGAGCAACCCACGCCTTCCGCCGAAGACCGCTTTCTATGCTTCCCGCCCGTTCATGGGGCCGATCTTGAGGGGCAGCAAAGGGCGGAAAGCGACCCTACCGTGTGCGCCTCGGGAAGGACCGGAGTCCGCGTCAGAGCCCTATTCGAACGCAGAATAGAGTTCGGCGCAAAACGATATTTCTCCGACTGCGGCGGCGGGTAGAGGAACCAGTCAATTCGCTCCGATGAGCAGGCGGTAGCGGACCTGGTCGACGATCACAGCCACGATCAGCAGCACGCCGAGCAGGACCATTTGCATGTACGAGCCGATCTGCATGAGGTCCATGCCGTTCTGGATGAGAACGATGAAGAAGGCTCCGAGCACCACGCCTTCGACGCCGCCGATACCGCCACGAAGGGAAACGCCGCCGATGACGCAGGCGGCAATCGATTGGAGTGCGATCGTTCCGCCGAGATTGGCCTCGCCTGATTCGACCCGCGCGGTTAGCAGCAAGCCGTCGATCGAAGCAAGCAAAGCGCTTGCGGCGTAGGCGATCAGCAACGTCGCCGTGGTGTTGATGCCGGAAAGCTTGGCGGCCTTCACATTGCCGCCGACCGCGTAGAGGTGGCGCCCGAATCGGGTGCCGTAGAGAAAGACGCCGATGACCGCGATCGCGACAACGGCGATGGCGACGGTGACCGGCACGCCGAAAATGCGGCCGAAACCGAATGTGTCTCCGAATGCATGCGGAAAGCCGGTCACGGGCACGCCGCCGGTGAGAAAGAGGGCGACCCCGGCCCCCACCGACTGGACGCCGAGGGTCATGATGAAAGGCGACACGCCGAAGACGGCGACCCCAGTTCCATTGATGAGGCCGATCAAAAGCGCGACCGCCATCGCGCCCAGGCAACCGGCCGCGATGATGAGCGCGACGGAGCCGGGAGCGACCGCCATGACCGAGATCATGATCAACGCCGAGATGACGGAGGTTAGAGCGATCGTCGTTCCAACCGCGAGATCAAACCCGCCGGTGAGCAAAACAATCATCTGACCCAGCGAAACGAGCACCAGATAGACCGATTGCCGCGCGACATTGATGATGTTCTGGGCTGTGAGGAATTGAGCCGAGGCGAGGGTAAACACCACGAGGGCGGCGACGAGAAAGAACGGCAGCACACCCACGCGCATGAGCAAAAGCTTCGCCGCGTAGGCGGCGCGAACGGGCGTGCGGACCTGGGTCGTCTCGGCAGTCACGCGACCGCCTTTCTCCGCTCGAAGAAGTGCGGGAGAACCGCGGCCTCGTTGATCTCCTCGCCTTCCAGTTCGGCGCTGATCTGCCCTGCGGAAAAAATCAGGAGCCGGTGCGAAAGGCTCATTGCTTCCTGAAGGTCGGAAGAGATCAAAACGACAGCTTTCCCGCTTTCCGCAAGCGATTTGATCACGCGGTAGAGCTGCGCTCGCGTGCCCATGTCGACCCCGACGGTCGGCTCGTCGAACACGTAGATTCCATAGTCGCGGCCGAACCCTTTGGCAAACAGCACCTTCTGCTGATTCCCGCCCGAAAGGTGAGACACGAGCCGGCGCAGCATGGAGCGATCGAGCGCGACGGTCTTGGCGATCTCCACGATCACATCGCCGGCTCGCTGTCCTCGCCGCCTCGTGCGTCCAAGCATACCAAGCGCGATATTGTCGGACGCGCTTGCCGCCAGGACCAGCCCTTCGGTCTTCCTGTCGGCCGGAAGGTAGTGCAGACCGGCCGCGATGATCTCATCCGTCCGGGCGCCCGTCATGTCCTTGCCGTGAAGAGCAACCCTGCCCCCGAGCGTTCGGTTGAGTCCCATCACCGTTCGCCAGATCCGCGACTTGCCCGATCCGACGAGGCCGGCGAATCCCGTCACCTCGCCGGCGCGGATCGCGAAGCTGACGCCGGCGACGCCCGCGGCGCGCAACCCCTCGACCCGGAGAACCTCCGGTCCGCCGGTACGGGCGATTTTGGGATAGATTGCCCCCATCACTCGACCCGTCATCATGGCAAGCAGCTCTTCCTCCGACAGGCCGGCGGCGGGCACGGTGCTCAAACGGCGTCCGTCGCGAAGGACCGTGACGCGGTCCGCGACGCGCTCGAACTCGTGGATCCGGTGGGAGATGTAGATGATGCCGACGCCTCTCGCCTTCAGCCGCGCAATGAGACCGAACAGAACGTCCGTCTCGCGATCCGTCAGCGATGCGGTCGGCTCGTCAAGGATAAGGACTCGCAGGTCCCCGCGCATTGCCTTGGCGATCTCGACGAGTTGCTGCTCGCCGCGAGACAATTGCGACACCGTCCGGTCGAGATCGATGTCGCGTTCAAGCGCATTGAACAGCTCCCGCGCCCTCCGGCGCCCCGCGCCCCGCCGCAAGAACCCGGCGATCGCCGGCTCTTCCCCAAGGACCAGATTCTGGAGAATGGTTTGGGTAGGGACCAGAGAGAATTCCTGAAACACCGCTGAAACGCCAAGCCGCCGCGCATTGCGCACGGTGAAAACAGTCACCGGCTCCCCCGCAATTTCGACCAAGCCGCTGGTTGGCGCCGTGGCGCCCGCAAGAATTGAGATGAGAGTGGATTTCCCCGCGCCGTTTTCGCCGAACAGCACATGGACTTCGCCTGCTTCGAGGGAAAAGTCCACGTGATCCAGCGCGACTACGCCCGGATAGTGTTTGGTGAGGCCGCGCGCCTCGACTATCGGTCTCTTGAGGTCGGCCATATCTTGCGGAAGCAAAAGGACGTCGGCAAACCCGCCGGCGTCCTTGGTGACAGGCGCCGTCAGTTCACTTTGAACACGGCTTTGAAGTCGTCCGGCGGCAGAATGTTGTCGTGCGGCACGGTCTTCAGGTTCGACTTGTCGACCACGAAGATCTTCGGTCCCACGTGCTTGACGAAGTCCTTGCCTTCGAGGATGCGCGTCGCCTGATCGATCGCGATACGGCCCTGGATGACCATGGAATCGGCTGGCGCAGCGGTAATAAAGCCGCGCTCGATTCCGTCGTAGACGCCAGGGGTCATGTAGAACGCAAGGAGCCCGATCTTGTCGATGAGGCCGCGCTCGCGCAACAGGCCGATCGAGGCTTCGGCGGTGACTGCGGTCCCCGCGATGTACTTCATGTCGGGATTGGCTTGCAGCACATCCTCGACGAGCTTGAGCTGCACTTCCTTGCCGGTGTCGCCATATTTGGGCGGGAGCACTTCAACCGCCGTTCCCTTGACCGCGTCCATGAAGCCCTTGTTGGCGGCCTCGACCCAGCCGGCGCCGGCCGGACCGGGGAACCAGCCGACCTTGACCGGCGGCGACCCCGCCGGATGCTTCTCGGCGAGGTATTCGCCGGTGGTATGGCCCATCGTGTAGAAGGAGACGAGCGACTTCGCCGAGATGTCCGGGGAATTGATGCCGTTGATCACGTCAATGACCGGAATGTTCTTCGCGTGCAACTCCTTGACGAGATTGTTGAGCCCGTCGGCGGAGATCGCGCCGATGACGACCGCCTGAGCGCCGTTGGCGACGCAGTCCTCGATCTGGGAAATCTGCTTGTTGAGCTCCGTATAGCCGCCCGCTTCGACGAGGTTCATCGAAACGCCGAGGCGCTTGGCCTCCTCGACAACGCCGTAGTCGACGCCTAGCCAGTAGGCGTCCTTCATATGCGGGAACGAGACGCAGATCTTCCAGGGCTTCGACGCCTTGTCGAGCGGCGTGTACTCGACCGGCGAGACCTTGCCGTTCGGATCGAAAGGCGGAGTGACCTGCTCGGCCTTGTACGGGAACCAGTCAGCCGCTGACGCGGGCCCGGCCGTCGCGAGCGCCGCGGCGCCCGCGAAAACTGCAAATGCAAGGGCTTTCATATCGTTTCCTCCTCAGTCGCGTTCCTGGTTGCTTTAAGCGCCCCTTATCGCCTCCGGGGCGCCCGGCCTTCAGGATAGACTCTCCTTCACCTGGCCCGCTACGGCTTTTCGCTCCGCCCGGGCTTTCAGGGCGGTTTCCATGTCAACCTTGACGAAACGCGTCGGCTGGTGGGGCTGCAACTGGCCGATCAGGTCCATGTCGGCCGAGATCACGGTTCCCAGCATGAAATACCCGCCGCCCGACACGGCGTCGCGGTGAAGGACGATGGGTTCCGTGCCTCCGGGAACCTGGATGGATCCGTAGGGATAGCAGCTGTCGACAATGTTGGACGGGTCGGAGCCCGCGCCGAACGGCTGTTTCCTCGGGACGAAGGAGAGCGCGCGGCCGCCGCGGAAGCGATATCCGATGCGGTCGGCCTCGGGCGCGACCTTCCACACGTCCTCGAAAAAGGTCCTGCCCGCCTCTTCGGTCAGTCGATGCCAGTAGAGGCCGGGAAGCACGCGCAGTTCCGGCGTTCCGCTGACCTCGAGGCGCAGTTTGGGAGGCACGCTGCGGCCCGGTTTGGCGCCCCGCGGCTGGGCTCCGACCTCGACGCGGTCGCCCGCTTTCAAAGCGCGGCCCTCGAAGCCGCCGAGCGCGCCCAGCGGATAGGTGGAGCGCGAGCCGAGCACGACGGGCACGTCGACGCCGCCGGCGACGGCGATATAGGCGCGCGCGCCCGACTTGAGGAAGCCGAACGACAGCGTCTGCCCCGACTTCACCGCGAACGACGTCCAGTTGGGCTGCTCGACGCCGTCGACTTTCGGCGGCATGTGCGCGCCGCACACGGCCGCCACCGCGTCGCGGTCGAAGCGGATCTGCGGGCCCTGAAACACCGCCTCGAGCCCCGCCGCCCCCTCCGGGTTGCCCACCAGCAGGTTCGCGGCGGCCAGCGAAAACTTGTCCATGGCCCCGGATTCCGGAATGCCGAGATGGTAGTAGCCTGGCCGCCCCAGATCCTGAACGGTGGTGGACAACCCTGGCTTCAGGATCTCAAGCGCCATGAAGCACCCCCAGGAGTTTCTTGTTGGTCGCAGCCGGGCTTTTGTGAAACTCGTCGAGCGAAAATGTCACCGGCCGCATCGTCGGCTCGAACCGCCCGGCGTTCACGAGTTCGGCCGCCGCGTCATAGCCGTCGCGCTCCACCGGCTTGAACTTCACGATGTCGCCCGGCTTGAAGAAGATCATGAAGTCTCTGAGGTACGACACCTCCTGCTTGGGATCGTATATGGGCATCGGCGTGATGCCGAACAGCTGATACCCGCCGGCCCCGCGAACGGAATAGATGCATCCGAAACACCCGCCGTGGCCGACGGTCAGCTTCGGCGTGTCCGTCCTCGGCCGCAGGTATTTCGGGACTTCGATCTGCTTCTCGCGCTCGACCATTTGGTACATGAACGGCAGCCCAGCGACGAAGCCGACCATCGAGACGAACCACGGCGCGCCCGAATGCGCCCGGACGAAATCCGCGACGCCGCCATAGCCGTTGATGCGGGCGGCATATTCGAGGTCGGTTCCGGTCGGGTCCTGATGGCGCTCGCGAAAGCGCATCAGCGTTTCGTGGGTCCAGGGATCGTTGTAGTAGACCGGAACCTCGATGATGCGGCTCGACAGCGTGTGCTCGCTCTTCGCCGCGGCCTGCTCGAGACGCTTGAGTTCGGCCAGCATGTCGTCTGGGCTGATGAGGTCCGGGTCGAAGCGGATTTGGTAGGATGCGTTCGCCGGGCAGATTTCCGTCACCCCCTTGATCCGGCTCTCGCGCACCGCGTTTGTCATCGACAGGGATTTGAAGAAGGCGTCGAGCGACATCTCCTCGTCGACCTCGGCGAAGATATGATCGTCGCCCCCGAACGAATATCTGGCCATCCCCATCCTTCCTCCCACCTCTCACGCGGCCCGACTGATCGCCGGCAGGTGCAAAGGCAGCCAATCCTCGAGCCAGCGCGTATGGACGGCGCCGTTGTGAATGTCTTCGTCGTCGAGAAGCGCGAGATGAAGCCCGCGGGTCGTCGCCAAGCCTTCAATCAACAGGTCCTTGAGAGCGGTTCGCAGGCGGCCCAAGGCCTCCTCCCGGCTGGCGCCGGCGACGATCAATTTGCCGAGCAGGCTATCGTAAAAGGGCGGCACGACATAGCCCTCGTAGAGCATCGTATCGAAGCGCACGCCCTCGCCCTCGGGCGCGCGAAAGCGAGCGACGCGGCCAGGCGAAGGCATGAACTGTCTCGCGGGGTCCTCGGCGTTGATGCGAACCTCGATGGCGTGGCCGCGACAGGCGATGTCGGACTGGCGATAGGCGAGCGGCTCTCCGCCCGCGATGCGCAGCATCGCCTGGACGAGGTCGACTCCGGTCGTCATTTCCGTCACCGGGTGCTCGACCTGGATGCGAGTGTTCATCTCGATGAAATAGAATTCGCCGGTCGCCTCGTCATAGAGATATTCCAATGTGCCGGCGCCGCGATAACCGACGCTTTGCGCGAGCCGTTGCGCGGAGGCGCAGAGCGCTTCGCGCCGGTCGGGCGAAAGGGCGATCGCGGGCGCCTCTTCCCAGATCTTTTGACGGCGCCGCTGCAGCGAGCATTCGCGCTCGTAGAGATGGATCGCGGCCTCTCCGTCGCCGAGCACCTGAACCTCGACGTGACGGGCGCGCGGGAGGAAACGCTCGAGATAAAGGCCTCCGTCCCCGAATGCGGCCAGCGCCTCCGCGCTCGCCTGGGGGATCTGGGCCTCGAGCTCCGCAAGGGATGCGGCGATGCGGATTCCCCGCCCCCCTCCTCCGGCCGCCGCCTTGATCATGAGAGGATAGCCGATGGCTTCGGCCGCCTCGCGGGCGGCGGCTGCATCCTCGATGCGCCCCCCGGAGCCCGGCGCCGTGGGCACGCCCGCGCGCGCCGCGACCTCGCGCGCCACGGCCTTGTCGCCCATGGCGCGGATCGTCTCGGGTCGCGGGCCGACGAATGCGAGCCCCGCGCTTTCGACCATCGCGGCGAAGTCCGCGTTCTCGGACAGAAAGCCGTAGCCGGGATGAACGGCGTCGGCGCCGCTCGCAGCGGCGGCCGCGACGAGGGCCTCCTTGTTCAGGTAGGATCTCGCCGCCTGCGGCGGCCCGACTTCCACGACTTCATCCGCCAGCCGCGCGGCCAGCATATCCCGGTCGGCGGAGCTGACGGCTTGCACGGTTCGCACGCCGAGGGCCTTCGCGGCGCGAATGATGCGGACGGCGATTTCCCCGCGATTGGCGACGAACAGCGTCCGGATCGGCATCGCAGCCCTCAGACGTCGAGGTCGTAGAGCGGCTGGCCGGCCATCACGGGATCGTCGTTCTCCACATGAAACGCAAGCAGCCGCCCGGCCGCTTCCGCCACCACCGG